>Ga0210099_1000510_pt1 | contig 12752 bp, 10 predicted proteins | sample Joice_ThreeSqA_D_4_FD_184872 | JGI IMG/M metagenome (GOLD analysis project Ga0210099, IMG submission 184872) | Wetland microbial communities from San Francisco Bay, California, USA, that impact long-term carbon sequestration - Joice_ThreeSqA_D2... | ecosystem: Environmental > Aquatic > Marine >...
ATAAATTATTATATTCTGGAATTAAAGAGGAAGATGCTGAAACAAGTTCAGCATAAATATTTATGAAAGATAAAATCCGGATAGCATCAGGTCAGGGTTTTTGGGGAGATTTGATCGATGCTCCTTATCACCAGGTTACCAAAGGAGATATTGATTACCTTGTTATGGATTATCTTGCCGAAGTTACTATGTCAATTCTTCAGAAGCAGAAAAATAAAAATCCGGCTTTTGGTTATGCAAGAGACATTCCTGATTTGATGAAGAGAATTCTCCCAATCATTAAAGAAAAAAAAATTAAAGTGATTACAAACGGTGGGGGAGTAAATCCAGTTGCCTGCGCAGAAGCGGTAATGAAAGTTGCTGAAGAATTAAATATTAAAGATTTGAAAATAGGGGTTATCCTCGGCGATGATATTAACAACAGAATCGATGAAATAATTTCTTCAGGCTGCGAATTAAATAATATGGATACGGGTGAATCTTTTAGGAGTATTAAAGATAAACTATTAAGTGCAAATGTATATTTTGGTGCATTTCCAATTGTTGAAGCACTTAAGCAGGAAGCGGATATTGTTATAACTGGAAGGACAACTGATACGGGCTTAACACTCGCTCCAATGATTTACGAATTTGGCTGGAAGAAAAATGACTATGATTTACTTTCTGCAGGAACAGTTGCCGGACACATTCTCGAATGTGGTGCACAATCTTCCGGCGGCAATTTTTTAGGTGATTGGGAATCAATCCCTAATATGGCAGAGATTGGATTTCCTATTGCAGAAGCTTATCCAAATGGAGAAGTTGTAATTACTAAACATAAAAATACTGGCGGTAGAGTTTCTTTTGAAACAGTTGCTGAACAATTAGTTTATGAGATTGGCGATCCCGTTCAATATATAACTCCGGATTGTGTTGCAGATTTTACTTCAATTAAATTAGAAGATCTTGGAAGTGACAGAGTAAAAGTTTATGGTGTAAAAGGAAAGCCTGAAACAGAATTTTACAAAGTATCCTGTTCTTATGCAGATGGATATTCTGCTTCAGCTTCTTTAACTTATTCCTGGCCGCAGGCTCTTACAAAAGCTAAAGCAGCGGATAAAATTTTAAGAAAAAGATTAGAATTATTAAATCTTGAATTTGATGAAATCAGAACTGAATTTATTGGTTACGATGCCTGTCACGGTCCATTGTCAACACAATTAGAAGAAGATTTAATAAATGAAATTATGTTGAGAGTTGCCGTAAGATCTCACGATTATAATTCTGTGGAAAGATTTGGAAAAGAAATTGCGCCATTAATTTTAACAGGTCCGCCAAGCGTAACAGGTTTTGCTGGCGGCAGACCGAAACCAAGCGAAGTTGTCGCTTACTGGCCGGCGCTGATCCCTAAAAAACTTGTTAAACCTGAATTGAGAATTCTATGAAATCTCAAAAGTCAAATCTCAAAACTCAAAACTTTTGCCGTTTGCCATTTGCCTTTTCACTATGGAGAAGTAAATGAAAGTTTTATTAAAAGATATAGCTCATGGACGAAGTGGTGATAAAGGAGATGCAGCTAACATTGGCGTTATTGCTTACGATGATAAAGGTTTTGAAATTATCAAAAAACATTTAACTGCCGAAGTAGTTAAGAAACATTTTGAAGGAATATGCTTTGGTAAAGTGGAAAGATTTGAATTACCAAACATCAAAGCTTTAAACTTTTTATTGCACAATACACTTGGCGGTGGCGGAACAGTTTCCTTAAAGCATGATGCACAGGGTAAAACTCTGGCGGCAGCGTTGTTAAGGATGGAGATAGAGGTCGAATAATGGAAGAAGCATGAGGCATGGATGCATGAAACATGCAATCATCCATTCATTCAACCATGCTGATTAAACTTTGTAGTTAAATATTTTCAACACAAAATAATAATTTGAAAAGTCTGGAGCTTACCTTATGTACGAAGAAGAAATAAAAACATTAAAAACTTTCAGAACACGGATCAATAATTTAAGAGGTTATCTTTGACGTTGGTAAAAAAGAATCAAAGATAAAAGAACTTCAGGATAAAACTACAGGGACTGGTTTCTGGAATGACCAGGTTGTTGCTCAAAGAACTCTCCAGGAAATAAAATCTCTCGAATTCTGGGTAAAACTATGGAAAGATGTAGATGCAAAAGTAACTTCACTGGAAGAGTATGTTGAACTCGCACAAATGGAAGAAGATGAATCTCTTTATGATGAAATACAAAGTGAGTTAAAATCTCTTGAAGAAGTTGTTGAGAATGCCGAACTGAAAAACATGTTAAGCGGTCGGGATGATTCTAAGAATTGTATTCTTACAATTCATTCAGGAGCAGGGGGAACTGAAGCGCAGGATTGGGCCGAAATGCTTATGCGAATGTATTTACGCTGGGGTGAACAAAATGATTATGCAATGAGAATAATCGATTTGCTTGAAGGTGATGGGGCGGGAATTAAAAGTGTTACCATTGAAGTCGAGGGGGAATTTGCTTATGGATATCTAAAGGCAGAAAACGGCGTTCACCGTCTGGTAAGAATTTCTCCTTTCGATTCTAATAAAAGAAGGCATACATCATTTGCTTCTGTTTTTGTTATACCCGAAGTTGATGATACTATTGAGATAGAAATTAATCCTGCTGATTTACGAATTGATACTTATCGTTCCGGTGGGAAGGGAGGACAGAATGTGAACAAAGTTGAAACCGCTGTTCGAATTACGCACGAACCGACCGGAGTTGTGGCAGCCTGTCAGAGTGAAAGATCTCAAACACAAAACAAAACTAATGCGATGAGGTTGTTAAAATCAAAATTATATCAACTCGAGCTTGAAAAACAGGAAGCAGAATTAGATGAAATAGAGAAGAACAAAATGAAAATAGAATGGGGAAGTCAGATACGTTCTTATGTTTTTCATCCTTACAATATGGTAAAAGATCACCGAACAGATGAAGAAACCTCAGATGTACAGAAAGTGATGGATGGTGATATTAATAAATTTATCAAAGCTTTTCTTCTAAAGTTCAGTAAGAATTAAATCGTACTCAGGACGACTTTTTAGAATGATTGAATGGATGAATGAATGGGTTCATTCATCCATTCAAGCATTCGATCATTCATTTCAATATGTATTCAATCCTATTAAGTCTTCCATCAATTAACGGATTCGGAAAAATATTAAAGACTTTACTTAGCAAGGGGTAAATATCAATATTATTTATAATTCCGACCTGGTAATTCTTTTTGAACGCGGGACCCATTGCATAAAAAATTCCATTCATGTCCATGAAGTAATTATCATAACCATGATTTCCTTTACTATTCCACTTTTTCATATTTTCAAATGATTTATCAGTTTCAAGGCTCCATCCGTTCTCTGCGATAATTACAATTTTACTTATTAACGGATTATCAGAAAAATGAAAGTATGCCGGAACATCTTCCCGTCTATAAACTTTATAATGATTTTCATTTTCTTTCAGTTTGCTGTAAATCTTGTCAAGCTGTTCTGCTCCCGGTTCGATCAGCATAAATGGACCGTCATCGTTCTGTTTGTATTTATATCCTTCAAGAATATTTTCAATATTTATAACCCTGTTAGTACTTACATTAGTCATTCCGTGGTCCGAAACAACAATAATATTAGTGCTGTCAAAAAGATTAATCTCTTTAAGTTTTTCAAAATAATATCCAAGTATGCTGTCGAGTTGTTCAATTGCATAGTTTGTTCCGGAAGAATCTGGCCCATACTTATGTCCGTAATCATCAGTGGCTTCGAAATAAGAAGCGACAAAATGAGGTCGCTTATCGTAAGGAATCTGAAGCCAGTTTATTACTCCGTCAACTCTTTTCCTATAAGGTTCCTTGCGTTCGAACCCTTTATGGTACGTAGGATGACGGTATGAGAGAGTAACTTCCGATCCGGGCCAGAAATAGCTAGCCGTTTTAATTCCCTGGCGTTCGGCAGTTTCCCAAAAGGCTTCTCCTTTATACCATTTAGCCTCACGTGTAGTAATTGTATCACTCAACGAAAAACGAGTATGTATAAAAGGATCCCAAAATCCGTTAGTAATTATTCCATGATGCTCGGGATACATTCCTGTAATAATTGAAATATGATTGGGAAAAGTTTTAGTAGGGAAGCATGGGCGCAATGATTTTGCCGCAACGCCATTTTCTTTTATGTAATCAAAATGGGGCGTAATCCCTCTGTCAACATAATCCCATCTAAATCCATCAAAGCTTATAAGAATTACATAAGGTTGAGGTTGTGCAAATAATCCGCTTGTGGAAATTAATATTATAATTATTATTACAAAGAATTTTTTCATCATTAACTCCCGCTGAGAATGCCAATAATTATTTATTACTATAAACTAAAAAATAAAATTAGTTATTTAGTTATTAAGTTATAAGAAATTTGTTAAACTATTTGTAAAGATATGCCTATCAACTAGAATCGGCATCTATTTGATTTTCTTATTAATTTGTCATTTGATATGAAAAAGAAAAAAACTGTAAGAAAAAGTAAAAAGAAAAAAGACTTTTTCGACAAGGTCTATAAAATAGTTGCAAAAATTCCTTACGGCAAAGTTGCGACTTATGGAGATATTGCAGAAGCTTGCGGAATTCGTTCTTCAGCCAGGACTGTTGGCTGGGCTTTGAACGGTGCAAAAGAATCAGGTTTACCTTGTCATCGTGTCGTAAACAGGTTTGGTGCTTTATCAGGAAGAATGCATTTCGGCAGTTATGATTTGATGGAAGAGCTTTTAAGATCTGAAGGAATCGAATTTGATAAAGATGGCTGTGTAAGATTGGATAAACATTTGTGGAAGCCCCGGGGAAGTTCAAGTGCAGGAGCAAGATCAAGAAAATTAAAAGATGCAAACATTTCTGCCTTTGCTAAAGCTACGGCGAACAAGAAAAAATTGAAAAAAAAATTATAGAAATAATCTTGCAATCTTTCAATCTTTCAATCTTGTAATTTTGCAATCTTTATAGCCAATCACCAGGACTATAGCGTCTGATCTTTACAGAAGAAACTCCTGAATGAATTCTAAGGAAAATCTTTTTGGGTGCCGAATAAAAATTTTCTGTTCTGTATAATTTTTTATCGATTTTATTGAAACGATCAAAGCTTTTGCTGGATAAAGTTACATCAGCTTTTAATTCGCAGCCACTGCTTTCAGGAATTGATATTTCAATTGATGAAGCTCCGGCATCTATTTCGATATTTGTTGTGTCATTCGAATCGCCCAAATAAATTTTTAACGATGCCGCACCAGTATTAATGTCGACATCCCTTACTTTAAATGGCCGCAGATCAAATTCAGCTGATGCCGCCCCAATATCGAAATTTAAATTCCACAAGGGATTTTTGTTGAGATTTATATCAACCTTGTTTTTTGATTTTCCGAAAATGACAAATTTCTTCTGACTACCAAAAATAAGCTTAGTATTTTCATTGTCCATCTGTCTTGTAAGATAAAATCTATCTCCATATCCTTTTGTAGTTGCCGTAAACAATGAAGAAGTTGTATCATCTATTTTGAAAGAACCTACGTTGGCAGTCAAATCGAGAGTAGCTGTTTTTATCTTATTATTAAAATCTTCAACAAAATTTCTTTCTTCGTAATCGTTATCATTCCAACCTTTTATTACTATACCATGATGTGTCCCTGAAAAAACATCATTTTGAAAAAATCCCCACCCGCTTTTTAACATCGCGAAAATTGAAATACCAATAATTATTGCTGTTATGCTTGCAATTGTTCCCCTGATAAAAGTTGACTTGATCAAAAAGGAAATACCGACAAGAATTAAAAGCAGCGGCCAGTATTTCCAGATATCAATCCAGTAAAGTGTAAATGTAGTTACATTATTCAGAAGAATTAAAACTCCGATAGTTATAAACAAAAATCCCCAGAACAAATGTTTTGTTTTCATTTTTTTAACTCAAAGGTTGTAATTGTTTTTTCTTCTTGCACTAAGAAGTATAGCAACGCCTACTGCAACTAAAATCAATGGCCAGAAATCTCCAAATCTTATTCTTGGGACAAAATTATCAGCTAATAAAATTATTCCCAAGCCCAGGATAATGATTCCTGCAAATGTCCTTCTCTTTTCACGTTGGTGATCGAGAGAAGTATAATAAGCATTAGCATCAAATTGGCTTTCCTGTTTTGTAGAATCCGTTTCAGTCTCCTCCTTTTTTGATTCTGATGCTTTAGGATCTGGAAATATGATTGGTTCTTCCGGAATAATAATCCACATTATTATGTATGCAAGAATTCCAGTACCTCCAACAAAAAGAATTACAAGGAAAAGTACTCTGACCAGGGTAGAATCAATGTTGAAATATTCTGCAAGCCCACCGGCAACGCCACCGAGCATTTTATCTTTATAGGAACGGTACAATTTTTTGTTCATCGTTTTTGCTCCTGTTTTACTTGATTCAATTATAACGAATTTGTTATAAAAAACTTATAAAAATGTTTCAATCGGTTTGCATATTTGAAATGCGGAAAAGAAAGCATCCGAACGGGAGACTAAACTGTTGAATAAATATATGATTGTATAATCATGCTTACTTTTCTATTTTAGATTAGGCTAAGTTATTAAGTTACTGAGTTATTAAGTAATTCAGTTGAACAATAACAAAATAACTTAATAACCAAATAACTAATTAACCTAAAAAGATGAAAATAGCCCTCTGCCAAATAAATACGATAATTGGCAATATTGAATACAATAAAGCTAAAATTATTACTGGTTACAGAAAAGCTGCTGAAGATGGTGCTGATCTCGCCATTTTCCCGGAGCTTTCTTTAATAGGTTATCCGCCATTAGATCTCGTTGAGAAAAAAGAATTTAGGAAAGCATCTTTAAAAGCTTTAAATGAAATAGCAGAACAATCCGGGGAAGTAGGTTTGTTATTCGGAACTATAACCGAAGATGATGATAATATTGGAACAGATATTCATAACTCGGCAGTGCTTTGCTATAACGGGAAAGTTCAATTTGTACAGCACAAATCTTTAATTCCGAATTATGATGTTTTTGATGAGATGAGATATTTCGATCCGGCAAAATCAATTGATGTTTATGAATTTAAAGGTGAAAAACTTGGAATTTCTATTTGTGAAGATATCTGGAATGATGCCGATTACTGGTACAAACAGAGATATAGTTATGATCCGGTTAAAGATCTTATTGAGAAGAAAGCTTCTTTAATTATTAATATTTCTGCAAGTCCATATTCATTTGGAAAAAGAGAAAGCAGAAAGAACATGCTTTCGGTTCTTAGTAAGACAGAAAAAATTCCACTTGCTTACGTTTGCACAGTTGGTGCACAAACTGAGTTAATATTTGATGGAGCAAGCATGTGTTTTGATAGCGAAGGGAATCTTTTAAAACTCAGCAAATCTTATGAAGAAGATTATCTCATCTTTGATACAAATGTAAAATATCAACCAATAAAATCATCTGAAAGTAGTTTTGAAGAAGAAACATTAAGTGCTTTAATTTTTGGATTGAGAGAATATTGTACAAAGCAAAAGTTTAAGAAAGTGCTGATTGGTTTAAGTGGAGGAATTGATTCGGCACTTGTAAGTTATATTGCTGCAAAAGCAATTGGTGCGGAAAATGTAAATGTGATGTTGATGCCTTCCAAATATTCAAGTGTTGGCAGTATAAAAGATTCTGAGAAACTAATTAATAGTTTGGGAATCTTATCAGCAAATGTTTCTATTCAACCGGTTGTTGAAGAAGTATTGAAAATGTTAACTCCTTCTGTAACAGAAGAGCCTAAAAGTATTGTTGAAGAAAATGTACAGGCAAGAATTCGTGGTGTTTATTTGATGGCGGTATCGAACCAATTTGGATATTTACTTTTAACAACAGGAAATAAATCTGAAATGTCTGTCGGGTATTGCACTCTTTACGGAGATATGGCAGGCGGACTTGGAGTTATCGCCGATGTTTATAAAACAGATGTTTACAGATTGGTAAACTATATCAATAAAGAAGAAGAAATAATCCCCCGGGAAATAATTGAAAAAGAACCTTCTGCTGAATTGAGTATGGGACAAAAAGACCAGGATACTTTACCATCTTATGAATTGCTTGATAAAATTTTGAAGATGTATCTTGAAGAGAATAAAGAATATTATGAGATAACAAAAGTTATTGGAGATGGAGAAGTTGTAAATAAAGTTTTAAAATTGATCGACGGTAATGAGTATAAACGAAGACAGGCAGCCCCAGCACTGAGAGTTTCGAAAAAAGCTTTTGGTTACGGAAGAAGATATCCTATTGTGCAGGGCTGGCGGAGGTAGATGGATGATTGAAGATGTGAAACGGCAAATGGCAGATGATAAAAGAGAAGTTTAGTAAGCAGTAGCAATTGAATTTTTTAATGACGAATGACCATTGACAAATGACTAATGTGGAATAACAGTTATTAAGAACAAAAAAGTTAAAAAAATGAAAAAGTTATTGATTGTAGTATTATTCATCTTAACAGTGAGCAGCGCTTTTGCTCAATTTGGATTGAAACAGGATCACGTTAAAATTAAAAGTTATTTATCTTTTGATAAAGTTTATCCCGGAAGTGAAGTTAAGCTTGCAGTAAAAGTAAATATCGAAGATGGCTGGCATATGAATTCAAATAAACCTTATGAGGATTATTTGATTCCGAGTGAGCTAAGTATTGATACAACTTACTTCAAGATAAAAAGTATTTCTTATCCCAAGCCCCACGATTTCAAATTTAGTTTTTCAGATAAAGCTCTGTCGGTTTACAAAGGTGAAGTTTATATCGGAGCTTTAATCCAGGCTTCAAAAGATATTCAGCCCGGCGAATACAAACTAATAGTCAATCTCGATTACCAGGCTTGCAATGACAGGTCTTGTCTCGCTCCAACTTCCACTCAGGATACTTTGAATGTTATTATTGCAGATAAGCAATCTGTCGTTAACGAAATAAACCAGGATATTTTTAAGAACATTGATCTTTCTTACTCTGCTCTAAGTGGCGGAACTAACAATGATGATAATATAATATCCTCAACTTTTGAGGGAGGTGGGTTATTTCTTGGATTATTGTTTGTCTTTTTAGGAGGACTTGCTCTTAATCTCACACCTTGTGTCTATCCTTTAATCCCGATAACAATTGGTTATTTTGGCGGGCAGAGTGAAGGAAGCACAAGCAAATTATTTTTAATGGGACTTCTTTTTCTTATCGGAATGGCAGTTACTTATTCTGTTATTGGTGTTATAACTGCGTTAACAGGTTCAGTTTTCGGAAGCCTGTTACAAAATACATTTGTCATTTTAGGAATTGTTCTGATCTTCATAATTCTTTCTCTCAGTATGTTCGGAGTTTATGAGTTTAAACTTCCCGATAGTTGGGTTCAGAAAGTCGGTGGAGCAAGGCAGGGATATTTCGGTGCTTTCTTTATGGGATTAACAATGGGAATTGTTGCTGCACCCTGTATCGGTCCTTTTGTAATTGGTCTCGTAACTTATGTTGCTGCAAAAGGTGATCCTTACTTTGGCTTCTTACTTTTCTTTGTCCTTGCTGTAGGATTAGGATTTCCTTATCTATTTCTCGCTGTTTTTTCCGGTAAGATTAAACAGCTTCCAAGAGCAGGCGAGTGGATGGATGGAGTAAAGCATGTCTTTGGTTTTATTTTGATAGGAATGGCGATTTACTTTTTGCTTCCATTATTATCTGTCTCTTTCAGAGGCTACATTCTTCCAGCTTACATGATATTTGTAGCTTTGTGGCTTTTATTTATTGAGAAACTTGCAAACAGTATTAAAGGATTCAGAATATTTAAAATAATCTTTTCTGTTTTACTTCTTGCAGTTGCCATTTATGAATTTATTCCTGAACAGAAGAATTCTATTGCTTGGAAGCCTTATACTGAAGATGTCATTCCCCAGAATATAGAAACATCTGGTGTTATTATAGATTTTTATGCTGATTGGTGTATTCCGTGCAAAGAACTAGATGCATATACATTTTCAGATTCCAAAGTAATCGAAGCCTCTAAAAACTTTTATGCATTCAAAGCTGATATGACGAAATCTCTTTCAGATGAAGTTGAAGCATTAAGAAATAAGTATAAGATTATCGGAGTACCCACGGTTTTAATTCTTGATTCAAAAGGGAATGAAGTTAAAAGGATTACAGGCTTTGTTAAAGCGGATGAGTTTTATAATATTATTAAGAATGTGAATTAAATATTTCTATAGATATGCCAGATTTTTAAAATCTGGCTTAACAAGTTCACTCCTTTCTTATTTCTTATAAAAATTCTTTTCAATAGTGAGAATGGATTGTTCAGTTTATCAACAGTTTTTGCACTATTACAAAAGAAAAGCCTCATATTATTGCCAAATGTAAACTAATTATACACTCACAAAATCTTTTGTAAGTGGCACGTTTTATGGCTTTGTATGGAACTGAAATCAAAAATTGGTTAACTAAAGTGAGTGAAATGGTAAAGGAAAAAGAACTTAAAACTCTTGATGAGGTAACGATCAGGTTTGCCGGAGACTCCGGTGACGGTATGCAATTAACAGGAAGTCAGTTTAGTGATACGACTGCTTTTGTTGGCAACGATCTTAGCACATTGCCCGATTATCCTGCAGAAATAAGAGCACCATCAGGAACAGTTTACGGTGTATCGGGTTTTCAACTTCATTTTGGAAACAAAGATGTTCACACGCCCGGCGATAGACCTGATGTTCTGGTTGCTATGAATCCCGCCGCTATAAAAAAGAATATAAGTGAATTAAAACCCGGTGCAATAATTATTGCAAACTCCGATGCATTTGATAAAAAAAATTTACAGCTTGCCGATTATGATAATAATCCTTTGGAAGATAATAGTCTTAAAGGGTTTTCAGTTTTTTCAGTTCCTGTTACTTCTTTAACTTTCTCCGCACTTGAGGGCACAACGTTAGGGAATAAAGATAAATCACGCTGCAAAAACTTTTTTGCGCTCGGGTTAATGTACTGGCTTTTTGATAGACCACTTGAACAAACATATCAATGGATTAGATTAAAATTTAAAAGTAAGCCTGAATTTATAGATGCAAATGAAAAAGCTTTGAAAGCCGGTTACAACTTTGGAGAAATGACGGAAGCTTTTACAACAAGATATCATATTGATCCGGCAGCTTTAAAACCTGGAGTGTATAGAAGTATTTCAGGAAATGAAGCAACTGCACTCGGACTTCTTTCAGCTTCGGTAAAAAGTAAACTGCCACTTTTTCTTGGTTCATATCCTATAACACCGGCGTCAGAAATTTTACAGTATCTTAGTCTTTATAAAAATTTTGGGGTAAAAACTTTTCAGGCCGAAGATGAAATTGCCGGAATAACATCCGCAATTGGTGCTTCCTTTTCAGGTTATCTTGGAATTACAACTACAAGTGGTCCCGGTTTATCACTAAAAACAGAAGCTTTAGGCTTAGCAGTGATAACTGAGTTACCACTGGTAATTGTTAATGTTCAGAGAGGCGGACCAAGCACAGGACTTCCGACAAAGACCGAACAAGCCGATCTTTTACAAGCTATGTATGGCAGAAACGGTGAAGCTCCTGTTGCCGTTCTGGCTGCTTCCAGTCCAACTGATTGTTTTTATATGGCACTCGAAGCATCGAGATTAGCAGTCAAATTTATGACTCCGGTTATTTTATTAACAGATGGTTATATAGCGAACGGATCTGAGCCATGGAAAATTCCGCATGAAAATGAATTGCCGGATATTCCTGTTAAATTCACCACGGAAGCAGAAGGTTTCTTTCCTTATTTAAGAGATGAAAATCTTTCCCGTCCTTGGGTCAGACCTGGAACTGAAGGGCTCGAACACAGAATTGGTGGACTTGAAAAAGCGAACATAACCGGCACAGTTAGTTATGATGCTGATAATCATGATGAAATGATTAAACTGCGTGCGCAGAAAGTAAAAAATATTGCAAAGGATATTCCTGACCTGGAAGTAAACGGCGAACAGGAAGGTGATTTGCTTCTACTTGGTTGGGGCGGAACTTTCGGTGCAATTACCGAAGCAGTTATGAATATTCGCAAAGCTGGATATAAAGTTTCACAGGCACATTTAAAATATTTAAATCCTTTTCCTAAAAACACAGAAGAAGTTTTAAAACGTTTTAAGAAAATTCTTATTCCTGAAATTAACCTTGGACAATTAAGTAAACTGATAAAAAGTGAATTTATGATTCCGGTACATCAACTTAATATTGTAAGAGGTTTACCGTTCAGAAGCTCAGATATTGAAGCGAAGATAATTGATTTACTCGGAGGTAGTAATGGAAGAAAATAAAGATCAGGTGCAAGAGCAAGTGCAAGTAAAGACAAAGCAATATACTTCAAAAGATTTTGCTACAAAACAGGATGTAAGATGGTGTCCGGGCTGCGGTGATTACTCGATACTCGCACAGGCTCATCGTACTTTTCCTGAAATGATCGGAATAAAAAAAGAGAATATAGTTTGGGTTTCAGGGATAGGATGTTCTTCCCGTTTTCCTTACTATATGAACACTTATGGAATTCACGGAATCCATGGAAGAGCACCGGCAATTGCAACAGGTGTTAAAGTTGCACGACCAGAACTTTCTGTCTGGGTTGCAACAGGCGATGGCGATCTTTTAAGTATTGGAGGAAATCATTTCATACATGCCTGCAGAAAGAATGTTGATATAAAGCTTCTTCTTT
>Ga0210099_1000511_pt1 | contig 12732 bp, 7 predicted proteins | sample Joice_ThreeSqA_D_4_FD_184872 | JGI IMG/M metagenome (GOLD analysis project Ga0210099, IMG submission 184872) | Wetland microbial communities from San Francisco Bay, California, USA, that impact long-term carbon sequestration - Joice_ThreeSqA_D2... | ecosystem: Environmental > Aquatic > Marine >...
CCCGAGCAGGATCATGAAGAAGCGCTGGCGCCGCACGGAATCGGAGATCACGGCGTCCATGGACCGGACGGCCGTCACGGCGACGTCCGGATCGACCGAGCGAAGGGCCGTTTCGATCGCTGTCGCGTGCGCTTCGGGCGTCCCGGTCACCCGGACCACGAGTGGGAGCCGGGTGGCGCGCATGCCGCTGCCCATGAAATTCCAGTACACCTGCGGGTGCGGGTCCTCGATCGGCCCGAAGTTACGGGTGTCCGACACCACGCCGATGATCTCGGCGAAGGTCGTGTCCGACGTGTGGAACCGTCCCCCGACGGCACTTCCATCCGGAAAGTCGCGTCGCACGAGCGCCTGGTTCACGACCACCAGGGTCGGCAGCTCATCACCCTGTGCCTCCTGGTCCGTGAACAGGCGACCGTCGACAAGCGTCACTCCGAGCGCGGCGAAGTAGCCCGGCGAGACGACGCGGGACTCGGTGAGCGGAAGCTGCGTGTCGTCGCCGGTCACGCCCTCGTACCGGATGTTGAAGTTGTTCCCCCATCCGGTGTACGGAATCAGCGTCGTGGTGCCCGCCTCCAGGACGCCCGGCAGGTTGCGGATCGCGTCGAGCGCCGGTTTCGCGAACCCTTCGTCGACGGACACGTCCTCGTAGCGATCCGGCGAGATGTTGACCTCCATCGTCAGCAGGGACTCGGTCTCGAATCCGGGGCTCCGCTCCAGGACGCCCAGGAACGCGCTGATCAGCAGGCCGGCGCCGATCAGCAGGACGGCGGACGCGGCCAGCTCGGCGACGACGATTCCCTTGAGAAACCGGTTCTGGGAGCGGGACATGCCGCTCCGCGAGCTCCCGGTGCGGAGCGCGTCCTGAGGATCGGCGCTCGAGATGCGCCAGCCGGGAAGCACGCCCGAGAGAACGGCCACCAGCGCGGTGGCCACGATGGCGAAGCCGAATACGCGTCCGTCCAGGCCGAGGCCGTGGAGCTGGGGATATAACTGCGCGCCGAGGCTTCCGATCAGCCGGACGCCGACCCACGCGACGGCGAACGCGAAGGCGACGCCGACGGCGGCCAGGACCGAGCTCTCCATGAGCACCGTGCGGACGATCGATCGCCGGGTCGCTCCCAGCGCCGTGCGCAGCGCGATCTCGTGTCGTCGCTGCGCTCCCCGCGCCAGCATGAGGGAGGCCACGTTGGCGGTCGCGATGAGCAGGACGAGCGCGACGGCGCCGAGCAGCATGAGAAGAGGTCCCCGGATCGGTCCGGTCGACTCGGCGCGCATCGAGCCGACCCTCACGGACTCGCCCCGGACGCCGGGGTAGATCTCCGCGATCCCGGCCATCAATCCCACCAGCTCAGTCTCGGCCTCGGCGACGGACCTCCCATCCGCCAGCCGACCGAGCAGGAGCAGGTAGTTGCTCTGGCGTACCTCGGACTGCTCCGGCGAGAAGCGGAGAGGCAGCCAGACGTCGCTCTGGAGGTACTGCGTGCGGTGCGGAATTCGGAAGTCCGCAGGGAGCACGCCGACCACGGTGCGGGCCTCGCCGTCCAGCACGATCGTCCGGCCCACGATCGACGGGTCGGCCCCGAAGCGCGACCGGAACAGCTCGTAACTCAGCAGTGCGACGGGCGGCGAGTTCGCGCTCTCGTCTTCGGCCTGGAGCAAGCGCCCGTAGATGGGGGCCACGCCCAGCGTCGCGAACAGATACGGACTGATGTCACGGGCGGACACCTGGTACGTTCGCTCCGATCGCTTGAGGAGTGCGGTTCCGTACCCGACGGCGCCCAGCGACTCGAGAGTCTCGCTTTGCTCGCGCAGGTCGAGGAAGTTGGCCGGCGCGAAGGGGCCGTTTCGAAAATGCGGAGTGGTCCGAAACACGGATACCAGGCGGTCCGGCTCGGCGAACGGCATCCCGTCCAGCAGCGCGGCGCTCACGGCGCTGAACACGGCGGTCGTCGCCCCGAGCCCGAGGGCCAGGCTGATCACGGCGGCGGTGCTCACCACGGGCGTGCGAGCGAGGGAACGAAACGCGATCTGCGTCTGCCGAACCAGGTCGAGCATGGTCTGCTCCGCTTTCTGTCTCATCCGGATGAACGGGCTTGCAGCCTGTTCATACTGACACCGTGAACGGGGAAGGGGTTGACGTGACCCTGCAGCGGAAGTGGGAAAGTGGGCATTTTCGAGAGGGTCCAGGTGGAGGATCGTTTCTGACCACCCGATCCCCCGGGCTCGCGCGGCCGGCAGTTGCCCCCGGCGACCGGATCGGGCGATCTTGGGCGCCATGTCCGAAGCCCCCGCGTACCCCGGTCTTTTCGCCGATCTGCCGGACCTTCACGGTGCCGGGACGAAGCTCGGCGTTTCCGATGTCCACGTCTGGAGAGCGCACCTGGACCTGCCCCGGGAGCGCCTGACGGAACTGGACCGGACGCTTTCCGCCGGCGAGAGGGATCGGTATCGCGCGCTGCGCTCGGAGAGAGACCGGGCGAGGGCGACCGCCAGCCGCGGCCTCGTCCGCCGCGTCCTGGCTGAATACACGGGGATCCCGGCCGCCGATCTCGGGATCACGTACGGACCTGCAGGCAAGCCCGAGCTGCACGCGCCGGAGGCGGAACGATCCGAACAGAGCCGGGCGCTCCGGTTCAACGTCGCCCATTCTTCCGACATGCTGCTGATAGCCGTAGGCCGGGTGCCGATCCTCGGCGTAGACGTCGAGCGCATTCGATCCGTGGCCCGCTGGGAGAAGGTCGCCCGGCGCGCCTTTTCGTCGGAGGAGAGAAGCCGCATCGAGAGCCTCCCGGCCGAGCTCCGCAACGCCGCGTTCCTGGCGTGCTGGACGCGCAAGGAAGCTTGCGTGAAGGCGATCGGCGAAGGGGTGTGGTCCGCCTTCGGCCGGTTCGAGGTTTCCGTCGAGCCCGGCCTGCCCGCCGGGGTGCTCTCCGTGGACGGTGATCCGGTGGCCGCCGCCGAGTGGTCGCTGTACCATCTCGAGCCCGCGCCCGGCTTCGTGGGCGCGCTCGCAGTCTCCGGCAGCGCGTCACGCATGCTGGCCGGCACGCTCCATCACCCGGAGGCTGAGCCGTGAGCGTTCTGAGGATGGACGTGCGCCCGGGCGGCTACTACGATTCGATCGTCCTCATGCAGCTCCAGGCAGCGCTTGCGGATCTGCCAGGCGTGCTGGATGCCGGGGCGGCGATGGCCACGGCCGAGAACCGAGCGCTGCTCGAGGCCAACGGCCTGCTTCCGGACGAGGTCGGCGACGCGGGACCGTCCGATCTGCTGATCGTGGTGAAGGCCGAGACCGAGAAGGCCGCCGCCGAAGCCATCGCGCGCGTGGATGCGCTGCTCGTCCGGGGAGGAGATTCCGGTGGGGAGGATTATCGGCCCCGAAGCCTGGAGTCCGCCCTCAAGACGCTTCCCGGGGCGCGGTGGGCGCTCGTTTCGGTGCCCGGCCGCTTCGCCGCCCGTGTGGCCGGAGAGGCGCTCGACCACGGACTGAACGTGTTTCTGTACAGCGACAACGTGAGCGTGGCGGACGAGGTCGCCCTCAAGACGCGCGCGGTGAAGGAGGGGCTGCTCGTGATGGGCCCGGACTGCGGCACGGCGTCGATCGGCGGGTTCGGGTTCGGGTTCGCCAACCGCGTTCGCAGGGGACCGGTCGGTCTCGTGGGAGCGTCGGGCACCGGGCTCCAGGCCATCACCAGCCACGTGCACGCGCTGGGCGGCGGAGTGTCGCACGCGATCGGCACCGGTGGAAGGGACCTGGACGCTCAGGTGGGTGCGCTGACCTGCCGGCAGGGCCTCGACCTCCTGGCGCGGGACGACGGCACGGAGGTGATCGTTCTCGTCTCCAAGCCGCCCGTTCCCGAGGTCGCCCGGTCCGTTCTGCGGGCAGCGTGGGGAACGGGGAAGCCGGTCGTCGTGCATTTCGTGGGCTTCGCGCCTCCGGCGCGCAGGCTGGGCCCTCTCTATTTCGCCACCAGCCTGCCGGAGGCCGCGTGGATGGCCGTGGAGCTCACGAAGTCCGGCAAGAAGGAGAAGGCACGCTCGGCCGGGACGGCCGAGCGCCGAAGCGCTCCCGGATACCTGCGAGGTCTGTTCGCCGGCGGCACGCTCGCATCCGAGTCGCTCCTCGCCCTCGCGAACTTCCTCGATCCGCTGCACTCGAATATCAAGAGCGATGCGGCGCGGCCACTGGAGACGGTGGCGCGCAGCGAAGCGCACACGATTCTCGATCTCGGGGCGGACGAGTACACGGTCGGGCGCCTGCACCCGATGATCGACAGCGACATGCGGCTCCGCCGGATGGCCCAGGAGGCGGCCGACCCGGGAGTGGGGCTGATCCTCCTGGATGTCGTGCTCGGGGATGGGGCCCACCCGGATCCGGCCGGCGAGCTGGCGCCGGCGATCGTGGAGGCTCGCCGGTCACGCGAGGTGGAGTTCGTCGTCGTCGTGGTCGGAACGGACGAGGATCCGCAGGGCCTCGAGTCGCAGGTGGAGGCGCTCACCGGCGCCGGGGCCACGGTGTTCGAGGACCTCACGAGCGCCCTGGGTCACGTCGTCGATCGCCTGCGCGGTTCGGTGGCGCCGCTCGAGCCAGCGGTGGATGCGGAGCTCCTGGCGGTCCCGGTAGTGGCGGTGAACGTCGGCCTGGAGTCGTTTGCAGCCAGTCTGAAGGACCAGGGAGCCGAGGCCGTCCACGTGGAGTGGCGACCTCCGGCCGGCGGCGATGACCGGCTTCTGGCGATCCTGGACAAGCTGAGGAGGTAAGGTGGGCATCTCGGAAGCGAACAAGACGGCCGTCGATCGAATGATGAGTGCGAGGCCGTTGCTCAAGGGCGTCGCGACGGCGCGCGACGTGATTCCCGGCATGCGTGAGGGACTCATCCTGCACGCCGGTCCGCCGATCGAATGGAATCGGATGTCCGGCCCGCTGCGCGGGGCCGTGATCGGTGCGCTGCTGTTCGAGGGCCTGGCGGACGACGAGGCCGGGGCGGTCGCCCTCGTCGAGCGGGGCGAGATCGCGTTCGAGCCGTGTCATCACCATCAGACCGTCGGCCCGATGGCCGGCGTGACCTCGGCTTCGATGGCCGTCTACGTGGTGGAGAACGAGACGCACGGGAACCGGGCCTTCTCGAACCTCAACGAGGGATACGGCAAGGTGCTCCGCTACGGGGCGTACGCGCCGGAGGTGCTCGAGAAGCTGCGCTGGATGAACGAGACGATGGGACCGGTGCTCGCCGACGCGCTGGCGAGCCGCGAGGACCTGGACCTGCGCGCGCTCCTCGCGGAGGCCCTGCACATGGGTGACGAGGGACACAACCGGAACAAGGCGGGCTCTCTCCTGTTCCTCAAGCTGCTGGCGCCGGACGTGGCGCGCGTCGCGGGTTCGGGCATCGCCTCCGAGGTGCTCCGCTTCCTCGGCGACAACGCGCTCAGCGTGCTCAACCCGGTGATGGCCGCCTGCAAGTCGATGGCGGACGCGGCGCACGGAGTGGACGGAAGTACCATCGTCACGACGATGGCGCGCAACGGAACGGACTTCGGGATCCGGGTGAGCGGCCTCGGCGACGACTGGTTCACGGCGCCCGCGCAGGTGCCCGACGGGCTCTACTTCTCGGGCTTCAGCGCGGCCGACGCGAACGCGGACATCGGCGACAGCACGATCACGGAGACGGCCGGCATCGGGGCGTTCGCGATGGCCGCGGCGCCGGCGATCGTCGCCTTCGTGAGCGGCACCCCGAAGGACGCGGTGAACGCGACGATGGAGATGTACGAGATCACCGAGGCGGACCACCTGCACTTCACGATTCCGCAGCTCGACTTCCGCGGCACGCCCACCGGGATCGACGTCCGGAAGGTCGTGGAGCTCGGGATCACGCCGCGCGTGAACACGGGGATCGCGCATCGGGAGGCGGGAGTAGGGCAGGTCGGGGCCGGGCTGGTGCGCCCGCCGATGGAGATATTCGAGGCGGCCCTCATCGCCTGGGCGGACCGCTACGGGATTTGAGTCTACCTCACTCCCGTGCCAGCTTCTCGAGCAGCTCGTCCCAGCGGGGATCGTCGCGCAGAGGGTCGGCCGACGGGTCCGCCGCGATGTTCGCCAGCGTTCCCGGCTCGGCCTCGAAGCCGCGCTCGAGGTAATCGAACGCCGTGTCCAGGTCGCCGAGCGAACCGTAAACCAGACCGATCTCCTTCAGGGGCACTCCGGCCGCCTCGGCACGCCTGATGTACACGAGCGCCTGCTCCCGATTCCCATCCTTCGCGTAGGCCCACGCGATTCCGGCCGGATAGTAGGGATCGTCCGGGTTGAGCTCGATCGCTTCCGAGAACGACTCGATCGCGTCAGCCAGGTCGCCCTTGATCGTCTGCGCCATGCCCGCGTAGTAGTGCGCGTCCGCTTCCGTGGGCTCGAGCTCGAGGAGATTGCGGGATTCCTCGATCGTGCCGTCGTAGTCACGCACCCAGGCCAGTCGGGCGACCAGGCTGCGCCGCAGGCCAACCGACAGCGGGTCGAGCTCGACCGCGCGACGCGCCTCGCTGACGGCCGCTTCGGGCCGACCCAGCGTGAGCAGCACCGCGCTGTATCGGGAGTGCGCGTCGGCACTGCCCGGGTTCAGCTCGAGCACCCTCTCGAGCTCGTGCGCCGCCTCGGCGGGCCTCAAATCCAGTCGCAGCAGCTCCGCGCGATGGATCCGCGCCGCCGCGAGGTCCGGGCTCAGCTCGAGCGCCCTCTCCACGGCCGCCTGCGCTTCGGGAAGCGCCTCCGACTCGGACAGGTAGCCCAGGTTGAACAACTGCAGGTAGGTGTTCGCCAGTTCCGCGTAGGCGAGGGCGTAGGTCGCGTCCGCCTCGATCGCCTGCCGGTACAGGGCCGCCGCGGACTCCACTCCTTCACGGGTGCTGCCCCGGTTGTCGAGAATGAACCGGCCTCGGACGTACAGGTCGTACGCTTCGAGGCTCTCGGTGGGCCGCTCTTCGATCCTCAGCGCCACTTCCGGAGTGAGGGTCGCCTGCAGCGCAGAAGCGATCTTCTTTGCCAGGTCGCTCTGAATCGCGAATACGTTCGCCGCGGTCAGCTCCTCGTCGTACGTCTCGGCCCACAGGTGCCGGTCGGTCGCCGCCTCGATGAGCTGCATGTTGATCCGCACCCGGTTCCCGGCCCTCTGGACCCCGCCCTCCACCACGGTCGCGACACCCAGCTCCTCCGCGATCTGGCGAATGTTCCGGTTCACCCCCTTGTATTCCATGACCGACGTGCGGGAGATCACCTTCAGCGAGTCGATCTTCGCGAGCTGCGTGAGGAGGTCGTCGTGCATTCCCTCGGCGAAATACTCGTCCTCCTCGGACGTGGTGCGCGTGGCGAACGGGAGCACGGCGACCGAGCGGAGGTCCCGCGCCGCGGCCGCTTCCGCGACGTCCGTCCCGGCGGCGGCGCCGGAGTCCGCGCCCGGCCCGAACAGCATCCAGCCGGCGGCACCGACGCCCCACAGCGCGAAGGCTCCCACTCCGCCGAAGATCGCGTTTCGCCACGTGAACGGCGTGTCACGGGGGGAACGCTGGAGCGGCGCGGCGTCCGAAGGCGAAGCGGCGGTACTCGGTGCGTCTGCGGCGGGAGGTTCGCTTCCCCGGACCCCCTCCTGCACGAACGCGGTCGCGAGGACGATCGGCAGGCCGATCACGAGGAGGCCGAGCGCGAAGGCCGGGAACCAGTCCGGAAGGCCGAAGTTCTGTCCGATCACGTCGACGACCTGCAGCGCCACCCAGGAGCCGACGGCGTAGATGCCGAGCACCTGCCACAGCGACCGGCGGTGGATCTCGTGTATGAGGTTCTTCATTCCTGAATGCGCTTCAGCTCCCGTGAAACGGCCTCCGACGGACCGCTCCATAGTGTGCGATCGTCGGGGGCCGGGCAACGGTCCACGCCGCGCCGGTCAAACCCCCGGCGGGCGGCCGATCGGCCTCAAGCGTTCCACCAGAGCCGCTAGCGCCAGCACCGACTCTTCGCAGTTCGGGCGGCCGACGATTTGGATTCCGACCGGCAGGCCGCTCGCATCCGTGCCGGCCGCCACGCACGCCACCGGCAGGCCGGTCAGGGTGAGCACGAACGTCGGGGCGATCCACTCGATGTAGCTCCCGAGCTCCCGTCCGCCGATCCGCAGGGGGTAGTTCTGCTCTACCGGAAAGGGGGGCACCGGCACGCAGGGCGTCAGGATGTGGTCGTACGGTTCGAGCACCCCGAGCACCTTCGCCCGCAGCTCCTCCCGCGCCCGCTCGGCCGCCGCGACCTCCTCGGGGAACAGCGCCAGGCCCGAGCGGATGTTGCCCGCCAGGTTCTCGCCCAGCTCGTCCAGGCGGGCCATGCGGGCCCGGTGGTGCTTCACCATCCAGCGGCCGCGCAGAGTGAGGAACGTGTCGAATCCGCCGGACAGGTCGAGGTCGATGTGCTCCACCCGGGCACCGGTCCCGGTCAGAGCCTCCGCCGCTTCCCGGCACACGCCCTCCAGCTCCGGGTCGGTCCCGAGGCCCGCCGGGTCGGACACGTAGGCGATCCGGAGTCCGGGGGCAGGCCCGTTCTCGACCGCTCCCACGAAGTCGCGTCCGGCCCGCCGGTCGGGATCGCGCCTCGGTGGCTCGTCCGCGGGTCCCCAGACCGCCTGGAGCATCAGCGCGACGTCGGCCGCCGTCCGGGCCATCGGGCCCGTGACGCTGAGGTCGTCGCCCGGCCACTCGGTCGGGACCGTCGGCACGAGACCGGGGGAAGGGCGAAGGCCCGTCACCCCGCAGAACGAGGCCGGCACGCGCAGCGAGCCTCCCAGGTCCGTCCCCTCGGCCAGCGCGATCATGCCCGTCGCCAGGGCTGCCGCTCCTCCGCCCGTCGATCCTCCGGCGCTCAGCTCGGGGTTCCACGGGTTTCGCGTGCTCCCGAACACCTGGTTGAACGTGTTGCCGCCGGCCGCGAACTCGGGCGTGTTCGTCTTGCCGAGGATCACCGCTCCCGCTGCCCGGAGCCGCCGGACGACGAGCGCGTCCTCCCGCGGCACGTGATCGGAGTACAGCGGGGAGCCGTAGGTGGTGCGCACGCCGGCGACCGGCGTGGTGTCCTTGATGCCCACCGGGAGGCCGCACAGGAGGCCCGGGCGCTCGCCCGCCGCCAGCCGGCGTTCCAGGTCGCGCGCCTGCTCCATCGCCGTCGGATCCAGAGTGACCACGGCGTTGATCTGATCGTTGTGACGACCCACCTGCCGCAGGCACGCCAGCAGCACCTCGGTCGGCGACAGGTCGCCGGCCCCCACCCGCCGCCGCAGCTCCGCGGCGGGAAGCAGGGCGATCGGGGCGTCACCCACGGGCATCCGCTCTTCCGGCGGGCCGAGCCGCGCGCCCGCTCAGCCCTCGACGAACGCGACGGCGCGGCAGAACGCGGCCTCGCCGCCCTTGAACTTCCACGGGAAGATCCCGATCGTGAGGCGGCGATTCTGCAGCTCGGGCGCCGCGATCTCGCCCCCCATGTTCTCCACGTGCATGCAGTTGTATGGGAACAGCTTGTTGTGCGTGAGCTGGTAGTCCTCGTCGGGGAACAGGCGCGCCACCCCTTCGGGACCTCCGAACTTCTCCTCGGCCAGGGCCCGCACCCGGTCGCAGTGCCCGAACGAGCCCTTGCCCAGGAAACGACCGATCGGCAGGTCCATCGGGTGGTCCGTCGACACGGCGTCCACTCCCCAGATGTGCACTTCCTTCTCGAGCAGCCACGGAACCATGTCCGGGTGCGCGCCCGGGTGCAGGTGGATGTAGCGCTCCTCGTCCGGAGTTTCTCCGAACTGCGCGAACCGGCTCCACCCGGTATGCAGGATGACGATGTCGCCCTTCCTCACTTCGACCCGGCTCTCGATCATCTCCGGGGTGTAGGCCGAGAGCTCCTCCATCTCGTCCGTCAGGTCGACGATCACCCCCGGGCCGTAAAGCCAGGTGAGCGGGATCTCGTCGATCGTCATACCGCCGGTGACGAAGTGGCGCGGGGCGTCCAGGTGCGTCCCCATGTGGTTCGACGTCTGGATGTACTGCGCGTTCACTCCGTGCTCGGCCTTCCTCTTAATGTACTTTACCTCAAACGGCGGATAGTACGGCCAGAAAAAGACATCCTGATTCAAGGGCTGCGACAGATCATACAGCTTCATCTCCGCCTCCATGCGTGTTATTCGGCCACTTCAACCCGTTCAAACCACGTTCCGTCCATGCAGCTCGCGGACCTCTTCGGCGCTCATTCCGAGCCAGTCGGCCAGCACCTGTTCCGTGTGCTGTCCGAGCAGCGGCGGCGGCGAGCGCACTGCACCCGGGGTGTCCGACAGCTTGACCGGAACGCCCGTGACCCGGATCGGTCCGGCGTTCGGATGCTCCAGCTCGACCACCATCTCGCGCGCCTTCACCTGCGGGCTCTCGCACACGTCGCTGACGGACGCGATGCGCCCGGTGGGGACGCCGGCCTCCCTGAGCGAATCGATCCACTCATCGGTCGTCCCCGCGGCCAGGGCCGGGGCGAGGATCTCGCGCAGCTCCGCGGCGTGCTTCACCCGGTCCGCGTTCGTCCGGAACCGCGGATCCCCCGCCAGCTCCTCGAGGCCGGCCGTGCCGCAGAATCGCCTCCACATCGCCTCGTTGCCGCAGGCCACGTTCACGTAGCCGTCCGCGCACTCGAAGGTCTCGTAGGGCACGATCGACGGGTGGCGGTTTCCGAGCCGTCCGGGACTCTCGCCGGTCGCGAAGTAGATCCCGGCCTGATAGGTGAGCAGGGCCACCTGGCAGTCCAGCATGCCCACGTCCACCCGCTGCCCCCGTCCGGTCCGTTCGCGCGCCAGCAGGGCGAGCAGGATCCCCTGGCAGGCCATCATGCCGCTGACGATGTCCGCCTGCGAGGTCCCGACCTTGAACGGCGGACCGTCCGGGTCGCCCGTCAGGCTGGCTATGCCCCCTTCGCCCTGGATGATCAGGTCGTAGCCGGGAAGGGCGGAATCGGGCCCGCTGCCGCCGTATCCCGAGATCGAGCAGTAGACGATCCGCGGGTTCATCTCCCGGACCGCCTCGTACCCGTACCCGAAGCTCTCCATCAGGCCGGGGCGGAAGTTCTCGACCACAACGTCCGCCGCCCGGAGCATCTGGCCCAGTATCTCCAGGCCCCTGGCGCTCTTCAGGTCCAGCGTCATGCCGCGCTTGTTGCGGTTGATGCTCAGGAAGTACGTGCTCTCGCCGGCGGTGAAAGGAGGGCCGTAGCCCCGGGTGTCGTCTCCCATGCCCGGCCGCTCGACCTTCACCACGTCGGCGCCCATGTCGGCCAGCATCATGGTGCAGTACGGGCCGGCAAGGACTCTCGTGAGGTCGAGGACCTTGAGGCCCTCGAGAGGCTGGGACACGGGCTCCTGCTGCACTGAGGCAGAGTTCATGGCGCGGCTCCTTCCGGGGCTCGCCGCATCAGCCACCAGTACACGATTCCAGCCGTGCCCGCGCCGCTGAACCAGGCCCCGTCGAACAGGAACCGGAGCCCCGGCGTGACCAGGCCGATGAAGGCGACGCCGATCCCCGCGAGTGTAGCGGCGAGGGCCGCCCGGTTGAAGCCCGCGGCGTAGGCGTACTCCGATCCTTCCGTGTACAGGGCATCGACGTTCAGCCGGAAGCCCCTGACGAAGATGTAGTCGCACAGGATGACGCCGCCCACCGCGCCGAGCAGGCCCGAATAGGTGATGAGCCAGGTCTGGTACAGGTCGAGCAGCTTCCACGGGACGATGAGGATCCCGATCCCGGCGGCGATCATTCCCCCGGCCCGGAAGCCGATGCGGCGCGGAGCCAGGTTCGAGAAGCTGTTTGCGGGGCTCACCACGTTGGCCGCGATGTTCGTGCTCAGCGTGGCGACCACGATGGCCAGCATCGCGACCACGCCCAGCAGCAGGCTGCCGCGCTCGGCCGCGAGCCGCGACACGAGGTCGACCGGGTTCCAGATCGCCTCCCCGAACAGGATCACCGTCGCCGCCGTCACCGCGACCCCGATGAACGAGAACAGCGGCATGGTGACCAGGAGGCCGACGGCCTGTCCGGCCATCTGGTCGCGCTGACTGACGGCGTACCTCGTGAAGTCGGGGATGTTCAGCGACAGCGTGGCCCAGAAGCCGACCATCGCCGTGAGCCACGGGATGAACAGGGTGAGCACGAAAGCGGCGGCGCCCAGGTCCTGTCGCGAGGCCGCCAGCCGGTCGGACTCGGTGAGGATGACGCGGATGCCGCCCGCCGCGCCGGTGGCCCACAGGAGCAGGGCCAGCCCCATCGCGATGAGAAACGGAGCGGCCAGCGTCTCCAGCCACTTGATGCTCTCGGTGCCCGCCCACACGAAGTACACGTTGACGAGCCAGAAGATGAGGAAGCCGGCGTACTCGGGCGCTCCGTGCCCCATCAGCGACCAGTCTCCTCCGAGCGACGTCCACCCGGCCCACAGCATCCCGATCAGGGCGCTGATCGCGAGACCCCCGATCCAGGTCTGGATGCCGAACCAGCCGCAGGCCACCACGGAGCGCAGGAGGGACGGGATGTGGGCCCCTGTCAGGCCGTAGGACGCCCGGGCGAACACGGGGAAGGGGATCCCGTAACGGGCTCCCGCGAAACCGTTGATCACCAGCGGGAAGAGGACGATCGCGTTGCCGAGGAAGATCGCCAGGAGGCTCTGCCGCCAGGTCAGCCCCGACTCGATCATCACCGCGG
>Ga0210099_1000513_pt1 | contig 12702 bp, 8 predicted proteins | sample Joice_ThreeSqA_D_4_FD_184872 | JGI IMG/M metagenome (GOLD analysis project Ga0210099, IMG submission 184872) | Wetland microbial communities from San Francisco Bay, California, USA, that impact long-term carbon sequestration - Joice_ThreeSqA_D2... | ecosystem: Environmental > Aquatic > Marine >...
CGGCCGGGAATAAATTCTCAAGTCTTTTCTTATCAGTTTCGTCGTACCCATACTTATATTCGTAATCAAAATATCTTCTAGCCTTCGAAGTCAGTCCTTGGTTAACATCGGATAAAAACGATTTGACAGTTCCCTCTGGTGTTATCAGTTTACTAACTCCTATTTTCCATATTCCAAATTCATCTTGTGAAAATGGAAGGGTGTATTGTTTTTCAGATTTATCATCTTTAGTGGAAATTATAACCGGATAAAATTTATCTTTATTATTTAAAGTATCAACTTGAACGATTTTAATTCTGTCTGAACTGACTCGTAAATTCAAAGAACTTAGTTTACAAATAATTGAATCTGAAGGAGGGAATCTTCTTAAGCTAAATCTGCCTAGCCAGTAACCATAAACCAAATTATTAAATTTGGAATCATAAGTATTATTTACCACTTGTAAAACATTATTCTTATTTTCTGTGTACACTTTTGCTTTGAGTTGTACCTCGATAGCATAATAATTTGGATCATATTTCTTAGAAGAAATTTGAATTTTTTCAATTTCAAAAGGTAAGTTAACTGATTGAAAATATTGGAGCATTCTTTTTTTAATTTCATTATCTGCCGGAGGTTCATGTCTGCATCCCAGAAATAGTGAAAATATACAAAGTATAATAATGTGATTCTTTTTCATATCAAGTTAGTTCGATACTACCGATTTTTCTAGTTTATCATTTCTAAGAAACCAAATGGATCCGTTTTTACTTTTGCTTACTACCGAATAGTTCTCTTTAATAAACTTAATAGTCTGGAATGATAAATCCGTAACTACTTTCTTATAATCAGCATCTAAGAAAATATAGACGGGCTTATTTTTATTTAGTTGCTTATCCAATTGATCCCACATCTCAGGGAGCAATAAATCCACAACCCATCCATTTATGGGAACGGCCTGTTCTCTTCCGCTTAAATAGTAAAACAATGGAACTCCCACAACATAAATATCTCCAGGCACACTATCAGGGTTACGTAAAATATCTAAATTATTATAAACGTATGGATATAGATTTTCATTTGATCTAAGATTTTCAATTACCTTCTTCTTTGATTCTTCTGTTTTAGCAGATACATACCTAATGAAAAATTTTGTTTTGCCGAAAGATTCGCGTAGTGCTGGCTGAAATAATATCATTATGATTATTATAAATATAGACTTCTCCTTCCATGAGTTAAGAAAATCATACTTTTTTATAGCTGACCATAAAAAATCTATTGAGGTAAGAAATAGAATACCAACTGGAACGTTTAGAAGATGTGTATGATAATGCCACCAAGAAGTACGTGTTAAAACGATAATTATAGCACCAAGAATGAACCATGCAACTATATTTATTAAAATTAAATTTCTCTTTTGCCAAAGAACGATAAAAAATCCAAGTACAGCAAAAGCTAGCATAGGATAATGTTGATCCACATACCAGAGAAAAAGATTATATAGCTTACTAAAGCCGCCTACGGGAGTTTCCGTTACTAACCTCGGTGGATACACAAAAAATGTTTTGTAAACGATTTCTAAAAGATCCATTTTAAGAAAATATATAAACAGAATTACAATGGGAAGTAAAAATCCCAAAGTTAGGGGAAAAAGGTATGTTTTAATGATTTTGGATAAAGTTATTTTTTGTTTGAACTTCAAATGTAAAGTGACAATAAGCCAAAAGATTCCAATGATTGGAAGAAACATCAATTTATATATTAAGACTATTGCCCCGGTTAAACCTGAGAAAAACATTAGCATAAATTTTCTGTTCTCAGATTTTATAGAGCCAAGTGCCAGAGCTAATGTTGTGAATAAGTAAAAATTAATTATAGCCTCTACTTGTGTTAGAGAATAAACTGTACACAATGAATAAAATATTCCTGTTGTAAAGAGAGGGGTTAAACTAGCAACAAATTCATTTTCAAAAACTTTCCACGATTTAAATACTTTAATTAAAATAATGGACAGAATGAGCCACGAAATTAATTCTAACAAATGAATCCCAACCTCTGAAAATCCAAATAAGGAACCCGCCACGTAAAAAAAGTAAAAGATTCCTGGGGGTTTGAAATCCCAAAAATCTCTATATAATATTTCCCCCCTTGCCATTTCATGTGCACCTGTGATAAAGAGCGATTGGTCATCACCCAGTGGATATGGTAAATTAACTATCCCCAAGATAGCAACAACTATAAGTATGAAGAGATCAAGCTTTGTTAGTGCAGATTTTTTAAAAAAAGAATTCATTGAAATATTATTTTATCCTGCTAATTAGCTCACAGTAAATTTTAATCCATGATACAAAAATAGTGAAAAGGCAGAGTATTTAGGAAATGTAATTTTATCTTTTATTTGAAAATATTTTGACAATTTAGGGATTAGATATTTTCTTCTGTCTTCATAGTCTTTTTTTGCGCTTTCGCCTGTTAAAATTTTTAATCCAGTATCAAGTAATGTGGAAAACCCGGGTGTAATTATTATTAAATTCCCGTTTTTCTTAAGTACTCTTTTTATCTCTAAACAAGCTTTTTCTATTTTATCTATGAATTCTATTGAGCTAATAGATACTATACAGTCGAAGGATTTATCTTCAAAGGACATGTTGTCTGCACTGCCCGAAATGAGATTAACTTTTATATTTTTTCTCTCAAGGATTTCTTCAACTTGTTTATTTTTTGTGTGTATGTCTATTCCAAATAATTCATTTGTAAAATTAGATAGTGTCGGCAAAAATATTCCGCTTCCATAACCAATTTCTAAAAGTTTTTTGTATTCTGTTTCCCCTAACAATTTTAAGCAGAGCATGAATCGTTTTAGCTGAATATATTTGATAGCAGATTTGTAATTCCAATCAGCGTGGTCAACAGGGCCGGTTGTTATAAGTTCTTCCTTAGGAATTAACTTTAGCTTACCCATATTTCCTCTTGGTTGAAAAAGGTTGATTGCTTCTTCTATCATTAACCAGGCAAGCATGACTACTCATATTAAGTAATTCAAAATTATTTGAAAGATTATTTATTACGTTGATAAATATTTTTGTTTTTTGTTCACTTTTGGTATTCATACCCGGAAAAAATTTTAACTCTGGGATCATATCTCCCCCGATTAAGTCGAGAGGATGTAAAAGAAAACTGGGAGCAGTATTGGTCGCTTTGCAGAAGAATATGGCCGTTTGTAAATATTGTTTCATTAAAAAGGGTGATATGCTGTTCAAATAAATCAAATAACTTAAATGAAACGGAATTTTCAGTATAGGTATTGTTGATACCGGTATTTCCAGTAGTTTTTTGGTTCCATTAATTTTCCAAAAATATGGTTTTACAGGTCTTAGTCCATCTCTAAAAGTTCCAAATAATTTCTTCCTTTCCTTTCTTTCTGCCGGAGTTAATTTTGTCGTTCTGAAGTAGTAAAAACGTGCAAAAGGTCCTATGAATGTAGGTAAAGTTGAAGCATCATATTCATAATTGAGTTCTGATAAAACTTCCAACAAATTTTGACTCCAACTAAAACCGGGACCTCTAAAACCTGTAGTTTTCGTTCCGGTAACCTTCTCAATATATTTTTCTGCTGTAACGATTTCATCCCTTATTTTATATTTAGGATACAAGTGGAGCCAAGATTCATGATGAAAAGAATGATTGCCAATTTCATGTCCATTAGCACTTATCATAGAAAGATATTCTGCATTTTTGTCCAAAGCAGCGTCTTGACCTACAATAAAAAAAGTAATCTTTAGCCTCAGTTGATCAAGTACTTCAAGAACATGAGGAATAAATATATTGAGATAGGAAGGAAATTTTTCCCAGCCAGAATCTCCGTGAATTTTCATGTAGGACCATTGATTATCAAGATCTAGAGAAATACTGGCAATATTTTTTTTATCTGTACTGATTAATTTTGGCATTAGGAATATAAATAGTAAATAAAAAAATCAAAAATAAAAATTTGAGTTTATTCTAATTCAGTAAGTAATTTTTCTTTTGTTATGGCCTCAAATATTTCATTTACCTTTTGTTTTATAAGTTCCAGTGTTTCATTAACATTCAAGGTACCATTTACGATGTGTGATGAGTTAAGAATATAAACTCCTGGAACTGATGTCTTAACAGGCGGAACATTCTCGCTATAGTTTATTGTTGAAAGTGCAAAAACATATTTTGCTTTTGCTATATTAAAAGATAAAATATCTTCTGCCGTAATATGAGGATACATTTTTAATAAAGCATTAATAAATTCTTCTTTTATTTCTTCATCTGATCTGGAGAAGATTAGATCATCAGGCAATACATATTTTGGAAGGTAAACAAGACTTTTTTCATTAAATTCTTTTTTGTCTACAAGGGCAGACATTTCTATAACCCCAGTAAATGGAGCGAACGAATCAGTTATATTTGTTACATAATATTTATCTAAAGGCTTTCTTAGTACCACCGAAGCACAAACAACCCCGAGATATTTAACATTTTCTAATTTCTCTTTTTCTGTTTCTGTAAGAAAAGGACAAATCTTTTGTATTATATTAGAAGGGATAGTCATGATTACTTCATCCAACTTTTGTGTTTCGCCATTTTCAAATTCCACGGTAATTACGCCGTTTTCTAAAGTTTGGATTTTTTTAGCAAGGTAACCCGTCTTTATGCTTACTCCATTTTCTTTGAGACGCTGGTAAAATTTATTAATAATTCTTGAGTAGCCGCCTGGAACATATCCGAACATTTCTTTTTTAAGTCCTTCTTTTCGAGCCGAATACATTCTCTGAATAGTTGCCCAAATGAATGCAGCGGAAGTATCTTTATAACTTTCGCCAAGTTTTGCTCTTAATAAAGGAAGCCAGATTTTGTTAAATGTTCTTTTTCCAGACCATTTTTGAAGCCATTTTTCAACAGGAATTTTTTCTAATTTTTTCCAGTCTTTTATTCTTGATGCAATAAAAATTGTTAATCCAAGCCTAATTCTATCCAACAAATTAATTGGGGGAAATAGAAGGAATTCAATTGCATTAGACATTGAATACAATTTGCCGTCGGTATAAAAACCGGTTTTTGTTTCAACCCAGTTTATTTCATTTTCCAGGTCAAGTTCTTTTAATAATTCACGCAGGTTTAAATCTGATAATAAAATGACATGGTAAAATTTGTCCCATGTGAAATCATTTAACTTCCAGGCTGCTGTTAATCCCCCAACTTCTTTTGCAGCTTCAAAAAGTGTTACTTCATTACCATGTTGTTTAAGGCGATAGGATAATGCCATCCCAAGCATACCGCCGCCAATAATTCCAATGGATTTTGTTTTACTGATCATTGTGCAACGCTTACGCTTTTTATATTTAAAGCATAATTTGCCAGGGAAGAAAAAAAGTCTCGATAAACAGGTAAGTTTTTAACTGATTTTGGATTAGCAATTATGCATCCCGTACTACAGCTTGCAGCAAGAGCTTGAACTTCGTCAAAATCTACTCTATTAAACTCATCATTAGGATAGTTTTCATTAAAGAAGTTTACTAAGTCCAGAACTTCGTTTGCAACCCCTATTTCCATATTCTTAAAACTGTTGTAAACAAAGTCTATAAACTCGTTATCTGGTGATTGACTGCCTCTTCCAATTCCAGTATAAATATTATTGTTGAGTTCTCCTGTAAAAATATTGCAGCCATCAATAATTCCTTTTATGGATTTAGAATTAAAGATTCTTTCTTTTTGTTCTGAGTAAAAATTATGTGCTGTGCAAACAAATATATATTCAGCATTATCAACTGCACTTTTAAAATCGTTAGTAAAAATATCCTGGAAATTATATTTCAGAATGTTCTGATCTCCTTTTTTTACGAAAGGATCGTGAATGGTAACCCGGCAGCCTTTTTTTAACAATAAATCAGCAAGTACTAAAGTCGGGGAGTTTCGTGTATCTTCAGAATTGAATCTGTAGGCAGCTCCGAGTAAAGTAATTCTTTTATAAGATAATGAACCAAATTTCCTTTCGGCAAGTTTAATGGTTTCAGAAGGGGATTCATTATTAATTTTTCTTGCATTTAAGATAAGACTTGATGATGTGTCCTTACCCGATTCAATTTTTCTCCACCATAAAAGAATTCCATCTTTAGGAAGACAATGTCCTCCGACTCCGATTGTTGGTATTAATAAACCTCCGCTAGGAACAGAGTTATAATTATTGGAGGCATTATCTTTTTGTCCCAACTTTTTATTTACTTCGTCTCTTACTTTATAAAAATTAATATCATTCTCGTCGCAATATCTTACTATTTCAGCTGAAAAAGCTATACGAACATCACGGTATGCATTTTCGAGTGTTTTAACTATTTCAGCAGTTAAACTATTTGTTTGGAATAGCCTTCCCTTAGTTACAATATTAGAATATAGTTTATCAATAAGTTTTGGAGTGATAGGATTAGTTCCGGCAACCAACTTATCTGACGTTGTAACCCTTTCAACTAAACGACCGGGCATAACTCTGTTTGGACTATTGCCGAGTAAAATATTTTCTCCTTCAATAAGATTATATTTTTCAAAATGCTCTTTGATTAAAGTAAGCATTGAGGGTGGTGCTAGTGTAGATTCAAAAATGATAAGGGGAACTTTATCTTTAGGCTTTTCTTGTAATGCTTCAGCGAGATTAGTTAAAGATTCGAAAAGCGGTTCATAATCCGGGGCGAATCCTTTTTTATCGGTTTGAACACAAACTAAAATTACATCAGCGTCTTTCAGTTCGGAATAATTATAACTAGCGCTCAACAATTTTTCTTTTACAAGCGTAGAAACAATAGAATCTAATCCGGGTTCAATTCCGCCAATTGTTGATTTGCCAGAATTTATAGCTTCGACTTTCCATCCCGAGAAACGGGAGTTTCTCTGGATAACAATTACCTGGGCAGGGTTTTTACTACCAATTTTTATTCTTGCATTTGCTAGTAATGCAGCCATTGGCATACCTACTATACCGGGACCAATTACTCCAATTTTTCTTACCGACCAGTTATGTAAGAATTCCTGTGTTGTATTCATTATTTGTTGTATAAATCAACTCCTTATCTATAAAAGTTCTAAACCAAAGTTCTAAGCTAAGCATTCCCCAGAGTGTTCTTCCAAATTCTCTTTCATTACAAATTTTATGTTCCAAAGCCTCAATATTAAATATACCTCTTTCTTTACATTGTTTTGAAAGAAGTACATCTTGCAGGAATTGATGCGCAGAGTCCTTAGCCCACAAATGTAGTGGAACGGGGAAGCCCATTTTATCACGTCTATCCATAATAGTTTTAGGAACCAAATCATCTATACTCTTTTTTAATATATATTTCATTTCTGCGCCTTTGAATTTCATTGAAGCAGGCATAGAAGCAATAAGTTCAACAATACGGTGATCTATAAGAGGGACTCGTGATTCAAGTGAGACCGCCATACTTACTCTGTCCTCCACATGTAAAAGAGCAGGCAAGTTATTAAGAATATCGTAGTGAGTCATCTTGTTATAATAAGATTGAGTATCGGGATGATTAAACAACTTCTGAAATTTCTTAAACAAAAATACTCTGTTATATTTTTCCTGATATTCTTTTGTAAAAAGATTATGAGAGCCATTTTTTCTATCAACAAGATGAAAATATCTCTTATCCATTGGTTCAAAGCGTTCCATTTTTGTGAACTCTTTGATCATTGGAATGTAGTTTTTTAAGTATGGGAGATTAGGAATTATTGATTGAAGAGAAACAATATGTTCTCCCTCTTCATTGTTTTCGAAAATAGCTCCTTTAAGTGCTTGTTCAAAATATGCCACGATATAACGCGTATAACCACCAAAAATTTCATCTCCGCCCTGGCCTCCTAAAATAACTTTCACTTCTTTTGATGCAAGCCTTGAAACCATATATTGAGGAAATACACCCGGGCCCGCAACAGGCTCATCGAGGTGATAAATTAGTTTGGGCATTAAATCTATGAAATCATTGGCTGTAGGATAAATTCTGAAAATCTCGGCATCGCAGCTTTCAGCTACAATTTGAGCATATTGGGATTCATCATATTCTTTACCCTCTTTAAATGCGCCCGTAAATGTTTTAAGTTTTGATGAATATTTTTTTGCGGCAAGTGAAGTTATAATACTTGAATCCAATCCACCACTTAAATAGGTTCCAACCGGCACATCACTCCGAAGTTGAATTTCGACAGAATGTTCCAATAATTTTCGCAACTCGTGAACAAAATATTCCTCAGTATGAAATGAATCTACTTTATATGATGGGTCCCAATACTTAACCGAATTAATTTCATTTGTATCGAGGTCGATTATAAGCATTTGACCCGGTAAAATTTTATATATGTTTTTGAATAAGGTTTCATTTCCCAAGACATATTGAAATGTGAAATACTCATTTATTGCATTAAGGTTTGGTTCAACAGAAACAGAAGGGTGGGGAAGTATTGCCTTTATTTCCGAAGCAAAAATAAAATTCTCTTTTGTATTTGCATAATATAAGGGCTTTATTCCAAAATGATCCCTGGCAGCAATAAGTTGGTTATTTCTCCTGTCATAAATAAGAAAAGCAAACATTCCGTTTAGTTTTTTAATGAAGTCGTATCCGTAAGCCTCATACATAGCAAGCAGAACTTCAGTATCAGAATTTGTATGGAAACTAAAGCTGGCTTTTTTGAGGGCTTCTCTCAATTCCTTATAATTATAAATCTCTCCGTTGTAAACTATTGTAATTTCACCCCTTGTCATTGGCTGATGACCTAGTGCAAGGTCAATAATAGAAAGGCGCTTATGAAAAAAACCAATATTCCCTTCAATAAGAAAACCTTCGTCATCAGGTCCCCGATGATTAATTGTTGAAGCCATCCTCGATAAAAGAACAGCTTCTACATCAACATTGGATTTATTTTTTATTCCTACAAAACCGCACATTTGTAATTTAAGTGAATGTTCTATTGGATTTATTTCATGTATCTCAAATAAAAACAATATTAATGCCACATAAATTTGCTCGATTAAGACTTTATGTTGATTTCTTTTTCACTGGGCGAGCTATAAAACGAGAAAAATGATTTTATTGTGCTTCGAAATATTACAATTTTTTTTGAATCTGATAAATATTTTTGGTATAGATAACTTAATAGATAACCTATTAGTCTGATTTGAAGTCTACTTATGCCTATATAGGTAAATAAATCTTATCGGAAGTGAAACTTGAATCCATTTTATAGTAAAAAAATAAGTTATTGAATCATTTTATTACATTTTTACTTCTTTCAAAATGGTGCAATAATTGCTGATATCAGCAACATGAATGATATTAAGACTCGTTATGATACACTTCGTGACTATATAGCGAATAAAATTCATTCTGGTAGAAAATAGATCCATTTTAGTTAATAATTCTGCCCTTACTATTTTTTGTGGCTGAAAATTATTAATACTAATTTAGCTACACTTGTTGCGCTGAGTTTTTTAACAATATTAATTTTTGACGATTAAAAAACAATTAAGGATTTTCCGATGCAAGTTCCTTTTCTTGATCTTAAGGTACAGTACCAATCAATAAAGAATGAAATTAATCCCGCCATTCAAAATATTTTAGATAACACTTCTTTTGTTCTAGGTAAAGCAGTTTCGGATTTTGAATTTGATTTTGCGCTGGCCCATAATGTTAAACATTGTTATGGTGTTAGCTCTGGAACAGATGGAAATCATATGGCTTCTTGGGCATTAGGAATTGGTGCAGGTGACGAAGTAATTGTTCCTGCCAATACTTTTATAGCAACGGCATGGGGAGCAACTTTGTGTGGAGCTAAACCAGTTTTTGTAGATTGTGAACCAGATAGTTATAACTTGGATCCACGGAAGATATCTGAAGCAATAACTGGCAAAACAAAAGCTATTGTAGCTGTCCATTTATATGGTCAGCCAGCTGATTTGGATTCTATCTCAGAAGTAGCAAAGAAAAATAATCTGTTTTTAATTGAAGATTGTGCTCAAGCTCATATAGCTGAATACAAAGGGAAAAAAGTAGGCGGTTTAAGTGATACTGCATGTTTTAGCTTTTACCCGGGAAAAAATCTTGGTGCTTATGGTGAAGGTGGGGCAGTTACAACTAATAATGATAATGTTGCCGGAAAATTAAAGATTTTAAGAGATCATGGTGCACAAAAAAAATATCATCACGATTCATTAGGACACAATTATAGAATGGAAGGTATTCAGGGCGCTGTATTAGGAGTAAAGCTGAAATACTTGGATAAATGGACAGAAGCCAGAAGGAAAGTTGCATCGAAGTACTACGAAATTTTACGAGATTTTGAGCAAATAATACTCCCAAAAGAAATGCCTTATGCAAAACATGTTTATCATTTGTTTGTAATTCAGGTTGCTGATGGTGAAAGTGAGAAAAGAGATAAGCTCGCATCTTTTCTTAATGAAAACGGTATTTCAACAGGATTGCATTATCCAATTCCTTTGCACTTACAAAAATGTTTTGCTGAGTTAGGTTATAAAAAGGGAGATTTTCCGGTTTCAGAAAGATTAGCTGACAGTGGAGTTTCATTACCAATGTACCCCGAGCTTGGAGAGTCACAAATAGAATACGTAGCTGAAAAGCTCAAATCTTTTTTTAATAAATAGAGTCAAAGTAGTTTGAGGACTTAAAAGAATGTTAAGTAAACACTTTATTGGCTAAGTTACTCAGTACTTAGTCTGTAGGGGAATTGTCTTAGCACCATTCTTATTTATTCTTTTTACAATATGTACGTTTGGTGTATTTTCGTAAAAGAAGACGGTTAACAGAATGGAATTTTGTCTCAATAAATCGGGAAATGAATATTTCTTTTCTCATTTTGAAACTCAGGTATATACAACTTGTTTAAGTAAATTAAAATTTAATAACATTATTATTGGCATAATTTTGGTCAAATTTTGACAAATAAAATAACTATCAAAACTTTTGAGTATTGAAGTATTAACTTGTTGATAGAATATAATTTTTAGAAAAATATGAATAGACTTCTGAGAATAGTAGTACAATCATGAAAATCTTGAATATGAAAAAGACACCAAAATATAAATACATATTCGGTATTTCTGATGTTTTTGTAATATTTGTTTCCTTCTTCTTTTCAGTATATGTTTTAAGGCAGAATCAGAATTTAGGAATTGAAGACTTTTTCATTCAATCGAGGCAAATATTACTTCTTTTCTTTTTTCTCTCAGTTTCATTTATCTTCGTTTTTCAGTTTAATGGGCTTTACAGAGTTAACATAATTTTAAATAGGGCAACTCATTTAATTACTGTGATAAAAGCGCTTTATTATGGTGCCTTAAACATTGTTCTCATCTCGTTTTTAATTAAGTCAACAGACATAATAGATTCACGTTTAATCATATTTACCTTTATACTTTTTGCTCTCCCTTCACTTTATTTTATTCGGATTGAGTTATTGAGACATCTTTATGTTAAGCTTAAAAATAACCAGTTCAAGAGGAATGTAATAATAGTAGGAGACGGCAACTCTGGAAGATTACTTGCAGCCAAGTTAATGTTTGAAAATCCAATTGGTATTGAAATAATTGGATTTGTTGATGACGATCTTCCTGTAGGTGAAAATGTTGTCAGTAAAAAAAAGGTACTTGGTAGCACATTACAGCTTCCTGATATAATTAAGAAATACAAAATAGATGAAATTCTTATAGCAATTGAGGATGAAGGATATGAAAGATTTCTGCAGATTTTAGATGATTGCAAAAGGCTTAATGTAAGTGTAAGATTGACATCTGAATTATTTGGAGTTGTTGCACGAAAAATTGGTACAGAAAAGTATATCGATATTCCTGTTATTGATGTGGCTCCACAGTATTTTAACAAAGTAAATCTGTTATTTAAAAGAATTTTTGATTTACTGATTGCTACTTCACTTGTGATATTATTATCACCTTTGCTCATTATAATTGCGATTCTAGTCAAATTATCTTCACCTGGTCCTATACTTTTTAGGAGCGTAGCAATCGGGAAAAACGGTAAACCTTTTATGTTTTATAAATTTAGATCTATGTTTGTAACTCAGGGTGAGGATGAAGAGAGAAAGAAAATGATGATAAACTTTATGAAGGAAAGTGAACAGAATGATAACGGTAGAAAAATTATAAATATTAAACGGGTTACCTGGATAGGTAAAATATTAAGGAAAACTTCTTTAGATGAGCTTCCACAATTATTCAATGTTATCAAATCAGATATGAGTTTAGTTGGTCCACGCCCATGTTTACCCTATGAATATGAGAACTATGATGAGTGGCATAAAAGGAGAGTCAGTGTTTTACCTGGGTGTACAGGAGTCTGGCAAGTTTGGGGAAGAAGTTCTGTTTCATTTAAAGATTCCGTAGTGTTAGACCTTTATTATATAAACAATATGTCTCCCTGGCTCGACTTACAACTGATTCTTCAAACAATACCTGCTATATTCTTTTTCAGAGGTGCTAAATAATGAGTTTTGTTTTATATTGTAACAATAAAGTCTGGAGAATATAAATGATTATTGGAGTTATTGGTTTGGGATATTGGGGTCCTAACTTAGTTAGAAATTTTCTAGCGCAGGATGGAATTTCAAAAGTTATTGCTTGTGATACTTTGTCTGAGCGCTTAAAGTTTGTAAAAACAAAATGCCCCGCGGCTG
>Ga0210099_1000515_pt1 | contig 12661 bp, 10 predicted proteins | sample Joice_ThreeSqA_D_4_FD_184872 | JGI IMG/M metagenome (GOLD analysis project Ga0210099, IMG submission 184872) | Wetland microbial communities from San Francisco Bay, California, USA, that impact long-term carbon sequestration - Joice_ThreeSqA_D2... | ecosystem: Environmental > Aquatic > Marine >...
TGTCGCCCTCGAGCCAGGCGACCGCGGCGCGAGTGCTCAGCGCGGGCAAGGACCGGGAGTTGGCCGCCAGGATTTCGTCGAGCTCCCGCCGGGCTCCCGCATAGTCGTCCACCTCCGAGAGCAGCTCCGCGAGGAACACCCGCGCTCCCTCGAGGTGCGGATTCGCCTCGAGACTCCGCTGGAGCAGCGCGGTCACGCCACCCGATCCCGAGAACCGCTCGACCCGCGCCATCCCGAGCAGCGCGCGCGGCTGGGTGGAGTCGCGCGCGAGGATCGCCTCGTAGCTCGCCCGCGCTTCGGTGCCGTTGTAGCGCGCCAGGAAGAGCGCACCGGCGCCCAACCGCGCTTCGAGGTTGCCGGCATCCGCCGCGATGGCCTCGTCGTACGCACGCAGGGCGTCACGGGCGAGCTGCGGGTCCGTCACGCTCAGGCGATCGAGACCGGTCGCCACCGCCGTCAGCTCGGCCGACGAGAGGCTCCCGCCCCGCGCGTTGTACGCGTCGATCAGACGATCGAACTCGCGGAATGCCGCGTCGCGCTGCCCCAGCTCTTCCCTGAGCAGCCCCAGTTGCAGGATGACGAGCAGGCTGTCGGGGCGCGGGCGTGCGCGCGCCGCGACGAGCACGCGGTCGGCCTCCTGCCGCTGACCGGTGATCCGGAGCAGCTCCCCGAGTGCCGGAGCGAGATCGGTCCGCCGCGCGAGCGCGATGGCGTCGTCGTACCGTCCGGCCTCGCGCAGCGCCGCCACGCGTGCGGCGGCGCCGGGCGTGCCCTGCCCCCACGCCGGCGAGACAGCCGCCACGGCGATAGCCGGCAGCACCCACCGGACGGCCCTCACGGCTCCCGTCCTTCCTGCTCGCGGAGCGCGCGATTCACGCGGGCCAGCTCTACGAGCAGCGCCTCGAGCTGCTGCTCGTACTGGTCCGGTGGCATGGCGTCCTTCCGCCCCCGGAGCCGCACCACTTCGCGCTCGAGCGAGTCGCGCACCGCCGCGAGCCCCGTGAGGGGTACGCCGCGCGCCATCGCATCACCCAGGAAGATCGCGGCCGCCGCGGCGCCATCGCCCCCGGTCACGACCGGCTCCAGGGTGCCGACACCGTCGCCATCCGCCTCGAGGAGCGGGTGCTCGGTCCGCAACCGCTGGTCCCGTTCGTAGCTCCGGACCACCTCGCGCCGCGCGAACTCGAACGCCTCGAACACCGACAGGCGTCCGTCCTTGTCGGCATCCGCCGCATCGCTGCCCAGGGCCGTTGCGAAGTGCTGGCCAAACTGCGTCTCCTCGCGTTCGATCCCCGACCGCGTGGCGGTGATCACGACGCGCCCGGGGCCCGCGAGTGCCCGTGCCCAGTCACCGCTCGCGCTCGCCGCGCTCACGACGATGACGCGCTGGGTGCGGAACGGCGCCAGAAGGCCCGCGAACTGCTCGGCGGTGAGGTCCGGTCCCGGCAGATTGATCCGCGCGCCCTCGGCGCCCATGGAGCCATGACCGATCAGGATCACCAGGATGGTCGCGTCGGGTTCGGCGCTGCCCGCGAGCGCCGTCAGCATCGCCGTGACGGTCTCCTTGGTCGAGCGACCGTCGATCCGGGCGTCGCGCGTCGTGTCCTCGGCCAGCAGCGAGACGCGGGCCCGCGGCACCTGCAGCCTGCCCTCCGCGGCCGCGACGACCGCGAGGCCCGTCTCGAGGAAGGACTGCTGGTATCGCGGCTCCCCGCCGATCCCGCAGATCACCAGCACGTGCGTCTGCGCCGCCAGGGGCGCCGCGAGCAGCAGACCGCACAGGGCCAGCACCTTCACGCCAACCCCCACCGCCGCCGCAGCGACCACTCCGTGCTCAACAGCCCGACCAGCAGCAGCAGCAGAATCGGCATGTCCCACAGGTCCCGGTACTCCACGACCGTGGCCCCGCTTTCGGTGAAGCTCACATCCTCCGGCAGCGTGCGCAGCGTGGCGGGCGTGTAGTATCGGCCACCCGTTTCTTCCGCGACCCGGCGCAGCGTCCCCTCCTGGAGCCCGGCACCGAAATACTCCGCGCCCACGTCCCCCGCCTCGACGTAGGTGGTCCACTCGCCCAGGGGCTGATTCCCCTGCGAGGCGGCGATCCGCACCTCGTGGATGCCGGGCATGCTCGGCGTCCACGTCGCCTGATATTCGCCGTCGCGCCGCACCGTCCAGCGCAGGGGGACGTCCTGGCTGGCGCCGGCGGGGTCCACGATCGTCGCATGCACTACGGCGCCGTTCAGGCGCACGTAGCCTGAGTCGGCCACCTCCGCGGTAATCGTGAGTGCCTGGCCCGGCTCCACGCGGTCTGCCGACAGACTCGCGGTGAGCGGCTGCGGCACGTCGCTCACGAGGTACCGCAGCAGCTGCCGCCAGAACGTCTCGTGGGTCTGGTCCTCGAGGGGGATGTCGGCGTGCATCTGCCAGATCCAGGAGTCCTGCGGCGTGAGCGCGATCGCCCGCCCCCGGCCGTACCGCTGTGCCGCAAGCACGATGTACGGGCCGCCTGGCCCCGTACCCGTCAGGAGGACGCTCGCTCCCGGCTTCGCCTCGCGCACGGGATTGACCAGTGACAACGCCGGCAGCGAATCCCAGCGGGCCGCCGACGCTTCCGGAGTCGATCGAAGCTGGAGGACCGGGTGCTCGAGGCTCGTGGGCACGGGCTCCACCTTCACCTCGGCGAAGAAGCGCCCCGTGTCGGACGTGGCGACCGGCTCCACGACCACGGGCAGCACGTCCGCCAGCGGGGTCTCCGTCCATCCGCCCGCGCCGAACGCGTGGCGTCCGCCCAGCGCGAGCAACCCGCCCCCGCGGACGCTCACGAAGTCGGCCAGCATCTGGAGCTGGTCATGCGTGAAGAAGCTCGCTTCCACCGACCCGAGGATCAGGCCGCGGTAGCGGAACAACTCCTCGCGCGTGCGCGGGAAGCCCGCCTGGAGTTCCGTCGAGTCCTCGACGCCGAGTCGCAGGAACTTGTCTTCCGCCGTGCGGAGCAGCGTGACCACCTCGAGCCGATCGTCGTCCGCCACGGCGCGCCGCAGGAACTTCACTTCGAAGCGCGGCTCACCCTCGAAGTAGAGCATCCGCTCGACCCGTCGCTCCACGACCAGCAGGGCCTCCGTCGTGTTGTTCTCGGCGAGCAGCTCCCCATCCTGCACCGGAATGCTGAATCGCAGCCGGCGCGGGCCAGGATCCGAGGTGACGAAGTGCGCCCGGACGATCGCCGGCTCCCCGCCGTCGGGCAGACGGATCTCCGTCTGGCTCACGATGCGGCCTTCGTCTTCCACGATCAGGGGTACCGTCCGGCCGCCGAATCCCGTCGCCCGCACCGACAGCTCGGCCACCACCGCGGCGCCCTGCAGCACGGACCGCGGCACCGACGCCCGGGTCAGCTCGACGTCGGGATCCAGGCGCTCGTCACCGATACCGACCGTGTGGACGGGAATGCGGTCCGCCGCGAGCGCCAGCAGGGGCTCGGCGAGCGTGCCGCCCGCATTGTCGGCTCCGTCGGAGACCACGACGAGGCCAGCCAGCGGGACGGTGGACAGCTCGCGCCGCGCCGCCGCCAGCGCTGCCGCGAGATCGGTCCGCCGCCCGCTGAAGTCCAGCCCACCCACGCTGTCGGCGCGCTCGAGGGACTCGGAGAACCGAAACACCCGCACGCGGAACCGCTCCGCCAGGGCCCGCATCACCGCGCCATCCGGAGCGAACGCGCGCGCCGCCACCGTTCCGCGTGTCTCACCGTCCTGGTCGGCCACCCGCATGCTGCGCGAATCGTCCACCAGGATGCCGAGCACGTTCTGCTGCGGCACCACCGTCGACAGCCGGAGTGCCGGGGCCGACAGGCAGAACACGAGCAGCGCGATCACGCCGACCCGCAGGGTGAGCAGTACCGCGCGGTCCCGTCCCCGCAGGGTGGCGTGCCTCCGGTGATACGCGATCGCTGCCAGAGCGAGGGCCACCACCCCGGCGCCCAGCACCACCCCGAGCGGCACCGGAGAGGCAAACACGAGGTCCCCCCGGATGAACACCAGGGGGCGGTACTTGAACAGCAGCTCGAACAGTCGCTCGGCCATTCAGTGGGTCATTCCGTAGAGCACAAGGTTGACGCCCAGGCGATAGGCGTAGTTCGAGTACAGTATGGGGTAGTAGGGATCGTCCGCCCACTCCCAGGCATCCCCCAGGTCACTGTTCCAGCTGATCAGCACCAGGAGACGGCCCTCGCCGTCCAGGATCCCGCGCAGGTGCGGCACGTAGCCGTCCTGCTCCCAAGTCCGACCACCCCAACGCCCCTGCCGCACGTTGGGCACCTGGAGCACCGTGTCGATTTGATAGAACGTGTCGAGCAACGGATGGTCCATCGGCAGCTCGACGATGGGATACTCGGGCAGCACGCGCTCCATCTCGCCAGCGAAGTTCGCCCATTCCCGTGTGCCCCAGAAGTCGTCCACCACCAGAAAGCCGCCGGCCAGCAGGTAGTTGCGCAACCCTTCGGCCTCGGTATCCGTCAGCGCCATGCGACCGACTTCGACCGCGTACAGGAACGGATAGTTGCGCAAGGCCGAATCCTCGAGCGAGACCATGTGCTGGAGACCGAACGCGTCGATGTTCGTGAGGCGCTTGAGCCCGAAGACGAAATGCTGGTCAGCCTCCGGGCAATCAGTAGCCCAGCTCGGGCGACCCCATCTGGCATAGTCGCTGTACACGGCCCGGGTGAAGTAGAAGGCGAACCCGGGAGGCGTCACCGCTGGGGGCTCGCACAGCCCCCGGCGCTGCATCTGTGCATGGGACACACTGGCGCCCGTCGCGAGGAGGCAGATCGCTGGGAGGAGAACGACGGGGCGCATCTGGAAATCTACCCGCGAGGTGGGGGGTGGGGTCCGGAGGGCACGACGGTAACGACGGTAACGACGGTAACAATGAACCGTGAGGCTACGACCAGCGAGCCGTCGGTGCCACGGAGCGCGCGTCGGTTCGCAAACTCAGCCGTTACGAATACCGGCCCTCCGCGAACCGCAGCGCGCGGAGAGGCACCGACGGCGTCGCACGCTCAAGCCGCCGACCGCACCCTCCCCAGCCGCTCGCCTGCCTCCAGCAGCATCGCTTCGGTTTTGCAGAACGCGAACCTGATCAGCCTCCGCCCGTGCTCCGGCTTCGAGTAGAAGCTCGAGCCTGGGACCGGCGCCACGCCGATCTCCTTCGTCAGCCAGATCCCGAACTCGGTATCGGGCAGGTCCGACAGCTCCGAGAAGTCGGCGAGCACATAATAGGCGCCCTGCGGCGGCGTGATGGCGAAGCCGGCGGCGCGGAGGCCATCGCACAGGATGTCGCGGCGCCGGCGATAGTCCCGTGCGAGACCTTCGTAGTAGTCGCGATCGAGGGTCTCCATGGCGACGGCCACGGCTTCCTGGAGCGGCGCCGGGGCGCCCACGGTGAGAAAGTCGTGCACCTTCCGGATCGCATCCGTCACGCCGGCCGGCGCCACGATCGTGCCGATGCGCCACCCGGTCACGGAGAACGTCTTCGACGCCCCGCTAATCGTGATCGTGCGGTCACGCATCCCGTCGAGGGTCGCGATCGGGATGTGTCGACCTTCGTAGTAGATGTGCTCGTAGATCTCGTCAGTGACGGCGTAGGCATCGTGTCGCCGACACAGGTCGGCGATCCCCTCCAGCTCCGCGCGCGACAGCACACGTCCCGCCGGATTGTTCGGCGTGCACACGATGATCGCCCGGGTCCGGGCCGAGAACGCCGCGGCGAGCCGCTCCAGATCCAGCTCGCCATCGAACGGCATGGGCACGAAGACGGGGCGGGCATCGCAGAGGATCGCGTCGGGGCCGTAGTTCTCGTAGAACGGCTCGAACACGATCACCTCGTCGCCCGGATCCACGATGGCGAGCAGGGCCGAGGCCATCGCTTCCGTGGCTCCGCACGTCACCGTGATCTCGGTCTCCGGATCCACGGCCATGCCATACCAGTCGCCGTACTTCTTCGCCAGCGCGTGGCGGAACCGTTTCGCGCCCCAGGTGATGGCGTACTGATTGATGTCGTCACGGACCGCCCTGGCGGCGGCCTCCTTCAGCACGTCGGGCGCCGGGAAGTTCGGAAACCCCTGCGCCAGGTTGATCGCGTCGTGCTGGGTGGCGACGCGGGTCATCGCACGGATAACCGATTCGGTGAAGCCGTGGGTGCGTTTGGCGGTTTGCATGCCTCCAAGGTGTCAGCCGAACGGCCGGAGCGGAACGGCGACCCGGCGACCGCCTTGCCGCCCGACGCTACTCCGCGTCCTGTTCGAACGACACCAGCACGGTCTCGCGCCGGTCCGGCACCGGACCGGACTCGTACCTCACGACGAGCGGCTCGTCCACCGCCACCCACACCCGCACGGCCTGCCGAACGGGCCATCGGCCCCGTCGCTCCTGGCTCTCCGGCGATTCGAGACGCCAGCAGAGGAATGTCCCGGCGGGTACCGTGACCTCCTCCTCTCCGACGACGACGAACGGGTTGCCGTTGACTTCCCCCGCCCACCCCTCGGCCAGGGGCAGCGACACGAGAACCGCGAACAGGTGGGCACCCGTGATGCCGAGCGTCGCGATGCCGGGGTGGCGGGGACGCGCGACTCGGCGGGACAGCGTTCCGGAAGGGCCCCAGCGCTGAACGATGGAGTCTGGCGTAGCCCGCCACTCGATCCAGGGGCGACCGTCGGGCGCGTAGCCAATCGAACGCACCGGCTGAAGCGTCGTGCGATCGAACCACGCTTCCTCGGTATTCCCGGTACGCACGTACCGACCAGCCACGAAACGGTACGCGTAGCCGGCGCGAACCTCCCAGACAAGCATGTCCCCCAGGCTGGTCCGCCGCAGGGTGTATTCGGTGTGCCGCTGCGGACTCGCCACCAGTCCGTCTGTCCACATGTAGTCCTCGTAGACGTAGGTGCCCGCGGCGATCCGCTCGGTGACGAGCGACGACACGGGCCGGAACGCGCTGTCCGGCAACACGAGGGCCGTCGGCGCGTCGGCGCAGGCGAGCCCCGATCCGAGTACGAGCGTGTAAAACGCGGAACGCATGCCCGACATACACTGCTCCTCTCCCATGGCTGCCTGATCGGACCCCACCCCACCCGCGGGCACCAGGGACACGGCGAGAATCGCGGCTGCCCCCGAAGCGGCGAGGGCCGCGATCCGCCACGTCCGGCGGACGGATCGGATCGGCGTCGTCGGCAGGAGCACCCGTTCTCCCGCCGCGCGACGGTTCAGAATCCCGACCAGCAGTTCTTCTGATGCCGAGGGCGGCTGCGACGCAGACGCCTGGACGACGGCGTGTGCATCCACGACGGCGCGGCAGCGGGCGCATGCAAGCAGATGTCCCGCGACCCGACCGCGCAGCCGCTCGGAGACCTCACCATCGGCGTAGCGCACCAGGGTGCGCTCCCGGGGATGCGGCACCGTCACGACTCCTTCAGCGCCGTGCGCAATCGGCGCACCGCGCGGTGATAGCGCATCTCCGACGTCCCTGCCCGTATCCCGAGCAGCGTGCCAATCTCGGCGTGCGTGTACCCCTCGAGCGCCTTGAGCACAAACACCGTGCGCATCGCATCGGGGAGTGCACGCAGCGCGTGGTCCATGTCGGCGCGATTCAGCACGCCACCATCGGGCGGACCGGACCCGGCGACGTCGGGCCCCAGCGCGACCTCACCGCGCCGGCGCTCGGCCCGACGGCGCATCAGCACGAGACGCACCGTCACCGTGCGCAACCACGCACCCAGCCGCCCGCGGTCTTCGTACCGTTTCAGCGCTTCCGGCAGTCCGACGAACAGGTCCTGCACCACGTCCTCCGCGTCCATGTCGTTCCCGGTGAGGGACAGTGCCGTGGCATAGGCCGCGCGGTAGAACCCGCGCACCAGGGCCTCGAAGGCCTGGGCGTCGCCGCGGCGCGCCCGCTCGACCAGCTCCCGCGTCTCGGTCATTGGATCCAGAAAGGTGACATCCCGAGGGGCGGGAGTGTTAGGGCAGACGGGCGGACGGGCGGACGGGCAGACGGGCAGATGGGTGGATGGGTGGATGGGTGAGACGGGCGGACGGGCACAGAGACACAAGGGACCGGGCCGCCCCGACGGAAGAGCGCCCCGCTTCGACCCCCCCTACCGTCCTCTACCGCCCCCTACCGTCCCTCTAACTGGCACGCGCCTCGCGCCCCCGGTACCTTTTGCGAATCCTGACGATCATTCCGCCTTCCGGCCGAACCGGGGGGCGAGCACGGCACAGTCGAGTTCTTCACGAGGTGGTAACCGTATGACACAGCACGACTTGGCACGAACCGCCCAGGCCATGGTCGCGAAGGGGAAGGGGATCCTCGCGGCTGACGAGAGCTTTGGGACCATCGAGAAGCGGTTCAAGTCCATCAGTATCACGTCCACCGAAGAACACCGTCGCGCGTATCGCGAAATGCTGTTCGCTACGCCGGATATCGGTGACTACATCAGCGGCGTGATCATGTTCGACGAGACGCTCCGTCACAAGACGGCCGGCGGGACGCCGTTCGTGAAGCTGCTCGACAAGGCGGGCGTGATCCCGGGCATCAAGGTGGACACGGGCGCCAAGAACCTCGCGGGCTACCCGGGCGAGAAGATCACGGAAGGACTCGACGGGCTGCGCGAGCGGCTCGCCGAGTACTACAAGCTGGGCGCGCGCTTCGCGAAGTGGCGTGCCGTGATCACGATCGGTGACGGCCTGCCGACGCGGTTCTGCATCGACGCGAACGCGCACGCGCTCGCCCGGTACGCCGCACTCTGCCAGGAAGCCGGCATCGTGCCGATCGTCGAGCCCGAGGTGCTGATGGACGGCGGACATTCCGGCGAGCGGTGCGAAGAGGTCACGACGACGACCCTCGAGAGCGTGTTCTTCCATCTCCACGCGCATCGGGTGAATCTCGAGGGGATGGTGCTGAAGCCCAACATGGTGATTCCGGGCAAGCACGCGCAGCAGCAGTGGTCCCCGCAGCAGATCGCGCAGGCGACGGTGCGCTGCTTCATGCGGACCGTGCCGGCGGCGGTGCCGGGCATCGTGTTCCTCTCCGGCGGACAGACCCCGGCCGAGGCGACGGCGAACCTCGACGCGATGAATCGGATGGGCAAGCACCCCTGGGAGCTGTCGTACTCCTACGGCCGTGCGCTGCAGGACGAGGCCCTCAAGGCCTGGCTCGGCAAGCCCGAGAACGTTGCCGCCGGCCAGAAGATGTTCGCGCACCGCGGGCACCTGGTGAGTGCCGCGCGCTATGGGAAATACGATACCAAGATGGAGACGGCTGCGTAGCAATGATGGGGCAGGAGGGGCAGAGGGGCAGAGAGAAGCCGACGCTGCCTTCTCTCTGCCCCTCTGCCCTTTTTCTCTGCTGCTCGGTCCCTCCGCCACCCTTCTCTTGCGAGGGAAACCGAACTGCGGCTGATGCGTAGGGATATGTATGGCCACTTCCATCACCGGTGAATTCATTGCCCTCCAGGAGATCCTGGCGGGGCGCTACTCGATCGAGCGCGAGCTCGGGCGCGGTGGCATGGGGATCGTGCTGCTCGCCCGCGACGTGGCGCTCGACCGTCTGGTCGCCATCAAGCTCCTCCCGCCGGACCTCGCGGATTCCACCGAGGTCCGCGAGCGGTTCCTGAGCGAAGCGCGCACCGCCGCCGGGCTCTCGCATCCCCACATCGTTCCGATTCACAGCGTCGAAGAGCAGGGCCGGTTCGTGTTCTTCGTGATGGGGTACGTGGACGGCGAGACCCTGCGCGAGCGTGTGGAGCGGGCCGGCCCACTCACGCCCCGGCAGGGCGCGAAGTTCATGCAGGAAGTTGCCTGGGCGCTCGCGTACGCTCACGAGCGCGGCGTGGTGCACCGGGACGTCAAGCCCGACAACGTCATGCTCGAGCACGGCGGCGACCGCGCGATCGTGATGGATTTCGGGATCGCCACGGTCGGGCCGCAGCGCCCGAGCGCGGAGATCATCGGCACGGCGCGCTACATGAGTCCGGAGCAGGCCAGTGGCGATGCGGTGGACCGGCGATCCGACCTGTACTCGCTCGGCGCCACGTTCTTCTACGCGCTCACGGGGCGCGCGCCGTTCGAGGCCACAAACCTGCCCGCGCTGCTCGCGAAGCAGGTCTCCGAGCCCGCGCCGGCCATTCAGCGGCTGCGACCCGAGGTCTCGCTCAAGCACGCTGAGATCATCCACCGGTGCCTGGAGAAGAGCCCCGCGGACCGGTTCCCGTCGGGAGACGAGCTGGCCAAGGCCCTCGGCGACGTGCGCGGGCGCGAGATGCGCGCTCCGCCGCTCGTGCGCTCCTTCGTGCGCAACGCCCAGGTCACGACGATGGTGGTGTTCGCGTTGCTGATTGGGGGCTCTGGAGGGGGCGGGGGCCAGGGCCTCAACGTGGCCGTGAACTGGCTCGCGGTGGTGATGGTGGTGCAGCTCGGGGGCGTGGGCCGGCGGCTCTTGAAGGAGGGCTATTCCTTTCCCGACATCCAGGCCGCCCTGAAGGCGGAATCGCAGCTTCAGGAAGAGGAGCTCGACGCCGCCGGCCAGCGGAAGTTCTTCCGCCGCATCAACTCCATGTGGTACAAGCTGTGGGGCGGCAAGGTCGGCCGCCTGTTCTTCAAGCTGGTAGGGACGGGATTGCGGCCACCGGATCACGCGGTGCTGCCGTCGACCGACCACACCGAGTTGGTGCTGGGCCGGCAGGTGACGCAGGTGTTCGAGGAGCTGCCGCGCGCGCAGCGGGAGCGGGCGATGGACCTTCCGGCGATCGTGGAACGACTGGAGCAGCGCGCGGAGGCGCTCCGGGCCGGCGGGCGCACGGGACCCGAACTGACCAAGACCGTGGCCGCGCTGGAGCGTGTCCGGCTCGCGGTGCTCCAGCTCCGTGCCGGTGTGGGATCCGTCGAGGACCTGACCCGTCACCTCCAGGCGGCACGGCGGGTCGGGGAGGACGTCGACCGACAGGTCGCGGCACAGGACGAGGTCAAGGCGGTGCTGGCCCGATAGCCTCAGCGCTCCACGCCCACACCTTTCGCCTGAAGCTCCGCGAGCACCCGCTCATCGCTCCGCGGATCCACTGCCCGTGTGAGGTCCCACAGCAGCCGCACCTTGAATCCTGCCTCTGCGGCGTCCTCGGCGGTCCACTTCACGCAGTAGTCGCGGGCCAGCCCGCAGATCACGATGTGCGTGGTGCCGCGCTCGCGCAGGTAGCCACCGAGCCCGGTGGGAGGCCGATCCCCCCAACGGTTCCAGTTGTTGCGGAAGCCGGAATACGAATCCACCGCGGGGTCGTTGCCCTTCCGGATGATCGCGTCGAGCCACTCGCGCGGCATGCCGGGGTGGAGTGACGCCCCCAGGGTTGCCTGGACGCAGTGGTCCGGCCACAGCACCTGCTCGTGACCGTAGAGATCGATCACGTCGAACGGTTGCTTTCCCGTGTGGTGACTCGCGAAGGAGACGTGTCCCGCCGGATGCCAGTCCTGCGTGGCCACGACGACATCGAACCGGCCGCTCATCACGAGATCGCGGATCGGCGCGAGGATCTGGTCGCCTTCGGCGACCGGCAACGCGCCCCCCGGCATGAAGTCGGGCTGGAGATCGATGACGAGGAGAGCCGTGCGGATGGACTCTGACATGGTGCCTCCTGGCGGAGAAGAAGAGGGGCAGAGGGGCTGAGACAAGCCATGGCGGCGTTCGCGCGAGGTGATCGGATCCCGCCGTTTCTTCTCTCTGCCCCTTGTGCCCCGCTTCCCCGTATCTCTTCACTGCCGCGCTGCCGCGCTGCTCTTCTACTCCCGTGAAAACTCCGCCCGATCGATCGCCGCCAGCTCGTCGTCCGACAGGGTGAGCGCCGCGGCCCGTACCGAGTCGAGCGCGTGCTCGACCGTGCGCGCACTCGGGATCGGAATGACCGTCGGGCCCTGGGCGCGCACCCAGGCCAGCACGACCTGGTGCGCGCTCGCCCCGTGACGCTCGGCGAGCGCGGCCGCCGTGTCGTGGGTTGGGAGCTTCCGGTTCAGGCGACCGCCGCCCACCGGGCTGTACGCGAGAAACCCGATGCCGTGCTGCGCGCAGTGGCCGACGACGTCGGTCTCGATCGCTTCCCGGAAGAACGGGTTGAGGCGATTCTGCACGGACACGATGGGCGTGATCTTCCGGGCCTCGGTGATCTGCGGAACCGTGACGTTCGACAGCCCCACGAATCGGATCTTTCCTTCGTCCTGCAGTTGCTTGAAGGCGCCCACGCTCTCCGCCAACGGGACCGCGGGGTCCGGTGCGTGGAGCTGGTACAGATCGATCGTCTCGACGCCGAGGCGACGCAGCGACGCGTCGCAGGACTCACGCACGTATTCGGGCTTTCCGGATACGCCGCGCTTCATCGGATTCACAGCGTCACGCGTGATGCCGAACTTGGTGGCGATCACGAAGTCGTCGCGGCGTCCCTTGATCGCGCGGCCGACCAGCTCCTCGTTCTTGTACGGCCCGTACATGTCGGCGGTGTCGAGGAAGTTGCAGCCGAGTTCGAAGGAGCGATGGATCGTGGCGATCGACTCGGCGTCGTCTCGCGGTCCGTAGAACTCGGACATGCCCATGCAGCCGAGACCTTGTTGCGAGACGACGAGACCGTGGCGGCCGAGTT
>Ga0210099_1000518_pt1 | contig 12574 bp, 9 predicted proteins | sample Joice_ThreeSqA_D_4_FD_184872 | JGI IMG/M metagenome (GOLD analysis project Ga0210099, IMG submission 184872) | Wetland microbial communities from San Francisco Bay, California, USA, that impact long-term carbon sequestration - Joice_ThreeSqA_D2... | ecosystem: Environmental > Aquatic > Marine >...
GCGCGTGCCTTGTCCAGGACCAGCGGAACCATTTGTGGCCGCTATCTCCCGGCGTCGAGCGGTATGCGATGTAGCGCATTGGGCCGGGCTCCATATCGCGCATGTCCGATAGCCCGTAAGAAGCCATCCCGGTTTCAGCGATGATCCTCGCCCATGCCACAGACAAAAGCCCTGTGAGTTGTGCCCGCGAAATCACCACTGTAGTTACGCCAAGACCATAGCTGGACGACACGATTACATCGTAGAGCGTAGATGCGTCGGACAGTTTGATTTGTCGGAATGGTGTATAGAACGAGGTCCAGTCGCCCACCAGCGTGAAGGTGGTCGCGATCACCGCCATGCCGATCTCGTCGGCGGCTTCCATCGCCGCATGGTAAGGTTTCTTGCCCATTTCCAGATGGCGCATGATGTTCTCGATCTCGACGATGGCATCGTCCACCAGCACCCCGACCACCAGCGACATCGCCAGAAGCGTCACGACATTGATGCTGAAACCGAGCAGGTACATCACCGCGAAGGTGGGCACTACGGCGAGCGGTAATGCTGTCGCAGCTACGATCGTGGCGCGCGTATTGCGCAGGAAGAAGATCACCACGACCACTGCGAGCAAGGCGCCCTCGAAGATCATTTCCATCGAGCCCCTGTAAGTCTCGTAAACCATGTTCACCGTCTCGAACACACGTTCTATTCTGATCTCCGGATGTGTCTGCTTTAGATTAGCCAACGCACGGGTCACGCCGTCGCCAACCTCGACATCGCCGGCACCCAGCGAGCGGATGATCTCGAAGCTTACTACAGGCCGGCCATCGTGCAGCGCAGCAGAGCGGCGTTCTGCGATCGCGTCGCTGACTTCCGCTATCTGGTCGAGACGGATGTGCCTGCCATTGCGCAGACTGATCTCCATCTTTGCAAGTTGCTCCGCGTTTTGCATCGTCCCCAGGGTGCGCACCGATTGCTCGATGCCACCCAGTTCGGCGCGCCCGCTCGGTGCTTCCTGCTGGATCTTCTGCAACTGGCTGGATACTTCCGCCGAGGTGATGTTGAGTGCCAGCATCCTGGACGGATCGAGCTCGACGCGGATCTGCCGCGTCACACCGCCGACGCGGTTGACCGCCCCCACGCCTTTGACGCCGAGCAGCAGCCGGGTGATGTCATTGTCGACGTACCAGGACAGTTCTTCCTCGCTCTTGCTGGATGAAGCGATGGTGTAGGTCAGGATGGGCTTGCTGCTCAGTTCCACCTTGTTGATGACAGGATCGAGCATGTCGCGCGGCAACTCGCCGCGGATGCGAGACACAGCGGAACGCACATCTTCCAGCGCCAACCTCGAATCGCGCTCCAGGCGGAATTCGGCGGAGAGGACCACCGAACCGTCCTTGACCTGTGTATACAGATGCTTCAATCCCTGCGCGCTGGCAATCGCGTTCTCGATCTTGCGCGCCACCTCAGCTTCCATCTGGTCCGGCGACGCACCCGGCAGGGTCGCCGTCACCGTGATCATCGGCAGGTCGATATCCGGGAACATCTGGATCTTCATCGCCTTGAACGCCATCACGCCGAAAAACGTCAGCATGACAAATGCGAGTACTGCGGGGATGGGATTGCGTATCGACCAGGATGATACGTTGATGGCCATCTCTACCCTTTCACGACTTTGACGACATCACCTTCGGTCAGGAACGCACCGCCGCTTTCCACGACCGGTTCATCCGCTTGCAGTCCCTGCTTGACCTGAACGCGATCGGAGTTGCGCTGGCCGATCTTCACAGCCCTCTCGTGCACATGCATGTCCGGTCCCACGACCAGCACATACGTCGTGCTGCCGCGCTGCATCACGGCAGACTGCGGCAGGGACAACAGATTCTTCTTGCCACCGCTGATATCGAACGTGCCGCGCGCGAAGGCGCCGGCTATGATCCCGGTGCTGTCCGGCAACGCTACCAGCGCATAGCCGTAACGTGTCTGCGTATTCACCGACGGCGAGATCGCGCGCACCGTGCCCTTGATGATGCGATCCTCGCCGACGGTGATTTCGACACTCATTCCCTTGCGCAGCAGCATCAATTCTTCTGCTGTCAGTTCGGCGTGCCATTCCAGGCGTCCCTTGCGGATCAACCGGAACAGTTCCGCGCCGGGCTGCAACATGGAACCCACGTTGGCATTCGCCGCAGAGATGATGCCGGAATCGGGCGCGACGATGCGCCCCTGGGATGCAAACGAAGCGCCAGCTTCGCTGCCGGGGCGCGAGAAATTATCCAGCGTGACCAGCACTTCTCCCTGCTGCACACGATCACCGATGCTGACCTTCACTTCCGAGATACGCAAACCCTGAACCTGCGCACTGATTACGGCTTCCTGCCACGGCATGATGCTGCCGTTTGCGGTCAGGGTTCTAGCCCATTGGTCTTCACGCAATGTCGTGGTACGCACTGTCAGAGCGGGTCGGCTCACTGCAGCCGGGGTTGGTTCGGCAGCGCTGTTGCCGGCAAGCCAGACTGCCGTACCCGCAAGCGCCAATGCTGGCAGGGCGATACGGAGCAATAGATGAAGATGCTTGATGTTGATACTCATTGTTTCACTTTCCTGTCATTGACTTTGCGTGCCACCATGTCGATCAGCGCCGACATGCCGTGATGTGCCGAGCCCTCGCTGATGAAGTCGTCATGTTCACGCAGATGCAGGATCTCCCAATCGGAGAACGTATCGCGCAACAGCGCTTCGGTGTACAGATTTTCCGCCTGCGATGGTCCGCCGGTGCCGTATTCCAGCTGGCGTGGCGTATAACCCTGCAACAGCAGCAGTCCGCCGGGCTTGAGGCAACGTTTGATATCGGCGAACATCAGCTTGCGCTGCGCCGGTCCGGCGAACTGGATGAAGATCGCCACGACCGCATCGAAGCGATCCCTGCCCCAGTCCCATTGCAGCAAGTCCGCCTGTTCGAAATCCACCTTGACACCGCGCTGCTGCGCCAGCTTCCCGGCCTTGTTCACTGCCACCACAGAACTGTCCACCGACAGAACGCGCAAGCCGCGTTCTGCCAGCCATATCCCGTTGCGTCCCTCGCCATCGGCCACAGCAAGACAGGACTGTTCCTGTTTCAGCAAATCCTGTTGGGAAAGCAGAAACTCATTCGGGTGTGTGCCAAACAGATAACCTTCCGTCGTCGAGTAACGTTGATTCCAGACTTCGCTCATTGATTTTCCATAATCTATTATGCCAATCGTTCTTCGAGCAATTCTATCCAGTGCCTGACCGGTATCGAGGAGCCGCTTTGCAGATGCATCAGGCAGCCGATGTTGGCGGTCACTATGCCTGCAGGATCGCCCGCCATCAGAGAGTTGACCTTGTTGGTCAACAGTTGCTGCGAAAGTTCCCTTTGCAGTAGCGAGTAGGTTCCCGAAGAACCGCAGCACAGGTGCGGATCGGAGACCGGTGTCAGTTCGAAACCTACCACGGTCAGCAGTGCCTCGATCACGCCGGTGATCTTCTGGCCATGCTGCAAGGTACAGGGCGAGTGGAATGCGATCTTGTTATTCCGATTCACTTTGGAAACGATAACTGTGTTGCCTTCGTCTTCGGCTCCTTGCCGCACTCGTTGTGCTGTCTGTGTCGCCTTATCCTTGCCGCCTTGTTCTCCTTCCCAATGCGAACCGGAATCGAGTTTATAGTCCGATCTTTGCAATAATTCTTGAAGACCCTCTTTTTCGGCCAGCAATACTTCGGAAATATCTTTGGTCACAGCGGATATCCTTGCCGCCTTGCCGGCATAATCGGGATCATGCTTCAGCAGATGGCCATATTCCTTGACGGTAACGCCGCAACCGCTGGCTGTCATCACGATCGCTTCCGCTCCCTGCTCGAGGTACGGCAGCCACGCATCGATGTTGCGCCTCATGTAGTCCAGACCCTCGCGCTGGGCGTTGAGATGGTAGCTCACCGCACCGCAACATCCGGCCTTCTGCGCGCGCAGCAGGGTGATGCCGAGCTTGTCCAGCAACCGCGCCGTTGCGGCATTGATGTTGGGTTCCAGGGAAGGCTGCACACAGCCGTCCAGCACCAGCATGGTCCTTGCACGTATTGCTTGCGGCCATGTTGTTACCGCTTTCGCCGGTGGAACGGCTCTTTGCAATACGGCAGGCAATGCCGGTCGCATGAATCGCCCCAGTTTGAGCAACCCGCCAAAGATCGCCGGACTGGCCAGCACCCTGCGCAGGATATTGCGCTGCAGCGACTGAAAAGGCTTGCGCCCGATTTTCTGTTCAGCGATGCCGCGCCCGATGTCGACCAGATGCCCGTATTGCACACCTGAAGGACATGTCGTCTCGCAGGAACGACAGGTCAGGCAACGGTCCAGGTGCAACTGGGTCTTCCCGGTGACCGGCACGCCTTCGAGCATTTGCTTGATCAGATAGATACGCCCGCGCGGACTATCCAGTTCGTCGCCCAGCAGTTGATAGGTCGGGCAGGCGGTCAGGCAGAACCCGCAATGGGTGCAGGTGCGCAGTATCGCATCGGCGTCACGGCCTTCATGGGTGTCCCTGATCGATTCCGCTAAATTGGTTTGCATTTCATTTCACGCGAATGGAACTTGATTTGAATACTATCCATATTTACTGCGGTGCCGCAACCTGCCAGCCTGCATCCCGCGCCATTCGATTCCACTCCGGCCAATGAGGCGTGTGAAATCATGTTAACCTTTTCTCGGAACGGACTTCCGTGATAACCGGTGGATATGAAAAAATCGATATTCATTATTCTCGCCTTTGCGCTGATCGGCGGCGGCTGCAGCACAGCCAGCCTGTTCTACCGCAATGCAGATCTGTATCTGCAAAACAAGATCGACGATTACACCACTTTCAATGCCCGCCAAAAAGAAACGATACGCAGGGAAATATCGGATTATATGTTGTGGCATCGCAAAGAGGCACTTCCAGAATACATCATCTTTCTGCAAAACCTGAATGGCGCGGCACAATCAGAAGAATCATTGAATATCGAAGAAGTCGCCCTTTTGAGAGTCCAACTGATGAATCTGTACAAAAAGACCATGTTTCCCGCGATCCGGCCAACCGCGCAATTGCTGAGTGAACTGGATAACCGGCAAATACAGGAATTGGGCAAAACCTTTGCCGAGCAGATCAAACAGCAAAAAGAGAAGTTCCTCGAAGACGGCATGATTGAAAACCTCGACAAACGCGCGGAAAGAACCATAGATTTTGTGGATTGGCTGGCGGGGAATTTAAGCGACGAACAGGAACAAAAAATCGCGGAACTGAGCCGCAAAATTCCCGGGGCCAGCTTGAGTTATATCCAGCACCGGGAAGCCAACCAGGCCAGGTTGATCGCGTTGTTGAACGAACATGCCGGCGCGGCAAAGATCGGCGCTTTCCTGTCATCGTGGATACTCACGCCCGAAGCGACCAGAACATCGCAACAACAAATTATCATTCAGTCATTCGAATCGGGTTCAGACGGAATGTTCGTTCAGATCCACGGTATGCTGACTCCCGGACAAAAAAGTCATATCGGAAAAACGATCTCGTCCTACATCCGGGACATGCGGGATCTCGAATCGGATTCGACATCCTCCGGGGACAAAGCCGAATATTACCATCCCCGGAAAGATATACCCCGGCTCGCATTCAATAATCATACATGCGCCCATAGTTGAACACGCCGTCGGGATCGAACGTCTGCTTCAGATTCCTGTGTATCCTCATCAGCGGTTCCGGCAGGGGATGGAACGCGCCCACCGCCTTGTCTGCTGCCCGGAACAGCGTCGCCTGCCCGCCGGCCGCTTCGGCAGCGGATCGCACGGCATGCGCCCCGGTTGCCAGCTTGCACCAGCGCACTGCGCCGCCCCATTCAATTTTCTGGTCGATCAGCTGCTCGCCCGCGATGCGCAAAGGTTGTGCTACGGATGGCAGGGAAAAACGCCACAAGGGTAAATCAGGTTTGAAGAATCCCGTATTCTGCTCGCGCAACTCAAACCAGAATTCCGCACCCTGTTCGATCGTTTCTCCGCCCAGTTTGTGTTGTGCGGCCTTTACCGCGCTGGCAGCCCCCGAAAGCCGTATCGTCAACGCGTGATCGTGATGACAACTCGCGGATACCGGCAGCGGCTGGCCGGCCCAGCGGTTCATTGCCTCCAGCGCCCGTGCCTGATCCTTGTCGAAACGCAACGTGACTTCGGCAAGCGGACGGGGCAAAACCTTGAGCGAGATCTCCAGCAACAGACCCAGTGTGCCCATCGCGCCAACCTGCAGGCGAGATACATCATAGCCTGCCACGTTCTTCATCACCTGGCCGCCAAAAGTCAGCAAATCACCGCGCCCATCCAGCATGCGCACGCCCAGCACGTAATCCCTGGCCGCGCCCTGATAGGCACGGCGCGGGCCGGACAGGCCGGTCGCGATGCAACCCCCGAGCGTGGCAGCCGTGCCGAAATGCGGCGGCTCGAAGGGCAACATCTGGCCGTTGTCCGACAGCAGTGCTTCGATCTCCGCCAGGGTGGTGCCGGCACGGGCGGTCAAGACCAGCTCTTTGGGTTCGTATGAGACGATGCCACGGTAGGGCTGTACATCCAGCGGCACGCCTGAAGGCTCACCCCCGTAAAAATCCTTGCTGCCCGATCCGCGTATGCACAGACGCTGATGCCTCCCGGCAGCATCGCGTATCGTCGAGGAAAATTGTTCGATGGTCTCATTCATTTTGGCGATCGGCACATCGGGCTGCTGTCATTCGGGATTTTTGTGGTTCTTCATCTCGGCCTTGCGCAGCTCCCGGTACTTTTCATTGAACTCGCGGGCAGATTCTTTCATGTGTTCGATGAATTCCCTGTGACCCGTGGCACGACTGAATGTATCCGCCATCGTGACCTGCATCTGGTAATAGAATTCGGCCATTTCATCCACCATCATCTGTTTGGTCCAAAGGTCGATATGCAAAGCCGATTTTTTGCTTCCGTCCCAAAAGGCCAGCATCATGGCTTTTGCCTGTTGCGCATCTTTTACAGCCGAGTCCGAGGCTTTCCATTCGATGGATTCGGGGTGGCTCTTGTCGTCGAGCTGAACATCGATCGCGATTGTTGAATGTCTCATATCATTATTCCTGCTATAAGTTTTGATTACATCTGTAAGGCAGCCAAACCTGGACAGGGTGTTGGAAAACGTAGCGAGGGACGATCAGGCAAGGCGGAAATCGGCCAAAAAGTAGTCGCACTGACACGGTGGGGCGTAGCCCCCCGATGCGGGAAGTGCAGCCTGCATCTGCTCCCGCAAGCGGCTGGCTTCGCCAGTAACGTGTCGCAGATGCAGTTTACACATAGTAAATGAGCATTTTTGGCCGATTTCCAACGCAGCATCATCGCCCCGCAGTAGTTTTTCAGCATCCTGCTAGAATCTCGGCAGATCCGGAAACTTGATCTCGCCATGATGCACGTGCATCGCGCCGAATTCCGCGCAGCGCTGCAGCGTCGGCACCGCCTTGCCGGGATTGAGCAATCCTTCTTCATCCCAGGCCTTCTTGACGCCGTGGAAAATACTCAATTCCTTTTCCCTGAACTGGATACACATCTGGTTGATCTTCTCGATACCGACACCATGCTCGCCGGTGATCGTGCCGCCCACCTCCACGCACAGCTCGAGTATCCTGCCGCCGTATTCTTCGGTGCGCTCCGTTTCGCCGGGTATGCTGGAATCGTAAAGGATCAGCGGGTGCAGGTTGCCGTCACCGGCGTGGAATACGTTGGCGACACGCAGTCCGTATTCGTCTGACATCTCCCTGATGCGCGTCAACACCAGCGGTAACTGTTTGCGCGGTATCGTACCGTCCATGCAGTAGTAGTCGGGCGAGATGCGCCCCACCGCCGGAAAGGCCGCTTTGCGTCCCGCCCACAATCTGTACCTTTCCGCATCGTCCGCGGCGGTTCTCAGCGAAGTCGCGCCACTGGCCCGCAGGATCTGCTGCACGCGCATGATCTCCTCGGATACCTCTTCGTTGGTCCCATCCAGTTCGCACAGCAATATCGCTTCCGCATCGAGCGGATAACCGGCATGCACGAAATCCTCGGCAGCCTGAATGGCGGGACCGTCCATCATCTCCAGCCCGGCGGGTATGATGCCGGCGGCGATGATGTCCCCGACCGCAGCGCCGGCTTTTTTGACGTCATCGTATGCGGCCATCACCACTTGCGCGCGCTCCGGTCTGGGCAGCAGTTTCACCGTGATCTCGGTGATGATGCCCAGCATGCCCTCGCTGCCGGTCATCAATGCCAGCAGGTCGTAACCCGCACTGTCGAGTCCTTCAGTGCCGATCTCCAGAACATCGCCCGATATCGTCAACACCCTCAGCCGCAGGATATTGTGGACGGTCAGTCCGTATTTCAGGCAATGCACGCCGCCGGAATTTTCCGCCACGTTGCCGCCGATGGTGCAGGCGATCTGGCTGGAAGGATCCGGCGCGTAATAAAGGCCGTATTGTGCGGCGGCCTCGGAGATCGCCAGGTTGCGCACGCCGGACTGTACCCGCGCGATCCGGGCGACCGGGTCGATGTGCAGAATCTTCTTGAAACGCGCCATCGAGAGCAGCACACCGTTTCCCGAAGGCATCGCGCCACCGGACAGCCCGGTGCCCGCACCGCGCGCGACCACCGGCACTCCGGCGGCATGACATGCCTGAAGAATATGGCTTGCCTGCTCTTCGGCTTCAGGTATCGCGACGATCATCGGTACCTGCCGGTACGCGCTCAAACCGTCCATCTCATAGGGCTTGAGATCTTCCGCGTCGAACAGTACCGCACTCGCGGGGAGAAATGTCCGCAGTCGGTCTACCAGTTGCAGCTTTGTCGAATTGTGTTTTTGCATGATTGCAGTCACTCCGATACCCGTATCTTAAGCGACATCATACCGAACGCAACATGAACCACCACATACTCGGGGGCGAAACAGAAATTATCAGGCCGATATCGGCGCTGATCTTCAGGTCATGCACAGACAGCATAACCAGCGCGGCAACAAAATCCGGATAAGCAGAATGCAGTTGGACATTCTCCGTTCAGGCCGGGAAATTACCGGTTCGGAACATTTGCTGAAATAAAATGCTTCAGCTTTTCGACATCCGCATCCATCACTTCAAAACGCTGTGGCAACGTCTCGATGCCTGCCATGGAGGCCGGACGTTCCGGTTCGCGACCCAGTGCTTCCTGTATGGTCTCGGCGAATTTGGCCGGCAGCGCGGTCTCAAGACAGACCAGCGGCAGGTTGGGACGGCGCTGCACGAGCCCGACCTTGATACCGTCAGCCGTATGGGTGTCGACCATCACGCCATATTCCTCCCATACTTCGCGGATTGTCTTCAGTCTGTCCTGGTGGGTACTTTTGCCCGAAGCAAAATTGAATTTTGGCAACGCATCCCAATACGGGGCACTCTTGATGTCGAACGAACCGCCCTTGTCCACCTTGCTCCAGAATTCGCGTACTTTCGCGCCATCCCTTCCAACGAGATCGAATACGAAGCGCTCGAAGTTGCTGGCCTTGGAGATATCCATCGACGGGCTGCTGGTCTCGTAAGTGTGCCTGGTGTCGCGCGGGCGATACGCTCCGGTGCGGAAAAATTCGTCCAGCACGTCGTTCTCGTTGGTCGCCAGTATCAACTGTCCGATCGGCAGACCCATCATGTGCGCGATATGCCCGGCGCAGATGTTGCCGAAATTACCGGACGGCACGGAGAATGCAACCTGCTCGTCATTGGATTTAGTCGCTGCAAAGTAACCCTTGAAGTAATACACGATCTGCGCAGACACACGCGCCCAGTTGATCGAGTTGACCGTGCCGATCTTGTACTTTGCCTTGAAGGCATGATCGTTGGATACCGCCTTCACCATGTCCTGTGCATCGTCGAACATGCCGTTGATGGCGATGTTGAAGATGTTCGCATCCTGCAAAGAGTACATCTGTGCGCGCTGGAATGCGGACATCTTGCCGTTCGGCGACAGCATGAACACGCGGATACCGCGCTTGCCGCGCATCGCATACTCGGCGGCAGAGCCGGTGTCGCCGGATGTCGCACCGAGGATGTTCAATTCTTCATGCTGCTTCGCCAGCGCATACTCGAACAGGTTGCCGAGCAGCTGCATCGCCATGTCCTTGAATGCCAGCGTCGGACCGTTGGACAGCTCGAGGATGTGCAAACCCGGCTCAAGTGTGCGTAGCGGCGTGATCTGGTTAGAATCGGAATCGGCACGACCATTGCTGTAGACCTTAGCCGTATAGGTCTTGCCGATGATGGTCTTGAGATCGGCGGAAGGGATGTCGGTGGCGAACTTGGACAGTACCGCAAACGCCAGCTCCGCATAGGACAGCTTGCGCCACGCCTTCAGCTCGGCATGCGTCACCTGCGGATATTGCTCGGGCAGATACAGACCGCCATCCGGCGCCAGCCCACCCAGCAAAATTTCAGTGAAGGTCTTCGCGGGTGAGTTTCCGCGCGTCGAAACATATCTCATCACATTACTTTCTATCTGTTCCACAGAACGCTAATCGTTCCACCAAAAACCGTAGCGAGCAGTTGGAGTGCAAGGCGCACGGAGCGCAGAAACCGGAATGCACATGTGAGTGCATGAGGATTTCGAGCACCGCGCAACGCCGCAATCCGACTGCGCAGTAGGTTTTTATTTCCCCAGCGCTTCCAGCCGGATGCGCGTTACCTTCCCTGCCACCACTTTCAACGCCTCGATCTTTGCGATCGCCGCATTGATGCGCTTCTCGCGTGCCAGGTGGGTGAGCATAATCAGGTCGGTCTGCTCCTCACCTTCGCCCGGCTCCTTCTGGATCATCGCATCGATGGATATCTGTTCATCCGCAAGGATGCGCGTGATGTCGGCGAGTACGCCGGGCTTGTCCAGCACGCGCAGGCGCAGGTAGTAGCTGGTTTGCACCTCGTCCATCGGCAGGACCTTCAGGTCGGCCATTTGATCCGGCTGGAAAGCAAGATGCGGCACGCGATGTTCCGGGTCTGCGGTATGCATGCGCGTGACATCGACCAGATCGGCGATCACAGCACTGGCCGTCGGTTCCGCGCCGGCGCCCTTGCCGTAATACATGGTCGCCCCTACTGCATCGGCCTGCACCAGCACTGCGTTCATCGCGCCTTCCACATTCGCGATCAGCCGCTTGGCCGGTATCAGTGTCGGATGCACGCGCAGTTCCACACCCTCCGGCATGCGCTTGGTGATACCCAGCAGTTTGATGCGATAACCGAGTTGTTCGGCGTACTTGATGTCGATCGCATCCAGCTTGCTGATGCCTTCGATGTAGGCTTTATCGAACTGCATCGGGATACCGAACGCAAGCGCGGACAGTATCGTGATCTTGTGCGCGGCGTCCACGCCTTCGATATCGAAGGTCGGGTCGGCCTCAGCATAACCCAGACGCTGCGCTTCCTTCAGCACAGCGTCAAAACCCAGCCCCTTGTCGCGCATCTCGGACAGGATGAAATTGGTGGTGCCGTTGATGATCCCGGCGATCCATTCGATGCGGTTCGCGGTCAATCCTTCGCGCACCGCCTTGATGATCGGGATGCCACCGGCCACCGCGGCCTCGAACGCGACCATCACACCCTTGTCCTGAGCTGCCTTGAAAATCTCGTTGCCGTGTGTAGCCAGCAGCGCCTTGTTCGCAGTCACGACATGTTTGCCGCTGGCGATCGCCTTCATCACCAGATCCTTCGCAACACCGTATCCGCCGATCAGTTCGATGACGATATCCACATCCGGATCACCCACCACCGAGAACGCATCGTCGGTCAGACGGCACTTGCCGCCTGTGACTTTCTTCGCCAGTTCCAGATTCTTGTCCGCCACCACGGTGATTCGGATCGGGCGTCCGGCACGGCGCGCGATCTCTTCTGCATTGCGTTGCAGCACGGTAAAGGTTCCGCCTCCCACTGTACCAATTCCGAGCAGTCCCACATTGATAGGTTTCATACGCTATTTCCCAAGTTGTCATCAGGATGAAGAAATTCTCAGGCAATCACAGCCAAACTTGAGAAGTTTGCCAGCACCGTGCTTATTATGATTTCGAGTTGGCCTGGTGATCCGTGCCGTGTTGCTTTCTATAGTGTTCAAGAAAACGCGCGATACGCCCGATCGCATCGATCAGATCATCGGCAATCGGCAGGAACACGATGCGGATATGATCCGGGTGTATCCAGTTGAAACCGCTGCCCTGCACCACCAGCACCTTTTCCGTCTCCAGCAGGTCCAGTATGAATTTCTGGTCATCCTTGATCGGATAGATCTTGGGATCAAGGCGCGGGAACAGGTACAGCGCCGCCTTGGGCTTGACACAGGTCACACCGGGTATCGAAGTGATCAGGTCATAGGCGAGATCGCGCTGCCTGCACAGCCTTCCGGTCGGCGCGACCAGATCGTTGATGCTTTGATATCCGCCCAGCGCGGTCTGTATCGCGAACTGGCCGGGCACGTTGGAACACAAGCGCATCGAGGCCAGTATGGTCAGGCCGCTGATGTAATCCTTGGCGTGTTTCTTCTCGCCCGATACCACCAGCCACCCTG
>Ga0210099_1000519_pt1 | contig 12544 bp, 12 predicted proteins | sample Joice_ThreeSqA_D_4_FD_184872 | JGI IMG/M metagenome (GOLD analysis project Ga0210099, IMG submission 184872) | Wetland microbial communities from San Francisco Bay, California, USA, that impact long-term carbon sequestration - Joice_ThreeSqA_D2... | ecosystem: Environmental > Aquatic > Marine >...
TTGGGGGGCATTTATCTTATTCAAGTATTCCCGCAATAGAATCTTCTATTGCCGTTAATTACAATAGATTGTTTACAAGTTATGTTAACAGTTCAATTATCGGGGTAAGATTAACAAAATATCTTTTTAATAATAATGTTGATTTTTCTTTTGGATACAGAGTATCTAAATATGATCTTACTACGTTTGCGTTCTCTTCAAATCAAAATATCTTTTCAATTGATTTATCAACCAGACTTAATCGCACCGTTTCTCTTTCAGTTTCTTATGAAGGTATATTTGATGAGAGAAGCACATTTACAAGAATATTTGCAGCTTTAATTACTCGCTTTTAATTTAAGAACTGCAGTAATTGTATAGAAAATTTGGAACAAAATCTTTCCTGAATTATTTTTTTACTCCCATCTTTTTTTGAGATATATTTTACGAATGAAGTCTGTATTAAAGAATATTCGCAGAATAATGATATTATATTAAATAATTTAACAGTTTATCATATTTTTGTTGACAATTTAATTACAATGTAATAGGTTTGTCGTGAATGCGGGCAAAATTCTTTTTCCCGCAGAGGAGTTTATTGTAATTATATTGGAAGCGATATGATAAAAATATACTCTTTAAGGGGGGGCACTTCGTTAATTAAACTGAAGAGGGATATTTATTCACAACAAAGGGAGTAAAATAATGCGTAAGTTTATATCTATTCTCGTAATTTCAGTACTTATAGGTGCAAGCGCATACGCTCAATACAAGCAAACAGGGGGTTATGCAAGGGTACTTGGCATGGGAAATAATCCGTATATAGTAGATCCATACGAAACAACTGTAAACCCCGCCTGGGCAGGCTATTATCCAAACTTTTTGTTTGGTGATTTAGGATCCTCGGCTGGTGCCTTTGCCTCCGGAGGTGTAGGACAATTTGTTTCTGCTAACTTTCATGTTGGCGGCGGGTTAACGCTTGGAGGTATGTTAACAAGAAATGATTTTAACGGTATTTCAATTGCACGATTAGACCCGGGTGGAATAGTTACACAAATTAATGGAGCGGTAGGAGCCAATTCAGTTGTACCGCTAAATAATAACCTTGAGTTATTTGGTTCTTACAAATTTGGTAACTCTGTGGTTGGTTTGGGAGTTGCTTATGCCACAACTACAAATGAAACCAAACCTGCTACAGGTACCGGCACTTTAGGTTCAGCTACTCAAATAGGTTTTAATGCCGGTATTGTAACAAAACTGGCAGGTAAACTACTACTTGATGCTGGTGCATCGCTTATTCTTCCAAGCGCAAGTTTTGAACCTGCAACAGGGAATAAAAGTGATTTCTCTCAAACAATTATTGGTGTAAATGCCAGGGCATTTTATTCGTATTCTTCAAAACTAAGTTTTGTTCCATCTTTGCTTTTCCTCACTGCATCAGGTACCGGAGATGTACGAGGCACTTCTAGTGATTTGCCTTCTGCAACCATAATTTCTTTTGGTATCGGTGCTAATTATGAAGTTGGTGATTTTTTACTTGCCGGCGGACCAGGCTTTGCGACAGTATCCACAACCCAGACATCAACTAATGCAACTCCGGAATTAACAACTTCAATATTTGCTTTCCCGGTGTGGAATCTTGGTGTCGAATGGAATATGACAGATTGGTTTGTAGCAAGATTTGGTTATACGGCTCTAACATTGAAAACCTCAACTGAGACAGCAGCCACAGCAACGACTGTTAACGAGACTATTGTCACCTCATTTTTAGGTCCCAACGGTACCAATGGTGGTGGTGCAACAGTCGGTATTGGCTTCAGGCTCGGTAACTTCTCGCTCGATGCTACTGTTAATGAAGATGTTTTACGCCAGGGACTTAATAATATAGGCGGCGGCGGAGCTACCTTTGCATATCTTTCATTAAGCTATTCAATTCCATAAAATTAATAGTTTACTGTAATTTGAAAAGGTATCCGGATTGGATACCTTTTCTTTTTTTAAAGCTTATGAAATATCTTTTATTGAATGAGATTTCTCTCTATATTTTTGTTCTGAAAATAGGGATTTGAGATGTACGAATATGTTGGCGCAATACATATGCATTCTATTTATTCGGATGGTTCCGGGGAAATAGAGGATATTACTACCGCTGCCTCTGAAATTGGCTTAGATTATATTATTCTTACCGATCATAATACTTTAAGAGCTTTAAACGAAGGTTGTGAAAAATGGTATAAGAATACTTTATTGCTGGTGGGCTGTGAGATTAACGATAAACAAAACATTAACCATTATCTTGCATTGGGAATTGATGAGGCTTTCTCTACAAGATTATCTGCAAAAGAATATGTAAAAAAAGTTAAAGACGCCGACGGTATCGGTTTTATCGCACATCCTATGGAAAAAAGAACACATATGAAAGAGCATCCATCTTATCCATGGGTAGAGTGGGATACTGAAGACTTTACCGGAATGGAGATTTGGAATCATATGTCTGAATGGATGGAGAATTTAACTGAGCAAAATAAATACCAGGCGTTTCTTCATCCACTGAGATCAATAATAGCTCCCACAGAAGAAACTCTGAAAGTTTGGGATGACCTGAATCTTAAAAGAAGAGTTGTAGGAATTGGCGGAGTGGATGCACACGCTCACAAATACAATTTATTAGGATTTCTCGAAGTAGAAATTTTTCCTTACAAAGTTTTATTCAAATCGATAAGAACACATATTCTTACTGATGACGAATTAAAAAAAGGAAAAGGAATAAAAACGATAGAAAATGCAAAAAAAGAAGTTTACAATGCACTTGGTTCAGGAAGATGTTTTTTTGCGAATGATTATCATGGAGATTCAAGAGGTTTTCGATTTTTTGCAAAAGCAGGTGGAAAGATATACCAGATGGGAGACAAAGTTCCTTCTGCAAGAAAAGTAAATCTTAAAGTTTTACTACCTGTTTCGGATGCAGAAATAAGATTAATTCACAATGGTGAAAAGGTGAATGAAACTGTAGGAAACGAAGGGGATTTTGTCGTTAATAGAAAAGGTGTTTACAGGGTAGAAGTATATATAAATGGCAAAGCCTGGATTTTTTCAAATCACATTAGAGTTGGAGTATAAAGTAAATTATAATCGTAAATTTTTAATTCTAAATTCTTAATTGAAGAAGCGCCCGTAGTTCAACTGGACAGAATGTTGGATTCCGGTTCCAAAGGTTGCAGGTTCGAATCCTGCCGGGCGTACAAAAAAGTGCTAATCCGGGCAAGAAAATAACTTTTTACTTTCTCCTAAAGGGCTACCATACTAAAATCCCGGCATTTTACTTATGTTTTAACCTATAACTTTACTAAATTTGAAGTCCAAATTTGGATATACTTATTAAGGATTTTTAATGTTAACCAAAAAGAAAAAGCTTTCAAGAAAAGAAATTAAAGAAGATAAATTAGTCTCTGCTTATTATAAAGCCTACGGTTATTTTGAAGAGAACCGTTCGCGGGTTTTGATGTTTGGCGGTATTCTTATTGCGATTGCCGCGTTAATTTATTTTTATATAAGCAACAGGATTGAAGATAACAGGATTGCAGGAACTGAACTTTCAAGGGTTATGCAGAGTTATGATCAGGGTGCATTTCTTGAAGCAATTGAAGGTAAGGAAGGAACAAATGTTGTCGGTTTGAGAAAGATTGTGGAAGATTATGGAAGCACAGAAAACGGAGAGTATGCTAAAATTTATCTTGCCAACTCGTATAATTTTTTAGGTAGAAATGATGAAGCGTTAAAATATTATGAAGATTATTCTGGCAGCAACAAAATTTTTGAGGCTACTGCTCTTGCCGGGCAGGCTGGAATATACGAGACTAAAAAAGATTATCAAAAAGCTGCCGATCTTTACCTGAAAGCTTCACGTGTTTCCGATAATAATGTTTTAAACCCCGACTATTTGCTTAAAGCCGGAATTAATTTTATGCAGGCAGGCAATAATGATGAAGCCAAAGACCTGTTCGAGAAAATCAAACAAGATTATAATACATCAACTGCATTCAGGGAAGTTGATAGATATCTTGCCCAAGTTCAATAATTAATTTGCTAATCAATACAGTTAAATCTATGCTGTTAAAGAACCAGTTAACTATATATTTTGCTGATTCTTACAGCTCTCTGAAATGTTATATTTCTTGACTTTCAGACCTTATATATCTATTTTTTTTAGTCTAATAATTTCCTAATAATCTTTATTTATGGCTGATACTTCAGATTTCAGGAACGGTTTAATAATAAAGTTTAAGAACGATCTTTATTCTATTGTAGAGTTCCAACACGTTAAACCGGGTAAGGGAGGAGCCTTCGTTCGTAGCACTCTTAAAAATTTAAAGACAGGTAAAGTTTTAGATAATACTTTTAGAGCAGGTGAGTCCGTTGAAACTGTAAGAGTAGAAAGAAGAAAATACCAGTATCTTTATCGTGAAGGAGATTTTCTGGTTTGTATGGATAATGAAACTTATGAACAGATAAATGTTCCGATAGATTTGTTTGGTGACGGAATAAAGTTTCTTAAAGAAAGTGAAGAAGTTGAAATTCTTTTTAATGGTGAAGAAATTATTAATGTTGAGGTACCGATCTTTGCTTATTTAAAGGTTACTGAAACAGAACCCGGCTTTAAAGGAAATACAGCGACCGGCGCACTAAAACCTGCTACACTTGAAACGGGATCGATAGTTAATGTTCCGTTATTTATAGATGTGAATGATTTATTAAAAATTGATACGAGAACAGGCGAGTATGTTGAAAGAGTTAAATCTTAAAAAGGTATTGAAATGGATCTAAATCTTATAAAAAAATTGGTCAAGATAGTAGACACCAGTGAAATAACGGATCTTGAAGTAGAAGAGAATGGTTTACGGATTAAGGTTGCAAAGAAAATCAGGGATATTCAGACTGTTGCTCAGCCCCAGATAATACATCAGGCTTCACCTGTTGTTGAACAGCCTGCTGCTAAATCACCTGAAGAACAACCATCACAAACGGGGGCCAAGGAAAATCTTCATGAAGTTCGTTCGCCCATTGTTGGAACCTTTTACCGGGCCCCGGCCCCGGATGCTGATTCTTATGTTAATGTAGGAGACGATGTGGCTCCGGGTACTGTTTTATGTATAGTTGAAGCAATGAAACTTATGAATGAAATTGAATCGGATATTAGCGGAAAGATTGTAAAGATTCTTGTAGAAAGTGGAAAACCAGTTGAGTACAATCAGCCTCTTTTCTTAATTCAAGTTAGTTAGAAAAAATTGTTTAATAAGATTTTAATAGCCAACCGTGGCGAAATAGCCCTCAGAATCATTAGAACCTGTAAAGAACTTGGAATTAAAACTGTTGCAGTTTATTCTGAGGCTGACAGGGACTCTCTTCATGTTACTTTTGCAGATGAAGCTGTTTGTATAGGACCTCCCCAAAGCAAAGATAGCTATCTTAAAATTCCTTTGATAATTTCGGCTGCTCAAATTACAGGTGCTGACGCTATTCATCCCGGGTATGGTTTCCTTGCTGAGAATGCCAGTTTTTCTGAAATATGCAAGGAATCAGATATTAAATTTATTGGTCCTTCACCCAAAATGATTTCCGCAATGGGTAATAAATCTTTTGCGAAAGATACTATGAAGAAAAACGGGGTTCCTGTAATTCCCGGAAGCGATGGAGTATTAAAAAATGAGGAGGAAGGTAAAAAGCTTGCTCACGAAATAGGTTTTCCTGTAATCATTAAAGCTTCTGCCGGCGGCGGTGGTAAAGGAATGAGAGTAGTTTCGGAAGAGAAAGATTTTGACAAAGCTTACCAGATGGCTAAGACAGAAGCCGAATCTGCTTTTGGAAATGCTGATGTCTATTTAGAAAAATATGTTGAAAATCCAAGGCATGTTGAGATTCAAATAATGGGCGACGCTTTTGGAAATGTATATCATTATGGAGAAAGAGATTGTTCAGTTCAACGCAGACATCAAAAACTTATTGAAGAAAGTCCATCTCCTGCAATAGATGCTGAAACAAGAAGCAAAATGGGTGAGGCAGCAATTATTGGTGCAAAAGCAGTTAAGTATGAGGGTGCAGGAACGATTGAATTTCTTGTGGACAAACACAAGAATTTTTATTTCATGGAGATGAATACACGAATTCAGGTAGAGCATCCTGTTACGGAAGCTGTTTATAATGTTGATTTAGTACGTCAGCAAATATTGGCAGCTGCTGGTGAAAAAATAGATACTCTTCCTAAAAAACCGGTTGGTCATAGCATGGAATTCAGGATTAATGCTGAAGATCCGGAAAACGGATTCAGGCCTTCTCCCGGTAAAATAGAATCATTACATTTCCCGGGAGGGTTTGGTGTCCGGGTCGATTCTCATGTTTATCAATACTATTCTATCCCTCCTTTTTACGATTCTCTTATTGCTAAATTAATTGTTTGGTCTAAAAACAGGCAGAACACTATTGCACGTGCAAGGAGAGCATTGGAAGAATTTACTATTGAAGGTATTAAAACCACTATCCCATTTCATCTTAAAGTGTTGGATGATGAAAGATTTATAAGCGGTAATTTTGATACAAGCTTTTTAGAAAACTTTAAATTCGATTAATTTAATTTCTGGTTGAGGATAAAATGAATTTTCCTGATAATATTAAATATACAAACGACCACGAATGGGTAAGAGTTGAAGGTAATATTGGCTACATCGGGATTACTGATTATGCACAGGGAGAATTAGGAGATGTTGTTTTTGTTGATATTGAACCTAACCTGAATGAAATTACAAAAGGTAATACTTTTGGAACCATAGAAGCTGTAAAAACAGTAAGTGATCTGAATGCTCCTTGCAGTGGCAAAGTGATAGAAGTTAATAAAGATCTTGGAAGTAATCCTGAGGAAGTTAACAAAGACCCGTACGGAAAAGGCTGGATGGTAAAAGTTGAGTTAAAGGATGAAAGTGAGTTAAATAATCTTCTCGGTGTTGAAGATTACAAAAAATTAGTAAGTCAATAAAATTCTTATTTTACATTTTATTTTTGAAAACAAAATACCAATGCTTTTTGGATTTTGTTTTTCTTTTTTAAACCTTGTTAGGTTATGAAAAAAGATGAATTAATTTTAATAATAGATTTTGGTGCACAGTATACTCAGCTTATTGCACGAAGAGTAAGAGAAGCAAATGTTTATTCTGAAATTCATTCTCACCTTATAAAATGTGATGAAGTAAAATCACTTTCGCCTGTAGGAATTATTCTTTCCGGCGGACCTATGAGTGTTTACGACGAAGATTCTCCGCAAATTGACCCACAAATTCTTAACCTCGGAATTCCTATTCTTGGAATTTGTTATGGACTTCAGATTATCGGGAAAGAATTTAATGGAAAAGTCGAACCAGCTTCTGACAGGGAGTATGGCAAAGCAAGTTTACAGATAAAAGATGATGATGATTTATTCAAAGGTGTAGTTAAAGAATCAATAGTCTGGATGAGTCACGGCGATTATTTAAGTAAAATTCCCGATGGATTCAAAATAACTGCCCAATCCGATCATTCCCCGATTTGCGCTATTGCAGATGAAAGCAGAAAAATATATGGTGTCCAATTTCATCCGGAGGTTGTTCATACACACGAAGGAAATAAAATTATTCGCAACTTCTTATTTAATGTTTGTAATTGCAAAGGTGACTGGACGCCTCAGAATTTTATTCAATCTAAAATATCAGAAATAAAAAAACTTGTTGGTTCATCGCAAGTTATTTGTGCATTAAGTGGTGGCGTAGATTCAACAGTTGCTGCGGTTCTTGTTAAGGAAGCAATTGGCGAAAGTTTGTTGTGTGTTCATATAGATTCGGGATTAATGAGAAAGAACGAAAGTGAATCTATCGCCAAATTGTTTAAGGAAAAATTAAAACTCAATTACATTCATCTTAATGAAGAAGAAAGGTTTTTATCGAGATTAGCAGCAGTTTCAGATCCTGAAAAGAAGAGAAAGATAATCGGCAACGCTTTTATAGAAATTTTTGAAGAGGAAGCATCAAAACACAACGATGTTTCTTTTCTTGTCCAGGGAACTTTGTATCCCGATGTTATCGAATCTGTAAAAGTAAAAGGTTCTTCAGTTACAATTAAAACTCATCATAATGTAGGCGGATTACCGGAAAAAATGAATCTAAAATTAATCGAACCATTCAGGGAATTGTTTAAGGATGAAGTTAGAAATGTTGGAAGGGAATTAGGAATTCCGGAGGAATTTATTGCAAGGCATCCCTTCCCCGGCCCCGGATTGGCTGTAAGAGTACTTGGAGAAGTAAGTAAGCAAAGACTTGACATTTTAAGAGAAGCTGATGATATTTTTATTACTGAGATAAAAGAAAATGGACTTTATGATAATATCTGGCAGGCTTTTGCAGTTTTACTACCAGTGAATAGTGTCGGTGTTATGGGTGATTCGAGAACATATGAAAATGTTTTAGCTCTTCGTGCCGTAACTTCACTGGATGGAATGACTGCCGATTGGTTCGGATTTGATCATGATTTTCTTTCTAAAGTTTCTAATAAAATTATTAATAAAGTTCGCGGCATTAACAGAGTAGTGTATGATATTAGTTCAAAACCTCCGTCTACAATAGAATGGGAATAAAAATAAAATATAAAATATACGGCATAATAATTCTTATTTTTCTCTCCACTTCATTTAGTTTTTATGCACAACAGACAAGTTCTAACACTGATATAAATAAAACATTTGAAGATGCGGTTAGTCTCTTTTCAAAAAATGATTACACCCACGCTCTGGATCTTTTTAACACGGTAATAAGCGATTATTCTTATAATTCAAAAACAACAGCAGCGATAGTTTTTAAGGGAAAAAGTTTATTAGTCCTTAACAGGTTAACTGATGCAAAAAACACTGTAATTGATTTCCTGAATAACTATCCATCGAGTAAATATGTTGATGAAGCAAGACTACTACTTTCAAAAATTTATGTTAATAGCGGTGAGTATCTTAAAGCTTTCAATCAATTGTTATCAGTTCTTCAATATTCCGGTTCTAAAATATATTCTGATGAAGCGGAACATTCCGGTGAGAATTTGGCACTTCAATATCTTAGTATTTCTGATTTGAAAGATCTTTACAAATCAGCTAAAGATGAGAAAGTAAAATCATATCTTTTATTATTAACTGGTAAACTGCAAATTGAAAACAGCTTGTTCAATGAAGCTGAAATTTCTCTTGGTGAATTAATAAGACAGTATCCCAACTCATCTTATAAAAGTGAAGCTGCATCGCTGGTATCAGAAATGTTCTCAGGTAATGCTTATGGTAGTGAAACCATAGTAGGTGTTATGCTCCCTTTATCTGGATTAGGCAGCGAAGGGCTTTCTGCTGCAAAAGAAATACTTGCCGGAATTAAGTTTTGCATTGCCGATTTTAATAAAGACAGAGAGGACAAAATCGGTTTATTAGTTTATGATACGGAAAACGACAGCAATAAAATAGTTAGAATAAAAAACCAGGTAGCTGACAATCCTGCAGTCAAAATTATTATTGGTCCTTTGTTCAGCAATGAAGTTGAGATTACTCTTAGGGAGTTCAGTTCGCTCAACATTCCTATTTTATCACCAACTGCAACCGACAACGATCTTACTTTTGTTAATGAAAATTTTTTCCAGGCAAATCCTAATTTTATTGTAAGAGCCAAAGTTATGGCACAGTATATTTATTATGTCGAGAATAAAAGAAAGATGGCAATCTTTAATTCCATAGATGGGTATTCTCCATTACTTGCAGCCGAGTTTTCAAGCGAGTTCCAAAAACTGGGAGGCGAAATAACAGCAAAGTTTACTTATAAAAGCGGAAGTCTGACATCAGAAGCATTAGTAGATTCGGAAAAGCTAGCACCCGCCGAAGGAATTTATGTCCCGCTTTCAAATAAAAGAGATGTTCCTTTTTTGCTTTCACAATTAGTACGGACAAATCTTATCTTACCTTTGTATGGTAACCAGGATTGGTTTTTAGCAAAAGGATTTGAAACATCTCCGGAAATAAGTAACCGGATCACTTTTACATCAGATTATTTTATTGAATATAACGATAGTTCGTTCCAGGATTTTAATAAAAATTTTCTTGAGCGGTCAAATACAGATATTAATAGAAATGTTCTTTATGGCTATGACGCGGCTAAATATGTTTTAACTGTATTGCGGAATATTAGTCGCGACAGGATAAATATTAAAAATAAAATGCAAACGGGAATTTCAGTTAGTGGTTATCATAATAATATATGTTTTGATCAGAACCGTGTAAACTGTTTTCTGAATATTGTTCGGTACCGCAATGGAGTTTTTGAATTAGTCGATAAGTTTAAAGCAAATCTAAGTAATTGAAAGGAGAACAAAATGGGGGTTAAAGATCTGCCTCTGGATGACAGGCCCAGGGAAAAATTAATGCTACGCGGCCCACAAAATCTATCTGATGCAGAATTGATAGCAATACTTTTGAGAACTGGCAAGAAAGGTAAATCAGTTATTAGCGTTGCACAGGAAATGGTAAGTGTTCATAGGAATCTTACAATTTTGGCTTCTAAAACTTTATCTGATTTGATGAAAACAGGAGGCATTGGTAAAGATAAGGCAGCAACTTTGTTGGCTGCATTTGAATTGAGCAGAAGAATACAGTCGCAATCTAAATGGTTTAGTGAAAAAAAGATTACTTCGCCTAAGGACGTAGCCGGCATTTTTATTCCTTTATTAAGAGATGAGGTTAAAGAAAAATTTCTTTTGGTTTGTTTGAACTCGGCAAACAAAATCATTACATACGAAATAATTTCGGTCGGAAACTTAAATTCGAGCGTTGTCCATCCCCGCGAGGTATTTAAAGTTGCGATAGATCACAGTTCTGCCAGTATAATTCTTTTGCATAATCACCCCAGTGGTAATCCCGAACCAAGTAATGAAGATATTGCAATTACAAAAAAGATAGTGGAATCAGGCATAATTTTGGATATACCTGTCTTTGACCACATAATAATTGCTGGAAATATTTACACAAGTTTTGTTGAAAAAAGGTTAATTTAGGCTTTGCAATTTAATCTAAAGTTAAACGATATAATGTTAACCTAACTTGATATTAATATGCGAATTTCTTATATAGAAGGGCGTGAAAAATCAACCATTTGCCCATAAGTCTTTTCAGTTTTAATATTTATATGAAAAATAGACTGACTGAAATTCTACTTAGTAATCAATTTAATTAATTCAAAAAACATAAACCGGAGGTTATCATATGGACATAATCAAAGTTATAAAAAACACTGCATATATTGCTGTGCTTGGACTAGTAGTCTTTGCATGGAGCGGATGCGGCGGAGTTAGTGATGCTGAAATGGCACAACTGAATAGTTTAAGGGATGAAGTAACATCTCTTGAAGATCAGACTAATACATTGAAAGATCAAAGAGCAAGCTTGGAAAAAGAGATTGCTGATAAAAATGCAAAGTTGCAAGAGTGTGAAAAAGATAAGGCGGAAGCAAGAGCTAATTTAATGAAGCTCCCAACTATGTAAGAATTTTTTATTTAATAAATAATTGAACCTTGGAGGACAATATATATGGTTTTTAAAAAGAATTTAATTAGCATTTTATCTCTCTTGCTTTTTCTTTCCGCTAGCGTATTAGCTCAGGAAGAAGAAATGACATCTGACGAATGGCAAGCAGAGATGAGCCGTTTAACAGCAAGAAAAGCTGCTCTCATGCAGGAAGACAGTACTCTTCAGGCTGACATCGACAATTTGAAGTCAATGGATATTAAGAGTTTCGAAGAATGTACAAATGAGCTTTATGCTCTTGTCGGAGCTACTAAAGCTGATGTTGACAATTTCAGAAGTGCCGTTAATGAACTTAATGGTAAAATTATGAGAAAAGAAGGTCCTAAGGCTGACAGGCAGAAAGACCTTGATGCACTTAAGAGTAATAAAATAAGTGCACTTCCTGAATTTTTTGATAAAGTTCACTCCCAGATGCAAAAAGCTTTGGATAAGTGGATTGAAGCTCCAAAGGAAATTATGTACACCGTTGTAAGGGGAGATTGCCTCTGGAATATTGCAAAGAAAAAGGAACATTATGGAAATGGTTTTGCTTGGCCAGTTATTTATAAAGCAAACCGCGACCAGATAAAGAACCCTGATTTGATTTATCCAAAACAAACCTTCAAGATTCCTAATCTTACCGAAGATGAAAAAGCAAAATATGAAAAACTTAGAATGAATTATAAACCAGCTCCTGTTCAATAATTGGTTTTTATTTCTATTAAAATTTTTCTTAAGCCCTTATCTTTGCTGATGAGGGCTTTTTATATTTAAATCCATATGACAACCGCTGAAAAAAAAATAACTCTTAATAACATTGATCTACTCTCACTTTTAGGAGTTAATGATTCCAACCTTCACTTACTTGAAGATCGTTTTAATTCCACCATCAGTGTTCGCGGGGATGTTGTAAATATTAAAGGTGTCCTGGAAGAAGTTGAACTTGTTGAAAAAGTTATTAAAGAA
>Ga0210099_1000522_pt1 | contig 12511 bp, 12 predicted proteins | sample Joice_ThreeSqA_D_4_FD_184872 | JGI IMG/M metagenome (GOLD analysis project Ga0210099, IMG submission 184872) | Wetland microbial communities from San Francisco Bay, California, USA, that impact long-term carbon sequestration - Joice_ThreeSqA_D2... | ecosystem: Environmental > Aquatic > Marine >...
TACTGCTTTTTTTGATCCTATCAATAAATACAACGAAAGATATATAGAACTGAGCAAATATCCGGCATGGAGTTATTTTGGTCCCCAATTTCCTAGTAAAGAAAAACTGATAAAAGAAAGAGAACACATTATTAAGGAACATCCTAAAACTATTTTTATTGGATGTCATATGGGAATGAACCCGGAGGATCTAAGTTATGTGGGTTACATGTTAGATACTTATCTTAATTATTATGTTGACATTAGTGCTGTGTTATCTGATTTAGGCAGGCAGCCTTATACCGCCAGAAAGTTTTTCATTAAGTATCAGGATAGAATTCTTTTTGGTACTGATGGCGGCGTCCTTTTTGGTCAAGAAGGATGGACAATAGAAAGATTCTATAGATCCTATTTTGAATTCTTAGAAACAGAAAATGAATATATAGATTATCCGGAACAACAAGCTCATAACCAAGGGAACTGGTATATCTATGGGATTAACTTGCCGGATGATGTATTACAAAAAATTTATTATAAAAATGCAGAGAAAATTCTATTTGGAAACGAAAGTAATTAATAATTGGACGATGTTTTCTACTCGTTATGATTTTTTATGAAGTTATTAAAGTGAAAAACTTATGTCGAAAAAAAAAACACTCATTTTTACATTAAAAATTATTGTTAGTGGTACACTTCTTTATTATATCATTACTAAAATTAACTGGACAGAGGCACTACAAAATTTTAACCATGCAAATTACTTCCTTATTTTTTTAGTATTTTTATCAAATATACTTGAACGAGTAGAATTAACATATAAATGGAACATTCTTATAAGAGTCCGGGGTTTATATGTATCTTTCATTAGGTTATTTCTAATTAATTTAATTGGCGGTTTCTGGGGACTATTTCTTCCTTCTAGTGTTAGTACAGACGTAATTCGGGGTTACTACCTTGTAAAAAATAATTCAGAAAAATCTATTAGCATTTCCTCAGTTCTTGTAGACAGAATTTTAAGCCTGTTTGCACTGCTATTATTTTGTGTCGTATTTGTCCTTATAGGAGGAGATGTAGTAGCTAAGTATAAGATGAATATCTACTTGCCGCTTTTGTTTATCGTCTCACTCGTATTCTTTTATTTTTTCCAAAAGGAAAAAACAGCCGGTTTTATTGAAAAAATATTTCGAAAGATAAACATTAAAAAATTAACGAGCTTTATTGTTAAACTTCATCTTTCCATCTTAGAATATAAACAGTATCCCCGAGCGCTTCTACAATCCTTCCTTATAAATTTACTGGTTCAGGTAACTCGTGTGATAACATACTATTTAATAGCAATGGCATTTGGTATTTCTGTCCCAATTATTTATTTCTTTTTATTTATTCCCGTGATAATGCTTGTTCTGATTTTCCCAATTTCTATCGGAGGACTAGGTATTCGTGAAGGCACTTTTATAGCTTTTTTCTCTATGGTAGGTATGTCTATTAACGATGCTGTCATTATAACATTTACAAGCACTTTTATTGATACTTTAAATACATTATTTGGTGGCATTGCTTACTTATTTTTCAACTCTTCTGAGGCAAAGCGAGTTCCGATTAAAAATCTAAGTGATTAATTTAATTAATGGAATGGTAGCGCTCTTTTGACAACAAAGTAGAAAAATATCTGTAATAAGCGTAAGCATACAATATATAGTAGTTTACTTTTTTAATTAATCTTATTTATTTCAAATGATTATTTATAGTTAAATTTTTTTTATTCATGAATAATAATAAAATAAATATCCTATGGCTGGTAGACCACCTAGGTTATGATGGTGTTTTGCACGGTGCCGGGAAGTATTATTTAAATACGATTCCCTTTTTTAATAAAAAAGAATTCAATGTTATTTTATGTGTAGTTAGGGCCGAGGACAATTTAACAAAATATTTTAAAGATGAAGGGATTCAAATCCTTCATCTTGGAAGGTCCAAATTTGATCCTTTTGTACTAAGCGATCTTTTAAAATTGATAAAGAGAATGAATATTAGTTTAATTCATACTCATGGATATGGTGCCGATAACTTTGGAAGGATAGCCGGTGCATTTATGAGAATTCCTACTATTGTTCATGCTCACGATGAGAATCATAATTATCCCTGGCATCAGAACCTTGCCGATCTCTTATTTACCATTTTTACAAAAAAGGCCATAGCTGTATCAGAATCAGTGAAGAACTCTTGTGTTAAAAAAAGAAAAATTTCGGATAATAAATTGTTAGTAATGCATAATGGAATTTCAATTGGAGATTTTGTCCCACTTAAAAAAGAATTATTACAAAAAGAAAAAGAGCATTTTAATATAAGTCCACTTTCCAAAGTAGTGGGAACTATTGCAAGGCTTCGGGAAGAAAAAGGAGTGAAATATCTGATTGAGTCTGCGACTGAAATATTAAAAACATTTCCAGAAACCGTTTTTTTTATCGCTGGTGATGGTCCATTAAGAGGATATCTGGAGAATCTCTCTAAAGATTTAGGCATAAAAGATAAAATTATTTTTGCAGGGTTTTGTGATAATGTGCCGGCTGTTCTTTCTATAGTAGATATTTTTGTTGCCCCTTCCTTATCAGAAGGTTTCGGATTAGGAATAGTTGAAGCAATGACAATGGGCAAACCTGTCATAGCCACAAGAGTAGGAGGTATTAGAGAAATTTTAAGTGACGGTAAAACTGGTTTATTTATACCTCCCCAGGATCCCCATTCGATAGCGGAAAAAGTGATTTACTTATTGAAAAATGAAAATGAAACAAAGCGTTTGGGAGAGAAAGCTAGCGAGGAAAGTAAAAAATATGATATAAATGTATATGTTACAAAGCTTGAAAAGCTTTATATAGAATTAATATGAAACTTTGGGATAATAAAAAAGAAATCTTTTTTTAAATGCTCAATTTATATAGTACATATGATAAAGTTAAAATAGGTCTCTCCAAGAACTTTTTAGAGTTTAAAGCTTTAAGGAATAAACTCTATCCTGATTTCGTATTTGATTCGAAACTCAAAAACCTAAAAGATGAAATTCCCGTATTTACTTTACACTCTGTCGCTCCTGATAAATTTGAAGAACAGCTAATATTTTTATCAAAGAACGGTTACCAAACACTAATTGCGGATGAATTTTATGAATACCTGGTTGGTTCTAGACCTGTTCCTGAAAGAAGTATAATGTTTACATTTGATGATGGTTGGAAAAATCTTTATTCAGTTGTATATCCTCTTCTTAACAAGTATAATTTCAGAGCAGTTTGTTTTTTAATACCAGGTCTCATTCCGAGTAAGAAGGAAGATAATTATGAAGAGGAATCCATAGAGTCTATACCTGGTTCTAATATTTTGTCTAACTGGGATGAAATAACCAAAATGCATGAAAGTAATGTTATAGATTTTCAGTCTCATTCTATGACTCATCACAGGATATTTGTATCCCCATCTGTTGATAGTTTTTTTTATCCTTCATTTGATTCCTATGCTATGAATTTAAATGTTCCTTTATATAGAGTAAAGGATAATGATAACTTTTCCCGGGTTGTAAAATTTGGCACTCCCGTGTATCAGAATTCATCTAGATTTTCCGGTAGGAAAAGATATTTTGATGATGAAAATTTACGTCGAGAATGTGTTCGCTATGTTGAATCTAATGGTGGCAAAGAATTCTTTAGAAGATATAATTGGCACAAAAAACTTTTTGCATTTGTTGAGAATTATAGAAAAAAGTATAAGGATTCAGGTTACTTTGAAAATGAAGAACAATTTAGACAAAATATTTTTATAGAACTTAGAAAATCCAAATTGGATATTGAAAAACAACTTAGTGGGAAAACTGTAAGTCATTTTTGTTATCCCTGGTGGATAGGGAGTAAAATTGCATCAGAAATATCAAAAGAGGCCGGATATTTAAGTAATTTTTGGGGAACTCTTCCTGAAAGACGGAATAATAAAAGAGGGGACGATCCCTATAGTATTGCACGGTTACTTTCAGATGATTTTATTTTCAGGCTTCCGGGTAATGGAAGAAAATCCTTGAGTAAAATAATCTTGGAAAAATTTTCATCTAATCAAAAGGGATTAACCGGGAAATTATTTAAAACGGATATTAAATCGTTTCCTAAATAATTAAATGTCTGGATTTATATTGTGTTAAGAATGAAAGAAATTTAATAAGAAACTGATTCCAAAATTTATGATATTTATCTGGGAATAAACATATTAAATTCATTTTGTACTTGTTTTCATTGACTCGAAATTCAGATAACTTCAAAGATTTTTTACAATATGCTTAAAACGCAAATCGGGACCTTTTATAAAAAGAACGAAGAAATTATACTAATAATTTTTCTGCATTTACTTATTACAATCCCTCTTGCCTATCTTCTAAATGTTTGGTATGATGAATCATGTTCTTTAAGCACATCGAACGGAAGCATCTTCCATACGATAAAACGCTCTTTTGATTTTGAATATCAACCACCATTCTATTTTGTGTTACTGAACCTATGGCGAAAGTTTGATGATTCATACTTTTTTGCACGATTGCTCTCTATTTTCTTTTCAAGTGCATCATTATTTATTAGTTATAAATTCATAAAACAATATTTAATGATAAAGAAACCTGGTTTTGTCACTTTTCTTATTGCAATAAATCCTTTTTTAATTATTTATGCATTAGAAATCAGGCTTTATACTTTAGTCATTTTTCTCTCTGCAAGCTTAATCTTTCTAATGTATGAAATTTATTTTTTTGATAATAAATCAAAAATATACCGAATAATATTTATGGCGCTATCTATAATATCACTATATACTCAATATTATACGGGGTTTCTACTTATTGGAATAGGTATTAGTGTATTAATTTACAAAGGGTGGAACAAATTTAAAGTTTATTTGATCGATATGATTTTTCCTGTTCTTAGTATATTAGGATTAATTCCATTTCTAAATTCCATTTCGAAGCAAATTGTACTAGGCGGAGAGACAGCGGTCAATTTAACAACTTCGGGCATTATAGAATTTGTTAAGGGGAGAATGGTGACCTATTTATTTTCTCTTGATACTTCTGCGTTAGACTTTCTTTCAAGATATGAAGTTTGGCTATTTATTTTGCTTCTATGTGCAATATTTCTAATTTCAATTAAAAATCAAGTAAAAGAATTAATTAAAGTAATAACATTCAGAAAATATAGCACACTCCCGATAGTTATAGTTTTATTTTTGTCTTTTGTATTAATTGTCATCAAGTTTGACCCCGAGATGGCGGCTATAAGGCATACTGCAATTTTATTTTTACCATTAATATATCTAGCAGCCTCACTAATTTTTATAACTACCAATAAAAAATATATAATTTTTTGGTTTTTACTTTTTACTATTCTCTATTCTTCTTCTTTAATTAATAAATTTTCGCTGCCATTAGCAAAAGAAGGTGATGCGATAAGAATATCTAAATATTTAGAATATTGGGAAAAACCAAATGAGTTGATTTTAACACCGTATGATATCATAGCTATGCCTCTCAGGGTACATTATAAGGGCATAAACCCAATTATTAGTCTAACTGATAGTTTATCAACTGAAAAAAGCAAAAGGGCTTTGATAAAGACTATAAATAACAAGTCAGAATATTGTTGGTGGGATTGTCCAACACCATACCCCACGTGGGAAAAGATACTAAAACAAATAAAAGTTTCAGAGAAATTTATATTTGAAAATTTTATTGTTATAGATAAAAAGGAATTTAATAAGATGAAATTATGGTACCTTAAAAGAAAAGACAAAAAAACTGCTAATTCTCAGTAGTTGAAAGGAAATTTAGAATCAAAAAATTGATGAGTATGTAAAGAATATTTTTTTAATAAACACTCTCATTTAAGATCACCCCGGGGGCCAGTTCATTTGTCTGCCCCCGATAAGGTGAAGATGCAAATGATAAACTGTTTGTCCACCTTTATCGCCGCTGTTTATAACTAATCTAAAACCATCATCTATTTTCATTTCTACTGCAAGATTATTAGCTGTCTCGATCATCTCCGCTAAAACTTCTGAGTGTTTGGTTTTATCAAAATCATTTATTCTCGGAATTTCTTCTTTCGGAATAATAATGATATGAACAGGAGCCTGTGGATTTATATCTCTGAATGCGAGAACTTCATCTGATTCAAAAACGATATCTGCCTTAATTTCTTTACTAATAATTTTTGAAAAGATAGTGCTCATATTTAATCTTCCTTTTTATCCTTCTGAGATTCGATATCATATTTTTTCATTTTGTTATAAAGATGGCTTCGTTGTATATCAAGAATTTCTGCAGTCTTGCTGATGTTCCAATCATTTGCTTTTAGTTGTTTTAGAATGAAAGCTCTTTCTGCTTTTTCTTTAAATTCCTGGAAAGAATTGCTTGAATCTATTATCTCATTAATTTTCGATTGACCTGTTGTAGCGAGAAAATCAATATCGCTTTTCCTGATTTCTTTTTTATCAACAAGAATCATAATTCTTTCAATTACATTCCTAAGCTCGCGCACATTACCTGTCCATTGCAAACTTTTCATCAAAGAGATCGCATCGTCACTGAATTTAACAATAGGCTTTTTGTGTTTTGTCGCTATATCAGTTGCAAAATGTTCTATAAGAATCGGAATATCATCTGTTCGTTCACGAAGAGGAGGAACATAAATTGGTATCACATTTAGTCTATGAAAAAGATCTTCTCTGAAATTATTTTTTTCAATTTCCTCTTTGAGATTTTTATTTGTTGCTGAAACTATTCTAACATCCACTTCAATTTTTTTTGTGCCACCGACCCGTTCAATCTTTCCACTTTCCAATGCGTGAAGCACTTTTGCCTGAGCCTGCAGACTCATATCTCCGATTTCATCTAAGAACAATGTGCCTTTGTTTGCAAGTTCAAATCTTCCAATTCTTTGCTGGAAAGCTCCTGTGAAAGAACCTTTCTCGTGTCCGAATAATTCAGATTCTATAAGTTCGTTCGGAATCGCAGCACAATTGACCTCAATAAAAGGTTTTTCCTTTCTTACACTTTTCTCGTGAATCGCTCTTGCGACTAATTCTTTTCCTGTCCCGTTTTCTCCTGTGATTAAAACCCTTGTTTCAAGAGGAGCGACTCTTTCAATAATTTCAAGAATATTATTTATCGCTTTGCTGTTGCCAAGAATTTTCCCATCGCCGGTTAAAGATTTTTTTATCTCTTTATTCTCAGTTATAAGATTAGCCTGTTCAACAGCATTTCTTACACTTATAAGAAGCTTGTCGCGGTCGATGGGTTTTTCAATAAAATCAAATGCTCCTAGTTTTGTTGCCTTAATTGCATTCTCAACACTGCCGTGAGCAGAAATAATTATTACTGAGAGCGTAGAGTTAATTTCTCTTACTTTCTTCAATACTTCAAAACCATTCATCTCCGGCATTTGGATATCTAAAAGAAGAGCAGAAAAATTACCCGAAGAGATTTTGCTGATTCCTTCTTTAGCAGAAGTAGTGGAATCCACAGTATATCCTTCATATTCAAGAATGAATTTTATACTTTCGCAGATTCCTTTTTCATCATCAATAATTATTATTGATTTCATAGTGGGTTTCCGAAATAATAAAGTGTCCGCATTATCAAAACCTGTGATGGAAGAATCATTTTATCTTTCTTAAGCAACTTACCAAAGCACTTTCCATAAAAATTAACATCGAGATCACGGTAATCAATGGAAGATTGAATCTTAAAATCCTCCTCAAATGCTTCTATAAAATTACCAATTAGATGTTCGAAATCAAAAAACATAGTTGAATATGATAGAAAAGCGAAACCGAGAAAATGTGCATTCTTATCTTTATCTCCATAATCATTTTGCGGCGTATCATAAAAGAATTTTGATGGAAGATTTTCATTTTTAAGATTATAAATAGAATCACTGGCAGAAACTAATGGATAATTCCATATAGACCTTATTAAGGGAACAACAATCGGAACTTCTTTGTAAGGAAGAGTTGCAAGACAAGAAGCAAGCAAAGCTTCTGAGTAATTATAGTTTTCAAATTTTAACGCTATTACATAAACAGAATCAACAGCAGATAGATCTCCAATTTCTTTTTTTAATTGTACAAATTTATCTGAAGCGATGTACGATGAAATATAATTTACAGCCTTGGAAATACTGCTTTGTTGTGGCAGGATGACTTGAGTATAGATAATTAAAAGAAATATAAAAGATAGATTCGGTGCTTTCAATTGTTCTTATTATTAAACCATCTTTTCTTTAATACCTTTTACCAATTTTTTAAGTGCCGTGGAATATTTTTTTCTTATTCTTTCAAAAATTTCTTTTGATACTTCTTCACTATAAATATGAGATATCTGATTCCGGTCATCGAGCATATCAAGAAATAATTTTTCATCTTTAATTAGTCCAAACCTGAAAGTTTCTTTAAGCACTTCTTTGGGAGAATTTGTATTTATTCCTTGATCTAATAAAAATAACCTTAAGGTTTTCCATAGAAGCTCAAAGGTAAACTAAAATCTTTGAATAACGCCATCACGATCCAACTGATCTTTTGCTTTTTTAAGTCCTTCATTTAATCTTCTTAAAGCCTCTTTTAATTTCTCAAAAGAATATTTAAGTTCATTTTTCATAAATAACCTTACCGGTTTTTTCGATTATATGTTTGAAGCCAGTATCAATCTCTCTTAGAAAAACAACATCAATTTTATGCAGACCGATTATTTCATCGACCTTCTCTCTTAACTCTCTTTTTTTAGACAGACTGATTTTCTTAGAATCTATTGCTATATCATAATCCGAGCTTAAAGATTCGGTTCCTTTTCCTCTTGAGCCGAACAGAATAAGTTTTCTGGGATGAAGTTCATCTATTAAAATTTTTATAATGTTATTTAATTTATTGTCTTTCATAATTAAAACTATTAACAAAAATAATAGATTCTCAAGTTTGTATCACTCCCGGATTAAATCTCGGCATCTCAGGATTATTATTTGCAACTTCTATTGCCATTGAAACATGTTCCCTTGTTAAAGCTGGATCGATAATTTCATCGATCCATAACCTGGCTGCTGCATAAAGAGGAGAATTTTTTTCATCATAAGCTTTTGTAATTTCATCGAGAAGTTTCTTTCTATCTTTTTCTTCAAGTTGTTCGTCTCTTTTTTTTGCTTGTTTGATTTTAATATCGAGAAGAACACTTGCAGCTTGCGATGAACCCATTACCGCAATCTTAGCATTTGGATAAGCATAGATAAATCTTGGACCGTAAGCTTTGCCACACATTGCATAATTGCCGGCCCCGAAACTATTGCCAACAATAATTGTGATTTTCGGAACGACGGAATTTGCAACTGCATTTACCATCTTTGCGCCGTCTTTGATAATTCCTCCATGTTCAGCGCGGCCGCCAACCATGAAGCCCGTTACATCCTGCAAAAAGAGCAAAGGGATTTTTTTCTGATTGCAGTTCATTATAAATCTTGCAGCTTTATCTGCACTGTCTGAATAAATAACTCCGCCGACCTGCATTTCACCTGATTCGGTCTTTACTATGTTTCTTTGATTGGCAATAATTCCAACTGCCCAGCCATCAATTCTTGCATAAGCAGTTATTAAAGTTTTTCCATATCCTGCCTTGTATTCATCAATTTCTGAATCATCAACAATTCTTGCGATGAGTTCATAAGTATCATAAGGTTTTGTTGTATCTTCGGGAAGCAAACCATAAATTTCTTTAGAGGCAAACAATGGAGGTTTACTTTCAATTTTGTTAAACCCGGCTTTTGGGTTATTCCCAAATTTTTCGGTTAAGCTTCTTATTTGCGAAAGACATTCTTCATCGTTTTTCATTATATAATCTGTAACACCGGAAATATTTGATTGAACTTTTGCGCCGCCGAGGCTTTCATTATCAATCACTTCACCGATTGCTGCTTTAACAAGATGTGAACCCGCAAGAAAAACAGAACCTTCACCTTCAACAATTAAGGCTTCATCACTCATAATAGGGAGGTAAGCTCCGCCTGCAACACAAGGACCCATAATTGCTGCAATCTGTGGAATTCCCATTGAAGACATTATTGCATTATTTCTGAAAACTCTGCCGAAATGTTCTTTATCAGGGAAAATTTCATCCTGCATTGGAAGGAAAACACCAGCGCTATCAACAAGATAAATTATCGGCAGCCTGTTATCTATTGCAATTTCCTGGGCTCGTAAATTCTTTTTTGCAGTTATAGGAAACCAGGCACCGGCTTTTACGGTTGCGTCATTAGCAACAATTACATGATAACGACCATTTATTTTTCCTACTCCATAAACCGTTCCTGCACTCGGCGCTCCGCCGTGTTCTTCATACATTTTATAAGCAGAGAAGGAGCTTAACTCAAAAAACTCTTTAGGATTATCAATAAGTTTATTTATTCTTTCACGTGCAGTTAATTTACCTTTGGATTTATGTTTCTCAATTGCTTTTTTCCCGCCACCCAATTTAATCTTATCTCTTTCAGCATTGAGCTTTCTTAAAAGGTCCTTATAAAAATCTTCTCTTTTATTGAAAGAAGAATATTGATTTATAGATATGCCGATTTTTTTCATAAATTTTTAATAATGTTGCACAGATTAGTAATCTGTGCAACGGAAATTGTTATTCTTCACTTAATAAATTTCTTGCAATAACTATTCTTTGTATTTCGGAAGTACCTTCTCCGATTGTGCAAAGCTTTACGTCCCGGTAAAATTTTTCTACAGGATAATCTTTTATAAAACCATATCCACCAAAAATCTGTACAGCTTCACTCGAGGCTTTTTCTGCTATTTCACTAGCAAATAGTTTTGCCATTGCAGCTTCTTTTATAATTGATTCGCCTTTGTCTTTTTTTAATGCAGCTCTGTATGTTAGTAATCTTGCTGCTTCGATATTTGTTGCTATTTCAGAGAGTTTAAATTGTATACCCTGAAATTCATGTATGTGTTTTCCAAACTGTTTTCTTTCCCCGGAATATTTAATTGAAGCATCAAGGCAACCTTGTGCAAGTCCAAGACTTAATGCAGCAATTGATATTCTTCCGCCCTCAAGAATTTTCATTGCCTGAACAAATCCTTCACCTTCTTTCCCAATTAAGTTTTCTGCAGGAACTTTACAGTTTTCAAAAGTTAATTGAGTAGTGTCGCTTGCACGCATTCCGAGCTTGTTTTCTTTTTTACCGACGATTAATCCTGCCATTCCTTTTTCAATAATGAAAGCAGATATTCCTTTTTTCCCCTTTGACTTATCAGTAATTGCCATAATAACGAGTGTGCTGCCAACTGTTCCGTGAGTAGTAAAAGTTTTGGAACCATTAAGTAAATAATAGTCATCTTTTTTTTCTGCAATTGTTCGTAATCCTGCGGCATCACTTCCCGAAATAGATTCAGTTAATCCCCAGGCTGCAATTTTTTTACCGGAAGTTAAATCAGGAAGATGTTTTTTCTTTTGTTCTTCACTTGCAAATCTTAAAATGTGATTTGTGCCCAAACCATTGTGAGCTGCAACAGACAAAGCAATTGAGGGATCGACTTTTGCCAATTCTTCAATAATAATTGCAAACTCCACATAACCTAAACCTGCGCCGCCTAATTCTTCGGGGACAAGTATTCCAAGAAAACCAAGTTCACCAAGTTGCCGCATTATTTCCAAAGGGAATTCCTGAGATTCATCATACTTCATCACAACGGGTTTAATTGTCTTTTCTGCAAATTCCCTTATTGTGTTCCGGATGATTATCTGGTCTTCAGTCAGATCTATATTAAATGTACTTTCTGCAGTATCCATTGTTTTCCTTTCATCACTTAAGTTTTTGACTTAAGGAAATTTTATCTAAAGATTTTTTTTGAAATCCTCGATTATTTTTTCTGCAATATGATAAGGGGATAAATTTCCCAACACCACTTTTTCTAAAGAAGAATTTAATGATTTTTCATTTCTTTCTCCCCATAATTTCTGTCTTATTTTATCTTCTACAATTTCTTTAATTCTGACCTTAATCCTGTTTTCACGTCTCTTTAACAATTTATTAGTCTTTATTAGATATTCATTATGTTTTTTTATTTCATAAGCTATTTCTGAAATTCCTTTATTTTCCGTTGCAACACTTTTAATAATATTTGGCAGCCAGGAAGTTTCGTCGTGATCACGAAGCATCAGTATTGTTTTTAAAGCTGTTACTGCATGTTCGGAAGCAGGGCGATCACTTTTATTTAAAACAAAAAAATCTCCGATTTCCATTAAGCCGGCTTTCATTGCTTGCACAGCATCACCGGATTCCGGAACTAAAACTACGATTGTCGTATCAGCATTTTGAGCAATATCAAGCTCTGATTGACCGACACCTACAGTTTCCAAAATAATAAAATCAAAACCCGATGCGTCTAAAATATCAGCGGCATCAACAGCTTTTTTACTTAACCCACCTAAACTTCCTCGCGTTGCCATACTTCTAATAAAAAC
>Ga0210099_1000523_pt1 | contig 12482 bp, 14 predicted proteins | sample Joice_ThreeSqA_D_4_FD_184872 | JGI IMG/M metagenome (GOLD analysis project Ga0210099, IMG submission 184872) | Wetland microbial communities from San Francisco Bay, California, USA, that impact long-term carbon sequestration - Joice_ThreeSqA_D2... | ecosystem: Environmental > Aquatic > Marine >...
GCAGCACCGGATATTTCTTCTTGTCGCCGCGCAGCATCACGGTGTATTTCGCCATCACGTCCGGACGGTCGGGGAACCAGGTGATCTTGCGGAAACCTTCGGCCTCGCATTGGGTGAAGAAATTGCCGTTGGAGACAAACAGCCCCATCATCGAGGTATTCTTGTCGGGTTGGACCAGCGTCTCGATCTCCAGCGTGATCTGGTCCGGCGAATTGGCGATGCGCAGCTTTCCGTCGGTGATGGTGTAACCACTCTTGTTATTTTTTCCTTGGGCATTCTTGCGCAGCGTCTTGCCGTTCATGCGCAACGCCAACAGCTTGGCGCCGTCGCCGAGCAGTTCCACATCCTTGTTGGGCGATGCGCTGTTGCGCCGCATCGTGATGCGCGTGGAAACTTGGGTGTTGGTAGGGTCGAGATCGAAACCATCTCGACGGTGTCCACCCAGTAGGCCGGGGGAGTGTAGTGATGGCGATAGATGGTGACGGGCTTGGTGTACTGGGGCTTCTTCATGAGCGGGTGGTCAGGATGTAAAGAGACGAAGCAGATTCTAACAGTGTTGGCTCTGGTGAAAGGTGCAGCTGCCAATCAGGTGGGGCAGTTCAAGCTGACCCCATTATTTCCTCCTTTAAATACATTGTTGGCCGCATAGCGCAATTAATAAAGTGCAGAAAATAATCAGGCAGTATCATTTGTACCGCTTTTCGATGCGCCATTGGAAAGTATCGGGCAGGATCAATCCATCGCCACCCGCACAGAGGAAGGCGCCGGAGATGACCATCGTGTTGAAGGCCGGCTGGCTCGAAGGATAGCTGGTCACTGCACCGGCGGTCCCGAATCCGGTGACAAAAGTACCGTCAGACAGATTCCGTTTCTCAATGCGCCATTCCAGGCCGGCAAAGGAATCGATGCCGCCCAGGTACAGGTAGGGCGCATCGACCGCGAGGGCTGAAAGGTACATGCCTGTCCCTGTGCTGGTGTCCATTATCCCGCCCGTGCCGAACGCAGTTACGAGCGCACCGTCGGTCAGACTCCTTTTTTCCAGCCGCGTAGCCGAACCGGCATACAACGATGTGCCGTCGATCGCTATGCTGACATAGGCGTTCAAAGGACTGGTGATGATTCCACCCGTTCCGAATAAGGGATCGAGCGCGCCATCGGAAAGGTTCCTTTTTTCAATTTGCCCATCGCTGCTCCCTTGACCGGCGACATACATGGATGTGGCATCGATGACCAGCTTCACGTCGCCGACCGGGTAGGTGCTGGTCGGTGCAGTGGTAACCACTCCATTTGTGCCAAAACTCGTTACGAGCGAGCCATCGCCCAGCCTTCTTTTCTCGATGCGCCACTGTTTGGTGGTGGATGTGGCCACGAAACCGGCCACGTACATATAGTCGGCATCTATCGCGATGCTCTTCGGATCGGTGAAGGGATATGTACTCTGTGCTGTGGTCACCACGCCGTTACTGCCGAAACCTGACGCGAGCGTGCCGTCGCTCAGGAAGCGCTTTTCGATGCGCCATTGAAAGGTGGGACTGGCGGTGCCATCATGTTCGGCCAGATACATATACGTGGCATCAGTTGCGATCGCATACACGGCCGTGTTCCATGCGGTGCCGGCCACGCCGTTGGTGCCGAAACCGGTATCGAGCGAGCCATCTGCCAAGCTTCTTTTCTCTATCTTTCCCGACGCGTTCGAATATCCGGCCGCGTACAGCCAGGTGCCATCGGTAGCGAAGCCATGGATACCTGTCGAGGAAGTGCTGTCGATCGATGCGACACCGCCCGTTGCAAAATTAGTATCGAGCGCACCCTGCTGCAATGTGCCGGTCGTGAAACTCCAGTTGTAGTCCGTAGCCAGTCCATTGCCAGTGCTGTCCGTTGCGCCTGTCGTGACTGTTGCCGTGTATGCGGTGGAAAGTGCGAGCGGACTTGCAGGCGTGAAGCGCGCCGTGTTTCCCGAATACGCGACGGTGCCGCTGACAAGGTTGATGGCGGCATCCTTGAGCAGGAAATTCGACGCGTTGATGGTGGCTGGATTCATCGCTTCGCTGAATCCAACTTGCACGGTCGTGGCCAGCGAGACATCGGTTGCGCCGATTGCAGGCATGACGGTAGTAACGGACGGCGCGCCGGTATCAGGGAGCGGACCGGTTTGGAACGACCAGGAATAATCATGGAACATCGTATTGCCCTGCAGATTCCTGACACCGGACGCGATCTGCACGTAATACCACCCATAAGGCGAGAGCGGCGCAGACGGCGTGAATGTGACCGTTTTGTTGTTGGCGCTTAGCGTTCCGCTGACCTGGTTGTAATTGTTGTCATGGACTTCAAAGGTCGTAGTGTCGAACGAGGTAGGGTCCATCGTGTCGATGAAGGTCACGCTGATGGAGGTGTTCACGCTGACATTGCTGGCGGAATTCACCGGTGACGTTGTGACCACCGACGGGAATATCGTGCCCGGCGACATCGTTAGCGAATAATGACCTTTATTGCCATCGGGATCGGTCGCCTCTATCAGAAGGCTGTTCGATCCCTGGGACAGAGGTATCGTGGCAGACCATGTGTTCGTGGACGGCCAGCAGGTTGAAAAGAGGCAGGCATAATGGACGTATTGCGATGCAGGGCCGGAAGTGCCCGTGGTGGAATTGGCCCAAACGACCGTAACGCCGGTATCCTGTGCCGTGTTGGTACAGCACGACCACCAGTGCGGACTGATGAAAGCTTTGCCGCCCAGATAAGCGTTTTGCGTATCCGACCAGGCGTAATCCATCTCGATCCAACCGGCGTTGGTACTGGTATCGGTATAGGATACGGATGTGCTGCCGCTGAACCAGCAACCATTCAGCAACAGCGATGCCAGAACCCCGACACCTGTCATCAATACCTTAGACAGGAGCGAAGTCCGGGAGGTGTTCATGATACGTGACTCCTCGTTTACAAATCGCCAAGCGATTTTGCAGGGACGGGCCGTACAGCGGGAACTGTCCGGATTCCTTGACTGGGAATAGTACTCTTAGGTTTGAGGGAATTCAATCAGACAGCGTATCGGTTGTCAGTAAGCCAGCCGTCGCCCAAGCGTGACAATGCGAAATAACGGAAATAAAGATAGAAATAAGGGATCAGCTTCGGTTTAGTTTCAGCCGATCTTGTACTATGAATTAACTGGGCGCGCCGCCCAATTTAATTTGCATCTCCAGTACTACTCCCGCATCAACTGCAGAATCAGTTTTTCCACTTCGGGGTGATCGAACTCGCGTCCGCCGATCGCACGAAAACGGACATTGCCTTTTTTGTCGATGACGTAGGTAGTGGGTAAGCCCATCACGCCATAGGCATGCGACACGCTGCTGTCCTTGTCGAACAGGATGGGTAATGTCAGGTCAACGCCAAGGTCGCCGGTGAAAGTGAATACCTGGTCGCCGTCTTCCATCTGGTTGACAGCAAGTACGACAAAATCCTTGTTCGCGAACTTTTGGTGCAAGCGTTCCATTGACGGCATTTCTCTGCGGCAAGGCGGGCACCATGTGGCCCAGAAATTGAGCATGATCACCTTGCCGCGATAATCTTTCAGGCTGAATTTTTTTGCGTCGATATCTTCCAGCGTAAAGTCCGGCGCTGGCAAGTTTTCTGATTGGGCGGTCAAGTTGTAACCCAGCTTGGGTTGTTGGCGCTCGGCAGCCTGTGCTGAAATCATCAGCAGACAGCCCAGTAATATTGAAAGGTATTTGATTGGCATGTCAGTCGCCTCTCTTTCTAACAACGCGGTTAACGGGTGGCGGGTGCGCAGCTCATGTTCTGGATTCTCCCCTCATGTTTTTCCCCGTCAAGTGTCCAGGTGTAGATGAAGTCGAACTTTTCGTTGCGGTCGATCTGTATCGTGGTAAAGCCCTGCTGCCAGTCCCCGATGCCGAAGTCGCCGCTTTCCGGCAGTAACAGCCATGCAAAAGTGATACCCGCTTTGCGCCATTCTGCCAGCCACTGTGCCTTGGTCTTGACCGGATAACTCTTGCCGTTCTTGTCGACATAACGCCAGTCGGCAACCCGGTAAGTCAACTGATGCTGCGAGGTGTTCTGGATGATGCTGCCAAATACACAGTAACCGGCGATGCGATCGAGCTCATCGGCAGTGAAGTCATATTTTCCGTATACGGCACGAACAAAGTCGGGATTCAGTTGTGCGAGTTCGATGCTGAAGCCGTCGTCTTTTGCGGCCCATGTCAACAGACCGCTGGTGTTGATCTTGTTGATGGTGACCTCTGTTGCCTGAGCCTGTGTGTTCAGCAGGCTCAGGCAGATGATTTTCAGAAGCTGGGCGTTGATCTTTGTTGGCATGGTTGATCACTAATTAATGGGGGCAGCATCGGTTATATTTTAGACCACAAAGCCCTGAAGATATATTGGGATGCTGACCAGCGATTTTGCAGGCGTTAACCAATGACTTGGCAAAGCTGACCTATTTCCCCCCCGCTTTCCTTGCTGGCCCGGAATCAGTATGATGCCGCCGTTTTCCTTTGCGGAGTCTTGCTTGCGCAGGCATCGTCATACTTTGGAAGCTTACCGTTTCAGTCGCAGTTTCAGCCGGGTTCCCGTCATCGGCCGTGCGCCCGGCGTGCGCAGTGCTGTGATCGCGCTTTTTCCCTCCACCACGACCGAACTTCCGTTTACCTAGTTGATCGCCAGCAACCGGTTGCCGGTGTATCGCCCGTTCCTGCGGGGAATGGCGATGTACCGAGCTGTGTGCGTCGATGCAGGACGTAACGTGATTAGCGCAGGAGTGGGTCGACTTGAATCAAGCTCAGATTGCCAATCATACCGAGGATGGCCGTGTCTACTATGACATGACGGGGACGGAGAATCCCTGTTTCGGTTGCGGTGCGTGTTGCCGTCATTTTCGCGTTTCATTTTACCAGGGTGAGCTGGATACCCAGCCGGGCGGACATGTCCCGGCAGATCTGGTCACGCCCGTCACGCCGTTTCGGGTGTGCATGAAAGGCACGGAATCGGGTCTGGGAAGTTGCATTGCGCTGCAGGCCGATACGCGCTGCGGCATCTACGAAAATCGCCCGTCGGTGTGCCGGGAGTTCCCGGTTATCATGCCGGATGGGTCGCTGAACCCGGAGTGTGTGCGGCTGCGCGCGCTGTATGGTATCGGTGGGGATCGGTTGGAGTGATAGACAAACAGCTCATACAAAAGCCCGGCGTAACCGGGCTTTTTGTTTGTTGCAAATAATCGTGGTCTGTACCTGATTGTTGTTATATATTTCCCGCAACATAGCAATTTCAGGAGAAGCCGGTGGCAGACAAGGAAGAAATGATCGAAGGGTTTGAAGATTTGTTCAGCACGGCGAAAATGGAAATCATGACAAACAGAACGGATATGGCCGGCAACCGGCAGCTGTTTGGACAGGTACAGGGATTTTTCATGGCAATGAGAATGACTGTGCCACTGGATATGGAAGAAATCGAATACGTCGAAGATCGCTTGCGCGCGCTGGAGGAAAGAATCGGCTAACCAGCTCAATACTACGAAAGTATTCCCTGTAATGAGGAGAAATCAATTGAAACCGTGGAAATATATCGCATTGGCAGCAAATATTCTCGTGCTCTCGGCCTGTGGCACGACAGCAGTCGAGAAGGATGCGCAGCAAACAAAGTCATCACAGAAACTCGACCTTGACGATCCTCTATCCGTGGCGGAAGCTACAGTCGTTCAGCGGGGAGATTCCAATTTGACCACCATATACAAGGGGCCAAACGTGGCCGGCAATCCCCGTGATCAATTGTTTATACGTGCATTGAAAACGGATGCCGGAAATATCACTTATCAGATCTACATCGTGATCAATTACACCGGCGTCTGGCGTTTCTACAACTGGGCTTATGATACCAAAGGCAGTACGCTGCTCTTAACGAACATGACCCGCGATATTGAAGAATGCAAACGCGTTGATTGTTCACAACAAGAGTTTGTTATTCTCGATGTGACGCGAAAATACCTGGAAGATCAGATGCAGAGCGGACTTCGCTTCTGGTTGAACGCGAAAAAGGAAAAAACCGAAGAAGTATATTTTATTCCTTCCGGCTACATCATTGCGTTCTTGTCTCTGGCAGATAAATCGCGCTAGAGGCGAACATGGCCGATCTAGATTTTGGACAATAGCAGGCTCGCAGTCGTTCAAAAATCCTTATTTTTCGCCGCACTCCAAGTTTTACTTCCGCTCCCGGAACCTTGACGTACATGGCTCGAGTTCAATAGGGGCGGCCATCCTTGTGCATGAACTTCCATACCTGACCGACATGCGTTGCCTTGAGGTCTTCGTCGGGATAGCTGACTTCGTCACCTTCGCTTCTGTCGCCGACCTCGAGAAAGACCACTTCTCCAGTCGAGCGATTGATCAATTTATGCGCGTTGCCGGTGCCGGCCTTGAATCCGGCGCACATGCCCGCAGCCATCTGGGTTTCGCCCGCGTCGGTGACGAGTACCGGATCGCCCTGCAGGATGTAGACGAATTCGTCTTGCCGGGTGTGTGCGTGGCGAATCGCAGAGATCGCGCCCGGAGCCAGTCGCGTGAGGTTGACGCCGAAATTGGTGAGCGCGAACAGGTCACCCAACGGGTGCTTCTCGCGGCCAGTAAAACGCGAGGCGAACGCTTCCGGGAGGATGGATGGCTTGCTGCGCGGCGGTGCATCCGCAGCGACGATGGCTACCGGCATGGTTTGTTCAGACATGGTGTCTCCTATTGTGAAGTTTCCAGTATGAAGCGAATCAGACTACATCACAATCACTGATGACTTCACCTGATGCGATAGCTTGCATGGCAAGCGACACAAGCAGAAGTGACTTCAGAAAATGCATTCAAGGAAGACTTTACATCTCCTTCCTGCAGTTTCAGGGCAAAGCGGCTTGCCGCATGGTGCATATTGGTGCCAGCCTGTTGCATCGCATCAGGCATATACTGGGCCAAATGACTGGCACCGTGTGATTCAAGTGAGCTCATGCCCAGGCGTTGTTCGGCGATATCGGAAGCCTTGTCCAGCTTTCCATCTGCCATGTTAGCGATGATTTCGTTCAATGTATTCAAATGGTCCCGCATGTTAGACAGCATGTGTTGCTGCATCATTTCCGGCATCTGAACCAGTAGCCTTGGGTCATCTTCTGCATTGGAGATGTTGTTTGTTAATAGCAACAGGAGTATTGCGACAGATTTAATATTTTTCATCTTGGTTTGCTTGTGTTGGCTCGAAGAATCGAATGTACCGGAGTGGAGGTTTTTTATCTACACGAAAATAGCAGAGCCTGCCTGCTTTTGCACGATGACGGCGTCGCCGCTTGATTTCATTTAATATGCCCAGGTGCAAAACAAGGAATCCCTTTTCAACCTTTCCAACCTGATCGTCTCCCTGGCAGTTTTGGCGGGGCTGGTCGTCCTCGCCTCGCTTTATGCAGAACCTGTGCTGCGTATCTCGACCATCCCGGACGAGTCGCCTGTCGTAGTCAATCGCAAGATGCAACTGCTGACCTCATATCTTGAGCAGAAGATCGGCATGAAGGTCGAGTTCCGTCCCATGCGCAACGGCGATGCGCTTGTAGAAACCCTGCTATTCAAGGAGCTTGACTTGGTATGGATCGATGGCACCCGTCTGGCGCGGGCCAGGACGCTCAGCAATGACGGCATCACGCCCATTGTCCAGCGTGCGGAAGACCAGCTGGTTTCCCCGTTATCCGTTGGTACGCCTCCCGATTTCGTATACAGCTGGGCGGTGCGTGCGGGACTGGATGTTGAATTGCGGCAGAAACTGACGAACGCTTTCCTCACGATGGATGCGGACAATGACAAGGGAAGGGGGATACTTGTATACCAGCGTGCCAGCCGCTTTGTCCCGGCCCGAACTGAGGGAGGAAGGAACGATGGGATCAAAATGGACGAGACCGGATTCGATGGGCCGGTTACTGCACAAACAATTCCGGGTCGACCATTGCCCCGTTAAGTATTACGCTCCAGTGCAGGTGCGGGCCGGTGGCACGCCCTGTTTGGCCGGAGAGCCCGATCAACTGGCCTTTGCTTACAGTCTGGCCGGCTTGCACGTCGAACTGGTCCAGGTGGCAATACATGGTGATGAGTCCGTTGCCATGGTCGATGAAAATCGTCTTGCCGTTAAAAAAGTAATCGTCTGTCGCCAGCACCGTGCCCGGTGCGCTTGCTTTGACCGGTGTGCCGCGACCTACTGCCAGATCTATGCCGGAATGCGGTGCGCGTGGTTCGCCGTTGAAGAACCGACGCAAACCGAAATGACTAGACAGATCCCCGTTGGCGGGCATGACAAGGCCCAGATCGTTATCCGGTGCAGCTTGCCAGTAATGTTTGTATCCATTGATAACCGAGAGTTCGCGTTCGGCACGAGCCAGATCGGCGGGCGATAGCTCGACCTTGCTCTTGTCTTTCAATGTGATGCGTTGCGCGGGATATTTCTTCGGGTTGACCGTGAAGTTCTGCACAATCGTTGCACTGTCCGTGTTGACGCGCAGTTCATGCTCTCCCGGGGTGGTATCCAGTGCCAACCCGACCACCGCATACCATAGCTCGTGATCGGCTGTGACGAGTACAGGTTGTTCGCCCAGCCAAGCATGTGGTTTGCTTGTGTTGGTCACGCTTGCCAGCGGAACGATCGCCAGTCCGCCCGGTACATTTGAGGATTGCGGGAGGCTAGCTTGGGCAACCAGGGGGAAAGCAAGAATGAACAGACAAAGTCGGCAGATATTGCGAAAAGTATGAGTGACCAATGTGTTCATCAGATAGGCTGCAAATGATGAATTGTAGCTGATAGATAGCGGAGCTGACTTGTTTTGGCAATGTTGTTTTCGCTTGCCGCATGCAACAGTCCCCACGCATCTTGGATATACTGACCTTTCGTATCGTATAACTGGTCAAGGATGTTGTACTTGCGAAACAAACCGTTGCGGCCGCTCTTGTGGAATTCCCAACCCACGGCATTATCCGCTTGCGATGTAATGCAAAGTCTGTAGCGCTGAAACAGATTACTCATGACCATCTGATCATTGGCCAGCTCGACCAGAAGTCGTGAGACGCATTCCTCGGCAGGCTGTTTCAGCGCTGGCGTGGTCTGGGTTGTGAGAAATGTATCGGAGTGTGAGGGTGTACATCGATTCCATGTGAAATTCAAAGTTGCAGCTCAGTTATCTTTAATGAACGGATTATCCCTGAGTATCTCGATCATTTTTAATGATTCGGGTGAAGTTTGGTTGTTTCCTTCCTGCATACGCGCACTTTCATTCCCGATATATTCCGTCGCCAATTTGAGCTTCAGGTGTGTATTGACCCTTGAGATCAATAAGGGTGCATTGATGGGCTTTTGCAGATAATCGGATGCGCCAACCGAGAATCCATACCCCACGTACTCAGCCTCGTTTTTTGCCGTGATGAATATGACCGGGATATCGACAAGTTTCGGATTGGCCTTGATCAGCCGGCAAAACTGGTAGCCGTCCATATCGGGCATCATGATATCGAGCAGAATCAGATCGGGAGGGTTGGCTAATGCGTAATCCAGTGCTTCTATTGAATTGCCGAATAATTTCAGCGAATAATTATTTTCCAGAATCGACTTCATGATCATCAGAATCTCAGGGCTATCGTCTACTGCCATCACTGTAGGTTTTACAGCTGACTCTTCCATTTTTCCTCCGATGTTTCGAGACCGGTCAAGACGGTAGTCACTCGGTATGATTATAATCGCCTGGTTGACGATAAATCCTGCTCAGGAACCTGCGGGTATCAACGGGCTGATTTTGCTTTGGCTCGATTCTACAACAGCGTCTGATTCAGATTCATGGTTGTTGCGTTGCGAATGTTGAGACTCCTTCAGATTGCATTGATATTTTTGGGAATCCCTACTGCAGAATGACATTCCGGGTGACTGCGTTCAATGTGCCGATCAGGGGAGATATTGAGCTGGAACTTCAACATTCGGTGATGCTCAATGCCAGGCCACCCAATGAGGTCTCTTTGTATTTTGCCGACATCTCCAGCCCGGTCTGTTTCATCGCGGCGATGCAGCTATCCAGCGGCATGAAGTGATGGCCGCTGCCCCGTATCGCGAGCGAGGCTGCGGCGTGAGCCTTGATCGCGCCAAAACCGTTCCGTTCGATACAGGGCACCTGCACCAATCCTTTCACCGGGTCGCAGGTCATGCCGAGGTGATGTTCAAGGGCGATCTCCGCGGCATTCTCTATTTGTTCGGATGTGCCGCCCCGGACGGCACACAAACCAGCTGCAGCCATGGAGGAGGCGGAACCTACTTCCCCCTGGCAACCCACCTCGGCACCTGAGATCGAGCTTCGATGCTTGATCAGGCCGCCGATCGCACTGGCGGTCAGCAGGAATTGGCGTACTTGTTTCAGCGTGCCGCTCTCATGGGTCATAAGTTGGTAAAGGACGGCGGGTATGACACCTGCGGCACCATTGGTGGGGGCGGTCACCACCATGTGCCCGGCCGCATTCTCTTCATTCACTGCCATGGCATAGGCGCACAGCCAGTCGTTGACGCTCGCACCCGCGGGGTCAGCCAGAAGTTGTCGGTGGAGATCCTTTGCTCGCCGTGCGAGGTTCAAACCGCCGGGCAATATCCCTTCAGCCGTCAATCCCGTCTCGATACTTATTCGCATTGCATTCCAGATTGCATCCAGGCCGCGATCCAGTTCTTCTTCAGACATGTGCACAAACTCGTTCTTGCGTTTCATATCTGCAATGGTAAGTTTGCTTTCACGGGACATTCGCAACATCGAACGGGCGGAATCGAACGGATAGGGACAGGTGGCGGCAGATTCCATCTTGAGCGGCGCAACCAATTGCGAGATCTCTGCCAGCGTGCTGACAAAGCCGCCGCCGATGGAAAAATAGGTTTCGCTCAGCAGGATATCTCCGGCGGGACCAAGCAGTTCGAAGATCATCCCGTTGGGATGCTGCGGCAAAGGCGCCCCACGATCGAAGATAATATGTTCATCCGGTGTGAATTTGATCGAACGGTTATCTCCCGCATCGACAAAACCATTGCCCCGAATGCGCTCGACCAGAGCATCGACATCCTGACCGGCCAGACCCGCCGCGGTGTATCCATGCAGGCCCAACGTGATAGCGCGATCCGAATTATGGCCCTTGCCGGTAAAAGCCAGAGAACCCTTGAGGGTGCAGCGAATATGGCTGTCACGGATATGCGGGTGCGCAGCGACATACCTTCCTGCGCGGCCAATAAAATCCCTCGCGGCCACCATGGGCCCCATGGTGTGGGAACTTGACGGTCCGATTCCGATCTTTAAAAGATCCAGCACACTGATAAACATTGGTTACTCCTTCAATCTTTCATATGATGCGATCAACTATATCTGCGCAAGGTACCGGAATCGCGTTGCTTTGCCTAGCGATCAAACACTATGATCATGGACATTCAACGATTCTTTCCAACCGTCTTCGCCACGCTGCGCTTGGAACAGAGTCGGCTCGCGAAGCTTCTCCTGGGAAGCAAGGAATAATCCGGTCATGCCGGGCTTGTTCTTTGGTAATGTATAGTCATGCCCCATTTTGTTCTGGATGATGGGCGCGTCAATATTTGAAGGTTTAACCATGACTGCCACGCCACCCGAAGCACTGTTCTTTGTCTCCCCCGGTTGCCCGCACTGCGCCGGCGTATTGAAGGGGTTGAAAATGCTGGTAAAGCAGGGGCTCGTCAGTGGGTTGACGGTTGTGGATGTCGCCGAGCATCCCGAAAAGGCAGCGGAATATGGCGTGCGTGCCGCCCCCTGGTTGCGTCTCGGTCCTTTCACCCTGACCGGCGCGCAAAGTCCCGCCGAGCTGCGCCAGTGGGCAGAGTGGGCGAGTGGCGAAGCAGGAACAGCGCGCTATATCGAACATCTGTTGAAGCAAGGCCGCTACCAGCAGGCCGTGGCGTTCATCGCCGCCGATACGCAGCGGCTCAAGCCGCTGCTCACCATCATCGCAAATCCGGAAGCAAAAATCGAAGTGCGCCTTGGCGTCAGTGCACTGCTGGAAACCTATGCCAATTCGACTGAACTGCAGAATCTATTGCCTACCTTGGCCGAACTCTCCAGCCATGACGACCATCGTGTGCGCGCCGACGCATGCCATCTGCTCGGCCTCACCGGCATTACGGATTCTCGCAACTATGTTGAGAGATGCTTGAAAGATGCTAACGAAGAAGTGCGCGAAATAGCAGAAGAGGCGATGGAAAGACTGGATAAGAAGAAAGCGGGCACGTGATTCGAAACACAACCATTTAAATTGCTATTGCCCGGGATATGGCATGAGAATAGCGTTGAAAGTTTAGCCCGGTTTCATAAATATTCCAAAAAAAGGCCAGACGTTTCCGTCTGGCCCCGCCTTGCGGCGCTATTCAAAAACTTCTTACTTGTCGTGGCAGGTCAAGCAGGTCGAGCTGCCGTTGTT
>Ga0210099_1000525_pt1 | contig 12446 bp, 9 predicted proteins | sample Joice_ThreeSqA_D_4_FD_184872 | JGI IMG/M metagenome (GOLD analysis project Ga0210099, IMG submission 184872) | Wetland microbial communities from San Francisco Bay, California, USA, that impact long-term carbon sequestration - Joice_ThreeSqA_D2... | ecosystem: Environmental > Aquatic > Marine >...
GAGTTGCGCAATCGCCGCCGCGAAGCTGATGGTGGCGATGCCGATGCCGGTGCTGGTGTTGATCGGCGACAGGAACAGGCCGCGGGTCGCGTGCGCGCCGCTGGTGACCGCCAGGACCAGGAAGGCGGTCGCCACCAAGCCCCACATGCCGACGTCGGCCCGTCGCACCGCGCGGCTCATCGCGGACGACAGCGCGCGTCGATTTGCCCCTGCGGCGCGCGGACCTTGCTCACCACCGCACCGCGGATGTCGTGCAGGTCGGCGCGCAGCGCAAGCGTCCAGTCGGCGCCCGAGCGAAGCTCCTCGACCGATACCCGGGCGCGGGACGCCTTCATGCGGAAGGCGTCGTCGTCGGCCGGGAAGCGGCTTGCGGCCGGGCCGCTGAACGTCTCCCGATAGCGCGCGAGCGCCGCCGGGTTGGCGGCGCTCGTCTCCCAGACCAGCGTTTCGGCCAGCGGCGACAGGGCGACCAGGCGGATGTCCTGGATCTTGGTCGGCAGCGCGCCGTCGTAAGCGACGATGCCGACGACAAAAACGTGGCTAACGAAGGGGCCCTGCTTGTGCGTGCCGACCAGCACGCCCTCGACATCCCAGCCGCTGCGGTCCGGCGGCGCGGCGCCCGCCCCGAGCACGCCGAATGCGATTCGCGCCGGGCGCAGCACGTTCGGCGAGCGCAGCGTCCTCAGCTCCGTGAGCACCGCGACGTCGCCCTGTCCCTGCCGAGCGATGTAGCGACACAGCTGCCCTTGCCAGTCCGCGATGAGCCCCGCGACGGTGGCTTCGTCGAGCGTGCCGGGCGTCGGCGCCATCTCGACCTGCGATGAACGCGTCGCACAGCCCGCCAGCATGACCAGGAGCAGCAGCGACACCCGACGCAGGACGCGATGGCAGCGCATACGCAGCGCCTCAGCTCCCGCCCGCGGCGCTTGGCCTGCGCTTGGCGACCGACCGGTCAGGCGTCGCCGCGAGCCAGGCCGCCAGCGCGGTGTAGCCTTCGCGTGCTGCAAGCTGCGCCGGCGTGCTTCTGCCGTAGCGCACCGCGCGGTCGGCGCCATGGTCCAGCAGCAGCGCGGCGAGCGCGCGATCGCCCTGCAGGGCGGCCTGGTGCAGCGGCGTCCTGCCGAACGAATCGCTGGCGTTCGCATCCGCGCCGCGCGCGAGCAGCAGCCGCGCGACGCCCGGCTGCGAGGCTTCGATCGCCAGAAGGAGCGGCGTGACGCCGTAGCGATCGCGCGCACCGAGATCGGCGCCGCGCGCGATCAGCAGCTCGACAATTACGGCGTGCCCGCCGCGGGCGGCGGCATGCAGCGGCGCCTCGCCGTCGATGTCGCGCGCATTCGGCTCCTCCCCCGCGGCCATCAGACGCTCGAGCGCATCGCGCTGCCCTTCGCGCGCGGCCCACCACAGTTCCGTGCGCCCGAAGCGGTCGCGGCCCGGTCCCAGCGGGGCATCGGCCTGCGCGGGCGCCGGCGGCGCGCGCCGATCGGCAACGCTGACCACCGTCGATCCGTCCGCCTCGAAGCAGGTGGTGGCGATGCTCACCGTGTCCTCGCCGTCGTTTCGGTAGCCATAGGGCTCGCCATAGAACGTCGACAGTTCCTGCTCGATCGCCGCGAACTGCGCACGGTTGCGCAGGCGTCCGCGTTCGTCGCGGTACCAGTCGACGACATCGAAGCAGCGCACGCGCAGCATCTTGCGCACCCGCTCGCCGACCGGTCCGAGAAAGCCGTTCGGATTGAGCGCCTCGTTGAAATGCGGCGTGACGAACGCGGCGAAGAACTCCGACCCGGGTCGCAGGCGTTCGTCGAGCCGCCAGCCGAATCCGTCGCGAACGAGCATCGGCGGCAGCTGCGTCGCGCCGATGCGCACCGGCTCGGTGAGGTTGCGGTAGAACTTGAGGCCTGCGTAGTCGGCGGCGAGATCCGCATTGGAGCGGATCCCGGTGCTCAGCGTGCCGAGGAAGGCGTTTTCCGACAGAACCGGGTTGGCGCCGATCGAATCCTCCACCGCGCGCGCGACCGCGGCCTCCTCGGACAGTCCTTCGCGCCTCGCCTCGAGGTAGGTCGTGTGGTAGATCGCCCCCAGGTGGATGAAATGCAGGAACTTGTCGGTGCCGAACAGCGTGCCGCCGACGTTTACCGTGTCGCCGCGAAAAAACGTCCGGACGAACTTGGTGAGATCGATCACCAGCAGCGGGTCGTCGTACAGGTACTGGTCAGGCTCGTAGGCGAGGATCAGGCCCGGATACCGCGCCTGCATCGCAGCGTCGATCAGATCGGCATCGAGACCCTCATTGGTCGTGATCGCCGCGAACAGGTTTGCCCAGACCTCGTGGGCGATGAAATCCGCGGACTGCAGTTGCGCGGTTTCGGCCGTCGGCTGGCCGTTGCGCAGCGAGTTCCGGATCTTCGCATTGGTGAACGCAGTCGCATCGGCGATCGCGTCGTAGGCCAGACGCGAGAAATGAAAGCGCAGGTCGGCGAACGTCCTGCCGAGCGGCAGCGTGTACTGGTCGGTTTCGTGCGCGGCGGCGCTCGAGGGTCGCAGCGCAAGCAGCACGACTGCGAGCGCCATCACCACGACCCGCGCGGCAGCAGGCCAAGCAATCGATCCCGGGTGCATTCGGCGCAAGATCATCGCGCCGGCTAGTTTGCCAGAAACCCGCGCCGCCACCGCGGCTCGCGTCTGGCAGGACCGCAGCCGCCGGTTCGCAGCAGGGCCGGGGCCGATATTGCTGCGCCCATGGCCGGGTGGTACTGTGCCTGGCTCCGAACAGGGATGCGTGGTCTCGAGCACCGCGGCGGCCACGCCAAGGAGAGGATCGCCGTGCAAACCAGCGCGCCGAACGAGCAACTCGGAGGCGCCTCGCGCGCCCGACGCCGCTACGAGCAACTGCCGGGCCCGCGCGGATTGCCGGTCCTCGGCAACGCCTTGCAGTTCGACTCGGGGCGGGCACATCTCCAGATGGAGCAGTGGAGTCGCGAATTCGGCCCCTATTTCCGCCTGCGCAACGGCCCGCGGCGGATGCTGGTGGTGGCCGACCACGAGGCGGTGGCATCCGTTCTTCGGGATCGGCCCGACGGTTTCCGGCGCACCTCGCGGCTCGAGGAGATCTGGGTCGAGATGGGCATGCAGCCCGGCGTATTCGGTGCCAATGGCGAGACCTGGCGGCGTCAGCGCCGCATGGTGATGGCCGGGTTCGACCCGGCACACGTGAAGCGCTACTTTCCCGCACTGTGCGGCGTCGCGCAACGCCTGGCTACGCGCTGGCAGCGCTGCGCCGCGCAGGGCGACGCGATCGACCTGCAGGCCGACCTCATGCGCTACACCGTGGACACGATCGCCGGGCTGGCCTTCGGCAGCGAGGTCAATACCCTCGAATCCGACGACGACGTCATTCAGCGGCACCTGGACAAGATCTTCCCGGCGCTCATGCGCCGCATCTTTGCGCCGATTCCGCTCTGGCGCTTGCTGCGCTCGCGCGCCGACCGCGAGCTCGAGCAGGGCGTCGTGGCCGTGAACGCGGCGGTCGACGGCTTCATCGCCAAGGCACGCGAGCGCCTGCGCCAGGACCCGTCGCGCGTGCAGCGGCCGCCGAATCTGCTCGAGGCCATGCTCGTCGCGGCCGATCGTCCCGACAGCGGGATCGACGACGCCCAGGTCGCGGGCAACGTGCTCACCATGCTGCTCGCCGGCGAGGACACGACGGCCAATACCATCGCGTGGATGATCTACCTGCTCTGGCGTCATCCGCAGGCACTTGCCCGCGCCAGCGAGGAAGTGCGGCGCGTGGTCGCCGACCCGCGCCAACCCACGCTCGAGGAAACCGCGCGGCTCGATTACCTCGAGGCCTGCGCGCACGAAACGATGCGCCTCAAGCCGGTGGCGCCGATCCTCGCGCTGCAGACGCTGCACGAGACGACGATCGGCGACGTGCGGGTCCCCAAAGACATCATCGTCGTCACCCTGATGCGCCGCGACAGCGTGAGCGACGCGCACCTGCCGCGCGCGGCCGCGTTCGAGCCCGAGCGCTGGCTGGTCGAGGGCGGCCCCGGACAGGCGGCGAGCGCCGCCAAGCGCATCTCGATGCCCTTCGGCGCTGGACCGCGCATCTGCCCCGGGCGCTATCTCGCCCTGCTGGAGATGAAAATCGCGATGGCGACCCTGCTCGGCCAGTTCGAGATCCTGAGCGTCGACACGCCCGATGGCGGAGAGGCCCTCGAGCGGCTGTCGTTCACGATGTCGCCGGTGGGACTGCGCATGCATCTGCAGGCGAAGGGCGCGGTCTCGGGCGACGCCGAATCGCAGCGCTGCGCCGCGTAGCGCAGGGAGCGTCGCCGGCGAAGACGGTAGAATCGGTCTTCGCATGAGACGCAGGCGCGGGGCGCAATCGAGATGTCCGAAGTGATCGTCTTTCCACTCTCGCGCTGGGATGAACCCTGCGCGCCCGCCGAGCAGGCGCGCGCCACGCGTGCACTCGAGGCGGGAAACGTCCTGTTTTTCCCGCAGCTGCGCTTCCCGCTCGGCGAAGGCGAGGAACGGCTGCTGTCGGAAAGCGCCGCCGGGCAGTCGAAGAACGTCAGCCTGAATCCTGCCACGGGCATCCTAAGCGGAAGCGATGCCGATCAGCCGACACGCAGGCTGCTGCGCGACATGATGGCGCGCTTCGCCGCGCTCAGCCTGGCCCTGCTCCATCACGTGGCGCCGGAATACGAGAACGAATTGCAGCGGGCGCGCACCAGCTACCGGCCGGTCGAGGTCGCCGGGCGCCGGAGCTCCTGGCGCAAGGACGACACGCGCCTGCACGTCGACAGCTTTCCCTCGTCGCCGACGCAGGGAAAGCGCATCCTGCGCGTGTTCGCCAACCTGCACCCGCAGGGGCAGACGCGCGACTGGCGAATCGGCGAGCCGTTCGAGGATATCGCGCGGCGCTTCGTCCCTTCGATTCCCGCACCGCTCTGGGGTTCCAGCGTTGCGCTCAACCTGCTGCGCGTCACCAAGAGCCGGCGCAGCGCCTACGACCATTACATGCTGCAGCTGCACGACCGGATGAAGGCCGACCCGGCGTACCAGGCGCAATCGGCGCAGACGCCGTTCGAATTCCCCACCGGTACCACCTGGATGACCTACACCGACCTGGTGTCGCACGCTGCGATGCGCGGCCAGTACGCGCTGGAGCAGACGTTCTATCTGCCGGTCGACGCCATGCTCGATCCCGCGCAATCGCCGCTGCGCATTCTGGAACGGCTCGTCGGCCGGCCGCTGCTCTGAGGCGCGCGTCCCCCCCCCGACGGCCAAGCCCGTGAAACCCGGCGGCTCCGGTCCCAAGGCCAAAGGCCCTCGCGCCGCGTCGCCCGATGACGCCTCGCGCGGCCTGTCCAAGGGCCTCACGAGCTACGGCGACCGGGACTTCTCGCTGTTCTTGCGCACCGCGTTCATCAAGGCGGCGGGCTACACCGACGGCGCCCTCGAGCGCCCGGTCGTCGGCATCACCAGCACCGGCAGCGCCTACAACCCCTGTCACGGCAATGCGCCGCAGCTGATCGAGGCGGTCAAGCGCGGCGTCATGCTCGGCGGCGGCCTGCCGATGGAATTTCCGACGATCTCGCTGCACGAAAGCTTTTCCCATCCGACCAGCATGTACCTGCGCAACCTGATGTCCATCGACACCGAGGAGATGATTCGTGCGCAGCCGATGGACGCGGTGGTGCTGATCGGCGGCTGCGACAAGACCGTGCCGGCGCAGCTCATGGGCGCGGCCTCGGCCGGCATTGCCGCGATCCAGCTCACCACCGGCGCCATGCTGACCGGCGCGCACCGCGCCGAGCGCGTCGGCGCCTGCACCGACTGCCGGCGCTACTGGGGCAAGTTCCGCGCCGAGGAAATCGACGCCGAAGAGATCGCGGAAGTCAGCAACCAGCTCGCGGCGAGCGTCGGCCATTGTTCGGTGATGGGCACCGCGAGCACCATGGCCTGCATTGCCGAGGCGCTCGGCATGACCGTGCCCGGGGGCGCCTCGCCCCCCGCGGTCACCGCCGATCGGATTCGGGTGGCCGAGCAGACCGGCGCGCAGGCGGTCAAGATCGCGCAGGCGCGGCTGACCATCGACAAGGTACTGACCGCCGAGGCCTTCGAGAACGCCATGCGGGTGTTGCTCGCGATCGGCGGCTCGACCAACGCGATCGTGCACCTCACGGCGATTGCCGGGCGGCTTGGCTTCGAGGTCGACCTGAAGGCGCTCGATCGCATGGGTCGGGATACGCCGGTGCTGCTGAATCTCAAACCCTCGGGCGAGCACTACATGGAGGACTTCCACCACGCCGGCGGCATGGCGACGCTGCTGCGCGAGCTCAAGCCCTTGCTCAAGCTCGACGCGCTGACCGTCACCGGGCGCACGCTCGGCGAGGAAATCGAGGCCGCCGGCCCGGGCTACGCGCAGGACGTGGTCCGCCCGCTGCGCAACCCGATCTATCCACAGGGCGGCATCGCGGTGCTGCAGGGCAACCTTGCGCCGGGCGGCGCCATCATCAAGCAATCGGCCGCCAGCCCTGCATTGATGGAGCACGAAGGCCGCGCCGTGGTGTTCGAGAACATCGAGGACCTCGCCCGGCGCATCGACAGCGATGCGCTCGACGTGCACGCCGAGGACATCCTGGTGCTCAAGAACATCGGCCCCAGGGGCGCGCCGGGCATGCCGGAGGCGGGCTATCTGCCGATTCCGAAAAAGCTGGCGCGCGCCGGCGTCAAGGACATGGTGCGGATTTCCGACGGCCGCATGAGCGGTACCGCGTTCGGCACCATCGTGCTGCACGTCACGCCCGAGTCCGCCCTGGGCGGGCCGCTGGCGCAGGTGCAAAACGGCGATCGCATCCGCCTGAGCGTCGCCCGCCGCGAGCTCACGCTGCTGGTCTCCGAGGCCGCGCTGGCGGCGCGCGCGAAGGCGCATCCGATCACGCCGCCCGCTGCCGGGCGCGGCTATCAGAAGCTTTTCCTGCAGAGCGTCACGCAGGCCGACCAGGGCGTGGATTTCGATTTTCTGCGCGCGACCACCACGCGGGCGCGGATTCCCAGGGTCGACTAGTCGTCGATCGCGCGCCGCGCCGCTGCGCCCGCGATGCTCAGCGCTTGAGCACGCATTTCTCGTACAGATCCGGAAACCTGCCCTGCGGGTCGTAGCGCGCCTTCAGCGCGTCATAGCGCTCGCCGCCGTACAGGGCGGCGAATTCGTCCTTGTCGAACCTGCTGTCCGAATACAGCGACTTGATGCCGCCGAGGCGCTGCACTTCGCGCTCGACGAGGCGATTGTGATGGCCGGGGGCGAACGGCTGCCTGCGGCTGACCACGTCCCAGAAGCCGAAATTGACGTAGAGCGCGCCCGGGGCCAGCGGGTAGAGCGTGAAGTCCCCCGAGAGCGCCCGGAACGGGCAGATCCAGATCGGCAGGATGCCGATCTCGCGCTGGAAGAACTCGAGGAATTCGGCGCAGCGCTCGATGGGGATGTCCACGTCCTGGATCACCGACTCGCTGTGACGCCCGCTCAGGCGCGCCAGCGCCCGCGACAGGCCGAGCCGCGCGTTGATGCGCATGATCTTGGCGTAGGTGACCGAATTGAGCCGCTCGCGGCCGAACAGCAGCTTGCGCAGCAGCGGATTCTGGGCGCCGACGTTCTTCGAGCACCAGAACCAGTCGGTATCCCAGCGCCACAGATAGTCGTAGGTCGTCAGGTAATCTTCGTCGCGCGCGCGCAGCGAGCGGTAGTAGATGTTTTCGAACGTGTAGTCGCTCGCGTAGGGCGCCTCGTCGACGAACCGCCCCCGGCTGAGCACCATTTCGTCGGCCGCGAAGACCACGCCGTCGAGAAAATCGGCGCTGCCGGCGCACTCGGCCTGCAAGGCGAGGAACAACAGCTTCGGGTCGCTGAAACGCTGGTGCTCGAGTCGCACGTAGCGCTTTACCGGCACCGCGTTGGCCGTGACCCGCAGCGCGTAGCCGAGCGTGCCGTAGGAGTTGGGGAAGCCGTAAAACAGCTCGCGGTGCTCGTTGTCGCGGCGGCAGACGACCACCTCACCCGCGCCCGTCAGCACCTCCAGCTCGTCGACGGTCTCGTGCACCAGCCCGTAGCGAAACGCGCTCGATTCGATCGCCACGCCGGCGACCGCGCCACCGAGCGTGATCGACTTGAGCTGCGGGACCACCGCGGGCATGACCCTGGTCGGCAGCGACAGCTCGGTGAGGCGCGCGTAGGGCACCATGCCCTCGGCGTCGATGCGCAGGCGCCTCGGGTCGATCTCCAGGACTTCGCGCAGCGCGCGCACGTCGAGGCGGCGGCGCCGGCCGGCGGCGCGCTCGCGAAACAGGTTGGAGGTCTTCTTGGCGAGCCGCACCGGGCCCCGGCCGCTGCGCAGCGCGGCGGCCAGACGCGCCACCTTGGCAGCGTGGTCGCTCACGCCGAGCCCGCCTCGCCCGCGTAAAGGAAGGCGCGGCTCATGGGGTAGCCGCGGGTGTTGCCCTTCGAGTAGACGATCTGGAACAAGTGCGTGTACCCGGCGTCGGCGCGGAACATCTCGGCGCAGGCATAGAGATAGACGCGCCAGGTGCGGCGAAAGCGCTCGTCGAATTTTTGCGCATCGAGAGCGCGAATTGTCTCCCAGTTTGCGTCGAAGCGCCTCGCCCACTCGTCCAGCGTCAGCGCATAGTGGCGCCGCAGGTTCTCGACGTCCAGGACCTCGAGCCCGGCGCGCTCCATCGAGGCCATCGTCTCGGCCAGGCTGGGAATCCAGCCGCCGGGAAAGACATGCTCGCGGATCCAGTAGTCGGTATCGTAGCGTCCGACGTGGCCGATGAAATGCAGCACGCCGGTGCCGCCCGCCTTGAGCGGCGCAGCGTGCGCCGCCACCACCTCGTCGAGCTGGTCGCGCCCGGCGTGCTCGAGCACGCCGATCGAGCAAACCTTGTCGTAGCTGCCCGGCACGTCGCGGAAGTCCGCTTCGACAACCTTGATCTTTTCATGCAGCCCGCGGCGATCGAGGTCGGCCCGCATCTCGTGCACCTGTTCGGTGGTGGTGTTGATGCCCGTGCCGACGATGCCGTAGTGCGCCTGCGCGTAGAGCAGGAACCCGCCCCAGCCGCAGCCGATGTCCACCACCGACTCCCCCGGCTGGAGGCGCAGCTTGCGGCAGACATGCTCGATCTTGTTCTGCTGTGCCTGCTCGAGCGTCTGCGTGCCCTCCTTCCAGTACGCGCAGGTGTACATCTTGTAAGGGTCGTCGAGCCACAGGCGGTAGAACGCCTCGCCCAGCCCGTAATGGGCTCGGGCGTTGGTCTTCGCCTGCCCGCGCGAGCCGTTGCCGCGGCGCATTTCGTGCACCCGGTTGCGCCAGCGCACGGCGAGCGGCGGCGCCGCCGAGATGCCGCTCTCCATGCCGGCGCGCATGGCCATCTGCAGGCTGCCCTCGACGTCGATGTCGCCGTCGAAGTAGCCTTCGATGAGCCCGACGTGGCGCTGGGCGATGACGCGCCGCTCCGCCGCGGCGGTGCGGAAGACCAGCGTGAAGTCGGGCTCGCCTTCGCGGTTCTGGTAATCGCTGCCGTCGGCAAAGCGGATCCGCAGGCACACGCCCGAGACCTCGCCGATGGGCTCGAGGGCCTTTCGCAGCGCGCGCATCGGCTAGCGCTTCAGGCGCGCAGGCATCGGCCGCCCGCACAGCGTTCTGCTTCGTTCACTTCGCTTTGCCCCTCCCCGGTGCGATCGCGCGGGCATGTTACTACCCGCGAACCGGCAATCAAGCGATGGACGTTCTTCTCAAGCGGTGGCGGGGACGCAGGCGCTCGCCCGCACGGCCTGCGCCGTGATCCGCGGCCGAGCCTCGAGCCGGGCCTGTCGCCGCCAACGACCGCGGCCGACCTCGGCGAGCCTACTTGTCGGCGTTTGCCGCGCGCTGCTGCGCCTGCTGCATGGCGCTGTCGATCTTCTGTTGCGCCTGCTGCATGGTCTGTTGTCCCTGCTGCAGTTCCTGCTTCTTGAGCGAAGCCGCAGTCGCCGCGGTGCTGGCGGTTTCCACGCCGCAGCCGGCAAGCGCGCCGCTGAGGGCCAGTACGAGCACTGTCTTCATCGGGACCCCTCGATTCGAGTCGGTCGAGGCACTATAGGCGCCTGGTTCGCCGCGTACCGTCAATTCCGTCACGCGCGGCGGCAACCTGGCGATCGACGCCGACCGCCCGTCCCCGAGACCTGTCCGCCCGTCGGCAGCGGCCGGTTCGGACCATTGCAGGCGCGGCCACGCCCGGTGCTAGCGGGCCGCCGCCGCGTCCTCGAGGATCATGTCGGCGGCCTTCTCGGCCACCATCATCACCGCGGCGTTGATGTTGCCCGAGGGCATGGTCGGCATCACCGATGCGTCGACCACGCGCAGTCCTGCGAGTCCGCGTACCGCGAGCCGGTCGTCCACCACCGCCATCGGATCGTGCGCGGGCCCCATCGCGCAGCTGCCCATGACATGGTAGGTCGTCGAGCCGGTGCGCCGCGCGTAGTCGAGCAACGCGTCGTCGCTGCGGCAGTCCGCGCCCGGCTTGATCTCCTCGCCGCGGTAGGGGGCGAGCGCCGCGGCCTCGCCGATGTGCCGCGCGAGGCGCATGCCGCCGAGCAGCACCTCGCAATCGGCCGCCTCGCCGAGGAAGTTCGGTCGGATCCTCGGCGGCGCGAAGGGATCGCGCGAGCCGATGTGGATGCTGCCGCGGCTCTCCGGGCGGCACTGGTATACGCCGATCGTCATGCCGGGCTCGCGGTCGAACTTGCGCGTGTCGGCGTCGAAGCTGCCGTGCGCGAAGAAGAGCTGGCAATCGGGCGTCGCGAGCCCGGGTCGGCTGCGCACGAAGCCGTGGCCGATGCCGGCGGTCCAGGTGAGCGCGCCGCGGCGGAACAGAAAATACTTCAGCACCTCGCGTGCGAGGCGCCACCCGCGCGTGCCTTCGTTCAGCGTGATGCGGCGCGTGACGCGCCAGGCGATGCGCGCGGCGTAGTGGTCGCGATAGTTCTCGCCCACGCCGGGCAGCGCGTGGCGCAGCTCGATGCCGTGCGCGCGCAGCAGCTCCGGCGCGCCGATGCCGGAGAGCTCCAGGAGCTGCGGCGAGTTCACCGCGCCGGCGCTTAGGATCACCGCGCGCGCGGCGCGCACGGTCTGCGTCCTACCCTCGCGATCGAACTCGACGCCGGCAACGCGCCTGCCCTCGACGAGGATGCGCCGCGCTTGCGCGCCGGTCATCAGCTGCAGATTCGCGCGATGCCGCACCGGGTCGAGGTAGGCGTTCGCCGCGCTCATGCGCCGGCCCGCGCGCTGCGTGACCTGATAGGTGCCGAAGCCGTCCTGGCGCTCGCCGTTGTAGTCCGGATTGCGCGGGTGTCCGCACTCCACGCCCGCGGCGATGAAGGCGTCGACCAGCTCGTGCCGCTCGCGCATGTCGGCGATGTTGAGCGGGCCCTCAGCGCCGCGCAGCGCGTCGCCGCCGCGCTCGAAGTGCTCGACCTTCCTGAAATAGGGCAGCACCTCGCTCCAGGACCAGCCGCGGTTGCCGCGCCGCTGCCAGCTGTCGTAGTCGAGCGGCTGGCCGCGCACCTGCAGCATGCCGTTGATCGCGCTCGAGCCGCCGACGACGCGGCCGCGCGGGATCGGGATGCGCCGGCCGTGCGTGCCGTCCTCGGGCTCGGTTTCGAAGCACCAGTTGTAGACCGGGTCGTAGAGGAGCTTCTGGAAGCCCGCGGGAATCGCGATCCACGGGCTGCGCGCCTCGCCGCCGGCCTCGAGCAGCAGCACGCGGCTGCCCGGCTCGGCGCTCAGGCGGTTGGCGAGCACGCAACCCGCCGAGCCGGCGCCGACGATGACGTAGTCCCAGGTCAGCGAAGGGGCCTCGGGCAGCGCCGCGCCGCGGCCGGTCATCCGCTGTCGCAGGCGATGATCAGCATGGCGGCATCCGAAGTTTTCGACGGTATGCTGCGCCACGCGCCCGCTTGCTCACTCGCAACCAGCATCTCGCCGCCCGCCAGCGGCGCCGCGTACGCGCTGATCGACAGATGTCGCGTCCGCGCCACCGTGCAGTCGTACTCCGTCAGCAGGCGCCGCGAGCGCGCGCCGAAAAACTCGTCCGGCTTCTTGAGGTCCTGAAGCTCCCACACGCGGCGAAGATTGCCGTTCTTGGTGATCGTTGCGGGGTCGTAGTAGAACACCGCCTCCACGCTTTCGCTCCACTTTTTCCACTGCGTCGAGGCCGGCGGCAACGCGCGATCGTCCTTGCAGCCGATCAACAGGGTCAACATCGACAAGACCAGGATCGGCCGCAGTCGAATCCGGGCGCGCTGCGCATTTCGGTCGGCGTCAGATGTGAATTGAAGCATCGCCACGCATTGTCGCATCGGCCCGGTCGCCATTACCATTGGCGTCATTGGCGCGTTG
>Ga0210099_1000527_pt1 | contig 12424 bp, 19 predicted proteins | sample Joice_ThreeSqA_D_4_FD_184872 | JGI IMG/M metagenome (GOLD analysis project Ga0210099, IMG submission 184872) | Wetland microbial communities from San Francisco Bay, California, USA, that impact long-term carbon sequestration - Joice_ThreeSqA_D2... | ecosystem: Environmental > Aquatic > Marine >...
CTGCTCTCCCGGACGGTGCGGACGGGGAGGAAGAAGGATGTCCAGCAGGCGCTCCTCGGCGCTTCCACGCGCCCGGATCGCCACCTTTTCCATCTCCTCCGCGCGCACCATGTGGACGGCGATCTCGGTCAGGTCCCGGATCATCGACTCCACGTCCCGTCCGACATACCCTACCTCGGTGAATTTGGAGGCCTCGACCTTTACGAACGGGGCCTGGGCCAGGCGCGCGAGGCGGCGTGCGATCTCGGTTTTTCCCACGCCGGTCGGTCCCACCATGATGATGTTCTTCGGGGCGATCTCCTCCCGGAGTTCCTCTGGAACCTGCATTCGTCTCCATCGGTTCCGCAGGGCGATGGCGACGGCGCGCTTCGCCTTTTGCTGCCCCACGATGAAACGGTCCAGTTCGGCAACGATCTCGCGGGGGACCATCGGGCGGCCGCCCGGCAACTCCGGCTTCTTCCCGGTCACGACGCGGCCACTTCCTCGGCCACGACATTCGCATTGGTGTATATGCAGATCTCGGAGGCGATACGAAGCGCCTCGCGGGCGATGTCGATGGCCGGTTTGTCTGTGTGGAGCAGCATGGCGCGGGCTGCCGCCATGGCATAGGACCCGCCGGACCCCACCCCGATCACGCCGTCATCCGGTTCCACAACGTCCCCGTTGCCGGAAAGGAGCATCAGGTCTCTCCCGTCAGTTACGACCATGAGGGCGTCCAGCCGTCGGAGCACTCTGTCCGTCCTCCAATCCTTGGCGAGTTCCACCGCGGCACGCCGGAGATTTCCCCTGAACTCCTCCAGCTTCCCCTCGAACTTCTCGAAAAGCGTAAAGGCGTCCGCCGTAGCTCCCGCAAACCCCGCCACGATTCGGTCCTGATGCAGGCGCCGTATCTTGCGCGCCGTGTGCTTCAGGACGGTATTTCCTATCGTCACCTGTCCGTCTCCCGCCATCGCGACCCGCCCATCGCGTGAGACCGCGATGATCGTCGTTCCCCGTGCCTCCCTCAATTGCTCTCTTCCCTTCTGCCGGAGGGTACCGGCTTTCTCCGCGGAGCCGACCCGGCCGCCCGCGGGTGTGCCTGCTCGTAGGCGCGAACGAGGTGGCTCACGTTCACTCTCGCGTAACGCTGCGTTGTGGAGAGCGATGCATGCCCCAGCATCTCCTGGATGGCGCGAAGGTCCGCGCCCGATTCCAACAGGTGCGTCGCAAAGGAATGCCGGACGCCGTGGGGAGAGAGATGCCTCCCGATTCCGGCCCGCTCCAGGGCCCGGTCCAGGATGCGCGCAACGCTGCGCGCCGAAAGCGCTCCCCCCCGCAGATTGCGGAAGAGCGCTCCCTCCCAATCGTCTGCCTCTCCCCGCTTGCCGGTCACCCGTCCTTCGGCAAGATACGAAGACAGGGCCTGAAGCGCCTTCTCCCCCGCGGGGACGACCCTCACCTTGCGTCCCTTTCCCCGGACCCGGACGGTCCCCTCTGGAATCGATACATCCATCCTCCGCAGGGAGACGAGCTCCCCGACGCGCAACCCCGAGGAATAGAGGAGCTCCAGGATCGCCGCGTCCCGCTTCCCCGCTTCCCCCTCCGCGGGAAGGGATCGCAACAGATCCATCATCTCGTCCACCGGAAGAAATTCCGGCAGGCGCACCGTCCGACGGGGAGCCGTGATCCCGGCGGCGGGATTTCCCGGGATTTTCCCCAACGTGACCAAAAAGGAGAAGAAGGTGCGGAGGGCAGCGATCTTCCTCGCCATGGTCGACCCTTTCTTGCCGGGATATCGCGCGGCGAGGAAACGGCGCATGTCTGCGACCGACACCGACGCCCACGAGCGGGAACCGTCGTGCGGGGAAAATCCCTTGCCCGTTTCCGACAGGAATTGGCGGAATTCGGATACCTCGCGGAGATAGGCTCGCACCGTCTCGCGAGAGGCATTCCTCTCGGAAAGAAGAAACCGGGAGAATTGCTCGATGGCGGAATCCAACCCCTTGCCCATCCCTTCACCCCGTCGGGGGAAAAGATTTATGTAACACGGCGACGACAGGATAGCAAGATTCAATGGTTTCGATAGGTTATAATTGACAGAGCGTGACTGGGAGGGTCAGAGAGGGCGACAACCCGCAACCTATACGCAACCGGATTCCGACAAGGGATGAAGATGAAAGGATTGAAGTACGCCACTCTATGTCTCGCTGTCCTCGGCCTAACGGCGACGCTTGCCTACTCGGCAGATTGGTCGTTTTTTTACCAGAGCGATACTTTACCCTTGAAAGAACGATATTACATTGACAAGAGAAGCATACACACGACACCGGAGGGGACCATTCTTGTGTGGTGGAAGAGAGTATCCACCGACATCACTAAGGCGGGCGTACCATCGATATGGGTTGAGGAATTGGACGAGGTGGATTGTTCTCGTCGCCGGTTCAAGGTGCTGCAAGGAAAATCCGGGGGACCAGATTATAGTGATAACGTACAAACCAGTGACTGGTCTTACTTCACCGCTGACGATATGAGTAGTGCATTCTTCGAAGCCGTGTGCGGGAAGGGCGAGAAGGAGTAGAGAACATTGACTCCCGGGGGATAGGCAACGCGTGCCGACAAGCGGGAACCGTGCCCGCTTCCCCCGGTTTGTTTTCTGCTCTACCCGCTCCCTATCGCCTGATAAAAATATTCGGTGTGGTGAACTCCATTTCGGAGGGGATCTGTGCTTGGGCTGTTTGTGCTCCTTTTCCTCTTCCTGTTGGTCGTAGTGATTTCTATTCATTACGCGTACGAGAGAAAGAATAAGCAAACGAAATTTCCTCGGAAAGATCTTCTCCGCGGATTCGACTCGCTCAAGAAAGGGTCCTGGAGTTCATCCTCCATGACCAAGGGAACCGGGGAGAACCCGTTAAAGGGGGGCGGGGAATCCCACGATCAGGACGCGCTTGATAAGATATTTCGACCCCACACCGATGAGGGTGTGGGAAAAAAGGCTATTAAAACGATATTAGTCGAGGACGACAACTCCGAAGGATCCCCTCGACACAAAGGGAAAGGCCGGAAGATCGCCAAGTAAAAACCTACAACCGCTTCCCCCGGATCACCATACGGCCACCATACGGAGGTGGCAAGATGGACGAAAGAAACCTAATCCAGAAGGCGCAGCAAGGGGACCAGGACGCATTCGCCGATCTGTTCAAAGATCACCGGGGGCGGATTATAAGCTTGGCCGCTGGGATTTTACAAAACGAGGATGACGCCGAAGAAGTGGCATCGGATGTATTCCTTAAAGGAATCAAAACCTACAAAAATGACAAAGGGGCGATTTTTTCGACTTGGCTCCATAGACTCGCAAAAAACGTCTGTCTCGAACGGCTCAGGAGATCCAAGGCGAAGAAGCGCGGGGGGAAACCTCAAGGCGACGATAAAAACCTAACTGCAAAACCGACGACTTTCCCCGACCATGACGAGGCGGAGAAAGAAAGCGGCGAGGCGGTACGTTATTGGATGAAGGAAGGAGGCCCATCCCAGGAAGAACGCGACCCCCACCGTGTAATTCTCGCCCGCACTTTTTTTCTAAATGCTGCGAAACGGGAACTTAAGAAATATCCCGACGCTCAGGTTCGGCGGCACGGGCTGCGAATAATTGATGATCCCCGGACTGTGGAACTGTTCAACTTGCTCGCGGATGAGGGCGGGCGCATAGACGAGAATACATTTCTGTTGATCGTCCGCATCTGTGCCGACTTTGCCGAACGGCCAGCAGAGGCATTTACCCCAAATGAGGCACGGGCTGCGCTCAAGGTTCTAAAAATCATTGGAGATCGATTCCGAGGCGCACCATCCGGAAGTGGATTTGAAACAATGACGGAAAACATAGAAAAGATCTTGTCAATGCTACGTCCACCAGCGGCCATAAAGAACAAGAAGACGGCACTCCATTACGACCTCTATAACACCCTGGGGCCTGTGATCCATAGGCTTTGTGGACACCCTGTCCGGAAGGCGCTCGTTCTCGCCGCTGAAATCACCTATGGCAAGAAAAGATCCCTGGAAGATGTAAAGGCCGCACGAAAACGACGATGACCCGCAGGGGGGGCAATTCCCGACCAATTATCGTCCCCCCACCACACCCCAGGTAATCCGTATAAAAAGGGACATGAATGAAACATTCAAACCCCCGACTACCCTCCGACCTGCCCGCCTTCTCGCGGGATATACGCAGGAATCACTTGCCAAAGCGGTAAAACGCTCGCAACCGTGGATTTGTAGGGCCGAGCATGGTAGCGGTGCCCTCGTCACGAATGAGGATTCACAGCGCCTTGCCTCGGCCCTTGGAGTCCCTCCCGAAAAACTTTTCACGGAATTGCCCGAATGACCGGCCCTTACGATTTAGATTTCGACGGGGCCGGGGCGTACCTTGGCGTGTCCGGGCGAACTGTCCGACGGCGGCTTCCTTTGATACCGCATTTCCGTACTGATTTCGGGATTCGCTTCTCCAGAGCAGACCTGGACGAATACATGGCGGCCTTCCGTCGCGAACCTACCCGACCGGCGAAGGTGGACCTCGACCGCATCCTCGGCAAGCGGAAGGCGGGGGCGGGATAGTGGCTATTAGCAACGATGGCCTTCTGACGCTTGTGGGCCGTCATCATCACCAACGACAGAAAAACGGCGGGAACGGGGGGGGACGGGGACAATGACTACCCTTCCCCCGGACCCGGATGTATGCGCCGTTCTGTCGTGCGAACTGCGCGATCACCCCGTCGATGAATGCAAGGCCCGCAGGTGTTGCCACCTGTGGAGGCGCCAGATCGTAATGCGGATTGCCAGGGAAGCGGTGCAAAAGGAACTGGATCGACGGGAGAAGATGGAAAGGGAAGCATGAGATATGAGGCATAGGTGGTTGATAATAAAGGGTGTCCTTGGGACGGCAATGACCACAGGTGTCCCGCGATCATCGCGTGTCCCTACCGACTCCTCCGGAGGATCATTTCACTTTGCACCATTTTGTTACAAGGGGGACATGAATGGCAGATAGGAAAGTAAAAACAGGGGGGGCATCGGCGGTTGGTAAGCGCCTTGGAGTGACCCGGCGGACCGTGTTCAACCTGGAGAAGATCGGGCTACCGAAGATCGGGCCGGGGAAGTACGACCTCGCGGCCTGTGAGAAGTGGTACGCCGATTACGCAGCCCGGGAGGCGATGCCTCCGGAGGTTGCCGACATTGACGACATCGCGAGGGTGCTGGAATCCATTGTGGTTGCGATACGGTCGAGGTTGCTTGCCCTCCCCGCCCGCCTCGCGCCCCAGATCGCCGCGTGTAGTTCCATCCCGGAAGTCGCCGCGCTTATCCAGGAGGAGATCTATCGGGCGCTTGACGAGCTGGCGGCCTTGTCCACCGTTGGTGCAAAAGAGGTCAAGAAGCGATGAAAAATAGAGTCTCGCCGGGGCGGATCGGAAACGAGGACTAGGTGGTCCGTAGCCTCAAGCAAAAAGGTTTCTATCGGTCAGGGGTCCCGCGTCCGGAGGAAAGAACTTCACGGCGTCGTGAGGTTTCCCGTCGGCGCCCCACGGGGCTGAATGATGAAGAGTACGCAGCATATATCCGGCTTCGCGAAGAAGCAGAAGGAGAAACAAGACGATGAGTGCGAAAAGATTGGTTGCAAGGATGTATGGCGAGGAGGATCGGATTCTCCTCCGTCGCCTGGACAAATTCGTGGATTCCCCGGAGAAGCAAGACCTCGTGGCAGGAAGGCGGGGGTTGGTGATTTCTGACATCTGTTTTCAGACTCTCCAGCGGAGGGATCTTGCCGTGACATCCGGCCCCGAAGGCGCGTACACCACAAAATCATCGCAGCCGACTACGGTGATTGACGCATTACAGGCGGCCCTGGTATGCGCCCGGGCGGGGGCGCAGTACGAGGCCCCAAATGGCGATTGGAGCGCCCTTCCCCGCGTTGCCAGCGTCGGGTCGGCGTCCTGGGTGGATCCGGACGGCGGGACGATAGACGAGACGAGCATGACGTTCAGTTCTGCCAGTAGGTCGGCGAAACTTGTCTCGGCGAGCGTCGATATCTTCAGGATGCTGAACATTATCATCGGGAGACTTCCGGAGCGCGTGGTCCTGCGGGAGCTGATCGCCCTCCTTGCCCGGGCCATGGACGCTGCGGCCCTCGTGGGAACCGGGACGGACGGACAACCCTTGGGCATCGCGAATGTCCCCGGCGTCGATTCGCAATCCGGTGAGGCCTATGCCTTGGCGACAGCTCTCGCGCAGATCAAGGCGGTAGAAAACGCCAATGGGAACCCGACAGCTTTCATCATGTCCCCGACGGTGAAGAAAACCCTCGCGGGTCGGGAGAAGATTGCCGACTCCGGGATCTTCCTCGTCGGCGACGACGGGCGGATGGCGGGCGTCCCGGTCCTGGCGACCACGGGGATCGACGACGACACGATCATCCTGGGCGATTTTTCTCGGCTCCTGATCTGCATCGAGGCGCTGGAGGCCATCGTCAATCCGTACACGCAGGGCAAGGCCGGGACCACGGAGATCGTGTTGCTTTCGTTCTGCGATGTAGTGGTCGAGCATCCGGCGGTGTTCTCCGTTGCGACTTCTGTTTCGTAGGAGGGTATATGCGAATCACGGAACCGATGAAGATCAAGATGGTGAAGGTGCGGGCCATCCAGCCGAGGTACTACGCCAACGGGAGGGTCGTCTCTGTCGGGGACGAGCATGAGGTGGATTACAGCGACGCCTCGCATCTCGTCCTTGCGGGCAAAGCGGAGATCGTCCCGGGAACCGAGAGAACCAAGTCCATCGGTCTCCAGAATGAGGCGGACCGCCTCCGCCGAAGCGGTTGGGGTAGTGGATGGCCGCAGACTTATCGATGACTGATTCCCCCTTGTACGAATTCGCGGCGGTGGGGCATTCTACCCCTTTCCCCTGCCATGCCCGGGGGCAGCCGTCGCGAATCCCGGGCACACACCCGCCGAGGCCTACCCCGGCGGGAGGGGCGGTTTCCTCCCTACGCTCCGCTCTCTTCCCCCCTGGCGGTGTTTCCCCGGTCGCTTTGCGCCGGCCGGGAAGAACGCTTCCCCTCTTTGCCAGGGGCCGATGCCATGGCGTCGGTGTGTTGTGAGGGGGGGAGGCAGCGCAAGCTGGATTGGGGGACGGTTTTTACGGGAAGGGCCGTCCCCCCTTCCGGTTTTAATCAATCCGGTCTTTGAAAATTGCTCACGAAGGCGCAAAAAAAGACGGAGTCGATAGCCACTACCTTATAAAAAGGAGATGTTGACGGGAGCCGACAAGTCTCCCTTCATCGAGCAAGGCCCATTTTTCTTTTCTTAGGTAGGTACCTGCTCTGAGACTTGATTGGTTTTTCGGTTCCCACTCGGGGTGCAAGATTGCCCCAAACGGTTGCCCAAGCTCAAGCAGCTAGCCAATCAAAGATTCTACTCATTAGCGGCCCTGTCTCCTTTGTCTTTTTGTAGGCCATTTCTCGGAACTCCGGCGGGGATATCACGTGCAGTCTCGGACCCGACTCCATCTTCTTTTTTCGGACTATATTTCTAAAATCCAGTGGTGAGATCCAGTCGGGTTCCGCATAGTTACTGAAATCTATGTATTTCCTGGACATTTTCAACTCTCCTTTCCTTATAAGACGTTGCATTGGAGTAGTTGATAAATTAAATGTCCGTAAAAATAAGAGGATCTCATTACTAAGATGTAATCCGCGCGGCTATGGTTCCCTTAAGGGACAAAAAAATAATCATCGTTGGGGCGCTTCCCCAAGGCGCTCCGAGAGGAGAGGTTTCTTCCCCCCAAAGAGGCCGTGGGGCGGCCTACAAGCGACGATCTACCTTCTGGTAAGGGGTGGGGGGGTGGGTTTATCGATGACGAGTGGGGCGCATACCGGGAGAAGGCCCTGACGGTAGATCCTCCCCGGGATGTGATCACCGGCGCGGGGGACTCTTGATGGTTCGCGATAGGTCGGCCTATACCTCCCCATGGCGACCACGACGGCCGGATAGACCCCCCCGCCCGTGGAGGAGGGCGGAAAGGGCGGCTCCAAGGGAGATCGTGGCCCTGGGGGCAATTCAGGGGGTTTTCTTCTTCCCCTTCTTCGCTCGGGCATCGAGGGCTTCCTTGATGAGAATACGGGCCATCGCCGCCACGGGGCGGTCCTCCTTTTCGGCGGCTGCATCGACGGCGGCCATCAATGAAGGTTCCAATCGGACATTTACCTGGCCCGACTTCTTTTCTCCTCTACCCATGTCAGAACATATATCACAAATATCTTTGACTTCATATACTATTATTAATATCTTTAGTATCATTATTGATGAGAGGAGGTATAGAGGTGAAGGAGCCGGAAGGATTGCTCAAGGCGAGCATCGTCGCGCATCGGCTCGGTATATCGGTTTCGAGCGTGTACCGTCTCGCGGCCAGGGGGGAGATCCCTTGCATCCGCATCGGGCCGAAGTTGGTACGATTCGACCTGATGGAATTGAAGCGGTACATTCGCAACAGGCGCAAGGCGGGGTGAACCTCGAAACGAAAGGAGGGAGGGAAAAATGAGGAAGATCCACGAAAAAGACACGGGAGCGCTAAAAACATTTTGGGGGAGCCTGATGGTTCCTGACTTCTCCGATTCGGAGGATTTAGGGGAATCGTTACATGAACACGTCATAAGATGCCTGACTTCGCAAGCATCGCCGACGATTCGTTGGAACTTGCCTATGCGGTGCTTAAAGCAGGAGCAAACGAATTCGCGAGACAAACGCTTACCCCGCTGAAGAAACGGGCAGCGGGAAAGGCGGCCTGATGGGCGTTAAGGTACGGGAGCGCAAAGGGACGTATCGTTATCAGTATGAATGCATCGGTTACATAAACCGCGCCACCAACCATGAACCGCCAACCCAAAGGAGGTAGAGAGCGATAAATGCCATCAGTACCCATATGAGCCATTAAATGTCCTCATCGTCTATGGAAAACTGGACGAACCAGAGAAGAATGAAGACACTTATCACGAGGCTGATAACAACTATATTGGGATTAAGGAAGTCGATCATTTCGCCCTCCGGGGAAACAGAAGGGAAAGGCCGGAAGAACGACAGGAACCACGATGGCCCCTGCTCTCTTCAAGGAGGGGATTCCTTGCTTCCGGCCATATATTTGATGGCGAGGGAGGGTTAGTGAATTCACCCCCGGTGAAAATATTTCGCTCTCTCCAAGCCGAGATCTCCTTAACCATCCGCACGGCAAAAGGGAAAGGGAGGTGAGATAGATGGGCGTCAAGGTGAGAGAACGCAAACCCGGGGAGTGGTGGGTATTCATCGACTACAACGGCGACCGTCGTGCAAAGAAGGTCGGTTCCAAGCGGGCGGCGGCGGAACTCGCCAAGGAGATCGAGAAACAGATCGCGGCGGCGGAATTTCAGATCAAGGCTCCCCCGCCGGTCCCGACGTTCGGGAAATTCGCCGAGAAGTGGATGGAGGGATACGTCAAGGCCTCCCTGAAACCGTCCGCGCAAAGTTGCTATGCAGACATCCTCAAAACGCACCTGACCCCCGCTTTCGGGAATCGACCCATCAACGAGATCACCAGGAAGGACATCAAGGACTTCATCTACCAGAAGAAGGCGGCGGGATACGCTCCGCGCACCGTGGGGGCCATGATCCACCGGATGTCCTCCATTTTCGAGCACGCTATCGAGGATGCCATCGTGACGGTCAACCCGACCCGCCGACCGGGGCGGTACATCGGGCAACCTAAACTTGGTGAAGGGATGACCGCCCTGACCCCGGAGGAAGGACAAGCCGTCCTAGAGGCGGCGAGGGAGCAGTTCCCGAAGGCGTACCCGATCCTTCTCACGGCCATGATGACGGGGATGCGGCAGGGGGAGATCATCGCCCTGCAATGGGGAGACATCGACTGGCGTGGGAAGTTCATCGAGGTAAGGCGGGCCGACTGGAGCGGGCACCTGGGGACAACGAAAACGGGGAAGGTCAGAAGGATCGACCTGTCGGACCCTCTCCTGGACGTACTGAATGGACACAAGAAGGCCCTGGCGGCGGATGACTTGGCCAATGGACGGTCGATGTCAGAGTGGGTATTCCCGAAACGGTGGTACTACCCTACCAAGCGGGAGGAAAGGCTGCGAGATGACAACGTGCGTCGAATGCTGTCCACCTGTTTGAAGAAGGCGGGAGTACGGAGCATCAAGTTCCACGAACTGCGGCACTCGTTCTGTTCCTGGATGATCCAGAACGGAGAGAACCTCGTATACGTCAAGGACCAGGCGGGGCACAGTTCCATCAAGGTGACGGTCGATATTTACGGTCACCTGATCCCCGGGAAAGACCGTGGCGCGATGGATCGCCTCGGAAAACTCCTCGAAAAATCCGCAACCCAGGCGCAACCTGGGGAGACTCGTCTTTCCAACATACAGGAAATGAAAGGGAAATTTTAACTCCGCGTTTATGTAACACACAAGGGGTTAAAATTAAACATTCTTCTGCGGAATTCTCCGATCGAGGAGAGCGCCAGGTCCGCCTGTCGCGCTCTCCGGTCCCGCTTCCTGACCTCGGGAGGAACAGGAAGAAGGCCGAAGTTGGCGTTCATCGGTTGGAACGTCCCCCGACTGGGAGAGGTGATGTGCCGCATCAGCGCCCCGACCATCGACTCCTCCGGAAATTCGGGGGGTTCCTTCCCGGCAACCCGGGCGGCGGCGGAGATCGCAGCGACGAAACCGGAGGCGTTGGACTCTGCGTACCCCTCGACCCCCGTGATCTGCCCGGCGAAGAATAGGCCCTGCCGGTTCCTGAACTCCATGGTGGGATGCAGGTGCCGGGGAGAGTCGAGGAAGCTGTTGCGATGGACCGACCCGTACCGGAGGAACTTCGCCCGGCCAAGCCCCGGTATCAGGGAAAAGACCCGTTCCTGTTCCGGATAGGCGAGTTTCGTCTGGAATCCGACGAGATTGTACATCGTCCCCGCCTCGTTTTCCTTGCGAAGCTGGACGACGGCGTACGGGACTTCTCCCGTCCGGGGGTCCCGGAGCCCGACCGGCCGCATGGCCCCGAAGAGAAGTGTTTCCGGCCCCCGGCGGGCGAGAACCTCGATGGGCATGCACGATTCGAAGTACCGCTCCTCCTCGAATTCCCGGGCCGGGACGACGCGCGCCGACAGCAATGCCGAGAGGAACTCCTCACACTCGAGCTTTGTCATCGGGAAATTGAGGTAATCCCCCGATCCGGGTCCGTACCGGTCGGCGAAGAACCCCCGGTCCATCTCCAGGGAAGATGCGTCCACGATCGGGGAGATGGCGTCATAGAAGTAGAGCCCTGTCCCGCCGAGAAGCGCGCCGATGCTTTCCGAGATCGCCACGGAAGGAATCGGACCGCAGGCAAGGATGACGACGGGATCGTCCGGGATCTCCCTCGCTTCCGCCTCCCATACCCGGATTTCGGGTCGGGCCCGCACCGCCTCCGTCACCAACCTGCCGAACGCTTCCCTGTCCACCGCGAGTGCCTTCCCCGCCGGGACCCTGACCCGGTCGGCCAGGAAGAGGAGGTTGGATCCCAGAGCCCGGAGCTCCGCTTTCAGAAGTCCCTTGCCGGAATCCGTCCGGTCCGCGCCCAGGGAATTGCTGCAGACCAGCTCGGCGAACCATCCGGTTCGGTGGGCGGGAGAAGAGACGCCCGGGCGCATCTCGAACAGGTCCACCGCCGTCCCCGAGGCGGAAAGGACGAGCGCCGCCTCGGAACCGGCAAGCCCCGCCCCGACGACCGTGACCCGAGGGGAGGGTGGCTCAGCTCCGGATGGACGGGGCGTGGTCACCGGATGATTCCCCGAGCGCGGGGAGGAAGACCGAGAAGACGCTTCCGGTCCCCGGAGAGGAGCGGACTTCGATGAACCCGCGGTGGTAGTGAACGATCCTCTGGGAAATGGCCAGCCCCAGGCCCGTGCCTTCCACTTTGGAGGTGAAAAAGGGATGGAAGATCTTCCCGATGATGTCGGGAGCGATCCCCTTTCCCGTGTCGCTCACCGTGGTAACCACATAACGCTGGCCGTGTCGGATCTGGATGAAAAGATCGATCGTCACGGTGTCGCCGCGGAGCGTCGCCTGGATGGCGTTGCGGACGAGGTTCCAGAGGACCTGTTTCAGCTGTTCCGCATCGCCCTCGACATGAAGGTCCTGCGTCGCCAGATTCTCGATGGCCACGTCTTTCTCCCGGGCCTCTCCCGCGCGAACGGCCTGAGCGATCTCCGCCGCCATCGCGGTCATGTTCACCTGCCCCACGTTCTTCATCTTCGGCCCCGCGTACGCGAGAAAATCCGCGATGAGTCCGTTCAGGCGGGTACTCTCCCTTTCGATGATGTCGAGAAGGGTCCGGGACATCACCGGCATGTCGGGCGACTCGCGAAGCATCTGGGAGGA
>Ga0210099_1000529_pt1 | contig 12372 bp, 9 predicted proteins | sample Joice_ThreeSqA_D_4_FD_184872 | JGI IMG/M metagenome (GOLD analysis project Ga0210099, IMG submission 184872) | Wetland microbial communities from San Francisco Bay, California, USA, that impact long-term carbon sequestration - Joice_ThreeSqA_D2... | ecosystem: Environmental > Aquatic > Marine >...
GGCTGCGCCGCGACGCCGCCTCGTCCAAACCGTCGTTCAGCATCGGCGACTTCGGCGGGGTCTGGCTGCCGGGCGTGGGCGCGATGCTGCTCGCCTGGAGACTGCTGCGGCTGTTCTGCGTCTTCGTGATCATCCTGCTCGTCTGCGCCCTCGTGCCGGAGCGGGTCCGTGCCGTCGGCCAGGAGGCGCCGGTGCGCTACCTGTCGGCGATGCTCGTCGGCCTGCTGTGCTACCTGGCGCTGCTGATCGTGCTGCCGGGGGGTTGAATCACCCGGAATACGAAGCCCGATCCGGCCGCCGGGTCAGCCCGTGAATTCCACCTCGTCCACGACCTCGGCGCCGACCAGCAGAGTCTTGTGGACCCGGCAGCGGCTGACGATCTGCTCGAGTCTCTCCCGGACGGGCTCCTCGTACTCGCCCCCGATCGTCACGTAGCTGGTAATCCGATCCACCAGTCCCGTCCGACCTTCCGGCGCCGGGACCTTTTCGTGCTCGTAGCGGGCGGAAACCTGCCCGAGCTCGATCCCCTTGTGCCGCGCGTAGAGAACCAGCGTCACCAGGGTGCAGTGAGCCAGCGACCCGAGGAGCATCTCGTACGGGGTCGGCGCGGTATCCGTGCCGCCGTTGCTCTCCGGCTCGTCGCCGAACCAGTCGTGCCTCCCGTTGCTCAGGGCGATTCGGGTTCCATCGAGTACTTCGGCCGTTATCTCAGCCATGCTGTTCTTCCTGTTCGGGCCTTCGGTGGTCTGCTCGGCGCGATGTTCGTTCGCGCTCAGCCGATCCCGATCGCGTCTGCCGGGGCGACACCGCGATCCACCGCCCCGTAGTCGAGCTGGCTTCCCGCCATGCTGTGAGGAATGAGGTACACGGCGACCGTTACGATCGACGCGATGACGACCGCCAGGCGCGCCGTCTTCCCTCCCGTCGCTCGATCGCCCGCGGCGTCGCGCTTCGCGCCCCGGTTGATCGCCAGGAGGGCGAAGACCCACGCCAGCCACATCACGAGCGTCTTGTTGTCCGTCAGGTCCCACCCGAAAGGTATCCCGGTCCACCAGTCGTCGAATGCGTACTTCTGGACCCATGGGCCGAGCAGGAGGCCCCCGACGGTGAACAGCGCCAGGGCGGCCCAACTGAGCTTCCTGATGCCCCGGCCCGAGAACAGGGCTCCGATCCCCGCGCGCCACGCCACGAGCACTCCGAAGAACATGAAGGCGACGTGCAGGATGAGCACCCAGGCCGGTACCCAGCCCTTGAAGCGGATCACCGCGTTCTCACCGGTATCGGGGGCCACCACGGGTCCTGCCGGGGTCATCAGCTCCAGGTGATACTCCAGCTTGCCCGCGGGCGGCTGTGCCGGGAGCACGCCTACCAGCTGCTCGCCCCGCCGCTCCAGCGGAACCCGACTGAAGTCGTCCTCCGTCGGATAACGGCGATACACGAGGTCACCGGTCACGCCGGCCGGGGCCGGTATGGAGACCACGGTATCCGACGTCGAGTAGGCGGAGCGAATCAGTCGGTAGTGGACCGGCCCATCGCCTGCCGGATACGATCCGCGAAGCCGGTACGTGGGCCCCGTATACCGCTGGTACACGGCGGCCGAGAGCATGAGGACGAACGCCAGTATCCAGAGGCCGGCGGCCCGCCGCCGACCCGAATTCTCGGAAGTGCCTTTCATCGATCCTCGGGGGGTCGAAGGATCCACGGTCGCCGGAATGAGGTTCCGATCGCTGCACCGGAACCGGCCAGCTATGAGCCGGGCGAAATCTATGCCGCGAGTGAACTTAAGCTATCCGTAATTCTGCGGGGTCGGCAGGCCCGACCGATCCGGGTGCGAACCGTTGCCCGACCGTCACTGCACCCCACGACAGGCTGTGACACATCGACCCCAACTTGCGGACCGGCCTGGGACGGAATGTCGGATGTGGGGCGGCCCCGCGCGGGCTGCACATCCGCACTTTACCGGCCGGTCACACACTTCCCCGCCCGTCGTCTCGCCCGGATCGCATGTGGCCCCGTACGTGCGTATGTTGATTCACTCCAACGCGACCAGCTGCCGTGTCAGATCATGGAGATGGCCATGCGCATCGCTTCGCGCCGGGACCCGCTTCCTTTCCCTGCGATCCTGCTCGCCGGCACCGTCCTGCTTTCCCTCTTCGTTTCCAATTCGGCGCAGGCGCAGTCTGCCACCGACGTCGGGTACCGGACGCCCGACCCGGCGATCGTGGACCTCGTCGACGCGCTGCCCACTCCGGCGGTCTACGTGGGACCGCAGCGTGACTGGATGTTGCTCGTGCAGTACCCGAGCTATCCTCCGATCGCCGAGCTGGCCGAGCGGGAGCTCCGGCTCGCGGGGATGCGCATCAAGCCGGCGATCGACGGACGCAGCCGTACGACGGGGGCGATCGGGCTCGCTTTCAAGCGCCTGAGCGACGGGGGCGAAGCGCCGGTCACGGGGCTGCCGGAAGACGCCCGGATCGAGAACATCGACTGGTCGCCCGACGGCCGTAGGATCGCGTTCACGAACACCACCGCGGATGGCATCGAGCTGTGGATGGCGGACGTCGAGTCGGCGCGGGCCCGCCGGCTCTCGGAACCGACGCTGAGCCTCACGGCGGGCAACGGACCCGTCTGGCTGTCCGACGGCGAGTCGCTGATCGTCTCGTTGGTGCCGGCCAATCGCGGAGCGGAGCCCGCGGAGCCACGTGTACCGGAAGGCCCCGTGATCGAGGAGAGCCTCGGACGGAAGGCACCCGCCCGCACCTACCAGGACCTCCTGGAAAACCAGTACGACGAGACGCTGTTCGACTACTACTTCACCACTCAGCTGGCGCGCGTCTCGCTCGACGGATCGATCGAGCCGCTTGGCGAGGCCGGCATCATATGGGAGTACAGCCCGTCGCCGGACGGCCGCTACCTGCTCGTGCACCGGATCCACCGGCCCTATTCCTACCGGGTGCCGGCGTACCGTTTCCCGCAGCTCGTGCAGATCCGGGACCTGGAGACCGGCGAGGTTCGAGACGTGATCGACGTTCCCTTGCAGGACGAAATTCCGATCGCGTTCGGCAGCGTGCAGAAGGGTCCTCGCAGCTTCGCATGGAGAGCCGATGCCCCCGCCACTCTCGTGTGGGTCGAGGCACAGGATGGGGGTGATGCCGGGGTCGAGGCCGAGATCCGCGACAAGGTGTTCATGCGGGATGTCGGGGCGGATGGGCAGCCGCTAGAGCTGGCCACCCTGGGCTACCGGTACGGAGGCATCTCGTGGGGTTCCGACGAGCTGGCGATGCTGAGCGAGTTCTGGTGGAAGACGCGCCAGCTGCGGGTGTGGCGGGTCCACCCGGGTGACCCCGGCGCCGCTCCGCTCCTCTTGCAGGAGCGCTCGTACCAGGACCGCTACGCGGACCCGGGAAGCCCCGTCATGGAGCCGAACGAGTACGGCCGATACGTGATCCGGACGACGGATGGTGGTCGCTCGGCGTTCCTGGTCGGAGCCGGGGCCTCGCCCGAGGGAGACCGCCCGTTCATCGATCGCTTCGACCTCGAATCCGGCGAGACGACACGCCTTTTCCGGTCGGAAGCTCCCTGGTACGAACAGCCGGTGGACGTGATCGATGAGGAGGGTCGATACGTGCTGACGCGGCGCGAATCGGTGGACGTCCAGCCCAACTACTTCGTGCGCGACCTGGAGAGCGGAGAGCTGAGGCAGGTCACCGATTTCCCCAACCCGACGCCCCAGCTCGAAGGCATACAGAAGGAGCTCGTCGTGTACGAGCGAGCGGACGGAGTCGGGCTCAGCGGCACCCTCTATCTGCCGCCGGGATACACTCCTGACCAGGGGCCCCTGCCGACGCTGATGTGGGCGTACCCGACCGAGTACAAGAGCGCGGACGCCGCCGGACAGGTGAGTGATTCCCCCTTCCGCTTCGCGCGCGCTTCCGCGTGGTCGCCCTTCCTGTGGGTGATGCTCGGCTACGCCGTGTTCGACGACCCGTCGCTTCCCATCATCGGGGAGGGTGACGAAGAGCCGAACGACACGTACGTGGAGCAACTGGTGGCCGGGGCGGAGGCCGCGGTGGACGTGGTGGCTGCAAAGGGAGTCACGGATCGGAACCGGGTGGCGATCGGCGGTCACAGCTACGGGGCCTTCATGACGGCCAACCTGCTCGCTCACTCGGACCTCTTCGCGGCCGGCATCGCGCGGAGCGGAGCCTACAATCGGACGCTCACGCCGTTCGGCTTCCAGTCGGAGGAGCGCACCTACTGGGAGGCGCCCGAGGTCTACTACGAGATGTCACCGTTCATGCACGCGGACCAGGTCAACGAACCCATCCTCCTGATTCACGGAGAACTGGACAACAACTCGGGGACGTTCCCGCTGCAGAGCGAACGCTTCTACGGGGCGCTGCAGGGACTCGGGGCCACGGTGCGACTCGTGGTGCTCCCCTATGAGGCTCACGGATACCGGGCGCGCGAATCGCTCCTCCACATGCTGTGGGAGATGCAGGAGTGGATGGACCGGTACGTGAAGAACCGACCCACGGAAGCGCCGACGACGGACTAGGAGAATCTCAGCATGATGGACGACTTCCTGGACGACCTGCAGCGACGAGCCGCCGAGGCGGGCGTGACGTGCGGTCACCATTGCCCCGGCAACCGGATTCCGCTGACGCCGTACGAGGTGGCGCGCATCGCGCGTGGCCTCCGGGTCCCCACCGGTGAGGTGATCCGGCGGTACGTGCAGGACGGGTCCGGCGTCCTCGAGGTGGATGGAGCCGGGCACTGTGTGTTCCACCGCACCGAGGGGTGCGAGCTCGACACCGAACGTCCAATGTCCTGCCGCAATTTCGCCGACCCGCTGGACGGTGCGGGCCGTTTCGTTCAGCGAGCGCGTCAGTACCGGGCCATCCTGCGCGCCTGGCGCGCTACCCGGGAGGGAGGAAGCGAAGCCGACACGCCGGCGGCCGACGAGGGGAGGAGGCACGCCGCTCCCGAGCTCGGAATGTGGATTCTGGACGTGGACGCGATGGTGGCCGAGCGCTGCCAGGAGAAGGGGATCCCGGTCCCCGAGGACCTGGAGGCCCGAATCGACATTCACCTGGACATGTTGAGGTCAGCGTTGGAAGGCTAACCCCGCCCATCCGCGCTGCCTTCGAGCGGGTCGGTCCGGGTACGGGCCGGCCCGCTCTGTCATCCGTTCCGGATCTGGCGCCGGGCCCTATCCTCCGTCCGCCGGATCGACCTCGCGCAGGAAGGCCCCGCTCACGATGTCGAACACGCGGACCGAAACGACCTGGCGTTGCGATCCGTACTCCCGGACGACCACTTCCTTCCTGTCATCGCCCGGACGATAGACAAGCCAGCCGCCCGCCGGCACCTCGCGCGAGACCGAAGCGCAGTCGCCGGGATCGTACTTCTTCTTCTGCTGGCCCGGGGGCTCGCCGGGCATCCAGACTCGGCACTGTCCCGGAGGCGGGAGCTGGCCCGGCGGAATCCCGAATCTTGCCGCGGTGCTGGCATTATCCGGAACGTATTCGTTCTTCAATTCGGGCTCGGAACCCGTGTTCGATCCGGTCCCCGGAATGCGCTGCGTTTGCGGCGCGGGGCCCGTCTCGACGTCCGGATTCGAGCTGGAGCAGCCCACCAGCGCGGTCGTCAGCGCCAGAACCGTCCAATGAACTCGCATCTGGTCCTCCGTCGGTCTTCCGTCTCTCGAGACTCCGAAATCAGACACCGGAACTTCCAGGGCCAGATGCGTGCCACCCGGATGCTCCCGTCGAAAGGCGCCATTCCCCGCCGTCGGCCCGCCACGGTGTGGCAGAATCTTCATCATGGTGACGCATTGCACTGGCTTCGCTCTTGCACCTCCTCGCCGGGCGTGAACGGGCCGTACCGGACGGAGCGCAAAGCGCCGTCGATCGCAAGTGACTGTGAGTGAGCGGGTTAGAGTAGTTCGGACGTCGGGCGCGCTGGAAACGATGATGGCGCGGCGTTCCGTACACCGCGACAGCCTATGGCAAAACGCTCGGCACAGAGAGGATCGAGACCGCCGATGCCGCACATCGAACAGCAGGCCGAACGGGAATCGGTCCCCGCCGAGGGGAGCGAAGGAGAGCGACTCGCGCGGCTCACGCTGAATCCGGAGTTGTCCACCTGGCAACGAAGGGAGCTGAACCAGCTCCTGATCGACCTGCCGGTCAAGACCACTTCGCTGCCGGAAGCGCTTCGGCTGGCCATGACCGGCATCTGCGCGCTCATGGGCTGGTCGGTGGCCTTCGTCCGCTGGGACACCGGGGCGGACGCCGGATCGGAATGGCACTCGGTGGACGAGCAGGATCTCGCGACGCTGAAAGCTGCCCTCGAGAGGGGACCCGTGGCCGGCTGGCACGAGGAGGGCAAGGAGCCGAGGGTCCGGCTCGAGCCCCTGATCGCCCTGCCCGAGACCCGGGCCCGCGAGGCCGCACGCGACGCGGGACTCGCGGGCTACGCCCTTCTGCCGATCCTGGCCGCCGGCAAGCCCGTCGCGATGCTGGAGCTTTTGGCGACCACGGCGCCGCCGCGCTCAGGAGGCCTCACCCGGCCCACGGAAACGCGGGACGGCCTCGAGGTGCTCGCCACGACCTTGAGCCTGATCGCCACGAGAGACAGGATGCAGCAGGCGGTCGGCAAGGCCGCCGCGCACGCCCGGCGTACCCTCGCCGAGCTGGCGGAAGCGAAGACCCGCGCCGAGCAGAGCGGGCCTTCGGCCCTGTACGACACCAGGACCGGCCTGCCGTCCCGTCCGATACTGATCGACCGCATCCGCCAGGCGATCCGTCGCAGGCAGCGATCGCCCCGCGACCAGTTCGCCGTCGTCGTGGCGAACGTCGGCGGACTCGACAAGGTGCTCGACAGGAGCGGCGAACAGGCGGTCGAGGACGTGATGGTCGCGGCCGCCCGAAGGCTCGCCGGCCATACCCGGCCGGCGGACACGACGGCGATCGACGGTCCCGACCGGTTCGTGGTCATCGTGGAAGGAATCCGGGCGATCGACGAGGCACTGGGCATCGCCGAGCGGGTCGAGAAGGAGCTGCGGCGCCCGTTCCCCGGGGCCCGCAGCGACATTCGCCTCGATGCGCGCCTTGGCGTCGTGCTCGGTGGCCCGGCCTACGACGACCCGGAGTCCCTGCTGGCCGACGCGAGCGCCGCGGCGGTCCGGTCGGCGACCTCGCGGGAGAGGATCCAGGTGTTCGACCGGGCCATGGAGGACAATCACCAGCAGCGTGAGCGACTGCGGGTCGAGCTCGCGAAGGCTCTCGAGCGAAACGAATTCCACCTCGAGTACCAGCCCATCGTCTCGTTGCAGGATGGCAGGATCACGGGACTGGAGACGTTCATGCGGTGGCGTCACCCCGAGCTCGGTATGGTCCCTCCCGACCAGTTCATTCCGGCCGCGGCCGAGTCACCGCTGATCCACGACCTCGGATTCTGGGTGCTCGAGCAGGCGTGCGAGCAGATCAACCGGTGGCGGGGTCACCTGACCCAGGTCGATCTGCCTCCGGTCGGAGTGAACCTGATGGGGCGGCAGCTGTTCCACGAGGGATTCCTCGATCGCGTGCGCGAGATCCTCGAGCGGCACGGAATCCAGGGACGGCAGGTCAGGTTCGACATCGGCGAAGCGGACCTGATGCGCGACGCCGAGCGGGCGGCGACCGTGCTCGACCGCCTGCAGGGAATGGGAATCGACGTGGCGATCGACGATTTCGGGACGGGCTTCTCCTCCCTGAGCCTGCTGCACGACCTTCCCGTCCGCGCGCTCAAGATCGATCGCTCGTTCATCAGTCACCGACGCGAGAAGCTCCGGAAATGGGGGGTGGCCAGGACGATCGTCGAGCTGGCCAGGATCCTCGAGGTCGATGTCATCGCGGAGGGCATCGAGACGCGCGAACAGTTCCTGGCCCTGCGCCAGGCGGGGTGCACGCAGGCCCAGGGGTTCCATTTCTCGGGTCCGGTGGGCGCCGCCAAGGCGGAGGAGATGATCCGCGACGGCTATCCGCTGGACCTGGAAGCTCCGCAGCGCTGAGCCGCGGCGGAGTCAGGCGAAGCGTCGTCCCGGACCGGCGCTTCGGCCCTTGCGCGGCGGGGCCGACAGTCGTGTCCACAGGCACCGGGCTTCCGTCGACCTTCCACCCCGGGAGTCCACGGAGAAGCCGCGAAGCCGCCGTCTCCGGAGGCCGGCCACTCGACCCGGCTCACGAGTCGAGACCGGATCGCGCTTCGGACGCAACCCCTTCACGACCCCACCGTTCGACCCGGATGCGAACGGATGCGCAAGCTACTGGGTCGATAGCTGGAAGCCGACCGTCTGCTCCCGGGTGACGCACTTCAGCACCGGCAGGCCCCCGTTTCCGTCCGGCGTGAGCTCACCGTCCGCGTAGCCCTTCTTGCGAGCGAACACGCGGTAAGCCAGCTCCGTGGCGAGCGAGCAGTTCTTCTCGGTGAACACCATCGAGAAGTGTCCGGCGGCATCCGAACGTGTCGTGGCGCGCGGATCGGCTCCCTGGTCGGTGTCCAGGTCGACCCACACGCTTACGTCGGCGAGCGGGGCCTGGTCCGCCGCGGCGACCACCGTCCCGATCACCTTGATCACGACGTCGTCTCCGATCGCACTCGGATCGAACGGGCCGTTCGAGTCACTGCACGCCGCCAGGGCGACGGTGGCGACTACGATCCAGAAGCGAGATCTTGCGACGCTCATGACATGGCTCCTCGAGGCTCAGCTGAACTCAATCCCCTGGGCAAGCGGCAGGTCCGTGCTCCAGTTCACCGTGTTGGTCTGCCGCCGCATGTAGGCCTTCCACGAATCCGAGCCCGATTCGCGGCCGCCGCCCGTCTCCTTCTCGCCGCCGAACGCCCCGCCGATCTCGGCGCCGCTCGTGCCGATGTTGACGTTCGCGATCCCGCAGTCACTCCCGCGGTGCGAGAGGAAGTACTCGGCCTCGCGCACGCTGTCGGTGAATATCGCGGACGACAGGCCTTGCGGAACGTCGTTGTGGATCTCGATCGCCTCGCCGATCTCCTCCACGGCCTCCCGGGGAGTGGCGTCCTTGGAGCCGTACCCTATGATGTAGAGGATCGGAGCGAAGGTCTCCTCCTGCACGATCGTGAAGTCGTTCTTCACCGCGGCGATGCAGGGCTTCACGTAGTGCCCTCCCGGGTAGTCGTCTCCCGTCAGCGGCTCGCCGCCGTACAGGATCTTCCCCCCCTCGGCCTTCACCCGCTCGATCGCGTTCTGGAGGTCGGACACGGCGCCCCGGGTAACCAGCGGCCCCATCAGCGTGTCCTCCTCCAGCGGGTTCCCGATCCGGACGCCCTCGTAGGCCTTCGTGAGGCGACTGACGAGCTCGTTCCGGACGGACTCGTGCACGATGATCCGGCGCGTGCTCGTGCAACGCTGTCCCGCCGTGCCGCAAGCACCGAAAAGGATCGCAGGCAGGACCATGTCCATGTCGGCGCTGGGAGTGACCACGATAGCGTTGTTTCCACCCAGCTCCAGAATCGTCCGGCCGAGTCGCCTGGCCACCGTCTCGGCCACCCGGAATCCCATCTGGGTGCTCCCGGTGAACGAGATGAGAGGCAGGCGCTTGTCCTGCAGCATGCGCTCGCCGACGGTCGAGCCCTTCCCGATCGCGAGCGAGAAGACCGCCGGGTCCACGTCGTTCTGCCTGCAGACCTCCGCCGCGATCTTCGTGACGGCCACCCCGCACAGCGGCACCTGGCTCGACGGCTTCCACAGGGTCGCGTCGCCGCACACCGCCGCGAGGGCCGCGTTCCAGCTCCACACGGCGACCGGGAAGTTGAACGCGGTGATCACGCCGACGACGCCCAGGGGATGCCATTGCTCGAACATCCGGTGATCCGGACGCTCCGACTGCATCATGTTGCCGTACAGCTGACGAGAGAGACCGACCGCGAAGTCGCAGATGTCGATCATCTCCTGCACCTCACCCTCGCCCTCCGCGACGATCTTGCCCATCTCCAGGCTGACGAGCCGCCCGAGCTCCGCCTTGTGCTCCCGCAGCCGGTTCCCGATCTGACGCACGACCTCTCCCCTGCGCGGTGCCGGGAGCTTGCGCCACTCGAGGAACGCGTCGTGGGCGCGACCGGCGATCTTCTCGTATTCCTCCTCCGTGACCTGCCGCACCTGGGCGATCACGGCGCCGTCGATCGGGCTCGTAACCTCCAGCTGAGGACCCGTCCCGATCCACTCACCGCAGAAGCCGCCGAGGTTGTTCTTCTCGATTCCGAGTACGCTCAAGAAGTCTCGCATTCAATCCTCTATCGTTCATTCAGATAATGAGTTGTGCTCTAGCGCGCGGGAGCCCGGGACCGCCGTTTCCGGCCGCGTGAGACAAGGCGGATGTTAGTCGATCGGCCCCGATACGGCTACCATTGCCGGATCGCGACGCGCTACATTCGTCCCGGACAGGGGATCACCCGTGAAGGGAGTGCATCGATGACCCGCTGCTGGCTGATGAAGTCCGAGCCCGACGTCTATTCGATCTCCGACCTCGAGCGCGACGGGTCCACCTGCTGGGAGGGCGTTCGGAACTACCAGGCACGAAACCTCATGCGCGAGATGCAGGTCGGGGATGCCGTGCTGTTCTACCACAGCAACGCGAAGCCCCCGGGGGTGGCCGGATTGGCCCGTGTCTCCCGGACGGCCTATCCGGATCACTTCTCCTGGCAGCCCGGTAACAAGTACTTCGACGAGAAGTCCTCGGCGGAAGACCCGCGCTGGTGGATGGTCGACATCGAGTACGTCGGTACGCTGCCCCACCTCGTGCCGCTCGATGACCTGAAGTCGGAGCCCGGTCTGGACGACATGGTCGTGACGAAGCGCAGCCGCCTCTCGGTCCAGCCGGTGACGCCGGCGGAGTACGAGATCGTCCTGCGCATGGGGGGGCTCGGCTGATACAGGCGGAAGACTGAGGCGGTTGTCGGCCTTTCCCATCCGGTCTAGCTTGGCGTCGTGAGCGAACTTCCCGAGCACCTGGGGACCGATGCGGTCCGGGGACGCTTCCCCACCCTCGATCACGTGTGGCTCGGCGCCGCCCTCACCATCGTTCTCGTCCGCGCCCTCGCCTGGCCCATCACGCCCAGCGATTTCTGGTGGCAGCTCGCGTACGGAAGGTGGATCGTGGAGCACGGGGCGATTCCCGCGATCGACCACTTCTCCTACACCCGCGCCGGCGAGCCTTACTTCGACCAGCCCTGGCTGTCGCAGCTCATCATGTTCGGCATCTACCGGGTCGGCGGTGCGACCCTGTCGCTGGTGTCCCTCGCCGCCATTCTCGGGCTCACGTACGCGATGCTCCTGCGGCAGGCGATCGCTCGGAGCCGGAACATCAGGATCAGCGCCGCCGTGCTGGTGCTCTCGCTCCCGGTGGCGATGACCAACTGGTCGGTGCGCTCGCAGCTGTTCGCCCTCCCGCTGTTCGTGGCGTACCTCGCTGTGCTCGAGGACTGGCGGCGGGAGCCGCGCGATGGGAGCGGCGCCGGGCCGAGCAGCCGCCTGTGGCTGCTGCCGGCGCTGATGCTGCTCTGGGTCAACCTGCACGGGTCGTTCGTTCTGGGCGGGCTGCTGATCACGCTCTATTTCGTTGCGGAGGGTATCGGGTTCGTGACGGGAAGGGACCGCCGCCCGGACCGGTTGCTGCAGCTCGTGCTCTGGGGCGGGCTGGCCGCGGCCGCGGTGCTGGTGAACCCCCGCGGGCCGGGAGTGTTCGCCTACGTCCTCGACCTCGTGGGCAACCCATCGATACAGGGAGCCGTCGAGGAGTGGATGGCGCCCACGATGGGAACGATCGTGGGCCGGACGTTCTTTCCGTATGCAGGCTTGGTCGCCGTCGTCGCCCTGACGGCGGCCGTGCGGCGACGGTCCGTCCGGATCGTCGATCTGCTCGTGCTCGCCACCTTCTTCTGGCTGGCGCTGGGCGGGGAGCGGCACGTGATGTGGTTCGAGCTCGTCTCCGTGCCCTTCCTGGCCGAGCAGGTCGCTCTCCTGACCGGGGACCGGACGGGAGAACGGCAGGGCAGCCTGGCGATCAACCGGGCTTTTCTCGTCACGTTCGCCGGGGCCGTGGTCCTGGTCCTGCCACCGGTGAAGCAGAGTCTTCCGCTTCCGCCGGAGCTCAGCCCCCTCATCTCGCCCGACACGCCCGTGGCCAGCGTCCGGTTCCTCGAGACCGACCGGGCCGCACCCGAACGCCTCTTCCACACCGAGAAGACCGGCTCCTACCTCATGTGGGCCGCACGCGGGCGGAAGGTGTTCATCGACGCTCGCGTCGAGCTCTATCCGGCCGGGCAGATCCGCGACTTCCAGCAGCTGAACGCCGG
>Ga0210099_1000532_pt1 | contig 12308 bp, 6 predicted proteins | sample Joice_ThreeSqA_D_4_FD_184872 | JGI IMG/M metagenome (GOLD analysis project Ga0210099, IMG submission 184872) | Wetland microbial communities from San Francisco Bay, California, USA, that impact long-term carbon sequestration - Joice_ThreeSqA_D2... | ecosystem: Environmental > Aquatic > Marine >...
TACCTCAGGTTCTTCAAAGAAACCAAAAGCAGTGATGCTTTCTTTCGAAAACTTGATCCAAAGTGCTTTGATTGGAAATAAAATAATACATCATTCAAAAAAAGACCGATGGCTGGCTTCACTTCCCTTTTATCACATTGGAGGCTTTTCAATTATTTTCCGTACACTTATGTTCGGTGCTTCAATTGCAATTCCCGATTCTCTTTCAAACGATGAGATTAAAAAAGCAATATTAAAATATCATCCGACTTTAGCTTCCTTAGTTTCTAATCAATTGAAGAAATTTGTTGATACTAAATTTGCTCCGCCTAAAGAATTAAGAATGGTTTTGTTAGGCGGAGGATTTTCCGATAAAGAATTAATCCTGAGAGCTATAGATATGAACTGGAATATTGCAAAAGTTTATGGGGCTACGGAAACATCTTCTTTTGTTTCCATAATGGGTAAAGAAGAAGTGAGAAGAAAGCCGGAAGCTTCGGGAAAAGCAATTTTGCCAAACCAGGTTTTTATATATTCGGATAAGGAGAAAACATTATCGTCCAAAAGCGGAGAGATTATAATTAAAAGTCCTGCAATTATGAAGGGTTATTATAAAAGCCAGGACAAAACAAATGCGAAATTGAAAGATGATTTATTTGCAACGGGAGATATCGGATATCTTGATGAGGAAGGATTTTTATTTGTAGAAGCTAAAAGAAGTGATCTTATAGTTTCGGGAGGAGAAAATATTTATCCATCCGAAGTTGAAAAAATAATCTTAACTCATAAGAATATTAAAGAAGTTTGTGTTATCGGAATAAAAGATAAAACGTGGGGACAGGTTGTTTCGGCGGCAATTGTATTAAAAACTAATACAAAACTATTAAACAGTGAATTGAAAAATTTTTTAAAAACTAAATTAGCGGGTTATAAAATTCCTAAAAAAATATTATTTGTTGATAAGCTGCCTAAAACAGAACTAGGGAAAGTAATGAGGGAAGATGTGAAAAAGTTACTAGATAAATAAAACTTTTAGGTTAGTCCAAAAAAAAGTGAAGTCAAAAGTCAAATCTCAAAATTCAAATCTTAACTTCCCGAGTGTTTTCTCAATCCTTCTGAAACTTTAAGTGTCAATTCTCTTTTCTTCCAATCTTTTTTACTAACACAAACATGAACTGTTCTAACTTTGTCAGTTATATCACCATTTTCATTTTTGCACTCATAATTCAATTCAAAAGATGAAGACTTTAGCTGTTCAACTTTTATTTCAACAGTTACTGTTTGTCCATATTTTAAAGGCCTGTGATAAGATGCTTCGCTTTTAATAATCGGCATTATATAATTATCATTATTCCAAAAATCTTCTTCAAGATCAAACGTCGAAATCATTTCTTCATAAGCAGAATGACAGAGTTCATAAATTCTTGCAAAAAACAATACTCCTGCAACATCACAATCGTGAAAATTAATTTTTCTTTTATATGTAAACATGTTACAACCGGAATCTATTATTGAAAATTACTGACACTAATTTAGTTAAGAATTAGATTAGTTTTAAGAATCTAAAACCATAATATTGAACACCTGCGGTGTTCTGGAATGACCGGTTTGGTAAATCTTCTACAAACATAGAATCCCTAATGGGATTCTTAAGAAAAAATCTCACCGGGACCTAATGTTTGCAGACTAAAAAGTTCAAAGAATTAGGAACCACATAGGAGTTCAACATTTTTATTACTATTAGTGCCGTGTAAAATCCCAAATTATAATCTGAGCATTTGGGAACTATATTTAGTATTTTTTCACGACAAAAAAATAAATTACATTAAGATAATTCTTCCGGGAGATAAAATGAGCTCATTCAAAAAAATTGCAATTTTGGGAGGCGGAAATATAGGACTTTCCATTGCACGCGGTTTAATAAAAGATAAAAGATTTTCGGCTTCCAACATTTATATAACAAAAAGAAATACTTCAGCTATTCCTGAACTTATTAAAAAAGGATTTAAAGTAGGCACAAATAATAGTGAAGCGGTTAAAAATTCCGAGATAATTATTATAGCAGTTCAGCCGCAGCAGTTGAATGATCTTCTTACAGAAATAAAAGGGGACCTTAAAGCGAACAAGCACATAATTATTTCTATTGTTTCAGGCGCAAGTATAAATGCAATGAAAAAAATAGTTGGGAAGAATATTGAAGTCATAAGAGCTATGCCGAATACAGCAATTGCTATCCAGGAATCTATGACATGTTTAACCGGTTCAAATAAAACTGATTCATCATTAAAGTTTGCCAAAGAAATTTTTGATTCAGTAGGTACGACCTTAGTTATAGATGAAGAATTAATGGTTCCTGCAACTGCGCTTTGCGCCTGTGGAATTGCATTCTTTTTAAGAGCTATACGTGCGGCTTCACAAGGAGGAATAGAAATAGGTTTTCATTCTGAAGAAGCTTTACTTATGGCTGCACAAACCGCTAAAGGCGCTGCTGGATTATTACTAAGTATGGAAAATCATCCTGAAAAGGAAGTTGACAAAGTAACAACTCCAAGAGGCTGCACAATCGCCGGACTTAATCAAATGGAACACAGCGGTTTCAGTTCTGCAATGATAAAAGGAATCGTAACTTCTGCTGATAAAGCTGCTTTGCTTTATAAGACTGATTAAATAATAACTAGCCTTGATAGTCTTTATTAGTCATTAGTATTTTGCACAAAAGTCTCTTTTCTACCGTAATACTTTCCGGTAATTTATTTATCATCTGTTAACAGCTAATGTTTACAACTTTTTAGGGGCACTATTTTAGAAGAATGACTATATCAAAAAACCTTTTTTGCTTTAATGGCATAGGTTTTGATAATTATCACACAACTATTTAATAAAATAGGACTTAACACATTTATGGATTCCAACATTTACTGAATTATGGGCGTTGCAATATGATTAGATACGTTTTTAATGTTTGAAAATTGTACCATATTAAAAATTTTTCACAACACTTCAGATTATTCCTGTTGTCAATAAGTTATACCTAGATGGGAAAAATATATAAACAGAAAGATAGTAGCCTTTCAAAAGTTATAAAGAGAAAAAAAACTGCTCAGAAAGTACGTTCTCTCTTTCAATCCGCACCAGATGTATTTGTTATTACAGATAATAGGGGAAAAATATTAACTGCCAATAATCAACTGGAAAAAGTATTTGGATATAGTGAAAATGAAATAATAGGTAAAAACCTTTGTTTTTTATTCCCTGAAAGATTCCAGGCAAGACATGAACTAAACATAAACTCCTGCTTCAAAAATTCTTCTTCACAAACTATAGGGAGTAATTCCGAACTTTTCGGGCTAAGAAAAAACGGTTCAGAATTTTTCATTGAAGTAAGTCTGAATCGTCTGACTGTAGATAATGAAGAAACTGTTATTGCAATTATTAAAGATACTAGTGAGAAAAAAAGACTACACGATAATTTACAATTAAGTGAACGGCGATATCAGGAACTAACGAATATTTCTCCTGTAGGAATATTCCGTACCGATGCGGAAGGAAAAACCACTTATGTAAATCCTAAATGGTGTGAGATTTCAGCATTGTCTTTTGAAGACGCGTTAGATTATGGTTGGCTTAATGCAGTTCATCCCGAGGATCGTGAGAAGTTGATCGATGGCTGGAAAAAGTCTGTTAAGTCACTTTCAGATTCTATGATTGATTATCGTTTTATACGTAACGATGGATCTATTGCATGGGTAATGGGTAAAGCAGTCCCGGAATCTAATCTATCAGGTAAGATTACTGGATATATAGGAACTATTATAGATATCACAAAACGTAAACAAGCTGAAGAAAAATTACTGCGAGAACAGATTTTATTGCGAACATTATTAGATAACATTCCTGATGGAATCTACGTTAAAAACAAATCTTGTAAAAAGATTATGGCAAATTTAGCAGACATCAAAAATATGGGGCTTAAGAATGAGTCTGATGTAATTGACAAAACCGATTTTGATCTTTTCCCAAAAGAGACTGCAGAAAGGTTTTTCCTTGATGATCAAACTGTACTTAAAACAGGTAAACCATTAATAAACAAAGAGGAATTCTTAATAGATCCTGGTGGAAATAAGAAATGGCTTCAAACATCAAAAATACCATTATACGATGGAAATGGAGAAATTTCAGGTTTGGTTGGGATTGGTCACGATATAACAGAGAAAAAGAATGTGGAAGATGCACTTAAGAAAAATGAATACTTACTTAAAGTAGCACAAAGGGTAGCCGGACTTGGCCATTATACTCTTGATGTTTCTAGTGGTAAGTGGGAGAGCAGCGAAATTTTAGATGAAATATTTGGAATTAATCGAACATTTCTGAAGGATATAGAAGGTTGGTTAAGAATCGTACACCCTGATCACAGAGAAAGAATGAGGATATATTTTTCTAACGAAGTGATCGGTAAACACAAACGATTTGATAATGAATATCAAATAATTCGGGTTGCAGATGGAGAAGTAAGATGGGTACACGGTATAGGTGAATTAGAATTTGATGATAATAATAATCCAATCAAAATGATAGGAACAATTCAGGATATAACTGGCAGAAAAGAGACTGAGAAAGAATTACGAGAAAGCGAAGAACGATTCCGCTCACTCTATGAGAACAGCACTGTTGGAATTTATAGAACTACTCCGGATGGAAAAATATTGTTAGCTAATCCAACATTAGTTAAAATTTTAGGATTTAATTCTTTTGACGAGCTTGCTAAAGTTAATCTCAGCAAGCAAGGATTTGAAACTACGGATGAACGAATTAGATTCATCGAAAGGGTTGAAAAAGAAGGGGAAATAAAAGGATTAGAATTTAAGTGGAAAAATAAGGATGGAAATACTCTTTACATTAGAGAAAGCGCAAAAGCGGTACGCGATATAAATGGTAAAACCCTTTACTATGATGGAACAATTGAGGATATCACTGAACATAAAAGAGCTGAAAAAAATGTAATCATAATGTCAAAAGCAATTATACAAAGTCCGGTAAGTATAATAATAACTGATGCTGAGGGCATTATAGAGTATGTTAATCCTATGTTTACAAAAGTAACCGGGTATAGTGCCGAAGAAGTAATAGGAGGGGATCCGGGAATACTAAACTCAGGTTATCATTCCAAGGAATTTTATGCAAATCTCTGGAACACAATTTTATCAGGGAAAGATTTTTCTTGTGAAATGTATAACAAAAAGAAAAATGGTGAGTTATTCTGGGAAAATGTAATTATATCTTCAATAGTAGATGAAAAAGGAAATATCACCCATTTTGTTGCAGTGAAAGAAGATATAACAGAAAAGAAAAATACTATTCAAGAACTTATAGTAGCTAAAGAAAAAGCAGAAGAGATGAATCGCTTAAAATCAAACTTTCTTGCAAATATGAGTCACGAATTACGTACACCCCTTGTTGGTATAATAGGTTACTCTGAATTTCTTTGCAAGGATCTTACTGATCCTGGGCTGAAGGAAATGTCAGAAGCTATTTATGATTCAAGTAAAAAACTTACAGAAACTCTCAACTTGATTCTCGATCTTTCAAAAATTGAAAGCGATAAACTAGAACTAATTCCGGAAAAATTTGAAATGATTACTGCTTCGTTAGAAATTGTAAATTCTTTCAAAGAGTTTGCTAACAAAAAAGGAGTATATCTTAAAAGTGAGTTTGAATCACCAAAATTGTTCGCTAATCTCGATATCAGAGCATTTCGTTCTATACTAAGTAACCTTGTAAACAATGCTATTAAATTTACAAACACGGGTGGTGTGACTGTAAATTTATCCCCGGACAAAGTTAATGGTAAAGATTTTGTTGTCATAAAAGTTATTGATACCGGCATAGGAATTTCAAAAGAAAACCATAACCATGTCTTTGAGGATTTCCGCCAGGTTAGCGAAGGTTTAGACAGGAATTTCCAAGGTTCGGGTCTTGGATTAAGCATTACAAAAAAGTTTGTTGAAAAACTAAATGGTACTATCAATATATATAGTGAGCTCGGTAAAGGCAGCACTTTTACTGTTAGACTGCCGCTCTCATCAGAAGGCGTTAAATCTATTGAAGCTGAATCAAACAAAGAGAATAAATCAATGCATTTTGATTCTGTTGCATCAATCCTGATTGTTGATGATGATGAAAACATTAATAACATCATAAGAAATTATCTCCCATCTAAACTCGATGTAACCTATACAAAAGATGCTTATGATGCTTTTAAATTTGCAGGAAAGAAAAAATTTGATGTAATCTTTATGGATATTAATCTGAAAAAAGATCTTGACGGAAAACAAGCAGCACAGGAAATAAGGAAAATAAAAGGTTATGAGAACACACCCATAGTTGCCTGTACAGCTTATGCACTAAAAGGAGACAAAGAAGAATTTCTGTCTGCAGGTTGCACCCATTATCTATCTAAGCCTTTCAGTAAAGAAGAAATCCTATCTTTAATTGATGAAATATTGGCGCCTAATCAGTAAGATAAGCTATTTAAGCAGAATCATCTTCTTAGTTTGAACAAAATTCCCTGCCTGAATCTTATAGAAATATACACCTCCGGCTAGATTGCTTGCGTCAAAATTAATTTCATAACTACCGGCAGGTTTTCTATCATTAACAAGAGTTGCTACCTCGTTGCCTATTATATCATAAACCTTTAACGAAACAAACTCGGGTTTTGTAATTTCAAAATTAATACTCGTTGTTGGATTAAAAGGATTGGGATAATTTTGGAATAACGAAAATTTTCCGGGTTTACTAAAATTAATTTCAATAGTCTTTGAATATTCGAACGAACCGTCAAAATCAATTTGCTTCAAACGATAGGAATATGAAGTTGCGCTAATATTATTATCAACAAACGAATATGATTTAGGTTCTGTTGTTGTACCAAAGCCTGCTACATATCCTATTTTTTCCCACTTCTGGATTCCGACATTAGAATTCTGACTTCTTTCAATTTCAAATCCACGGTTATTTGTTTCTGTTGCAGTTTCCCAGCCAAGTTGAACTGAAGAATTTTGATTTACGGCAGTAAAAGATGTTAACTCAACAGGAATAATAAAAACATCATTTATTGCTCCCGGAGTTCCATGCCCCAAAGAAGCCGCCCAGTTTTCTGCGACTGAATTATCAAGATCAGGATTTTTCAGAGAAAGAGAAGCTCCATTTCCGTCCGCTTCTGTTGGCCAGGGATCATTGTCCCCATAAGTCAAAGAATCTATAAGAATCATAGAGCTATCATAAAGCCTCACTAATTCCCCGCTTCCGCTTAACCCAAAACCTACTTCACCAATGAAGTTAGTAACATCCGGAAATAACGCCTTAAACTTAGTCGTATCAATACACAATACTAAATATCCGCTTGAATCTAATATTGTTCCTTCAGGAATCGTAAATATATGTCCATCATCTGAATCTTTAAATACCCAGCCCGATATATCTACAGAACTTCCGTTATTGTTATAAAGTTCAATCCAATCATCTGTATCGAATGATACTTCATCAGAATTATAATTGATTTCATTTATTACAACCTGTTGTGCTTTAATAGATGAGACACAAATTATTGCAAATAAAAAAATGGTTATAGCTAGCTTATTTTTCATATCAATCTTAAAATTTTTTGTTAGTAAATATTTATTAGAGATACAATTTCCCTAAAAAACTGACTCTTAATTTTTAATATAATGTTTTAATCCATTTCTTAAAAGCAACAAGCAGAGAAGTTTGTTATTATTTTTTAGACATCGATAATTTTTTTGACCTCATTCCAAAAAAGAAAAACCATCAAGGCTCATAATCTCACTTTGAAACTGAAGGATTATAGTCCCGAAAACTACTACCTAAATAGGTAATTTTATAAAAATGAGAGTGCTATAACCTACATCTTGGGGTAGTATTTTGAAAATCATAAAGAAGTGCAGTAAAATTTAATTATTTTTATTCAAATAATACGAACATACTTTTTACTGAGGCATATCTTTATGGTTCACAAACCTAAACTCTGGCAATTAGTTTTTACTTCCCTTTTCATAATTAGTTTTACACAGGGAAAGATACTATACAAGAATCAGGATTCTAAAGTCATTACTGATCTAATTGAACCAATAAATTTAGTATCCGGGAAAACAGATTCGCTGCTTATCTCAGATTTATTCTATGCCGATAATTATAAGCAAATAAAGATTGCTTCCAATCCTTTTGTCAGGATGAGATTCAATCATGATAAAACGAAATTTATATTTTTCCCATCCGAAAATTTTGAAGGTCTTACATTAATAGATTTTAGGTTTGCAGATAATACTTATGAAATACCTGTTCGCGTTAGCCAAGAGCAATATGTTAGATTTTCATTTAAGTCAGGAAAAGATTACGAGAAAGTTTTCCTGTTTGGGAGTTTCAATAGCTGGGATAGATCAAGCATTGAGATGATGAACAATAACGGCAATTATGAAATAGAAATACCATTAGAACCGGGAAGATATCAGTATAAGTTTTTTGCGGATGGCAACGAACTACTTGACCCGAATAATTCCGAAAAAATTCCAAATGGAATGGGAGGTTATAATTCTGTTTTAACTGTAGAACCAAAACATAAAACACAACCCTTTCTTCACACGTTAAATAGTGAAATTAACGAAAACACTTCAACATTTTCTTTTGTTTATGGTGATGGTAACAAAATAAAAAAACTTAGCAATGAAGACATAATTGCTTTGCTTGATAATATCAAAATAGATAAGAAATATATTAATGTAAGCGGCGATACTATTTCAGTTTCTTTAGATAAATCCAGACTAACCGGTAAGAAAACCTTAAGAGTTGCGGTAAATAAAGATGGCCAGGCAACAAACATTCAGTACGTGATCCTTTTTGATGGAAAGCCAGCAGGAGACAAACAAAATTTTACCTGGCATGATGCAATAATATATTCGGCACTAATTGATAGATACAACGATGGTGATAAATCTATTAACAAACCGATAATCCACGATTCACTTTTTGAAAAAGCAAACTATATGGGAGGCGATTTCCAGGGATTAATTAATAAACTTAATGAAGGATATTTTGATTCTCTCGGGATAACAACTTTATGGATTTCTCCTGTTTATGAAAATACAGATTCAGCTTTTAGGGAATTCCCGAAACCGCACAGATGGTTTTCTGGTTACCACGGATACTGGCCGGTGGGAGCCCGGGAAGTCGAAAATGAATTTGGCTCTATGGAAAAACTCAAGGATCTTATCAATGAAGCCCATAAACATAATGTAAAAGTCCTGCTGGATATAGTTGCCCACCATGTTCATAAAGATCATCCATATTTTAAAGAACACCCTGATTGGTTCGGGCATCTTAAATTACCCGATGGCAGGTTAAACCTACGGTTATGGGATGAGTATAGATTAACAACGTGGTTCGAACCATTTATGCCTTCATTCGATTTTATTAATTCACAAGCAGCCATTGATGCAGTTACTGATGATGCCATCTGGTGGCTTAAGGAAACAGGAGCTGATGGTTTCAGACAGGATGCGGTCAAACATATTCCAAATAATTTTTGGCGATCTCTAAACAGAAAGTTAGAAAAAGAAGTTGAGATTCCGGAACAAAAAGAAGTATTCCAGATGGGAGAAACTTTTGGCAGCTACGATCTAGTAAAATCTTATGTTAACAACGGACAATTACCGGCTCAATTTAATTTCAACCTTTATGATGTTGCAATCCCTACTTTCTTAAACCAGAATGCTTCGTTTGAACGACTTGATAAAGAAATAAAAAAAGGGTTGCACATTTTCGGTGAAGATAATTTAATGGGAAATATTATGGATAGTCAGGATAAGGACCGATTTATGGCTTATGCAGATAGTGATCTCATAATAAACGATCCAAATTCAATTGAGATTGGCTGGAATAATCCTCCCAAAATAGATTACAAAAGCAGTTACAATAAAGAAAGATTATATCTCGCTTATTTACTATCTATTCCGGGAATCCCAACAATTTTTTATGGAGATGAAATAGGAATGACAGGCGCGGCTGATCCTGATAACAGGAGAATGATGAGGTTCGGAAATCAATTGACTTCAAACGAAAAAGAAAATTTAAGTGAAGTAAGGAAGCTAATTCACTTAAGAGACAATCACCCGGCTTTACGTTATGGTGATTATTACTCGTTGAAAGCCGACACAAATATTTTTGTTTATATAAGATCAGATATGAATGAAAGGGTTTTAATTGTTTTAAATAAAAATCCGGATGCTCAAAATATAACAGTGGAATTACCTGGTTTCTTTAACTCAACTTCTTTAGTTGATTTATTAAATGATGAAGATATCCCAATGAATGATAATCAGGCACAATTCTCAGTAAGCGAAGCCGGATATAGATTTTTTAATATCCTAAATAAGAATCAATAACGAAATCATAATGGCAATGAACCACAATTTTAAATTTTACCTGATTATAATTTTATCATTTAGTTTCTGGGGATTCGGGAAAAAAGAAATTCCAAGAGTCCCTGGATGGGCAAAAGAAGCAGTGTGGTATCAGATATTTCCTGAAAGATTTGCTAACGGGGATAAAAATAATGATCCGACTCCTCACGATATGGAAGGAGCCTGGCCTTATCAAATTCCTGATGGATGGCAGATTTCTCCATGGACCTCAGATTGGTACGAGCTACAGCCATGGGAAAGAGCAAATGGGCATGACTTCTACTGGAATGCAGGAGTGAGAAGATACGGAGGCGATATACAAGGAATAATAGATCATCTGCCTTATCTAAAAAAACTAGGAATTAATTCAATATATCTTAATCCGCTTTTTGAATCGCCATCACTACATAAATACGATACAAAACTTTATCATCATATCGATAATAATTTTGGACCTGATCCTAAAGGTGATGAGGCCGTATGGGAAAAAGAAAATCCTGGTGATCCGAAAACCTGGAAATGGACTTCTGCGGACAGTTTGTTTCTCTACTTATTAAAAGACGCCCATAAAAGTGGAATTAAAGTTATAATAGATGGAGTGTTTAATCATGTTGGAACTACTTTCTGGGCTTTTCAGGATGTAATAAGGAATCAGCAAAAATCTTTGTATAAAGATTGGTTTAAAATTAAATCTTTTGATAATCCAGGTACACCAGAGAATGAGTTTGAATATGAAGGATGGAATGGTGTCAGAGATTTACCTGAAATAAAAAAAGATCCCGAAACAGGTTTGGTAAAGGGATTTAGTGATCATATTCATTCGATTGTAAAAAGATGGATGGATCCGAACAATGACGGAAATCCTGAAGATGGAATAGATGGATGGAGACTCGATGTTGCCGAGAAGGTAAGTATTAAATTTTGGAAAATCTTTAGAAACTGGGTAAAAGAAATTAATCCGGAAGCTTATATAACAGGAGAGATATGGTGGGAAGATTGGCAGGAAAACAAAATTTTTAATGCTTCACCCTGGCTGCAGGGAGATTCTTTTGATGGTGTAATGAACTACAGGCTTGGACGTGTTATCAAACAATTTGTAATCGATATTAACGACCAAATATCTGCGCAGGCATTTGCCGATAGTATCTCCAGAATGAAGAAAAATTATTATAACGATAATTTTTTAGCTGCTCAAGATTTGATGGATAGTCACGACATAGATAGAATTGCGTCGCAAATAGTAAATCCCGATAGATGGTTTGATCATTTCGGTGATCCCGGACAAAATAAAAATTACAAAGTAAGAAAACCAAATAACGAAGAAATTTTCAAGCAATATCTGATAGCAGGAATTCAAATGACGATGCCGGGCGCACCAATGATTTATTATGGTGATGAGGCAGGAATGTGGGGGGCGGATGATCCGGATTGTCGAAAGCCAATGGTCTGGCAAGAATTGACTTATGAATCTGAAACCAGCGATCCATTAGGACGTCCCCGTACTACAGATTCTGTAAAATTTGATGCCAGCTTATTTAATTGGTATAAAAAATTAATCTCAATAAGAAAAGAAAATCAAACTCTTTCACTCGGTAATACTAAATTCTTTTTAATTGATAATGATAACAAAATTATTGGCTACTCAAGAATTTTAGGTTCTGAAACTATTTTTGTTGTTATTAATAATAAAGATAAGAGTGATGAAATAAGTGTGAACTTTAAAACAAGAAATAAGGAATTAACTAACCTGGTTGATGAAAGCACAATTACCGGGGAAAATCAATTGTATAAGATTAAGTTAAAACCTTACGGTTTAGTAATATTGAAATAATCTGACTCAGAAGAATTTTTTAA
>Ga0210099_1000533_pt1 | contig 12290 bp, 10 predicted proteins | sample Joice_ThreeSqA_D_4_FD_184872 | JGI IMG/M metagenome (GOLD analysis project Ga0210099, IMG submission 184872) | Wetland microbial communities from San Francisco Bay, California, USA, that impact long-term carbon sequestration - Joice_ThreeSqA_D2... | ecosystem: Environmental > Aquatic > Marine >...
TTGATTAACTTGATCGTTTATTCCTCCACCATAAAAAATGCTTTTTATAAAAGTAAAAATTCTGTTTCTCGAATGTTTAAAAACCATTGCAATTGAAAATGCTCCCAATAAGCTGCCTAACGAAGTTGCAAAAATATGTTTTGGCTTGGCTCCACCAACAAAAAACATTGAGAGCGAAATAAAAATTATTATTAATTAAGAGGCGAGCAATTCTATTTGTGTTCTGAGTGTTTTTACTAACGAAAAAACAGAGGGATCTTTAGAAATTGCTTCGTCGATTGAATTGTGAGCATGAATAACCGTGGAATGATCTCTACCCCCGAATTGCAAACCAATAGATTTTAAAGAAGATTTTGTTAGCTCTTTTGAAAGATACATTGCTATCTGGCGTGCAAAGACAATTTCTTTTTTCCGGGATTTGTCGCGTAGCTTATCTTCCGTAATACCCAGGTAAGCGCAAACTATTTTAGTTATATTTTCAATAGTTATATTAACCTTACGATCAGTGGCTATTTCTTTAACGACTTTCCGTGTTAACTCTATATCGATATTTACAGAATTTAAAGAGGCACTAGCAAGGAGTTTAATTAAACAGCCCTCAAGCTCTCTTATATTAGAAGTAATATTGCTGGCAATATATTCTAATATTTCTATAGAAACAGACATTCCATAATCATTTGCTTTTCTTTTAAGAATAGCAAGTCTGGTTTCGAGTTCAGGAGGCTGAATATCGGCAGTTAAACCCCACTGAAACCTTGAGATCAATCTTTCGTCAAGACCTTTTAGTTCTTTTGGGGGCTTATCGCTTGATAAAATTATTTGTTTTCCCGATTGATGAAGAGTGTTAAAGATATGAAAGAACAAGTCCTGTGTTTTTTCTTTCCCAATAAGAAATTGGATGTCATCTATAATAAGAATATCCATACTTCTGTAAAATCCTGAAAAATCATTTACCTTATTTGATTGAATTGCCTCGACAAAATCGACCGTGAACGTATCAGAGGAAAGGTAAATTGCTCTTTTCTCCGGATAAACATCTAGAATTTTATTTCCTGCTGCTTGTATCAAATGAGTTTTTCCTAAACCTACGCCACCGTAAACAAATAACGGATTAAAAGAAGTTCCCCCAGGGTTATCACTTATAGCCAAGGCAGCTGCACGTGCAAGCTGGTTTCCCTCTCCCTTAATAAAGTTTTCAAAGGTGTAACGTGGATTCAGATGAGATTCAAAGTCTTTCGGCCTAGGCTTTTCAGTAACCTTAATCTGTGGAACCTTTTGAACATTAGAGTTTATTACAGAAGAACTGTCTCCCTCTTCCTTTATAATGTAAGCAAGTTTTGCTTCGGGCCCTAAAACCTGGGCGATAGTTTTTGTAATTAGAGTATTAAAATGTTCATCAATCCATTCCCAGAAGAACTGGCTGGGAAGCTGTACCTTCAGTGTATGGTCCCCGAGTTCCAAGGGCTTTATTGGTATGAACCAGGTATTGTATGTCATTAAAGTTACGTTGTCTTTAATGTGTTTTAAGCATTCTCTCCACACAGAAGTAGGATCGCGCATAGCAGATTGTCTGGAGGAAACGGTATTCAACATATTACGTTATCCACAGTAGAATAGTTCAATAAAACCATCAATTTTAGTTTCTATTAAGCGAAAAATTAACAGACCAAAACCAATATCCACAACTTATTAACATCACATGCCGACACGTAAGTGTCTGCAGTACATAGCATTAACTAAAATAAATTGAGGTATACACACATAAATAAGTTTTGGTTTTTAGGGAGTCACATGCAAAATTATGTGGAACGTTTTCACAATTAAATTTTATCCACAAACCATTCACAACTTTTTTGCTCCTCTCTCTTCCCAAAAAATATAAAGTAAAACTAACTCGTGCAAATTAATTCTTTACTAAGAGGAAAAAAAATTAAAGCTTTTAAAACTTGGGTAAAAAAGATAATATTTAGTATTTTTAGTAATTAAAAAATACAGCTAAAGTTAATTATTAAGGGTAACGCATGAAACGGACATATCAGCCGAGCAACCGGAAAAGAAAAAACAAACATGGTTTCAGAGAAAGAATGAAAACCAAAAACGGAAGAAAGGTTTTGGCAAATAGAAGAGCCAAAGGAAGAAAAAGTTTAACAGTTAGTGATGAGAAATAATTTCTTTGAGACAGCACGGTCTTTCCAAGAAAGAAAGAATAAAGAGCAAAAAAAGTTTTAATGAATTATTTACCACGGGTAAAGTCCTCATTTCTAAAGATCAGAAAATTAAAGCCGTATATTTAGCAGAAAAAACAACCGAAGAGTTTGGAGTAAAGATTGCAGCGGCTGTTTCAAAAAAACATGGAAAGGCAGTCTGGCGAAACCGGGTTAAAAGATTAATAAGAACCTCTTACAGACTAAACAAAGAGAAACTGGCAGTCTTTTGTAAGAAAAAAAAGATATTGCTCAGGGTAGTATTTTCAACATTTTCGATGACAGAAGAAACGACGAAAAAGATGAGTTTAAAAGATATAATGCCTGGGGTTATCGAACTGATGCAGCGGATAGAAAGCAGGATATAATGAAAACTATTTTAATAATCATTATAAAATCATATCAAAAAATAATCTCGCCTCTATTCCCGCCATCCTGTAGATTTTATCCCTCTTGCTCTGAATACGGAATTGAGGCAATAACAAAACATGGTGCAATAAAAGGTGGAATAATGACTGCCTGGAGAATTTTAAGATGTAACCCCCTAAATAAAGGTGGATATGATCCTGTACGCTAAACGGAAAACCAATGGATAAAAGAACAGTTATAGCATTTATATTAATTGGGGGCATATTAATTATCTGGTTGTATTTTAACTCACCAAAGCCACCAATTAATCCGCCACTAAACCCGGCAGATACGACACATGTTACAAAGTTAGATACGATTTCCAACCCAGTTCCTAAAAAAGAAGTTCCAAGAGTTGAAGCAAAGGAAACAACCCCAACACTGGGCAAGTTTTTTCAGAAGTCAAGCGAGAAGGGGAAAATAATAACGATAGATAACGACCTTGTAACGCTCGAAATTTCAACAGAGGGAGCAAATATAAGAAAGTGTTATCTAAAGAAATTTAGGAACTGGTATTCTGCAAAATCTGATTCGGCTAATTATCATACGATGGTTCAGTTAATAAACTATAGTTTGTCAAACGCCTATGATATTGCTTTTGTTACTTCAGATGGTAAAGCCATTAATACAGGAGAACTTCACTTTGACAGCGACGCAAAAAAGCTCAGGTATAATCTTTCGGGAACAGACAGCCTGACTTTAGAATTTACAACCAAAGCAGAGAACAAGGGCGAGATAAAAAAGATATACACTTTTTATGGTAACAAGTATAACTTTATTTCCAATATTCAACTTATTGGGATGAATAATATAATTGGAAACAATGCCTATGATGTTGTATGGAATAGCGGCATTCGTTTCGTAGAGAAAAATTCTGTCGACGAGGCGAACTCCTCAGATGCCAGTGTTTATTATGGAGATGAACAGGTTCTTGTAGATGCTACGGATTTGAAAGAACCTGTTGAGAAAGAATTCAATGGCAGAGTCGATTGGCTAAACATAAGGAACAAGTATTTTACTGCAATAATAGCCCCGAAGAACCCCGGGGGAGTAGAGGGTGCATATATAAAAGGCACAAGGGAAGAAATAGACCAGGAGGGAGTTAATGAAATTTATAGCGGGCGCCTGATAATCCCTTTCAAAAACACCGAATTTGAATCGAATACATTTAATATTTACTTGGGCCCGGTTGATTATGACATCTTAAAAGAATATGGGGACAACTTTGAGGCAATCGTAAATTTTGGCAGCCTTTTCGGAATTACTTTTATAGTAAGACCTATCGCCGAATATGTTCTGCTTCCCTTGTTTACTTTTCTTCACAGCATCATTCCAAACTATGGTTTTGTAATAATCGTTTTTTCGATCATCATAAAAATTGTTCTTTATCCTCTTACAAAGCAGAGCATGCAATCAATGAAAAAAATGCAGCTGCTTCAACCTAAAATAACCGAAATAAAAGAAAAGTATAAAGAAGATGCCCAAAAAATGAATAAAGAAACGATGAAACTTTATTCTACTTACGGTGTAAATCCGGCGGGGGGTTGTTTGCCATTACTTTTGCAGATGCCAATATTTATTGCTTTGTGGGGATTGTTCCGCGTTGCCATAGAATTAAGACAAAAGCCATTCATATTCTGGATAACAGATCTATCCCGCCCAGATATTATTTATCACATGTCTTTTAAATTGCCGATTTTTGGAATAGATCAATTATCCGGATTAGCTTTATTAATGGGGGTCACTACTTTCTTCCAACAAAAGATGAGCATGAAGGACCCAAAACAGCAGGCGCTGGTTTATGTTATGCCGGTCATGTTGACTATTCTTTTTATGAGCTTTCCTTCCGGACTAAATCTTTATTACTTTATGTTTAATGTTCTTTCGATTGCGCAGCAGTATTATATAAATCACAAGCATGATGGGATGGAACTGGAACCGGTAAAGAATCCTAAGAAGCAAAAGGGCTTTATGTCGAAGCTTTTGGAAGCAGCCGAGCAGAATGCAAAACAACAACAGAAAAAAAGAAGATAAAAACAGCCCAGTTACAAAGCATTTATAAAGCCATAGAAATATGCTATTTTAATTTGCAAAAAATTTCTTCTTTGTAAATGTCTTTTAAGTTCAAAATAGTTTTTGTCACGATTCTTTTTGCCTTTACTGCTGCGATAAGAAGTCAAACCCCGGAGACCATTCAAGCAGAATATAAAAAAGAAAAACTCCCCTTTGGCCTTGAAGAAAAAATTCCGAAGAACAGGCCCGTCGTGGCCCTGGCACTAAGCGGCGGCGGCGCGCGCGGACTAGCACAAATTGGGGTTTTAAAAGCCCTGAAAGAAGCAGGAATTCATATTGATATGATTGTTGGAACCAGCATGGGCAGTATTGTTGGCGGGCTTTATGCTGCCGGATATTCCATTGAACAGCTTGACTCAATTGCGAGAAATACAAACTGGGACGAACTTTTACTGCCGGAAGGCGAAACAAACAGAAGAGAATTATTTGTCGATCAAAAGGTTACCGAAGACAAAGCAATTTTAACGTTAAGACTTGACGGTTTTACGCCAGTAATTCCGACAGCAATAAACACAGGACATAGACTATCAAATTATTTGAATCTACTGGCATTGCAGGCCCCGGTTCATGTAGAAAAAAGTTTTGATGATTTTAAAATTAAATTCAGGGCAGTGTGTACAGATCTTGTTACAGGGAATGCAGTTGTTCTGGATAAAGGTTCTTTAAGCCAGGCAATGAGAGCAAGTTCAAGCGTTTCGTTTTTCCTTCCCCCGGTCAGGATAGATTCCTTAATTTTAGTAGACGGAGGATTGGCCGCGAACATTCCGGTTAAGATTGCACTTGAACAAGGAGCAGACATTGTAATTGCAGTCAATACTGCAAGCGAGCTTCACCCCAAAGAAGATCTTGATTTACCCTGGGTTATAGCAGACCAGATAATAAGTATACCAATGAAACACATGAACGAAAACCAGTTGGCCCTGGCTGATTTTGTTATAACACCGGTGGATTCAAACAGATCAGCGACAGATTTTACAAGAGTAGATTCGCTAATATCGGAAGGATATGTAAGCACCTTACAACAGACTGCGGCCATAAGAAGAGAAATTGATAGCGTTGCTTACCAAACCCTATTTTGGCAGGGGAAATACTTTAGGGGAGTTGAAACTCATAAAGGTGTTTTCCCTTGGGAAACTTCCTTGTTAGAAAAATATTCGTCTGAAGATTCTGTTTCAGAAAAAGAAATAAAAAAAGATATTTACTCCTTATATAATACAGGTGAGTTTGAAAACATTAAGGCGATTATTAAAAGGGGAGAAAACGACACAGAAATATCTTTTGTTTCAAACACCAGACAAATAATAAAAAAAATAGATTGTTCCGGAATTACGGTTATAAACAAAGCTAATGTTGACAGAATAACCGAAGAAGTAGTCGGCAAACCCTATAATGGGAAAACAGTTTACTCGCTTATAGTGGAGATTCTTAACCAATACAGGAAAGCAGGCTATTCTTTAGCATCAATAAGAGACAGAAAATTTAACGAGTATACTGGAAGATTGTCTCTCTCCTTTGACGAAGGAATAGTTTCCTCCATTTTAGTAGAGGGAAATACCAGGACGAGTCCAAATATCATTACAAGAGAATTTCCAATAAAGGCGGGAGACTATTTTCGTTATGCGGAAGTTTCAGAAGGATTAACTAATCTTAGAAGCACAAATCTTTTTGACGGCATAATACTCCTGGTAAAAAAAGATGGGGACATGAATAAAATAATATTGAGAGTGGATGAAAAAACATCCGGTCTGTTAAGAGTTGGATTCAGGGTAGATAACGAGAACAAAGCCCAATTGAATCTTGATATAAGAGACGAAGATCTTTTAGGAACCGCAACCGAGCTGGGGCTTATCTTGTTCGGGGGAACAAGAAACAGGGCCTTTGTTTTAGAGCACAAATCAAACAGGATATTTAATACGTATTTAACATATAAGATAAATGCATATTATCAATATCAAAATGTTTATAGCTATAAAGATGCCCCGACGATCTCAGATGGAACTTTTTCAAGAGAAGTAGATGGTGAGTATAGACAAACATATTACGGAGCCTCCATAGCGGTGGGAACCCAACTAGAGAAGTTTGGCAATCTTATATTTAAGGGGAAATACCAGTTTGATGAAATTAAAAACATAGTGGGTGCCCCAGAAAAAGTATCGAGACAAAAAGTAGTAAGCCTTAAGATAAGTACAACAATAGACTCGCAGGACAGATACCCATATCCGAAGAGTGGAGTTTATTTCAACGGCTCCTATGAAACGGCAAGCTCTTTTTTAGGCGGAGACGTTGGTTTCTCCAACATAGGGTTTGATTACAGAAGTTATTTTACTATAAATAATGTACATACATTCTCACCCAGAATAATGATGGGCTTTGCAGACAAAACGTTACCGCTGGCAGAACAATATTCTCTCGGTGGACAAAATTCTTTCTTTGGGATGAGAGAAAATGAATTTAGGGGAAGGCAAATATTTTTAAGCTCTTTACAATATTCGGTTCTGCTCCCGCTTAAAATCTTTTTTGATGCTTACTTTAGTATGAGGTACGATTTGGGATGGACTTGGCCTCTTCAGGAACAGATAAGATTTAAGGATTTAAGACAGGGAATCGGGGTAACACTATCCTTTGATACTCCGGTAGGACCAGCGGATTTTTCAATTGGCCGAAGTTTTCTTTATACAAAAAATCTCCCCAGCAATCCAATAAGCTGGGGAGACGTAGAGTTCTATTTTTCCATAGGATATTTTTACTGATAATTCTATAGAAAACACCAAAGCCTTTTCTATAGAATCGAATAAACGAGACCCAGCTGTAAACCTTCTTTTATCTGTGTCCTGGAAATCTGGGCTTCTTCGTATACTAAAAGAAAAGTCAAGTTTACGTTAAGATAATCATTCACTTTTGCTGCAATTGTATTATCCCATCGAACATCCCAAACATCCATGCTATTAAAACGACTAAACAATCGTAGTTTGGTTTTTAACAAAACATTTTCCATTACAGTATATTCTGCTGTAGTTACAGACTCGAGGCCGGTCTCTACTTTTACCTTTTCAATTTCGGGAGTGTCTGCATCATCACTGTATTGCGTAAACTTATTTGTTATTACTTCCTGCACCGCAAACCCAAGCCTGGTTTCGAACCCCGTAACTTTATTATATGTAAAACCCAAACTCTGTGTTAAATAACCCGGATCAAAAAAGTTTGCGATTTCTTCTTTTGGCGTTACACCATAATCATATCCTGCGGTTAAAGCTGTTCTTAAAGTATTACTAAAATATGGACTAATATCCCAGCCTACATTTCTTGATAAAACGCTTTCTAAGTAAAGTTCGTTATCATTAGTTTTAAAATCTTCGGATCCCAACTTGGTTCTTCCGTAAGCTATCTTGAGATCATTTGTAAACCCCCAGTCTTCAGTTGTATATTTTATTCCGCCGGTTCCAACCAAAGTCCACGTTAATGAATTATCGCCCCCTTGTGACCAGTTACTAAGAGCAAGCTGGCTAATATTTAAACCAGCAACTGCTTTTGGAATCCATTTGTAGAGCATAACAGTGTCTTGCTGAGCAAAGGAGCCAGACGCAAATAAAACGCTTATACAAAAAAATAACCCAATTAGTCTTTTCAAGACAATCTCCTTATTTTCTATTTATGAATAGTTAATTAAGAAACAGATGGTAAAAATAAAAAATAATCTCGCAACTTTTATAAAAGGAGATCCTAAAAACATCCCTATAGTTTTTGTACATGGCTTTCCTTTTGACCACAAAATGTGGAACAACCAAATAGAAGAATTAAGCAAAGAATACTTTTGTATTTCTTATGATATAAGGGGTTTGGGGGAGTCTCCTTCCAACGAAGGGCAATTTACTATGGAAATGTTTGTTGACGATCTACAGGAAATAATAGAAACGCTAAAACTTGATAGGCCTGTTCTTTGCGGACTTTCGATGGGAGGATATATTGCTTTAAGAACCATAGAGAAATCTGAAAGTAGTTTTAGAGCGGCAATACTTTGTGACACCAAATCAGAAGCAGATAACAAGGAAACAAAAGTAAAACGGGCAGAAGGAATTAAAAAGATTAATGGGCAGGGAATAGAAAAATATGTTAATGATTTTGTTCCCAGCTGTTTTGCAGAGGAATCGCTGCCCAAGTCTTTTTATAAAGAAACCATAGAAAGAAGCTTAATATCTTCTCTCATCGGCGTAAAAGGTTGCCTTCTTGCAATGGCAGGGAGAACAGACACAACAGAATATCTTTCTAAGATAAAAATTCCTGTTTTGGTTATTTGTGGAGAAAAAGACAAACTTTCTCCTCCTCATGTAATGAAAGAAATGGCAGATAAAATTTCAGATTCCGAATTTCAGATTATACCCGGAGCCGGACATATTAGCCCTCTTGAAAATCCGGAAGCGACTAACAAAACGATTAAAGATTTTCTTTCGCGGAAAGCGAGAAAGTAACCACGAAAAAGGTCCTAATAGAAAGAAACCGTATAATTCTTAAACTTTCCTTTCTTGTATATAAACTTTGCACTGAAGAACTTTCCCTTGAAAAGCCAGCTAATAAAAATTTTGTCGCCGTCCCAGAGATTTAAGGAAGAAAGCTTATTGTTGGGGATCCATTCAAGGGTACCTTCATTCGAGTCAATTATTTTACCGGAAAACTTAGTAGCAGTAAAAATAAACACATACCAATCGTGGATCCCATCGAAATTAGGAAAAGTTATAAACCCATGCAGCCTGGGGTTTTTGATGGTTAAGCCGGCTTCTTCTTTAACTTCCCGGATTATACAATCTTCCGGACTTTCTCCCTCATTAAACTTTCCGCCCAAACCATTCCATTTCCCTTTATGATAATCATTTTTTTTCTTAACACGATGAATCATCAGGGTTTTCTTGTTTTTCTTATCTATTACATAACAAAGAGTAGCTAATTTCATAGTGTTTTCTTCGAAAAATTTTCTTTAAAAATGTATTGACACTTTTATGAATGCGCTTTATGTTTTGTTGGTTCAAATTTTGTTAAATACTTTTCAAATATAAACAGAAACTTTCATTTGTCTCTTTAAATAATTTTAGAAATATTTGAGCCAAACAATTAATTAAGAATATTTAGCGGGAGGAAGATCAAGATAATGACAAGGATGAAAAACAGATCCGAAGCATTTAGCGAAATAGAAAATGTTTTTGTTGAAGAGAAAACAGAACATCCTTTTTGTGAAGACGAGGAGAAAAATATTCTTCTGAATATGGGAAGAAAGAAAAAAGAGGATGAAGAGGATGATGATTTTGAGGATGAAGACGATTTTGATGGTGCGGAAGAGGAAGAGGACGATGTGTTCGAGGATGAACCGTCTGATGAAGACGATTTATACGAAGAAGATTTTGATTTTGATGAAGACGAAGATTTGTTGGATGACGAAGACGATGTTCCTTATAACTAAACCAGCCAGCCAAGAAATTTTTCTTTAAGCAAATAATTCTTTATGTAGTCAGTTATTCCACCTTCAAGAGAAGTAATAGGTATGGAATAACCGGCACTTATAAGCTTATCAATCTTTGCCTCTGTAAAATACTGGTACTTATCTAAAAGATGGGCAGGGAGATCTATATATTCTATATTAAATGGTTTGTTAACCGCATTAAATAATGTAGTTACAAGATCGTTCCATGTTCTTGCCTTTCCAGTTCCAATGTTATATATCCCGTTTTTATTTTTGTTGTCGAGAAAAAACAGGGTCATATCAACAGCATCTTTAATGTAAATAAAATCGCGCAGCTGTTCGCCATCTTTATATTTTGGGTTTGCCGATTTAAACAATTTTACTTTACCGGTTTTAGCAATCTGGTCAAATGCCTTGTGTACGACGGAGCGCATATCTCCCTTGTGATATTCGTTGGGACCATAAACGTTAAAATATTTTAAGCCGACAATTTGATTCAACACTCCCTTATGCCAGGCCCAGAGATCGAACATCTGTTTTGAATAACCGTACATATTTAAAGGTCTTAATTTAGTTAAGCTGGATTCGTTGTCGTCAAAACCGAGTGAGCCGTCTCCATAAGTTGCCCCTGAAGAAGCATAGATAAATCTCGAATTATTTTTTAAACAATATTCTGCCAACTTTTTTGTGTATTCAAAATTATTTCTTAGAAGAGAATCGGCATCTTTTTCTGTAGTAGATGAGTTGGCGCCCATGTGAATTATTGTTTCGATCCTCACCTTTGAAGAATCAAGATAACTTAGAAAATCATCTTTGTGAATGAAGTCGAGAAAGTTGAGCCCCACAAGATTTTTCCATTTTTCGTCAGTACCAAGTGCATCGACAATAATAATATCTTGCCGACCCAAAGCGTTAAGCCGCCAGATAATAGAACTGCCGATAAAACCTGCGCCGCCAGTAACAACAATCATTCTAAATGTTTGTAATTTTTAATAGAAACCAATTTAATTATATTTGTGTCTCTTTACAAAAAACAAGCACTATAGCTTAGCAAATAGGCATAAATTTTTCTGTTAAAATTCACTTATGAACAAGACAATCGAAATATTAAATAAATTATTAAAAGAACGCATCCTGGTTCTTGACGGCGCAATGGGAACAATGATCCAGAGGCACAAATTATCGGAACAGGATTTCAGAGGAGAAAGATTTAAAGATCACCCCCATGATCTTAAAGGAAATAATGATCTTTTAAGTATCACAAAGCCGGAAATTATTAAAAATATTCACAAAGCATATCTTGCTGCCGGATCGGATATTATAGAGACAAACACCTTTAATTCAAATGCCATATCACAGGCAGATTATAAATTGGAGGAATTTGTCTATGAGTTGAATCGCCAAGCCGCAAAAATCGCAGGAGAAGCTATTAACGAGTTTGCCAAAGAAACCCCGGGAACAAAGCAGCGCTTTATAGCCGGAGCCCTGGGACCGACAAATAAAACGCTTTCTCTTTCTCCAAACGTAAGCGATCCGGGTTATCGGGCAGTTACTTTTGATGAGTTATCTAAAGTTTATTATGATGAAGTAAAAGGACTGGTTGATGGCGGTGTTGATATTCTATTAATTGAAACGATATTCGATACGCTTAATGCTAAAGCAGCAATTCATGCTGTTGAAGAATATAGTCGTGAAACCCAGACAGATATTCCCATTATTATATCCGGCACAATTGTAGACTTAAGCGGAAGAACATTATCGGGCCAAACAACCGAAGCCTTTTTAATCTCAGTGTCGCATACAAAAAATCTTCTTGCTGTTGGATTAAATTGTTCTTTAGGCGCAAAACAAATGAGACCATTTATACAAGAGCTTGCAGAAAAGGCGCCATTTTATGTTAGTGTCTATCCGAACGCGGGTCTTCCAAATGAAATGGGAGAATATGACGAAACCCCCGGGACAACATCTGAAATGCTCGAAGATTTTATCTCAAATGGATTTGTAAATATTATTGGCGGTTGCTGCGGAACGACGCCCGATCATATAAAATTGATTGAAGAAACGGCGTCAAGATTTAAACCGAGAGTGGTGCCAAAACCGGAAAAATATTTAAGACTTAGTGGTCTTGAACCGCTTATAATTCGTCCCGAAACAAA
>Ga0210099_1000536_pt1 | contig 12256 bp, 13 predicted proteins | sample Joice_ThreeSqA_D_4_FD_184872 | JGI IMG/M metagenome (GOLD analysis project Ga0210099, IMG submission 184872) | Wetland microbial communities from San Francisco Bay, California, USA, that impact long-term carbon sequestration - Joice_ThreeSqA_D2... | ecosystem: Environmental > Aquatic > Marine >...
CACCTGAGAATACGGGAGAGTAGTTATGTCAGAAATATCAGCAGCTATGGTCAAACAGCTCCGGGACAAGACCGGATCCGGCATGATGGATTGTAAAAAAGCCCTTACAGAAGCAAACGGTGATATAGAGAAAGCAATCGAGATATTGAGAAAAAAAGGCGCTGCGGTAGCTGCTAAAAGAGCAGAGAAAACAGCAAACGAAGGAATAGTGCTTACTAAGATTTTGAATGATGGCAAAACAGGTGTAATTGTTGAAGTAAACTGTGAGACCGATTTTGTTGCTAATAGCGATGACTTTATCAAGTTTGCAAACGAAGTTCTGGATGCTGTAATTTTAGCGAGACCAAAAGATGTTCAGGAACTGTTTGATGGTAATACCGAATTAAAAAATAAGTATACAGAATTACTTGGCAAAATTGGCGAGAAGATAGAAGTTTCGAGATTTTCTGTTGAAGAGATGGAAAACGGAACCTTTGTTGATTATGTTCATCCGGGTTCAAAACTAGGCGTTCTTATTGCTCTTGAAAACACGAATGGCTTGATGGATAAATTCGGGACAAACGGTAAAGATATTGCTATGCAGGTTGCAGCAATGAAACCTATCTGTACTTACCGTGAGGAAGTCCCGAAGGAAATAATTGACAAGGAAACTGAAATTTATAAAGAGTTAGCCCGCAAAGAAGGCAAACCGGAAAATATTCTTGAGAAGATTGCTACCGGCAGACTAAATAAATTTTACCAGGAAAATTGTCTTGTTGAACAAATGTTCATTAAAGATAATTCAAAATCAGTTGGTGATTTGATAAAAGAATTCAACGCATCCAATGGTAGCCAGGTGAAAATTAAAAAGTTCCGGCGGTATCATCTTGGTGATGAAAAAAAATAATTCAAACAAGGTCTTAAAAGTTTTAAGACCTTTTTTTATATTTAATCTTCACAAATAAATAAATCCAATGACCGGACTAAAATATAAAAGATTGCTTCTTAAGTTGAGTGGGGAATCTCTTTTAGGAGAAAAAGGTTTTGGTATCGATAATGAAGTACTCGAGTTTTTTGCCGATGAAGTAAAGGCTGTTCACGACGAAGGAGTTGGAATAGGAATAGTTATTGGCGGTGGAAATATTTACAGGGGATTAAGTGCTTCTGCTCAGGGAATAGATAGAGTTACCGGCGACCAAATGGGAATGCTTGCCACTTTAATAAATTCACTTGCACTTCAGAATGCTATAGAGAAAAAAGGTGTTTACACACGTCTTATGAGCTCGATTAAGATGGATGAGATTGCAGAGCCGTATATAAGAAGGAGAGCTTTAAGACATCTTGAAAAAGGAAGAGTTGTGATTTTCGGAGGTGGTACAGGGCATCCGTATTTCAGCACCGATACTGCTGCTTCATTAAGAGCTGTTGAGATTCAGGCTGACGCCATTGTTAAAGGGACACGCGTAGATGGTGTATATGATTCAGATCCGGAAAAAAATCCCGGTGCGTTTAAATTTGATAAAATTTCTTATCTCGATGTTCTTAAGAAGAATTTGAAGATTATGGATCTAACTGCTGTCAGTTTATGCCAGGAAAATAATCTCCCGATGATTGTTTTTAATATGGATACTCCGGGAAATCTTTTTAAACTTGTAAAAGGGGAAAATGTGGGAACCCTTATACATGATGAGATAGAAAAAAAAATTATTGATTAACTCTTTGATTTAACTTTAATAATCCGAGAGGTCTTAAATGAAACAAATTATAAATGACGCTAAATCGAGAATGGATAAATCTATTGAAGCTCTAAGAGGAGAGCTTTCCAAAATAAGATCAGGTAAAGCCACAACTGCTCTATTGGATGGAATCAAAGTAGATTATTATGGAAATATAACCCCGATTAGCCAGGTTGGTAACTTGACAGTGCTCGATGCTCATGCACTTTCATTTACTCCGTGGGATAAAACAATGCTTTCTCATGTAGATAAAGCAATACTTGAAGCCAACATTGGTTTAAATCCTGTAAGTGATGGAACTAACCTGCGAATTCCGATTCCGCCTTTAAATGAGGAAAGAAGAAAAGAACTTGTGAAAATTGTGAAAAAATTTGGCGAGGATACAAAAGTAGCTATCAGGAACGTAAGGAGAGATGCTAACGAGCATTTGAAGAGAGAACAAAAAGAAAAAAAATCATCGGAAGATGAACTTAAAGATTCTGAGGACCAGATTCAGAAATTAACCGATGAACATATTAAGATGATTGATGATATTATTAAGCACAAAGAAGCTGAAATTTTAGAAGTTTAAATAATTTTGTAAAGATTTTTACCGAAAGGGCGAATTTACATTCGCCCTTTTTTGTTATTATTACCATTTTCTGATTAGATTTCGCAAGTTGTTAGAAAATTAATATAGCTCAAATCTGCCTTAATAGGAATTGATGGGAAAGAACGAGAGAAAATATCCGAGTTTTCGTGATATAAAACTTTCTAATTTTGTTAATAAGAATACCCTAAGGAATGTTTTTTACATGACTGCTGGTATTCTCGTTTTTATCTTCGGTGTTGTTGTTTACGGAATTATTCTTAACTCGCTTGAAGATACCCTCCAGGAAGATATACTGAAGAAGGGTTACACAGAATTGAAAGATGTGAACATCATAGTTGAAAGAAAAACGTTTACACTAAGTATTTATGAAGATACAGTTTTAATAAAAACCTACCGCGCAAGCTTCGGGAGAAATATTAATGTTGCCAAGAGCAGGGCAGATGATAATGCTACTCCTGTAGGCGAGTACCAGGTGTGTGATATTGATACTGCCTATAAATATTATAAATTTCTAAAGTTAAATTATCCAAATCTTAACGATGCTTCCGAAGCATTGAGAAAAGGATTAATTACTCAGCGTGAATTTGACCAGTTAAAATTTGAATTTTATTACGAAGGCTGTCCGAAGCTTAAAACAGCTTTAGGAAATAACGTGGGCATTCACGGGATAGGAAATCTAAATTTTATATTTAAAAATCTGCCGTTTGTTTATAACTGGACAGACGGATCGATAGCTCTTACAAATGAAGACATTGATGAAATTCTTACAGTTGTAAAGAAAGGGACAAAAGTTGTTATCAAATAAAATTATCCGGTCATTAACTCTCCTTTCAATTTTTGCTTTGCTTTTTGGCTGTGGTAAAACAGAACAGAAAAAAGCCAATGAAGGGCCAGTAAAAAACTTTAACGATCCGGTTGTCATGCTTCAGGAATCAAAAAAAGTATTAGGAAATGATATCAAAATGGCTTACTCAGGTATGTTTGAAGATACAGCTAAAGATGAAATTGTTGCCGCTGTCGAAGTCGATACCAAAGATGAACTAGGAATAAAATTTGCTTTGTTGAAAATTATTGGTAATAACCTTAGAAAAGGATTTGAAACAGGTTTGCTCGATGGTTCAATTACTAATGGTTATATCAGTAAAATAAAACTTCCTCCCACAGATTACGAATTACTCTATTATAATTCACAGGATTATTACATAGGTTCACGCGGCGGTGAAGTTTTCAGCTACATCATTGATTTTAAATTAGGGAAAGTATATTACGCTCATCTTATCATTGAACCCAAAATGATATCACTTTTTCTATCGCATAATATTGAAAACAATGAGATTAAAGATTTTTTTATTAAGAATTTTAAGAAAGACTATCCGAAATTTACTCTTGTATCAAAGGATTTTATTCTTGATTGACATGCAGAGAAAATATTATTTAGTCTTTTGTTAATCCTGCTATCATAAAATGAAAATTTGCCGCTTACTTATTTTGTTTCTGCTCTTTAGCAAAATTATTTCTGCGCAGCAATATGAATTGAAATCAATTGACTTTGAAGGAAATGAGGAATTTTCCACATCGACATTAAAATCAATTATTTTGTCTGAGGAATCCCCGGGATGGTTTTATAAATTCCTTAACTCGTTTACTCCACTTGGTGCACCGCCGGTGTATTTCGATTCTTTAAGCATTCGAATAGATGTGAATTCTATTTTATCTTTTTATAATGCGAATGGTTTTTTTGAAACGAGTGTTTCATACAAGTATGATGTTGATACTTCGGATAATTATATAAGTCTGAAGTATACTATCCGGGAAAACAAGCCATCAAATTATAATAAGCTGAGACTGCTGGGGCTTGATAAAGTGCCGGCGTTTATAGTTACATCTATGTATTATTTATATCAGATCGATACGACAAAAAAGTATAATCAGGATTATGTACAAACAAAAACGGGGGAGGCACTAACCATTTTATTAGATAATGGTTACGTTTATGCGGCTTTCGACAGCATAATTGTATATAAAGATACTGCAAATAGTAACGCAGATCTTAATATTTATTTTACCCCCGGTATCCAGTATGTTGTCGATTCTATAGTTATTAAGAAAGACGGTGAAGGTGCTTCGGAAGTTAAGAATGATTTATTACGTGATGTAACCGGAATATTACCAGGTCAGATATATAATCTTGACGAGATGAGAAGAAGCCAGGTAAGATTGTACAGGACAGGTTTATTCAATTCGATCACGGTTTCGATTCCAAATTCAGATTCCGGTAACTCAAATGGGAGATTGCCTTTGTTACTAAATGGAAACATCGGCTTAATGAACGAGCTTTCCCCTGAGATAATAATGAACAACCAGCAAAGTTTTTTTAATATAGGTCTCGGGGCAACTTATATCAGGAAAAATTTTCTTGGTGACGCTAGAAAACTTACAATTAGTTCATCATTTGGTGTTCAGAATATCTTTAATATTAATTTCGGAACACTTCTAAAGAAATTCTCTTTCAGAGATACGACTTTACTCGGATATTTCGATTCAAGAGTTGTGCTTGAACAACCTTTTCGGTACACGAATCCTATATATGCCACGCTTGAAAATTATGTTACTATAGAGAAACAACTTAATATCAATGATACAAGGTATGGCAGCAAACTCTCTCTCGAGTTTGAATTGCCTCACTATACATTTATAAATTTTCTTAAAACCTCGTTTAATGTAGAACAAAGTAATGAGGTTTATAGAACTTTCAACGATAGTCTTTCAAAAAAACTAACTACGGTTATAGGTGCTGAGTTTGGTTCTTCAACGGTAGATGATATTCTTTTTCCTACCAGGGGTTATACTTTGTCTTTTCAGATTGAAGAAGATAATGCTCTTCATTACTTGGTTAATAAATTATCTAAATCTAGTTTTGATGGGGCTCTTTTTTATAAAGTATTAATTACCAATACAGCATTTGGTTCTTTCGGAAGAGTGAGGAATTATATTTTTGCGTGGAAATTAAAAGTTGGGCATCTCCAGGCATACGTCGGCGATTATGGAGGAATTCCATTCAACAGGACTTTTTACGCGGGCGGAAGTAACTCGATAAGAGGATGGCGTTCAAACCAATTGGTGCCAAAAGGGACACCGGATGTACCGGGTTTTCTTTCGAGCGAAGTGAATGTTAAAGGAGGAACCTTTCTTTTGGAAGGAACGCTCGAATTCAGGTTAAGGTTCCTGCAGAATTTTGGAGTTGCTCTATTTACTGATTATGGTAATACATGGCTCGGTTATAAAAATTTCCGGTTTGATGATGTTGCAGTTGCTGCCGGAACCGGTCTAAGGTATTATTCTTCTTTTGCACCTTTCAGGCTGGACTTTGCTTTTAAACTTTATGATCCTGCAGACAAAGAATATATCTTTAAAAAGAATTTCTGGGACAATTTTGAATTTCAATTCGGTATTGGAGAGGCTTTCTAATATTTAATTCTTTGTTTGCTTTTTAGGAAATAACTATTTTTTTACACATCTTTTAAATAAAAAGAGAACATTTATGATTTATAGTATGACAGGTTACGGAAGGGGCGTAGCAGGTAATAAAAAAGTTACTTTTGAAACCGAGATAAAAAGTGTTAACAGCCGCTACCTCGACGTTTTTTTTCGGTTACCTTCTTCTCTTCAAAGTAAAGAATATGAACTGAGAGAACAAATCAAAAATAAAATAAAGAGGGGGAAAATTACCGTTCTCTTTCAGATTAAAAACAATGAAAGTGAAAATAATATCCCGCCTGTCGACAAAGAAAAGTTAAAAACTTTTTTAACTTTTATAAAAGATGTTAAAAAGGTTGCTAAGATAAATGAAAAAATTAAGATTGAGCATTTGCTAACATTCAAAGAATTATTTATACCGGGTCAATTTGAATTTACTGAAGAAGAATTTAATCTTGTAAAGGAAACTCTCGATAAAGCACTTGATGAACTTCTTATTATGAAAAGTAAAGAAGGGAGCGAACTGTCAAAAGATCTTAGCAAAAGAATAAATAATATCGAAGAGAAAATTGTAGTTATTGAAAATGAATTTCGCAGCAGTGTCAACCAGCATTTCAGCTCTCTCAAAGAAAAAATAAAAACATTAATTGAAAATGCTCCAGACTACGGCGACAGGCTTGAACTGGAGTTAGCTATAATTGCAGAGAAAGCAGATATAACTGAAGAGTGTGTACGACTTAAAAGTCATTTAAAGTTTTTCTTAGAAAGCATGAAGAATGAAAAAGAACCGGGTAGAAAACTTAATTTTATTTGCCAGGAAATGAACAGGGAAGCAAACACGATTTCATCAAAATCTGTGTCAACAGTTATAACTCATAATTCGGTTCTTATAAAAGAAGAAATAGAAAGAATTCGCGAGCAGATACAAAACATTGAATAAATTGAAGACGAAACAGGGAAAGATATTTGTTGTTTCGGCTCCAAGTGGTGCCGGTAAAACTACTATAGTAAAAAATATACTAAGCAGCTTCCCGGAAGTATCGGTTTCTATTTCGGCGACCACGCGCAAAAAAAGGGAACACGAAGTTAATGGGGTTGATTATCAATTTATTTCCGAAAAAGAATTTCTTAAGAAGATTGAAAAAAATGACTTCGTCGAATGGGAAAAATTTTACGACTACTATTACGGTACACCCAAAGGATTTATAGAAGATAAAATAAATCGCGGTATTTCCGTACTTCTGGAGGTTGATGTTAAAGGTGCATTAAATATAAAAGATATTTACCCTGATGCAATTTTAATATATATTTCACCCCCCAGTTTTGAAATTCTTGTAGAAAGGCTTAAAAACAGGAAAACTGAAGACGAAAATGACCTTAAAAAACGCATTGAGCGGGCAAAAATGGAATTGAGTCTTAAGGACAAATTTGATTATCTTGTAGTTAATAAAGATTTAAATATTGCAGTTTCTGACGTCAAAGCAATTATAAAGAAAATAATCACTAAGGAGAATTAGTTAATGAATATCCAACCGGTAGATTTAAGAGAAATTGATAAGCAGACAGCTAATGTTTATGAAGCGATAATCGTTGCTTCCAAGAGAGCACGCCAGATAAATGATGAACAAAAAATGGAGTTCAACGCTTTGTTAAGCACAGTTGCTCCTCCGGCTACAGGCGAGGAAGAAGGTGAAGATATCCAAAATCCTGCGCAGTTAAAAATAGCATTAGAACTTGAGAACAGGGAGAAACCTCATATTGAGGCTATTAATGAGTTACTCGACGGTAAAGTTGATTATGAATACAAACAATAATCCTTTCTTAATTTTATTTAAATAAATGCCGAATGATGTATTCCGAAAGAAAAAGATTATACTGGGGGTAACGGGATGCATAGCTGCTTATAAAGCCTGTTATTTAACAAGAGAATTAAAAAATCACGGAGCGGAAGTTAAAGTTGTAATGACACCTTCCGCTTTGCAGTTTGTAGAGCCATTGACTTTTTCCGCACTCTCTGGCAATCCTGTAATTGTTAATATTTTTCCTGAGTCACAGCAAAACGGAACTGATGTAGCAACCTGGCATATTGACACTGCCCGCTGGGCAGATCTTATTTTGATAGCTCCGGCAACAGTAAACACAGTTGCAAAAATTGCAAATGGATTTGCCGATAATGCACTTACAACTCTTGTTTCTGCTGCTCGCTCGCCTATTGTTATTGCACCCGCTGCAGATGTTGATATGTATCTTAACAAAACCACAACTGCAAATATTCAGAAGCTTGAAGAACTTGGACATTTTGTTGTCTATGCCGAAGAGGGAGAACTTGCAAGCGGACTTTCAGGTTACGGCAGACTTGCTGATGTAAATAAAATTATTGATTCTGCTGAACTTGTTCTATCAGGAATTAAAAAAGATTTAGTTGGTAAAAAAATTCTTGTTACTGCGGGACCAACTTATGAGGATATTGATCCCGTAAGATATATCGGTAACCGTTCTTCCGGTAAAATGGGATATGCAATTGCAAAAGCTGGTTTTCTTCGCGGAGCTGAAGTAACTTTAATTTCAGGTCATTCTTCTGAAGTTGCTTACCCGGAAATTAAACTTTATAAAGTAAGATCAGCTAAAGAGATGAAGAATGCAGTCACAAAAGAATTAAAAAGTAATGATATTTTAATTATGTCTGCGGCTGTTGCTGATTTCAAACCTTCTAAAACTTCCGGCAAGAAAATAAAAAAGGAAGATAAACTTACTTCGCTTGATTTAGTTCAAACAGATGATATCCTTTCATCAATTAAAAAAGATTCCGCAAACGGAACAAGTGATAAAAAAATAATTGGTTTTGCACTCGAAACGAACAATGCAGAAAAAAATGCGCTTAAAAAGCTTAAAGAAAAAAATCTGGATATGATTGTATTGAATTCTTTAAATGAAAAGAAAAGCGGCTTTGAGTATGATTCCAATAAAATTACGATAATCAGCAAATCTGGCAGGAAGAAAAATTTTCCACTTCAATCGAAATTCCAGGCAGCAAATAATATCTTAACAGAAGTAAAAAAAATATCTTAGTGATTCTTTTGCTCTTAGTGCCTCAGTGGTTGTCTTTTACCACTGAGACATTAAGGACACTAAGTAACACTTAGTATTTATTATGAGCGAAATCAAAAAACAAATAATAGAAGCATTGAAAGATCAGAAAGAAATTTTTGGAGACGAACTCTTTACTTCTCAATCATTAAAAAGGAAAACCACATTTGTGACTAAAATTAAAGATGAAAAAGAAGATGATAATTCTCTCTTTGAAATAAAAGAAGACTGGGAGAAAGCAACTTCACTTGAAGAACTCGACAGTTTGATTAACAAATGTACAAAGTGTCCACTTCATAAAAGCAGGACGAATTTTGTTTTCGGAGTCGGTAATCCAAATGCAGATGTAATGGTTGTTGGTGAAGGTCCGGGTGCAGATGAAGATGCACAAGGAGAACCGTTTGTTGGTCGCGCAGGCAAACTGCTTAATGAAATTCTTAAAGCAATAAATTTTCAGAGAGAAGAAGTTTACATAGCAAATGTCGTTAAGAGTCGTCCTCCTGGAAACCGTACGCCAACATCAGAAGAAATGGAAGCGTGCCTTCCATATCTTAAAAAGCAAATAGAATTAATTAAACCGAAGCTTATTTTATGTCTTGGTTTAACTGCCGCACAGGGACTTCTTAAAAAAAGGGAATCATTAACAAAATTGCGTGGGCAAGTTTTTGATTACCTGAATGCAAAAGTAATGGTTACATATCATCCCGCAGCACTTTTAAGAAATCCGAATTGGAAAAGACCTTGCTGGGAAGATGTCCAGCAATTCAGAAAAATGTATGATGAAGTGAAATAAACGCAGGGACATAGTGCTGCTATGTCCCCACGCAATAAACAAAATCAATGTAAAAATTTTGGGGGCAAAATGTTCAATCCAAAATATCAGCATCGCAGTTCAATCCGTTTAAGAAAATATGATTACACAGAACCAAACTGGTATTACATAACAATTTGTACACACGACAGGGAAAATATATTTGGTAAAATTCAAAGAAGTAAAATGATATTGAATAAATTTGGAAAAATTGTAGACGAAGAATGGTTAAAAACAAAAGAGATAAGAAAAAATATTGATTTGGATTATTATGTAATTATGCCAAATCATTTCCACGGAATAATAATAATTGAAAGTAGGGACACAGCGCGCTGTGTCCCTACAAATGAAAATAGAGCATTTGGACAAATACAGCCCGGCTCTCTCGGTGCAATTGTTCGTTCATTTAAATCTGCTGTGACAAAAAGAATAAATGAAATCAGAGAAAAACCGGGTTCATCTGTTTGGCAGCGCAATTATTATGAGCACATATTACGAAATGAAATGGATTTATATTTTACAAGAAGATATATAGAATTAAATCCTCTTAAATGGGAAATAGATAAATATTACAATACAACGTAGGGGCACTCTATAATATTTTAAAGAACAAATTTCCTATTTTTTTAATACAACTTCATAAAGATCCTGCCTTCTATCGTACCAATTTAATGTACTACCGCTTGAACGGTGTCTTTTAAGTAACTCAAGATCGACATCATGTATCACCACGGTTTCTACATTTGGAGTACATTCTGCGGCAATTGCATCACGGGCAAACATAAAATCTGACGGTGTATAAATTCCTGATTGCGCATACTGAATATCCATATTTTCTACAAACGGAAGATTACCAACGTTTCCTGCTATAGCAGCATAAACACCGTTTTCTATACAACGTGCTTCAACACATTTGCGAACGCGAAGATAACCGTAACGTTCATCTGTGCAGAAAGGGACAAAAATTATTTCGGCACCTTTGGCAACTGCTATCCTGCTTAATTCAGGGAACTCAACATCATAACAAATTTGGATATTTATTTTCCCAGCATCTGTCTCAAATACTTCAATTTTATCTCCAGGTTTTACTCCCCACCATCTTCTTTCATTTGGTGTAATATGAATTTTATATTGTTTCTCAATTGTTCCATCGCGTCTGAAAAGATAAGCAATGTTATAAAGGGAATCGCCTTCCAGGGTAAAATGTGAACCGCCGATTATGTTAACATTATGTTTTATAGCAAGGTTTGAAAATAGTTCGAGATACTTTGGGGTAAACTCTGCAAGCTTACGAACGGCAGTTCCCGGTCGTTCATTAGGAAGAAAAGATAAAAGCTGAAGTGTAAAAATTTCAGGGTAAAGTACAAAGTCGGCTCTATAACCGGATGCAACATCAGTAAAGTATTCACACTGCTGAACGAAATCATCAAAGTTATCAAGCTCTCTCATTTGGTATTGTACGGCACAAATTCTTACCTTTTTAGAAGGAACGATTTTTTTTCCTTTGGGCGGCTGATAATCTATATTGGACCATTCGAGTAAAGTTGCATTGCCTCCTGATTCTTCATCACTTCGCAAATATGCCGGTATTATTCTTTTCAAAATAAATCCATTTGCAAGCTGTGCCGTAAGTACGGGATCATATAATTCTTTTTCCATTACTCTTTGCACGTATTCACGTGCGCTCATTTTTTCCTGATGTTTTTGGTATCCCGGAATTCTTCCACCAAGTACAATGTTTTTAAGATTTTTTTCGATTGCAAGTTCTTTGCGTGCGCGGTAAAGTCTTCTTGAAAGCTTATACCCGCGGAAATCCGGATGAACCATAATCTCAATTCCATAAAGCGTTTCACCATCAGAATCATGATTTGTAATATAGCCGGAGTCACTCAGTTTTTTCCAGTCATCTGCTTCGTTATAAAGATCAAAATCAATAATAAGGCTACTTGAAGAGGCAACTATTTTTTTATTAAGTTGTATGCATAATTGTCCCTCGGGAAATATTGCAAGCTGACTTTCTATTTGTTCTTTTGTCCACGTATGCATTCCCGGGAAACACAATTCCTGTAGTTTAACGATCTGGTCATAGTCTTCTATACATAGAGTTCTTACAACAATTTTTCTCTCAAGAGTTTTTAAATCAATCTTTTTCATAAATATCCCTTTTTGGTGCCTTGTTAGGTTTAATACTTTATTATATAATAACAAAAATCACTTGTAACACAAACCGGGGGCCATATAAAAAAAAATGATTCTATCATATCTCTTATTTTAACCGAAAAAACAAACTTAAATTTAATATTATATGTAGGGACATAGCGGCGCTATGTCCCTACAATGATTTAACGGATTGTTACAATATATTTTTTTATTTTTACCAAAATATAAATTGGTTTTAATGAATACTCTCTACCTTGGGATTGCTTAATGTTCTTCGTGATTAAAAGCAAAGAAAAAACAAAACCAGATGGATTTGGGAGTTTAAATTGGTAGGGACACAGTGCGCTGTTTCCCAACAGATAAATAATACAATAACGTCAATAAATTAAATCACCTCATAAATACTGAGTAGAC
>Ga0210099_1000543_pt1 | contig 12049 bp, 10 predicted proteins | sample Joice_ThreeSqA_D_4_FD_184872 | JGI IMG/M metagenome (GOLD analysis project Ga0210099, IMG submission 184872) | Wetland microbial communities from San Francisco Bay, California, USA, that impact long-term carbon sequestration - Joice_ThreeSqA_D2... | ecosystem: Environmental > Aquatic > Marine >...
TATTTCTTCCTTTTCTTAAGCCAACTAACATACCATTCAGGTTAATATTGCATTACAAAGTTTTTCCCCACTTTTACTCACACACATAAGTTTCATTTTAATTCAGTAAAGTTTTATTGAAACACTATATGTGTCTAACAAAATTCTCCCCACAAAAAAATTTATTATTTGAAGATTTTTCTTGACTTTACATCTAATTTTAGCTTATTTTTGGGGCACGGTGGGGAAAAGTGGTTGATTTTCCCATGAATGACCATAAAATATATGTTTAAAGGACAGTTTACATATTCAATAGATTCGAAAGGCAGAATAAGCATTCCTGCCAAATTGCGCCGTCATGTTTCTGCCGATGCGAACGATACTTTTGTTATGACAAGAGGAACATCTCCCTGCATAGATATTTATCCTCTCGATCAATGGCTGCTTATTGAAGAAAGATTAAAAAGTCTTAACCAGTTTAAACCAGATGATGTGAGATTCATAAGAACGATACTTCAGTATGCATCTGAAGATACACTTGACTCGCAATCAAGAATTAATGTTCCGCAAAATCTAATTGAATATGCACAGATTGAAAAGGAGGTGCTCATACTCGGGGCATTGAAAAAAATTGAAGTATGGAATCCAAAAGTTTTTGATGAATACTTAAAACAATCGGAAGAAACTTACGAACAAATAGCAGCAAAAGTTATGTCGTGACAATGAACAATTTCCATACGCCGGTATTATTAAAAGAAAGTATCGAATATTTAATAACAAAACCGTCCGGCGTTTACTTCGATGCTACTTTGGGTTTCGGAGGTCATTCTGAGCAAATACTGAAAAGGATAAACGAAGAGGGAGTATTGGTAGCTACAGACGTTGATAAAGATTCTTTCACGTTTTCAAGAAAGAAATTCCAGGGCGATAAGCGTGCAAGACTTTATAACTTCAATTTTTCAATGATCGATTCGATTTCTAAGATTGAATCTGTTCCTTTTTTTGATGGCATAATAGCGGACCTCGGCGTTTCTTCTTTCCAGCTCGATAATCCTTCATCAGGATTTACTTACAGAACAGAAACAAAGCTAGATTTAAGAATGGATAGAAGTAGGGCAATCAGTGCCGCAGATATCGTTAATTCTTTTTCAGAAGAAGAAATTGCAAATATTATTTACCAGTTCGGTGAAGAGAAAAATTCCAGGAAGATTGCAAGGGCAATTGTTAATAAAAGAAAAATCAAAAAGATAGAAACAACTTCGGAACTAAGAGAGGCAATTGAAGAAGTAACATCACTAAAATATTTAAGCAAAACCCTTTCGCGCGTTTTCCAGGCTTTAAGAATTTATGTGAATGATGAACTCGAGATATTAAAAAGTTTTCTAACAAAGTCAGTCGATCTTTTAAAAGTAAACGGAAGAATTGTTGTTATCTCTTATCATTCTCTCGAGGACAGAATAGTAAAAGAACATTTTAAATATGAAACTCTCGACTGTATTTGTCCGAAAGATTATCCTGTCTGCAAATGCGATAAAGAGCAAAGATTAAAAATATTAACTAAAAAACCCGTTACACCTTCGGAGGAAGAAATAAACATTAATACTCGCGCAAGAAGCGCTAAACTAAGGGCGGCAGTAAGAGTATGAAAAAAGGATCAAAACCTCTCATCTTTTCTGTACTCTTTTTACTTGTCATTTATTCAATGCTCGCACTCGGTTACGTTGCAGTAAGACAGGAATGTGAACGTCTTACAAAAGAGAAAGTTGAAAACCAAAAAATGCTCGATTCAAAATTAACTGAACAAGTTAACCTGATTGCGGATGTACAATCAAATTCTTCTGAAGAAAGAATTGTAAAGATTGCAACAGAAGAACTTAATATGTTAAGAAGAACAGAACCAGAAATATTGTTAAAAGTTAGCAAAGAAAAGATTGATGATGTTGAAGAAGCCTTGAGGAAAAAGTATGAGTGAAAAAACCTTCGAGGTTAAAAAAGTATTTAAGAGGACAGAAACCCTCGAAGGTTCTACGAAAAAGGAACCTTCAAGGGTACAACACTTGAGAGGACCGCTAACCTTGAAGGTTTTGAGGAGCGAAGTATGAATAACTCACGCGCATTGATTGTAATAATCGGAATTATCGTTTTCTTCTTTGCAATACTTTTTAAGCTGTTTGATGTTCAAATAATTAAAAGTGATGAGCTTAAGTATTATGCAGAACGACAGCAAACAAAGCTTGAGAAAGTAGAACCTGAACGTGGTTTAATATACGACAGGGATGATGTACTTCTTGCTTACAATAAAAATGATGTTTCTTTTTATCTCGACCTCAGGATGGCAGATAAAGCCGAGAGACAAAAAATTGCAAAAAAATTCTCAACTGTTTTTGATAAAAGCAAAAACTATTATTTGAAGTTGATGAACCATAAATCAAAAACATTTTGCATTGAGAAAAAAGCTCCCGGAGAAAAAGCTTTACTTCTTAAAAACTTTAAAGCTGATGGTTTATTCTCGGTAGAAGATCCGACGAGAGTTTATCATTATAAAAATCTTGCTTCTCATATTCTCGGGTTTACAGATCAAAAAAGTTATACCGGGATCAACGGTATAGAAAAATCATTTAATGATTTATTAAAAGGCGAAGAGGGCGCAAGGCTTGTTGAAAGAAATGCGGTTGGCGACGTAATGACTTTTTCTGAAGGGGAAACAAGAGAAGCCGTCCAGGGTGACAATATCTATTTAACCATAAAAAGATCTTTTCAGAATGCTCTCGAAGAAGAATTAGAAAAAGGCATATCAGAATTTGATGCTTCTTCTGCTGTTGGAATTATTATGAATCCCAACACGGGAGAAATACTGGCACTCGCCAACATTAACGATTATGATCCTAACGATTATTGGGATTTCAGCGATGATGCAAGAAGAAACAGAAGTGTAACCGATACTTATGAACCTGGTTCTACTTTTAAAACTTTTACAATGGCAACTCTGCTCGATCAGAATCTCTGCAAAGAATCTGAAAGAATAAATGTTGAAAATGGAAGCTACAGATTCAAAAGTGCGCGGATAAGCGATACACATAAATTTGATAATCTTACTGTAAGAGGAATTATTGAAGAATCAAGTAACGTTGGTATTTCAAAATTATCCCAAAGAATAGAAGACGAATTATTTTACAAGTACCTGAGAGGTTTTGGCTTCGGCAATTACACTGCAATAAATCTTCCAGGCGAAGTAAAAGGAACTCTTAAAAATCCAAACGGATGGACTCCGATAACAAAAGCATTTATGTCTTTCGGGTATGAAATCTCCGTTACGCCGATTCAGCTTGTTACTGCTTACTCTGCAATTGTTAACGGAGGAATTTTATATAAACCTCTAATCGTGAAGAAGATAACAAATGCAAACGGCGAAGTTGTTGTTAATAATGAAGCGAAAGAGGTAAGAAGAGTTATATCCGAAAAAACTTCTGAAAGAATGAGATCATTATTAAAAGGTGTTGTAGATAACGGAACGGGAAAGCTTGCAAATCTGGATATCGTTTCTATCGGAGGTAAAACAGGAACATCTCAAAGATTAGTCGATGGTAAATACACAAGGAATTATAATTCTTCTTTTGTTGGTTTCTTCCCGGTAGAAAATCCACAAATCGTTTGTCTTATACTTCTTAATTCTCCTAATGTAGGAAAGTACGGAGGTCTTGTTGCAGCTCCTATCTTTAAGAAAGTTGCTTCGAGATTAATAGAACTCGATTCTGAGCTGATCGGTCTTCCTAAAGATTTACAACCTGTTAAAAAAGATTATGATTTTGTTTCTACAAGTAATCATCCGGATGAAGATAATGTTAGTACATCTGTAAAGAAACCGGAAGAAATTCAAAAGTACAATTCAAAAACTAAAGTTATGCCTGAGCTAAAAGATTATTCGTTGCGTGATGCAATTATGATTTTAACAAGGCTCGACATGAAATATAAAGTTAATGGATCGGGTGTTGTTGTTTCACAAAGTATTTCTCCAGGTAATAAAATAGTAAAGGGAAGCACCTGTGTGCTGGAATGTAAAGAAATAACTGTTCCGGGAACGATTGTTTATTAATGGAATTAACAAAACTAATTAATAGTGTAAATGCAATCCAGGTTGCAGGCGAAGTTGAGAGGAAAGATGTTTCCTCAATTTGTTATGATTCACGTAAGGTTAAAAGAAATTCCGTTTTTGTTGCAATAAAAGGAACTAATACTGACGGACACCGTTTTATTCTCGATGCAATTAATAAAGGTGCAATGGCAGTCATTCTTGAAGACAACAATTCGGTTCCCGATGATATTTTCGTTCATGAAAAAAGAGCAAAGATACTTGTTGCAAATAGCAGAAAAGCACTTGCTGAAATTTCGTGCGCTTTGTACAAAAATCCTTCTGAAAAAATAAAGTTAATCGGAATTACCGGGACTAATGGAAAAACAACGACGACATATTTTATTAAAAGTATTCTTGAAACTGCCGGAGAAAAAACAGGTTTGTTAGGAACAATCGCAAATTATATCGGTGATGTTGAGATAAAATCTTCTCTTACAACTCCCGAATCGAATGACTTGAACGAGCTTCTTTATAAAATGCATAATGAAGGATGCAGTTATGCAGTTATGGAAGTTTCCTCCCATTCGCTAGTAATGGACAGGGTTTACGGACTTAATTTTAGTTCAGCAGTTTTTTCAAACATAACTTCAGATCATCTCGATTTTCATGTTACTTTTGAATATTACTTAAGTGCAAAGAAAATTCTTTTCGATTCATTAAGCTATTCTTCATATGCGATTTATAACTCTGATGATTCACACAGCAAAGAACTTGTAAGCAACACTAAAGCAAATCTTATTTCTTACGGTACTTCTTCAAATTCTGATTTTGTCTTGAAAAATATAAACTATGATTTATCGGGAACAACATTTACTGTCGAACACAAAGGAGATTCATTCCCGGTTTCAACTTCTTTAATAGGGAAGTTCAATGCTTACAACGCGTGTGCTGCTTTTGCTGTCGGCTTCACTTCAGGAATTAAAGAAGGAAAAATTATAGAAGGAATAAAAAATACAAAGCAGGTTCCCGGTCGATTTGAAGTAATCAGCAAAGGAAATAAAAAAGTAATTGTTGATTATTCTCATACAGCCGACAGCCTTGAAAAAGCTCTTCTTGCTGTAAAAGATATTGTTAAAGATTCAGCACCTGTTTATACAGTTTTCGGCTGTGGCGGAAACAGGGACAAAACAAAAAGACCTGTGATGGGAAAGATTGCAACAGAATTAAGTAATTATGTTTTAGTCACCTCCGATAACCCGAGATTTGAAGATCCTTTTGAAATTATAAATGATATAAAAACCGGCATCACTAAAGATAATTACAAAGTTATCGAAAACCGTGAAGAAGCAATCTCTTATGCAATAAAAAATTCCGAGGAGAATGCAGTTATACTTATCGCCGGTAAAGGTCACGAGAATTACCAGGAAATAAAGGGAATAAGAAATCACTTCTCGGACAGGGAAGTAGCAGAAAAATTCCTGGTTTGATTTAATGAGTGCAGTCAGGATTACTCTTGAAGATTTATTCAACTTGCCGAGTTCAGAGATTGTTAATCCTGATGATTATAAATCGATCTCAAAGATTTCGATCGATTCGAGAAAGATAAAAAATGGTTCTCTTTTTATTGCAATTAAGGGCGAAAAATTTGACGGACATAATTTTGTTCGTGATGTAATAAAGAATGGAGCATCAGCAGTTGTCATTGAAAGGAAAAAATATTCACAGTTCAGAGATCTCGATGTGCCGGTTATTCTTGTTGATAATTCAACCGAAGCTCTCGGGGGACTGGCGAAAGTCTGGAGGAGTAAATTGAACGCAAAAGTTGTAAGTATCACTGGTAGTGCCGGTAAAACAACCACGAAAGATATGATCGGAACTTTGCTTTCTGAGAAATACAAAACGAAGAAAACTTCCGGAAATAATAATAATCATATCGGAGTTCCTTTAACAATTCTCGATGCAAATAAAAATGATGAAGTTCTGGTTCTCGAACATGGAACAAATCATTTTGGAGAAATCGATTATACAGCAAATATTGCTCAACCTGATTATGCACTAATTACAAACATTGGTAATTCCCATCTCGAATTCTTAAAGAACAAACGTGGTGTTCTTAAAGAAAAGAAATCTTTGTTCGATGTAACTGCAAAAAGAAACGGGACATTATTAATAAATAAAGATGATAAACTCTTAAAGAATGTTTATTCTGATTATAAAAACAAAGTTACTTTTGGCACGGAACAAAGAGTTGATGTAAAAGGAAAAATATTAAGCTATTCTGAAGATGGGAAACCATTTGTTGAATTGAGATATAAAGGAAAGACCATAAAAGCTCATTTCAATCTTTACGGTGAACAGAATTTCAAAAACTTTCTTGCCGCTGCAAGTATTGCTTTCAAGTTAGGATTAAGTGAAAAAGAAATACTCAATGGAATGAATAAACTTTCTTCTCCTGATAAAAGATTAAATGTGAGTGAATATTCTGATTTTCTTCTTATTGATGACACATATAATGCAAATCCCGAATCGATGAAAGCTTCAATCGAGCTGCTTGGAAGAATAAGTCTTTTCAAAAATAAAATTGCAATTCTCGGAGACATGCTTGAGCTGGGAAATATGGAATTGTTATATCATAAAGGTCTCGGTTCAGTTATATGGAAAAATAAAATAAATATTGTTTACACTATTGGTACCAGAATGAAAGAGTTGCACAAAGAATTGGAAGACACAGGAATCGAAACAAAACATTTTTTAAGAAGAGATGCTTTATCAGAATTTTTGAATGACAAAGATATAACTGATTCAGTGATTCTCGTGAAAGGTTCACGCGGAATGAAGATGGAAGAATTTGTAACAATAATCAGAGAGAAAATATAACGGATGCTTTACTACCTGTTTGATTATATAAACAAAGCTTACAACCCGCCGGGATTTGACATATTCCGGTTCCTGACATTCAGATCGGCGGTTGCGGCAATTACAGGTTTATTTCTCTCTTTTTATCTCGGACCAAAAATAATTAACAGGCTGAGAAAGCATCAAATTGGTGAAGCAAAAAAAGTTGATGCGCCGCAATCTCATTGGTCAAAAGCCGGAACTCCAACAATGGGAGGATTGATAATAATTATTTCAGTTTTTGTTCCTGTAATTCTCTGGGCAGACATTAAAAGTCTATACATCATACTTATTCTCGCCGGAACAATCTGGCTTGCCGGCGTTGGTTTCCTGGATGATTATTTAAAAGTAGTTAAGAAATATCCCAATGGATTAATTGCAAGATATAAATTGTTAGGACAAGTACTTATCGGTTTGGTTGTTGGTTCGGTAATTTATTTTTCGCCGCAGTTTGAAGGAATAAACACTCTTACAACTGTTCCGTTTTTGAAGAATGTGAATTTTGATTTCTCATTTTTTTACATACCTGTTGTCGTTTTTATAATTACGGCAACAAGCAATGCGGTTAATTTAACAGATGGTTTAGACGGTCTGGCAATAGGTGTAATTGTGATAGTAATGCTGACCCTTGCAGTAATTAGCTATGTAAGTGGCAATGCAATTTACTCGGATTATCTGAACATAATTTATTTGCCGGGTTCGGGAGAATTAACAGTTTTTGTTGCAGCACTGATTGGTGCGGCGCTTGGGTTCCTTTGGTTCAACAGTTACCCGGCTCAAATATTTATGGGCGATACAGGTTCGCTTGCACTTGGCGGTGCATTTGGAATTCTTACTGTTTTAATAAAGAAAGAGTTATTGATTCCAATTCTCGGCGGAATTTTTTTCGTCGAGACGCTTTCGGTGATTATTCAAAGACTTTATTTCAAATACACAAAGAAAAAATATGGAGAGGGAAGAAGAGTTTTTAAAATGGCTCCGCTTCATCATCATTTTGAGATAGCAGGATGGGCAGAACCAAAAATTGTAATGAGATTTTATATAGTTGCCATTATTCTGGCAATAGTCAGCTTAACATCGTTTAAGATACGTTGATGAACGTTTCGGGCAAGAGGATTTCTGTAATTGGCGCTGTGAGAAGTGGAGTTGGCGCAGCAAAGTTAGTAAAGAAATTAGGAGGTGTTCCTTTTGTTAGTGACACGGCAACGGAAAGTAAGATTAGAAATTCTGTTTCTTTATTAAAAGAAAATGAAATTGAATATGAAACAAACAAACATTCAGAGAAAGTTTATCAGTGCGATTTAATGATTGTAAGTCCAGGCGTGCCTTCGGATGCACCTGTTTTGAAAACAGCAAAAGAAAAAAATATCAAGGTGATAAGTGAACTTGAATTTGCTTCTTGGTTTTGTAAAGGAAATATTATGGCTATAACCGGAACAAACGGTAAGACAACTACAACTTCTTTGTGTGGACATTTATTCAATGTTTGTGGACACAAAACTTATACTGCCGGCAATATCGGGTTAGCGTTTTCTGAGCTCACAACCGAGGTAAAAGAAGATGAATTCGTCGCTCTTGAAGTTTCAAGTTTTCAACTGGATTTGATTGATGAGTTTAAACCAAAAGTTGCTATGATATTAAATATTACTCCGGATCACCTTAACAGGTATGAAAATAAATTTGAGAATTATATCGGATCCAAATTCAGAATCTTTAAGAACCAGGATGAAGGTGATTATCTCATTCTAAATAAAGATGATGAAACGATAACAAAGTATATCAGAGATCATAAAAGCAAAAGTTTTTATTTCTCTTTGAATGAAAATGCCGGTAATGGTTCTTATGTAAGCGATGATCAGATAATATTTAATAGAAATAATCAATCTGATTTTTCTTTCCCTATAAATGAAATGCAAATACAAGGCGAACATAATATTGCAAATGCGATGGCGGTTATAAATGCGGCTAAAATATTTGGTTTCGATAATGAAAAGATAAAAGAAGGTTTAAGAACATTTAAGGGAGTTGAACATCGCCTGGAACTTGTGAGAGAAATCAACGGAGTTAAATATATAAATGATTCGAAAGCTACAAATGTTGATTCTGTTTGGTATGCCTTAAGAAGTTTTGATGAGCCTCTGTTATTAATTCTTGGCGGCCAGGATAAAGGAAACGATTATGAAAGAATTAAAAATCTTGTGGAAGAAAAGGTAAAGAAAATTTATGCAATCGGTTCTTCAGCTGAAAAAGTTTATAATTTCTTTCACAATATTGTCAAAGTGGAATTAAAAATATCACTGGAAGAGGTGATAAGCAGTGCAAGTAAAGAAGCAAGAAACGGAGACGTGGTTTTACTTTCACCTGCCTGTGCAAGTTTTGATATGTTCGATAATTATGAACACAGAGGAAAAGTTTTTAAAGAAGCTGTGAACAATCTGTAGAACCAATGAACCCAATTTCTCAAAGAAATTGGGTTCATAACTAAGATTAATAGTTTATGAAAAAATTAGCTGCTACAATATTTTTTGAATCAACTGCTCTCCTGTTACTTGGATTAGTCGTAGTAATGAGTGCGAGCGGTGCTTACAGTGTATTTAAGTTTGACAGTTTTTATCACCTGTTCAATTCGCACTTATTTAAAGTATTATTTGGTTTTGGATTAATGGTTTTATTCTCATTTATTCCTTATGAGATTTATAAAGAGTACAGCAAGCCAGCAATAATTCTTACAGTTGTTGTTCTCTTCTTTACGCTCTTCATTGCTCCCTCGGTTAAAGGCGCGGGCAGATGGATAAGCCTTGGTTTCTTTACATTTCAACCTGCAGATGTTGCAAAGCTCGTTCTTATGATTCATTTAGCCGCTTTATTGGAAACTAAAGGAAATTCAATTTCAGATTTCAAAAATGGTTTTATTTATCTCTTTATCTGGGTAATTGCTGTTTGCGGATTGATTTTAATTCAGCCGAACATAAGTAATGCAGTTCTGCTTGCCTTCATGTTTATAGTTCTTCTTTATGTCGGAGGAGCTAAACTAACTCACATACTTGCTTCTTCATTCGGTTGTTTACTAGCTGCCGGAACTGGTGCAATGATTTTTGCTCATTCAAGAGAAAGAATACTTACATTTATTCATAGCTTGAACAGCGGGGGAGACATAAACTTACAAGTTAAGCAAGCATTACTTGGTTTAGGAAGCGGTGGAATTTTTGGAGTTGGAATTGGACACGGACAGCAAAGTAATCTTTTCTTACCAGAAGCTTATGGCGATTTTATTTTTGCTGTAATGGGAGAAGAACTTGGATTTATAGGTTCTGTAGTTATTGTTTCCAGTTTTCTTGCACTGTTCTTAGCAGGAATTGTAATTGCAAAGAAAACCAAGGATAAGTTTGGTCAGTTGTTAGCTTTCGGAATTTCTTTTTCAATTATACTTTATGCTTTTATTAACATCGCGGTTTCGGCAGGACTGTTGCCGACAACAGGACTTCCATTGCCATTTATCAGCTATGGTGGTACATCATTGACATTTTTATGTATATCGGTCGGTATACTTATAAACATTGCTCTTTCAAATTCGGTGGACAGAAAATCTAACATAGAGGTCGTTTCAAAATCAAATGAAAGAATATGAAGGCAATAAAAAGAATTACCGATTTTTGTTTGCCGGCGGTGGAACCGGAGGGCATTTATTTCCCGCTGTTGCGGTTGCTGAAAAAATTAAAAGTAAAATTCCGGATGCAGAAATTTTATTTGTCGGTTCTAAATCAAAGATCGAAGGAAAAGTTGTTCCCTCGCTTGGATTTAACTTTTGCCCGATATGGATTAAAGGATTTAACAGAAGGTTCAGCCTTGAAAACATTTTATTCCCATTTAAGGTAATAGTTTCGATTATGCAGTCAATAGTAATAAATATGAATTTCAAACCGCAAGTTGCAATTGGTTCAGGTGGTTATGCTGCAGGGCCCGCAATTTATGCTTCGTCACTTTTCGGAACTAAAATAATTTTGCTTGAACAAAATAGTTACCCTGGTATAACTACAAGATTGCTCGAAAAATATGCTGATGAAATTCATATAAGCTTTGATGATTCTAAGAAATATTTAAAACATCCAGATAAAATTTATACAACCGGAACACCCGTAAGAGAAAGTTTAAACAGTATTGATAAAGCTTCAGCTTTGAAAAACTTTAATCTCGATCCTTCTAAGAAAACATTACTTGTGCTTGGGGGTAGTCTTGGTGCGGCTTCAATTAACGAAGCAGTTTCAAACTCAATTAATTTCTTTAAGGAAAAAGAGATACAGCTTATCTGGCAGACAGGAAAACTTTATTTCCAGAACTACAAACATTTGTCATCTAAAAACATAATTGTAAAAGATTTTATCGAAGAAATGAATTTTGCTTACTCGGCTTGTGACCTCCTCTTGGCTCGCTCTGGTGCTAGTACCATAGCCGAGTTGCTGACGCTGGTGATTCCTGCAATATTGGTCCCCTCTCCCAATGTGGCGGCGAATCACCAGTACTTTAATGCCAAATCACTTGCTGAAAGTAATGCGGCAATTCTGGTAGAAGACAATTTGTTAAAAGATAAACTACAGGAAGTTCTTTCTTTTGTTCTTTTTGATGATGAAAAATTAAAACATTTGAAAATGAATGCAGCCAAGTTGAGTAAAGCAGATGCTGCAGGAATTATTGCTGATAGGGCAATAAAGTTTGTGGAAGAAACATGAGTGAAGAAAAAGTAGACAGGAAGATTTTTAAGTATAACATGTCCTTCTACTATCAGTCAACAATAATTTATATAGCCGTGTTTGTGTTATACATATTGATAAGAGGAGAATTCATAGAAGATTCATTCATTTTAATAACAAAGGATCCGATCATTTACTTTTTTGCGATTATAGTTTTTATCTCGGTAGTTAGTTTGTTGTATAATCTTTATAAAAACAGGCACCTGGAAATTTCTGATAATGCTATTTCCTTTATCAACAGGTTTAAAACGAAAACTTTTAAATATGAAGATATGATCAGGATTAAAATTTCAAGAAATAAAAAACAATCGAAAAGAAACCCTCTGAGACTTATAAGAATAAAATTAAAGAATAG
>Ga0210099_1000544_pt1 | contig 12021 bp, 11 predicted proteins | sample Joice_ThreeSqA_D_4_FD_184872 | JGI IMG/M metagenome (GOLD analysis project Ga0210099, IMG submission 184872) | Wetland microbial communities from San Francisco Bay, California, USA, that impact long-term carbon sequestration - Joice_ThreeSqA_D2... | ecosystem: Environmental > Aquatic > Marine >...
TTATTTCACAAATACTCCAGGCTGCCAGTACTGAAAGAAACCTTGATGAGCTATTCAAGTTTATCCACGATTCGGTAGCCGAACTTATGTCTGTAGAAAATTTTTATATAGCTCTTCACGATAAAGAAAATAATATGATTACCTTTCCATATTTTATTGATAAATATGACACCGACAATTCTCCTAAAACTTTTGGAAATGGTTTAACTGAATATGTAATTAGGAAAGGCCGTGCTGAACTAATAGATAAAAGAATGGATCAGGAACTAGCCGGTAAAAGTGAAACAGAATTAATCGGTACACAATCTGAAATATGGCTTGGTGTTCCGCTTAAAATTAAGGGCAATACAATAGGTGTGCTGGTCGTACAGGATTATGAAAATAAAAACACATTTACCGAGAAGCATAAAGAAATCCTGGAAACTATCTCACATCCTATTTCCATGGCAATTGAACGAAAAAGAGTTGAACAGGAGAGAGAGAAGCTTATAGAAAAATTAAGCGAACTTAACGCTTCAAAAGATAAACTCTTTTCATTGATCTCACATGATTTAAGAGGTCCTTTTAACTCACTGCTTGGTTTTTCGGAAATTCTTAACGGGGAATTTGACTCGCTTACCGATGATGAGATTAAAGAATATCTCAAAGTTATTTATGAATCTACTCAGAACCTTTATGGTATGACTAACAACCTACTTCAATATTCACGTTTCCAAATGGGGCGGACGGAATTTAAGGCAGAAAAAGTCGATCTCGGTAAAATTGTAGACAACTGTGTTAAACTTCTAAAGGGTACTGTTGTAAAAAAAGATATAAACCTTTTTAAACATGCCGATCGTGATTCTTACATTTACGCGGATGAAGATATGCTGAATTCAGTAATTCAAAATCTTCTTTCCAATGCAATTAAATTTACTACTAAAGGTGGTGATGTAACTGTTTTGGCAAGAAAAGTAATTAATTCAGAAGGAGTGAATGAGGTTGAACTTACAATAGAAGATAAAGGGATGGGTATCAGTAAAGAAAATATACAAAAGATTTTAAAAGGAGAAATGTTTTCAACACCGGGAACGGAAAGAGAATATGGTACCGGATTAGGAATGTTCCTTGTAAAAGAATTTTTAGAAAAAAATGGCGGGAAATTAAAAATAGAGAGTGAGCTGTATAAAGGTTCTAAATTTATTTGCAGTTTTCCTCTTGCAATGGATTAGCCAAGACAGTAGCTAAAAGAAAAAAAACTGTTTCAGTCATAATTCACTAAAACACAAATAATTTACTTCTTAAAAACCTGGTTACTGAATGGTGGGGATTCAGGTATTTTAATTTTGTTAAATTCAAAATGAGCCGCCTGGTGACAATCATTACAAGTGTTTGTTAAGTATACAAAACTATTTTTAAATAGTGCCGGATCTCTTTTCTGAATGGAAGAATCTACTCTATCCAATGGAACACTTATCATCGGAATCAATTTGGTTTCTACCCTTTCAGTCTGATATGTTTTAAGATCATAGAATGTTTCTTTAATTTCGTTTATCTCAAACTCTGCAAGCTTCCAGTTTTGATTTTTTCCAGCAAACCAAAGTTTTGCATGATGAATCTGGATATTTGTCATAAACTCTCCAAAACCCGGCTTGTATGAATTGACTTGTTCTACCTTTTTTTCTAACTCCGCAATTTTTTTTGAATTATCAGAACAAGATGTAAATATCATCAGTCCCAAAATAAAAATCATACTTCTTTTCATTAAGATCCTTTTGTTTTAGTCAGGAAATTTTTTCTATAATAGGAAAAAATTTACAAAATTAAAATGAATACTTTAGCCTGATAAATAAAGTGCTGCCGTAATTCCCATACTCTGTCAGATCATTGCCATTAAAAAACATTCCTAAGAGTAGCAGATCGAGATTTGTGATTACTGAATAGGTAACTGACGGAACAATTACACAGGATTTATCATTTGGATTAAACAATCCGAAAATTGTTCCTCTCATAAGAGGGGTAATATCGTAAGCAAACTCCTGGTAAACAGACCATTTTGCTGCACTCAATAATCCAAGATCAAGAGCTTGCTGCTGATAAAGTGAAGTCTGATCTTGAACTCCGATATTGTTGTGTAAAACTTCTGTGTGAATATAAAATGAATTAGGAAAAGTATAATCTCCTGAAAGTACAAAAGAATAAATCGGATCATCAGAACCAAAAGTATTATTAGAAAGCGGGGGAGAAATTTCTTTTCCCTGACTGACCAAAAATTCTCCTCGGAAACCTGCACCTTTAATATCTCCGGACCAGCCGGCACCAGCGAGCCATCTTTCCTTTTTTATTCCCCCGATTAAGTTGAAATCGTAATCCCACTTATTAAATGATAATAATCCTGCGGCAATTATATCTTTTGCATTTTTTGCAGGAGCAAAGGCAAGCTCGACTTTTGAGACAGCACCTGTATAATATTGGATTCTTACAGCGTCAACAGCAGGACGCTCTTCATAATCAAAATCTAATACGGAAATAGGATTAAAAATATCTGTAGGATTCCAGGTCCAGCTTGTGCCCCAGGCTATTCTTTGTCTTCCTAGAGTCAGCTCTAACTTACCGTAATACCAGTCCATATAAAGTCTGTCAATTTCACCGTAACCGACTGTACTTTTCTCGTTCCATAAAACTGCATCGAGATCTAGAAAATCATAATTCCCTTTTATCAGATTAATATAGTTTGGGGTGTGCTCAACAGTTTCTCCATAATATGCCTTTATTCTCATCTCCATTACGGTTGTTATATTGTTAGTTGTAAACCAGCGGGTGTTCAATCTCGCATGAATTAAATGGTCATCATATCTCTCTGATGCATTCGGAAATCTCGTTGAACTGAAAAGATATTTTACATACCCGTTAATTTCAAAAGGGGATAACTGTGCAAAGGAAGATTGCAGTGTTAGAAGAAAAAATATTAAGAGAATCTTTATTGCCATTTCCGCAGCATTTTTTAACCACATAGACACATAGGGTCACATAAGAAGCTATGTATTTCTATTTGCCTATGTGGTTTATTCTTTCATTTACAACATCATTTTTAATTTTCCCGTCTTCAAGTGTTACAACCCGGTGTGCCCTTGCAATAACTTTTGCATCGTGCGTGGAAAACATAAATGTCATATTATTTTTTTCATTCAGTTCTTCCATAAGATCGAGTAGAGACTCCGCCGTTTGCGAATCGAGATTTGCAGTTGGTTCATCTGCAAGCACGAAAGATGGTTTTGAAGCGAGAGCACGGGCAACTGCAACTCTCTGTTGTTGTCCGCCGGATAATTCTGAAGGTCGGCTATTAATCCTATCTCCAAGTCCAACTTGTTTAAGCAATTCTACTGCTGTAGATTCTCTTTCTTCTTTTGAAACTTTCTGAAGTAGCATAATAAATTCTACATTTTCTTTTGCGGTAAAAACCGGAATTAGATTATATGCCTGGAAAACAAAACCTATATGATGAAGTCTGAAATTAACAAGCTCATCGGACTTGTAAGTTGAGAGATCGACATCATCGACAATAATTTTACCTGATGTCGGCGTATCAAGCCCACCGATAATATTAAGCAAAGTTGTTTTTCCTGAACCTGATGGACCGACAATTGCCGTAAACTCTCCGGGTTCGATTGAAAGATCGACTTCACTTAATGCTTTTACTGGAACGGCAGTTCCATCATAAATTTTTGATACTTTATCTAATTTTATAAGTGCCATTTTTTTCTCCGTTTTTTAACCACATAGACACATAGAGCCACATAGTGTTTCCATGTGGGTTATTTGATTTTCATTCTTCAGGCAGATTGCGAAATAACTCATTGACGTAAGTCTTTTGACCTTCTTTGAACAATTAAAATTTATCAGAATGCCTTTAGGTTTTTGAAGTAATTGCATATAAGTAAGCAATTGTGCTTCATAAACAGGAGCAATCGCGTCGACAGCTTTTATTTCTATTACAATTGCATCTTCAACTAACAAATCACATCGTAACTCAGCGTCTAAGTCAATTCCTTTATAACTTACAGGTACAATAAATTCCGATGAAAAAGTTAATTTTCTTATGAATAATTCTTGTTTCATACATTTGTGATACACACTTTCCAATAAACCTGGTCTTAATGATTTATGGACTTCAATTGCTGCCCCGATAATCTCGTAAGTTAAATCATTAAGATATTTTTTAGTCATAATTAAACTATGTTTTCTATTTGCCTATGTGGTTTATGCTCTTAATAAGTTCTGATTGCATTTGCCGGTTTCAGTTTTATTGCTTTTATCGCCGGGTAAACTGCAGATAATATTGCGATTACAATTATCATTATAGTTATTGAAACATAAAACGTACCCGGTAGTCTTGGCTGTAACACCGGACTTAAATTCCACGCCGTAAATCCTTGTGCAAAAGTTGAAAGATCGATTCCCGTACTTCCGAAGTAGGCAATTAATATCGATGCACAGACCATTCCTATAGCTGCTCCAACTAGAGAAAGTGAAATAGTTTCAATCATTATCATAGAAAATACTCTGCGGCGTTTCATTCCTATTGCCATAAGCACTCCGAATTCTCTTACTCTTTCCATTACAGACATCAGCATTGTATTTGTTATCCCGAACAACAAAGCAAACAAAATTATTCCAAGAAAAATATTTAACTGAGTATCTATCATCTCATCCATGAGTTTTAATTCAGGTGCGAGATCTTTCCAGCTTTTAACTGAGAGAGTAGGGAATTCACTTTTTAATACTGAATAAAGAGTATCAGCACTTTGTTCAGAGTTCATTCTTATAGCTATTTCATGGCTAATCATTTGTGAACCGAGAAGCGAAAGCAAATCTTTTTCCCGAACGAAAACATTCACTCTATCAAACGCTGTCGATTCTGTTTGGTATATACCTGTTACACGAAAAGCTCCGTAAATTATTGAGCCATCAAATCCCTGGAAGCTCAAAACAATTTTAGACCTTTCTTTTATGCCGAGATTCTCGGCAAGTTTTTTCCCAACTATTATTTGATTACGTCTGGCATTTTCAAAATAATTTCCTTCAACAATTTGTTCGTAAATATTGGTAACTGATTTTTCCTGTTCAGGGTTAATTCCAACTATTCTTAGCCCATTTGATGTTGTTGCAGAAGAACCCATTCCTTCAATAACAATTCTTGATGTTATTCCTTTTATATTTTTTTCTTCTTTTATTTCTTCAACAATTTTTTGAGGATTAGGTATCGTATCTGTTAAAAGCTTTTCATCTTCAAATTGCGATGAATGAATTTGTATATGTCCAAGATCCCTGTTAATTGTTGAAGTGACCAAAGATTCCCCCATACCGAACATAATTGCACTTGCAAATAAACCGCAAAGTAAACCGGCTGCGATTGCAGAAATAATAATTAAACTTCTTCTTTTATTTCGCCAGATATTTCTCCATGCTAAACTGAATAACATATTAACCTCTTACAGCCTCAACAGGCTCTAATTTTCTGATAAAATTAATTGGATAAAGTCCCGATAGCAGGGCGATCGCCAGCACTGTCCAGATTTGCGCAAAAAACATTCCCGGGTAAATAGCAAAAGGAAGAATCGGTTCGAATCCCCAGGCAATAATTGCTTCTGCATATTCTCCTGTTAATGGAATTGGATTATTAACTAGATAAATTATGATCGGCAAGCTGATGATTGCTCCAATAGTAACACCTATAAATGAAATAAAAATTGTTTCGAGTGTCGTAACAAGAAACAACCTGGATTTTTTCATGCCGACAGATATAAGAATTCCAAATTCTTTAACTCGTTCTGCGGTCATCATCATTACTGTTCCGAAAACTCCGAATGCAATTACAAGATAAAGTATGCCGAGCATAATAATTCCCTGTGCATTGTCAATTTGAATTGCTTGTACTAAATCTGGAGTAAGCTCACGCCAGGTCATCACTTCATATTTGTTGCCTGAGTGTTCTGTTGGCTGGTTAAAAAGATTTTTTACCTTCTCGTTTATTTCATCAAGATTTTTCTGGTTTTCAATCATTATTGATAAAGAAGTAATCCTGTTCGGAGCAGAGAAAATCCACTGCGCATAAGGAATGCTTAAATAAGAAAAACCTTTATTTTGTTCAGGAAGAGTGAACTTTACTATTCCAATGACAGGAACAAGTTCGGCAGCAGTAACTCCATGATAACCTTGTCCATAAATAACAATAGAATCACCGATATCTGTATTCATCAATTTTGCCAGACCTTCTGCGAGAAGAATTCCTTTAGAATCTTTCTTAAGATATTCCCCTTTAACCAGCTTATCTTTTAGAGACGTTAATTTATTTTCGGATTCCGGGTCGATTCCAATTACCTGTGCGACTTTTGTTACTTTTTTATATGCAAGAAGAGCAAAAGTTTCAAATCTCTTTACAGTTTGTGTAACTCCTTCAATTTCATTTACTTCTTTAACTTTTTGATCATCCAGTTCCATACTTTCTTCTAGAGATCTTTTCTCCCAATAATCTTTCCCGTGAACCTGTATGTAGCCGGTATAAGTTCGAACAGATGAATCGATCATATAATTGTAATAACCCGTTTGCATTGATCTCATCAGTAGAGCAAGGAGGACAGCAAAGAAAACAGAAGCTGCCGCAATGAGAGTTCTCTTTTTATTCCGCCAGAGATTTCGCCACGCAAGACTTACATAAGTGCCCATTTATCTGACCCGTTTCATATTTTGTTCTGAGAAAAATGTTGCATCTATTTTGAAGTTAAATTTTATTTCAGAGTAATCCATTGTTGTTTTGTTGCCAGGTTTATCAACAGGTACCATTTCCCAGTGAGTAAAAATATCCCGTCCATCCATTTTCTTTTCATTAGTTCCATTAAATGATTTCACGAGATAGCCATCTTCATCATAATAATCAACCTTAACCTGTAAATATTTTTCTTTGGAAATCCATGTTATAATTTTTCCCCAGACAACTCCGGCTTCCGGTTTGGGTATCATTTGAATCTTATAACAATCATAGCCGTTGAGCTTTTCTTCGCCTATAAGTTTATGATTATAATCTTCTACAATCGAAGATTGCTTTACAAGATCATCATTTGTAAAATCGGAACCCATCCATGACTGAAGCATCATAGAAGGAGGGATCTTAATTACTTTTTGTGCTGAAGGCAGCCAGTTCCAGACTTCATTTTTTCTTTTTAGTGTAACAGTTCCTTTGTCACGTGCTGGCTCAGTTATGTAAATCATAGTATAATCCGGTTCGATTGCCCAGGCTTTCATTGACATTGTTCGTGACCAATCCGGTTTTACAATTGTCATCGTAATTTCAGAATAACTGCTATTCGATTTCATAAGTTCGTCAGCCTTACGAACTATCTCTTTAGCGTCCTGCGCGTAAGTCATGGGAAATATTAAAATAATTGTCATAATGAGTTTTTTCATTATCTTTCCTTTCAATAAAGTAATTGGTGATCGGTAATTAGTTACCGGTTACCAGTTTCTTTGCAAAATAAATTTGATTTATTGATCATACTGTTTATCATCTTTCCAACCGATTCATATCTATTTATTAAATACTCTAAAACAGTTTTATCTATATAACTACAATCGAAAACAGTTTCTAACCAATGTTGAGTTTCCTGCTGTTATCCATCTGCATCAGTCAATTTTGAAATGAAATGTTTTTCATATCGTCTTTTTGCCCAAGCTTCTGAAATTTCTGCGCCTACAGAACGCCGGTTACCAATAACCGATCACTTATTACTGATAATCACGCAAATTGTTTAATTAATATTTTTTTCACCTTTTCAGCCGGAAAAGTTTTTGGATCAATCATGCAATGCAATTGAATTCCATCCATAACTGCTGAAAAATATCTCATCATTACAACCGGATCTTTTTCACCTTTTTCTTTGAAATACGCTGCCAATGCATCGAAATAAGGCTGGACCATTTCCATTATTTTATCCATTACTATGGCAAAAACATCAGGTTGAAGAAAAACGCTGAAATATAATTTCCAGTATTTTGGATCTTCAAGGACAAGATCAACTCCCAGGTTTATGAAATTCACAACATCTTTTCTACTAAACTTTTGTTTGGGATCTATAGGCATAAAGTCATTCATAAATGATTCCATCATTCCGATCATAAGTTCGTTCAATAATTTTTCTTTACTTTTGAAATAATTATACATTAATCCTTGTGAAATACCTGCTTTTTTTGCAATTGCACTGACGGTAGAGGAGTGATATCCTTCCTTTGCAAAAACCACTATTGCAGCATCAAGAATCTTTTGTTTGCTGCTTTTTCTCATATCTTCAAATTGTTTTTTAGTCCTTGGCATTTTATTTATTTATGATTGAACGCTCATTCAAAAATAAAAAGAATTAATTTTTATGTCAAATCCTTTTTAGAAAAAAGAATTGAATTTATTATGAATGGTCTAATTGATATTATAAACGGCGGAGAATTTTAGAATCTTTAATTTGCAATAATAAAGTTAGAAAGAAACGACATGAAAATAGGGTTTATAGGATTAGGAATTATGGGAAGCAGGATGGCTGCAAATCTATTAAAAGGGGGTCATAAGTTAAAAGTTTATAACAGGACTCTTTCAAAAGCCGAAGCCTTAGTTGAAAAGGGTGCAAAACTATCCCATTCGGCAAAAGAAGCTGCAGATAATGTTGATGTTTTGTTTACTATGCTTTCAACTCCTGATTCAGTAAAAAGTATAGCTTTAGGAAAGAAAGGTTTCCTGACTTCGATGAAGAGGAATTCTATCTGGGTAGATTGCAGTACAGTTAATCCTTCATTTTCAAGAGAAATAGCTAAGATAGCAGAGGAAAAAGGAATAAGATTTATTGATGCACCTGTTGCCGGAACAAAGCAGCCTGCTGAAAAAGGTGAACTTATCATTCTTACAGGAGGGAATAAAAATGATATAGAAGAGGTTACTCCTCTTTTAAATTTAATGGGGAAGAAAATTATTTATGCAGGTGAAACTGGAATGGGAACTTCTCTGAAAATGGTAATAAACCTGATGCTCGCAAGTGCAATGGAAGTTTTTTCTGAAGCTTTAACTTTAGGCGAATCGCTTGGATTTACTAAAGAAAAACTATACGATGTCCTTATTGGCGGACCCGTAACAGCTCCTTTTCTTGCAGGGAAAACAGAAAAAATTAATAAACTGAATTTCGAAGCAGATTTCCCACTTCAACTGATGTTAAAAGACATGCAATTGATTGAGCAGACAGCAAAAGAAAATAATATAAATCTTCCGGCTGCAGATTCGATAAAAGAAATTTATTCTGAAGCTGTTAAAAATGGATTTGGACATAAGGATTTTTCAGCGATCTACAGTTTTTTGCAGAACAAAAGTAAAACTTAATTATCTTCCATTTTATGAAAACATTGCTCATTGTTTTTCTACTTTTTGTTTTTTGGCAGTCACAAAATTTTTCCCAGGAAGATATGGCTGCCAGGGAAAATGAAATCAAAACAGAATTGGATACCGTAATTATAGAAGCGGCTCGTTCGGGGAAATCAGAGATGGATATCCCACTTAGTTTAGGTTTTATTAATGCTGAAGAAGTCAGTTTAGGAGAGCAGGGAAGAACACTTGGCGAATTACTTTTTCCAGTTTCCGGTGTCTTTCTTGATGATCGATTTAATCCATCTGTCGGAGAGAAAATAAATATAAGAGGAATCGGAAGCCGTGCTTCTTTTGGAGTAAGAGGGATAAAAATTTTGCTCGATAATATTCCCCTCACAATGCCAGATGGACAGGCGCAATTGAACAATATTGACCTTGGTTCGACCGGAAGCATTGAAATTATTAAGGGACCAAACTCTGCTTTGTATGGCAATGCTGCCGGTGGAGTAATAAATATTAAAACAGAAGATGCTACTTCTTTTCCTTTTTCTTTTCAACCCCGTTTTACAATGGGAACCTTCGGCTATAAAAAAGTAGAAGGCAAATTTTCAGGAACTATAGGCAAATATTCTTACTTGTTGAACATGTCAAAATTAAATTCGGACGGATTCAGAGATCATTCTGATTTTAGTTCTTATTCTATAAATTCAACAATAGGGATGTCGGTTTCTTCTGCAATGACTTTAAAATTTATATTTAATTATTTTGATTCACCTTATGCATTAAACCCGAGTTCGCTAACTAAAGAAATTGCTGATACATCCCCTTCAAACTCAAGAGATTATATAAAACAACAGGGTGCCGGAGAAAAATCTTCACAGTTCCAAACCGGCATTTCTCTAATTTTTACTCCTGGTATACATAACCGGCTCGAGACAAGTCTTTATTTTATTTCAAGAGATTTAACCAACCCGATTCCCGGAAGAATAATTAAGCTGAATAGAAATGCTGCCGGTTTCCGTTCGGCTTACAATTATTTTTTACCATTAAAAAATTATGATTTAAATCTTACATTGGGAACAGATATTGAGACACAATTCGATGATCGAAAAGAATATAATAATTTAGGTTTGCCTGGAAATTATAATTCAGTTTTGCCGAAAGATATTTTTGATAAAATCGATTATGGAGATAAGCTTTTAGATCAGGAAGAAAAAGTGATTGGCATTGGTCCTTTTCTTCAGGGAGAGATATCGTTTTCTTATTTATCTTTTTTACTCGGGTTACGTTATAACAATTACAAATTTATTGCTAACGATAGATTCCTGGATGATGGAAATGATGATTCAGGAAACAGAACGATGGACAAGCTCAGCACAACTGCAGGAATTAATTTTCGCATTGATGAACTTTCAAAATTCTATTTTAATTATTCAACATCGTTTCAAACACCGACAACTGCAGAGTTAAGCAACAGATCTGATGGAAAAGGCGGCTTCAATCCTGATCTTTTGCCGGAAGATATATATAGCTTTGAATTAGGTTACAAGAAAATTGCTCTGCTTGATGTTTTAAATTTAAGCGCTTCACTTTTTTATATGAGATTTTCAAATCTTCTTATCCCATATCAACTTTCTGGGAGTGAAGAAACATTTTATAAAAATGCCGGCAAAGCAGAAAACAAAGGAATCGAACTAATTTTAGAATATTTCCCACTGAAAGATATAAACGCTTTTCTTTCGTATTCCGGCTATGATTTTACATTTAAAGATTACCTGGCGGAAGCTGATGTAAACGGAGTAACACAGACTTTTCAATTGGCTGGTAACTCTGTTCCCGGAGTTCCATCAAATAAAATTGCTGCCGGTATAAATTACAATTCTGCTACAACGGGCTTATTCGGTTCTATAAGATTTGTCTGGGAAGATAAATATTTTGCAAACGATTTTAATGGACCAATTCCGGGAACAACATTACCACAATCTGATTTTATAAATAATAGTTATGTTAAAACGGATTTAAGATTCGGTTATTTATTAAAGACGGATTTTACGAATGCAGAATTTTTCTTTGGAGTTAATAATATTTTTGATGTAAGATATAATAGCTCGATAGTTCCCAACGCGGTTGGTTATCGTTTTTACGAGCCGGCACCAGGAAGAAATTTTTATGGAGGCGTTAAGTTGTTAGTTCCTTCACGTTGAGTCTAAACCTCATTGACTTTTTTTACTTATTTATCCGGCTTTGATGGATTAAAGATGTTAGGTTGCATTTATTTTAATAGAATCATTTTTTTTTGTATACGAATAATTATTAGACTCCAATCGATACAAGTAAATTCCACTTGGTAAATCACCACCATCAAAATTTATCTCATATAAACCAGCTGGTTTTTCTTCAGAAACTAAATCCTTTATTTTTTTTCCAAGCATATTATAACACTTATTTTAATAAAGTTCTTTTCCAGAATTGAATATTGTATAGTTGTTAAAGGATTAAATGGATTAGGATAATTTTGAGATAATGAATAGGAATTGAGCATTTGATTGCCATCTGGTAATCGAATAGATATTATCGGCAGTAGTTGTTAGTAAAATTTGAAGATCATTAAATCAAAGAACTTTTTTAACAAACTTTTTTGTCAG
>Ga0210099_1000546_pt1 | contig 11990 bp, 8 predicted proteins | sample Joice_ThreeSqA_D_4_FD_184872 | JGI IMG/M metagenome (GOLD analysis project Ga0210099, IMG submission 184872) | Wetland microbial communities from San Francisco Bay, California, USA, that impact long-term carbon sequestration - Joice_ThreeSqA_D2... | ecosystem: Environmental > Aquatic > Marine >...
CGGGGCTCTGCTCGTCGGCGTCGAGCAGCTCGACCACCCGTTCGAGCGAGGCCATGCCCGACTGGAACGTCGCGGTCATCGAAGCGAGGTGCGTGAGCGGCTGCGAGAACTGCCGGGCGTACTGGATGAGCGCCTGCATGTCTCCCACGGTGATGGCATTTGGAACAAGCTCGGTTGCCATGATTTCGACCACCAGGTCACGGTCGGTGATGATACCGACCGGAACTTTTATCCCCTCGTTATCATCGACGACCACGAGATCGCCGACATGATGTTCGCGCATCAGCTTGGCTGCGTCCAGTGTGGAATTGTCGCGTTGTGCGTATACGACTTCTCGGTTGCAAATTTCACTGATAGGCATGATTACCTCCGAATTTGATCAGTTTAAATTCTCGATGATTTATGCAGACTCAAGGAAATCTGCTTGGCAATTCCTCGGCTGTATCGCCAACCAGCAGTATGCCGTCTACGACCTGTCTGCTCACAGCCTGATCCCGTCAGCGCGACCAGCTTACCCGGAGCAGATTCTGTTCGGGGTTATAGTGATATTCAAGCTCTCCCTGATAGGCATGATGCAGCGCCTCTCCGATGCCACGAGCCAAATGGATATCCGTAGTGGTCACCAGTGTCGTGTCTGCCCTTTCTTCCAATGCCATGATACGTTTGAGCGGGTGCTCTTCACGTTCGTGTTTTTCATGGTTGCGCACAAGATTCATGATTTCATCGTAATGTGTACGCAAGTATTCTCCCTTCAGAGTAAGAAAACCGGCCGGAAAATCGTCGTGGATACGATGGCAGGCCGGGCAGATTGTCCGATGTGCGTCTGTCGGAGCTGTCGTCCATTGCCAGCGCCCCTTGTGATATACAGCACCGCATTGCGAGCAAGCGGATGGCTCTTTCAATTTTCCCTTTGATTTGTAGGCATCGTGCACGCGTTCCTTGAATAATTCGTCGTGCCGGGAGACTTTTCTATAACCTTCTGAAATTGTTGCATAACCCATGGTGGATTGCTCCTTTTCAATAATTCCCGTTAGTATCTTCTGTCCCGCCACGCAATTCTCGATTTAAGGCTTCGTTCAAGTTCTGACGCCTCTGATCATTTCTGATTAACTCCGGAACCGCCCTTAACAAGGTAAGACCCGAAGTTGGTCACCTTAAACTCGTCCCTCTCTCAGTCCAAATTGCTGTGGGCTTGCTAGGCTGTTCCAACTGATAAATTCCCGGCTGCCGTAACTGTGCGGCAGCCGGGTAACAATCAGGAGATGGGAATTTCCTTGCGGGATGCCCCGGTCTTCTTGGGCATAGTAAGCTCAAGCACGCCATCGGAATACCTGGCCTGAACCTTGTCTTGGTCCACTTCATCAGCCAGAGTGAAACTGCGTGAAGCCATGCCATAACTGCGCTCGCTGCGTATCACTTTCTCGCCCTCTTTTTCTTCTTTTTCCTGCTTGACCTCGGCGCTGATGGATACCTGCCTGCCATCGATCTTCACATGAATGTCATCCTTCTTGACACCGGGTATCTCCGCCTTGATCTTGTAACCTCCATTCGACTCCTTCACGTCCATCTTGATCTGAGGCTCGAGCTCCAGACCTTCACGGAGAACAGGCCGCATCATGAACCTGTCGAACACGTTGTCCATGTCCCAAAGCGTGTCCAATCGTGCAAGTTTGCTGAATGGGTCATACCGGGTAATGTTATTCATGATATTTCTCCTTTCAAAAAGCGGGAAAACTCCCGCCATCTTTATATTAATAAATGTAACGCTGATCGGTCCCCTCGTAGCCATTCAAATTTAAAGATCGATCACGTCACCGCGATATTAATCGCCCTGATCGTAGCAGCTTGATTATTTAGGCTTTTAATTTTAATCACCTCTGTACAATAGCATTGTGAACTCACCAGAAAAAATAAAATATCGGCGGATTGCTTGATTTTCAATCAGACAACTTTGGAATCTTGTATCGGTGTTTGTCCTATGCAATGAAATGCCCCGATAGCGGCCTGTATGGACCAGGAAGGGATGAATTGATATGATTCAACACTACGCTGATCGGGCCAATTGCTGGGTCATGTCGTTACTTATCAGCTGCGTTTAACACTGCTTGATGGCCACAACTTAAGCCGGAAGTTGGTTGACGTGCTGGATGAATGATATTGCTACGCGGCAGGTTGATTGATCTTACGAATAGCTGCGAAGTCTTGGTGAAACGGGCTGTTTAGCTCAACAAACCGTTCTGGATTACGTAATAGGTCAATTCGGCATTGTTCTTCAAATTCATCTTTGCGAGGATGTGCGCCCGGTAGGTGCTGACCGTTTTGACGCTCAACGACAGTTTCCTGGCAATGTCGGATACTTTGTTACCTGAACCGATCATCTTCAGCACCTGGAATTCCCTGTCGCTCAGGGATGAATGCAATGGTTTGCTCGAATCGGTACTGCATTCCTGAAGCAACAGGTCGGCCAGAGTGCTGCTGATATGTTTTTTCCCCACATAGGCGTTTCGGATTGCACCGACCAGTTGTTCCGGTGCAACATCCTTGGTCAGGTAACCTGATGCGCCTGCCTTCATCAGTCGTACTGCGTATTGATCTTCTTCGTACATGCTCAGAATCAGCACCTTGGCATCTTTGTCATGGGCCATGATCTGTTTGAGTGTATCGCCACCGCTTATCTCGGGCATCGATATATCGAGGAGCATGACATCCCACTGTAGCGTGTGATTCAAGCTCAGTGCCTCCGCTCCGTCACTGGCCTCCCCCGCGACTTCGATATCATCCGCCTCATCCAGGATCCTTCTAAGCCCCTGGCGAACCACGGCATGATCGTCGACTATTAATACCCGTATCACACTTCCTCCCAACTGTCGGATGATGTAATGGTTATCATCATGATTCGCCTTTGTCTGCATGGTCGAGTGAATCAGAAAGTGGAATTTGCAGTGACACGCGTGTTCCCTGTCCCGGCGCACTAACGACCGTGGCTGACGCGCCTATCATCAGCGCACGTTCCTTTATACCGAGCAAGCCAAAGGATTGCCCTTTGCGTGACATGTCAAACCCGATGCCATCGTCCGATATTTGCAGTTGCAACAATTCACCCTGTCGATCAATGCGAATATCAACCTTGCTTGCGTGGGCATGCTTGACCACATTGTTCAACGATTCCTGGATGATCCGGAAAATAGTGACGTATTGATTCTCGTTCAGGGACAAATCTCCCTCGGGCAAAGAAAGCGTGCATCCGATCTCGGTATCGCGAGTAAATCTTTTTATGTGGTCCCTGACTGCCGCCACAAGACCCACATCATCCAACAGGTTTGGCCGTAATTCGCTGACAATCTGACGTACTGTCCTTATCCCGTCGGAAACCAGATCGGATATATGCTGCGATTCGGCCAATAGAAGAGGATCAGTGCCGGTCATTTTTGAAGCCAACCAGGCGACCCGCATTTTCAGCGCGGCAAGCGTCGCCCCCATCTCGTCGTGCAGATTGCGCGCGATCTGCGCACGCTCCTCTGCCCTGACATTTTCAAGGTAAAGAGCGAGGCGCTGAAGCTCTTTATAGGATTCGGCAAGTTTGTTGCCGGACTCCTTCAGTTCAGTGACATCCACACCGATTCCCAGCACATTGACCGATCCGTCGTCTTGAAGCAATGGCCGCTTGACCGTGTGGGACCAATGTTGCTTGCCATCTTTAATCATTGATTCAGTCAGTATCACTTCCTTCATGTTCTGGATCACATCGCGGTCCACTGACAGGAACCCTTCAACTTCCCGGCTGTCTGGATCTATCTCCCTATTTTCCTTGCCAATCATATCCTGAACAGCAACGCCGTAATGATCCGCGATCGCCCGGTTGGCCAACAGGAATTTACCGTGCTCATCCTTGACGAATATCATGTTTGGATCCATGTCGATAACCTGCCACATCAGGTTCTTCTGCCGCCGCAATTCTCGTTCTGCCAATTTTCGCTTGGCGATGTTGCGCACGACGGCCACGAACATGCCCGGATCGCTATTCTCCTGCACGTATTGCAATTGCGCCTCGACCGGAAATTCTGTTCCATCCTTGCGTCTGACCATCGTTTCGAATCGGCGGATATTCTTTCTACCGGAGATGAGCGGAGCAATGAATGCCCGGCATTCTGGCTCGGGTATCAACGGCAGAATCATGAAGGCAGGCATATTCAGCAATTCTTCACTGGTATAGCCGATACCAGCGGTCGCTCCCTTGTTCGCATACTCAATTAGCAATGTCACCGGCGAAAAGATGAAAATCATGTCATGGGTATTATCCAGGATACCGCGCAGGTGATGTTCTCTGGCCTGTGCCAGTTGACGCTCAGTCACATCCCTGACAATCCCGAGTTCCACATCCCGGCCATCCATCGATATGATGGACTTTTTGATCACGACATGGTGAATTTCCCCAGTACTGGCGAGAAATTGCGTCTCGATTTCCGACCCATGCTGATCAGTGAGATGCTTTAATAATGATTTGCACATCGAACCTCCGGATTCGGGAGGACAAAGGATATTAACCGGCTCGCCGATCACTTCCGATTTATCCCTGCCAATCAGTGCAGCCAGGGAACTGTTTAGATCAACGATCATGCCCGTTTCGATGTCGGTGATCACGATACCATCAGTCGCTTGATCGAAGATCCTGCGATAGCGTTCATCTGCTTCCTTGAATCTGGAAATGTCGGTAAAGGCGAGCCTAACTATTGGTACATTACCATCAGATGCCCAGTACAGCCATTCCATTTGCACATACATTTGTGTATTGTCACCGCGGATAATCCGCAGCTCGCAACATTTGCGTTCCACATGCTGCTCAGTTTGCATGAGACATTGATGCCACCGTTCACGATCTTCCCTGACTACTAGGTTCAAAAATCGACTTTGCATGAGTTCATTTCGGTTCACTCCCAGCAAAGCAGCACCGGTTAGGTTTATATCGCTGATCAAACCATCATGCGTAAGCGTTACATAGCCTACCGGAGCATATTCATACAGATCGGCATAACGGTCGCGGGTCTCAAGATGTTCGTGCTGGCATCGGCGCAAAGTCTCGTTCGGTTTCTCCGGCTCATACTCGTGCATTGAATATTCATGCGTCGGGACTTGTTCAGAACGATCCCCTGTATCTGTTAGCCGGGTGCGGCCAAGTAGCTTCTCTGCATCAATGTGCACATTATTTTCATCTGTCACTTCATGCTTCTCTGGCTTCATGTTCTTTGATCTTATTCCGTATTGACTTACATAAACAAGACAAGGATCCCTGCCTAATCATGGGAGAATCCCGAATCACACCAATCTTAACCAGCAGAATTAGTCACACGGATCTCACTTGCGAATCCGCATCAATAAATCTGATTGCATTTCTCCCGCATTCTTTGGCTTGATACATCGCAAGATCGGCGCGCTTTAATATTTCATCCGCGCTGATATCGTGATCGATGAACATCACGACACCGATACTCGATGTGCAATGGTGCGTAATATTTTCTCCCGGCGTGTCTTCCTGACGCAGAATCAGCATATATGGTTCGGCCAGGGCTAAACGTATCTTTTCTGCTACGTTGCCGGCTTCAGCGATTGACTGGGCATTGTCATGGTCCAGTTCGCTGAGCAGCACTACGAATTCATCTCCACCGAAGCGCGAGACTGTGTCCACTTCACGTACACAACCAGTGATTCGCCACGCCACTTCTTCCAGCAGCAAATCTCCGGCTGCATGTCCATGCTGGTCATTGAGTGGCTTGAAGTTGTCCAAGTCGATGAACATCAACGCGGCAAAACGACCGCTACGCTTGCTGGCGGCCATGGTCTGAATCAGCCGGTCGTACAGCAAACGGCGATTGGGCAGACCGGTAAGGACATCATGGAATGCCAGATTCTGAATCTTCTCTTCTGCAAGTTTGCGCTCGGTGATATCGCGCGACACAACAACGACGCGCGATGGTTGACCCTGGCTGTTCCTGATCAGCCCTCCGCGGGATTCCATATGACGGATACTGCCATCAGGCAGAAGGAATCGGAAATCAGTACGCAGACCCACGCCGGACAGCACAATTTCCCTGAATACCCGTTTGACATGTTCCCGGTCATCCGGGTGTATCTCGGCGAACGAATCTGTTCCTTTGAGACTATTGGTATCGCCAAATAGCCGGCCATAGGTAGGATTGTTGTACATCCTGCGTCCAGTCAGATCAAGCACTGCGATGAAATCTTCGGTGTTTTCGGCGATCATGCGAAAGAATTCTTCCTTTTCGCGCAAAGCTTCATCCTTCCGCTTGCGATCTGAAATATCGGTCAGCACGATGCGTACTTCGGGTTCACCCCCGCTCTTCGTTTTTTTCAGGCAATCAAGCTGGGTATAAAAGCTCGATCCATCGTCGCGCTTGAAGAGCATTTCACAAGTCTGCTTTTCATCATGTTTCAGCACCGCCTGAAAATGCCGGTTCAACCGGTCGTGGTCTTCTGGTGTAACGAAATGTGCAAGGGGTTGCTTCAACAGTTTACTGCGCTCCACCCCGAACAAGGCGGCACCGGTAAGATTGATCCCGGAGATCACCCCAAGTACGTCGAGAGTAAGATATCCGACCGGAGCGAAGTCATAGAAATCGATATATTGATCGCGAGATTCCTCCAGAGCTGAATTGATTTTCCGTAATGCTTTGTTTTGAATCTCAATATCTTTTTGATGAACAGATAGTTCGTGCAATAATTGTTCGTATGTTCGAGCCGATTTGCTGGCAGCAGGCACACGCGCAAGTTCCGTCTCGGCTTGGTTTGCTGTTCTGGCTTTCTTCTTCCTTTCAACCACAAGGACTCCTTGGTGGGAAACCTGTATTGTTGAGATGGTACGCTAACCAAACAAAAGCAATAATACCGTTTAACAATAACATACAATATCCGTTCGGGAGTAGAAAATATCCCAGTGTTGCTGTGACTGGACAATATCACCCTGACCCGGCAACCATTATCATGAAAATTCAGATTTCATTGAAGATTATTGCTGATTCATGCTTGACGGCATGAATGATGAATTTTATGGCTTGCCACATACGATGAATGTGGTGTTTGGGGGCGCATTTCCCCTACCTTATATGAAACACAGGTCCGTCATTTGCGAGTTGCAGGCTTTCGAGGTTGTCGAATAGTTTATTTTGCGAACAGAACAAGCGCTGGATTTCGCCCTAGCTCCCCAGCCTTTCCACTTCCACCGATACTTTCAACTCATGATTCTGCCCGCCGAAGATTACACCCTTGAGTGGTGTCACATCACCGTAATCACGGCCCCAGGCGACGGTGATGTGCTGGTCGCTGGGAACCTTGTTGTTGGTCGGGTCGAAATCCATCCAGCCCGCGTCCGGCAGATAAACCGAAAACCAGGCGTGAGATGCGTCTGCGCCCACCAGTTTTTCAATGCCCGGTGGAGGAAGTGTTTCGATGTAGCCGCTGATGTACCGCGCAGCAAGTCCCTGCGAGCGGATGCAGCCGATGGCAAGGTGGGCAAAATCCTGGCAGACGCCGCGACGGTGTTCCAGTACTGTATTCAATGGCGTCGCAAGCGTAGTGAATTCCGGATCAAAGATGAATTCTTGGTGGATACGCTGCATCAGGTCGTGCACGGCTTCGACCAAAGGTCTGCCCGCAGTGAATGAAGGCAGTGCATAAGCAGCCAGATCAGGATTGGCTTCGATATAAGGAGAGTCCAGCATGTATTGGCGGGCATCCAATACCTCCGTCCTGCGGTCTTGAAGCAACATATCCTTCACTGATTCCCATGAAGCGCCTCGAGAAAGATCAAGCTGCTCAGCCTGTTTGAATACATGGACTTCGCTGATGGCAGTTACGGAGAATTCGCGATGTGGTTCCATGACCGCGAAATAGGCAACCTGGTTGCCAAAAAAGTCTTCCCTGATCCGAAAATCGCTTTCGCCGGGATTGATTTCGAGCCGCGTTGAAATCAGGTTCTGGTTCTGGCATACACGTGGCAACAAACGGACTTCGTTGTAGGAATTCCCGACAAGTTCAGTGTAGGTATATGTCGTGGTATGTGAGACAAGGTAATGCACGGAAGTCCTTATTTAACAATATTGAAAATGAATTGCGACGCAATGAAGCGAACAGAGATACGCTCCATGGGCAGATATATTCCGGCTCCCTGCGCTTGTTCATTCTGGTTCATATCGGAAGCTCTTCTTTTTGTTCATAGCGGGCGCGGACTGCTGCCGTGCAGAAAATACTCGGCAGTAATGGTGTCTGACAGCGAGCCGAGCAGATAGTAGATGCGGCTCAACTGTTGGTCCAGATTCTCCCGTATGCCGTTCTCGGAAACGGTCAGAAATTCTTCCAGGTTAATAAGGTTGAGCATGGAACTGGCTTCCAGCACCAGTCTTTCTGCCGCACTAAGGCGTTGGCCCCGACGGTTGCCGGGCAATCTTGCCACATGTTCATTCAGGCTGGCGATCTGGTATGCGAACGAGCGGGGATTGTTCATGTCGCAAAGCAACAATTCTATATAGGACGGCAAATCGAAATAGCTTCGATAATGATGGCGGTAACAGATCGTGTTGTCGCTGATGTCCAGCAGTGATTCAACCAGTTGCGTTTCCATGCCTTCTCTGTGTTGCTCGGAAAAGACCGTACGCAATGTCGATATCAGCAGAAGACTTCGTTCCAGGCGGCGACCGATATCCAGGAACAACCAGCCGTTGCCGCGCGTCATGTTTTCCATGACCAGGCCGCTGAAAGCGCATAGTACAGTGATCAGATTATCCAGGTATTCCTGTATTTGCCACAGGTTGCGATGGTGTAGTAGTTGTGGATTGGCCAGGTTCTCCTCGATATCATCCATCACGCGCCATGTATCCGAGGACCACAAATCCCTGACCGAATAACCTGTCTTGACCAGGTTGCGTAGCGAATTGGCAATACTGCCGATGCGCTGTTCATCGAATGCGACCGATAGCAGCTCTTCTTCTGGCGATTGCAGAAGTGCCATATGTCCTTCAACGAAAAATCCCGGCCAGGTACCGGTAATATTGGTTACCCCGCGCAGCAAACTATTGAGGCAACCTTCGTAATCGGGATTGCCGCGGTCGGGGTTGATGTATAACTTTTTGATTGTCGTGCGTAGCATGCGGATGCTTCCTTCGGCACGTTCCGCATAGCGCCCGACCCAGAAGATGTTATCCGCTGCCCGGCTGGGCAGCGCGTTGTTGTACTCGCCTATGGTCGCCTTTGCGCGTATTTGGCTTACTCTTTCCGCCGTAATCTGAGATTCGTTGCTGATCACCCAGGTATCCTTGCTGATACTGCCCAACTGGCCGGATATCGGGATATCGCCTTTCTCCGGCGCGCTGCGGCTGAGTCCGCCCGGCATGATCACATAGCCGTTGCGGCCGGCTACGGCAAAGCAGCGCATCAGGACCTTGCGCGGTTCGTAACCCTGGGGGGTGACACACGGTGCGGTGGAAAAACTGACATGTTCCTGCCCGACATAGTGCGAAGGATGTGCGCGGATACGGTCGCGCCATTCGGCAAGTTGCTCTTTGCTGAGCATGTGGCCCAGCACCGGATTCATCCCGGGCTGCCTGAAAATCGGTTTGATGACCAATCGTTCGATGTTGGCCAGCACATAATCCATCTCGATCGGCTGGCCGCACCACCAGGTTGCTGCAGACGGAAGTTTGAGTTCCTCTCCCAAAAAATGCTGGGCGATGATGGGAAGGAAAGGCTGGATACCGGGATTTTCCAGTATCCCGCTACCCAGCGGATTTGCTATCGAGACATTGCCGCGCCTTGCCACTTCCAACAAGCCCGCCACGCCAAGCCGGGAATCATCGCGCAGTTCCAGCGGATCACAGTAAGTATCGTCCACGCGGCGTATGATCACATCGACACGCTGCAAGCCGGTAAGCGACTTCAACCAGACATATCCGTCACGCACCGTCAGATCATCGCCCTGCACCAGGGGATAACCCATGAACGAAGCCAGATAAGCGTGCTCGAAGTAAGTCTCGTTGAACGGGCCCGGAGTCAATACAACGATGCGGGGCGATTCTGCATGCGGCGGCGCGATGCCATTCAGGCCGGCCTGCATGGATCGAAAAAAACCGGTCAGGTGCAGCGCCTGGGAGTTGCTGAATAATTTGGGCAAGACTCGCGATACCGCGATGCGATTCTCCAGCGCATAGCCAGCGCCGGAAGGCGCCTGGGTACGGTCGCCGATTACCCACATCTTTTGATCCGGTCCGCGCGCAAGGTCGGCACCATAGATCACAAGCTGGTGATGGCCGAATTGCTTTACCTGGTCGCAGGCCCGCAGGAATCCGCCATGGTTATAGATCAGTTCCAGCGGCAGCAGATTTTTCCTGGTGAGTTCTCTCGGACCATAAAGGTCTGCAAGTATCAGGTTGAGCAGCTCGGCGCGTTGCAGCAGACCGGCCTCTACTTCGTTCCATTCTTCACCGGAAATCAGCAGCGGCACGGGGTCAAGTTGCCATGGCCGGGTCGAACCATCAGGGTCGCCATAGACGTTGTAAGTGACGCCATTCTCCCGCAGCAGTTTGAGTGCTTCCTTGCGCCGCACATCCATCTCCGCCCAGCCTATCTCATCCATCGCTTGCATCACTTTGGACCAATGCGGGCGAATCTGAGCATTGAAGTCCACCATTTCATCGTAGTCGTTTTCGCCCAGCGGGTAACTGCGTGAAAACACGGATGGTGCGTTCTGATTTTGGAATTGAGTTTGCATCAGGCCAAGTTTACTCCCAGTTTGCCGGTATTGCCGAATCAGCCCCGATAGTTTAAGGGCAAATATCACCTTCTGTGCAAAGGATTTTTAGTGTCGAACAGGTGTCAGCATGCAGCATTTTTCCGGTAGCCCCTTCGGGAGGCATCATGCAAGTTCGATAAACCTTTCCAGCCGGATGACGGGTGCGGGTGCTTGATGACTTGAGACGGTTTCTCTTTCGTTAACGGGAATGCCAGCGCAAATCCAGCGTATATGGAAAATCCTTGTTGGATTCTTCCGGCGGCAACCCTTCGATGTCTTCGCCCGGCGTATGGCCGTGATTCCAGAAACGGCTGACACGCCTGGCTTCAGCCTCATTGGCATTGACCGGCAGCGTGTCGTAGTTGCGACCACCGGGATGGCTGACGTGATAGGTACACCCTGCGACGGCGCGACCGCTCCAGGTATCGAAGATGTCGAATATCAGCGGCGCCTGAACGCCGATGGTGGGATGCAGTGCGGAGGGTGGATTCCACGCGCGGTAGCGGATACCCGCAACCATTACACCCGGCGTTTCTGTCGTACGCAGTGGTACGCGCCTTCCATTGCAGGTCAGGACATAACGTTCGCCCATTGCGCCGGTCAATTTCACCTGCAGACGCTCAACTGAGGAATCGACATAGCGAGCCGTGCCGGTGCTGGTGATTTCCTCACCCAGAACATGCCACGGCTCGATCGCCTGATGCAGTTCCAGATTCAGATCATCGACCTGCAATGCGCCGATGTGCGGGAAACGGAATTCAAGGAATGGCGCGAACCATTCCGTCTTGAAATCGTAGCCAGCACTTTGCAGGTCGCGAGCCACCTCCCGGATATCGCCGGCAATGAAATGCGGCAGCATGAAACGGTCATGCAGCTGCGTACCCCATCGTACCAGTGATTTTTTGTACGGTTGTTTCCAGAACCAAGCGACCAGCGTGCGTAGCAGCAGCATCTGCATCAGGCTCATCTGCGCATGCGGTGGCATTTCAAAGGCGCGCAACTCGAGCAGACCCAGTCGGCCCGTCTCGGTCCCCGGCGCATACAGTTTGTCGATGCAGAATTCGCTGCGATGGGTGTTGCCGGTCATGTCCACCAGCAGGTTGCGCAGCAGACGGTCCACCAGCCAAGGCGCGGGCACTTCGCCATCGGGCATTTGCTGGAAGGCGATTTCCAGTTCGTACAGGCTGTCATTGCG
>Ga0210099_1000547_pt1 | contig 11976 bp, 10 predicted proteins | sample Joice_ThreeSqA_D_4_FD_184872 | JGI IMG/M metagenome (GOLD analysis project Ga0210099, IMG submission 184872) | Wetland microbial communities from San Francisco Bay, California, USA, that impact long-term carbon sequestration - Joice_ThreeSqA_D2... | ecosystem: Environmental > Aquatic > Marine >...
TTCTGATACTTCAAGTTCTTTTTTTTCTCCTGCTGACTCTTCGTGATGACCTCCCATCGGTTTAAATAAACTCATTATATTATTTTATGCTGTTATAATTCGATTAATTTATAATATATCACATTTTGCCCGCTCACCTCCATTGAAATCCTGGCTTGCACCTGTTCTACGCATTGGTCGGATAAAATGCAAATATATTACAATATCCTCCCCCTCCCCTGACAAATTCAGTACCAAATATCAACATATCACTTTATTATCTCTGAACCCGGACAATCTTACAGTCGACCCGTTGATGAAATCTTCATATGATGACGGGATGACAGTCAGTGTGCCCTTTCAATATCAAATCCCGTATTTGAGAATATCAAATGAATTATTACTTTTGCACCACCATTGATCGGGGTGTGGCGCAGTTGGCTAGCGCACTTGCATGGGGTGCAAGGGGTCGTACGTTCGAGTCGTATCACCCCGACAATTAAAACAAGACCGCCGCTGCATATGCAACGGCGGTTTTTTCGTTTCAGCCGAACGCCATAAGCTTGTTTTTTAATTTGCCAGCTCAGTGTTCACTACAGTAAGCATATCTTCCAGTTGCTTCAGCATTCCACTTTGTTCAATAATAATATTCAGCTGGGTCAAATAAGCATCCATAAATAGGTTCTCCAGGATTTTCTTCATAATCGTCAAATGACCGCCAACGATTTTACATATGGATAGCGAGTAATTTTTTGGAACTTAGATTATTTAGCAATCTCCAACTCAATCATACTGATAATCCAATCAATTTGTGTAATTAGCTCATCCGCGCTTCCGGCACGCCAGTTTGAATCCAGAACAATTCGTTTTAGTAGAGCAGTTGCTTTTGGACTATCACTAATAATGCTCATTGGATCTTGTACATCAGCAATATTCTGAGAGGTAACTCCTTTTTCTATCAGTAATTTATCCCAATCCACAGCCAGCCTTACCGGACTTTCATCGGTCAATAATCTCCACTCTAATTCTCTGTAATATTTGTTGATCGTAGCTTTTAATTCCTGGTTCTTGATCCTTGAATATAATCCTATACTTCTCATTTCATCGATAACACTTGTATTGGAGAACATAGGTGCATAATTTCCAGTAACTAAGAAAGCCTGTTCGATAAATTCCCGATCTAACTTTTCAGGTACAGACTTATTCCAGTAATGAGTCTTTTCGAACGGAACAAATTGATCTTCAACCTGGACGTCTGTCCTGAATGTTCTAATAAATAGCTGAGGGCATGAACACGAAAACCTGAGACACGCTCAATATTTGCAAGTTCACTTCGATCTTCATGTAAAGCATCTATTAGAGCTTTCAATTCGAGACTCATTTTTTGTATATCTACCCTCTTTTCATTCCAAGTATTTAATTGAAATGCAATCAGAATTCCCACGATAATTAAGAACATCTCAACAAAAGCCACACCGATGAATCGGGTTAACTTTTTTTCTTCGATTAATTTTTGCCTGATTTTACGAAAAGTGTCACTCATGGTATGATCAATTAATGACCGCCAATACAGCTATAAAAACAATATGGTTAATAGATTGTTCCGGAAAGGGTAAATTATAACAGAAAGCCTCACACTTTCGTGCAAGGCTTTTTTATGGCCTCCCATTCAAACAAACTGTGCAGTTGATTGCTATATATGAAAACATATTAATCATGAAAACAATGATCAGGGGTGTTGCATTAACCTTGTTAGGACTGTTTTACAGCCTGATGGAAGTGATGGCTCAATCCCCCACCAATATAGATACAAGGAGCAGGGATCCTAAACCCTTTACGCTGGATGATATCCTTTTATATATTGTTTTTCCTTCTCTCCTGTTTATAGTTGCCATCTACGGACGAATACACCATAAGAAGCGCAAGGAGAAAGAAATACTACGAAATAGTGATACGGATTAAAAATCAAAGCCACCGCAACATTTACTGCGGTGGCTTTTTCGATTCAGCTGATCGCCAGAGGCATGTCTGACTTCTATTGGATTCAGCCCCGGCGCTCTATGTTTATCATTTTATAGGTTCGATGTCCAGAACTTTAAAGGTGTTGGGTAATACGGGCCTTCTTCTCCCTTCACCGGGACCATATTCACCACCTGAGAGGTACAGGTGGTGGCTTGTTTTATCAATGGTGATGGTTCTGGCTCCGGCCTGTGTTTCAACATTCTCCAGTACCCGGTATTTATCTGCGCTCTCCTGTTGAATGACTGTCATTTTGCCTTCACCGTTTGAAGCATATATTCGTCTTGTTTCCGGATCGAATGCCACGCCGTCGCATCCCTGCCCGATGGGTGCGGTAGTAATCACCTTACCGCTTAACGCATCGGTAACCACCATCATTTCGTTTCCGCAAACCGAGAAGAGGCGGTGATTTTTATTATCCAGTGCCAATCCTGAAGGCTCTTCTCCCGGCTCGATCAGCCACAGAGCTTCCACTTTCAATGTTACTGCGTTTATCAGGCACAGGCTGCTCTTATCTTCGATGTTCACATAAATTCTGCCTTTCCCGTCGCTTTGCGAGAACTCGGGTTTTCCGGCCAGCGGAATAGTGCCCAGCACCTGCAGCGTGTTGGCGTCAACTACGCTTGAATTGCTGCTTCGGCCATTAAAAGTGAATACCTTTTTTGAGAATGAATCGTACAAAATGCAATCTGGGTTGGCCCCTGTAATTTTTACTTTTTTGATGGCCTTAAATGTGGTTAAATCAATCACAAGCATGCTTGAGTCAGCCCCGCAGGAAATATATGCCCTGTTCAGATCGTTCGCAATGGCAATTCCATGTACTCCGGGAGTTTCAGGTATTACAGCAATCTCTTCGTTGGTTTTCAAGCTGATCACATTCACCTGGCTTGAATGGGATACAAAAAGGTTCCGGTTGATATCATCAACCGCCAGGTAATCCCATCCGCCATCGCCGGTAAGGTGAATGGTTCGCGCTAATTGATATTCCGATTTTTGAGCATGTACCTGTGAATAACAGGCGGTCAATGCCAGGACGGCCAGAAAGAAAAAGTACCTTTTCATAATTTTGTAATTAAATGATTTTGAACGGATTTTGATCTGTTTGATTAGACAGGTTATACATGAGATAGTTTATTCGCTTAACGCATTTTAACACTTCCCGTCCCAAGACATGCGAATCCAGGACGGGAACCGCTATACATGTTTTTTTCAATGCTTAATGAATCAACATGTTAATCTTCGTCCTCCTCCTCGTCCAGTTCCTTTACTTTCTCAATGGTACCATCGGGCGCAATCAAAATCTCCAATATTTCCTCACCTTTCTCGAGGCCAATTTCATATCCCTTAAAGTCAGGCGTTTCAATTTCTGCAACTTCGTCTGTTTTATAGCCCGGATAATTATCGCTTACTGCTTTTGCCACGGTTGATGGCAACTCATTATTCTCAATTTCTTTTTCGGTCTCGATCCATGTTCCTGCATTATCGAAAGAAGCCGACATTTCGTTGTCATTCAACATAAACTCGGCTTCCCATTCATTTTCCTCCTCCATGTTCCATTTAACTTTGCTGGCGCTTGCAAACATGGACTTAAAATTCTCTGAAACGGTATTTGGCGGTGTTTGTGCACATCCAAAAAGGCTGAATGCCAGTACTGTAAGAACAATTGCTGCTTTTTTCATTATAGTGTATTTTAAATGTTCAGGGAAAGATAGATACAAAATCTAAAGAGAATTTAAAGAGTAGAATAACTTACCACTTTATACCCCAGGCAAATGGGAAATCAATTTTAAAGGAATTCTGAAGCGTGGATAACCGATTACTTTTGACGGGTTATTACAAAGCAGTGCAGATTATTGTAAAATTCATAGTGGATATCAAGGCTGTGCAAATCACAGATTTTTTTTACAATGGCCAGTCCCAAACCTGCTGTCTGACTAACTGGATCGCCTTTGTAGAAACGGTTGAAAAGCTTTGCGGGATCGGGAATTTGTTCTTTTCCTGTGTTGCAGATCGACAATTTCCGTCCGCTTAGATCAATTTTAATTTTTCCGCCTTGTTCTGTGTGATTAATACTGTTTGAGATCAGGTTGTTGATCAGAATCTCAATCAGCGACTTTGATATGGCAACCATCATATTATCAGTCAACTGTGTTTCAAGCTGAAGCTCCTTCAGCCTGATGAGTTCTGAAAATTCTTCCAGTTTTTCTTTTAGTACTTCTTTCAAGTTCGTTCGTTCTTCCGATGCAAACTGGTTGTTTTCAATTTTACGTAACATAATCATCGCATTGTTCAATTTCGAAAGACGACGTACCGAAGTATAAATGCTGTTCAGACTATCAGCATGCTCTTCTAAACCCGGATTCTCCAGCAGGCTCTCCAGACGTGAACTAATAATCGCCAGGGGTGTTTGCAACTCGTGCGAAACATCTTCGGAAAATTGTTTTTGGTTCTGAAAATCGCTTGTTATCTTTCTGGTCAATTTCCGTACCGATTCATTAAGCTGATCGAATTCAAAGATTCCGGTTTCTTCGAGCTGCACTTCATTTTGCGTAATTACAGAGAATTGTTCAATCTGCTTAAGATTGGTAAAAAAAGGTTGCCACAGTGATTTTGCGATCCGCCTGGTTACCAGAAAAAGAATTAGCCAAAGCAACAACATTCCCGCAATGGTAACGAGTGCCAGTGTGGCCAGTAGATCCTCCGATTCGATCTTGGATATGCGAAGTACGATGTGATAATAGTCTCCAGCTATATGTTGTGTAGAGCTGATTTGTCGGTAGTCTTCGAATTCATGCTCTCTTTCGTTGAAAATTAGTGTGTCCGAAAATATGGTCTCTTCAATGTTTTCTTTTGTTTTTTCGACGTGAGCAACAGGGTCAAAAAAAGTGGTTTCTGGCACCAGTGTCAGCTGTTTATTTACCGATTGGAGGTTTTCATTAAGTCGCTCATCTAGTTGGCGGTTGATGATTACCGACAAAGAGAAATAAATGATCGTGCCCGAAAACACCATCACCACCAGAGATAAGCTTAGATACCGATTAGTCAGTCTGCTGAGTAATTTCATTCGTCAGTGAATTTGTAACCGATTCCATAAACGTTTTTGATGTAATCATTCCCGCGGTTTTTCACTATTTTTTTTCGCAGGTTATTAATATGGGTGTAAATAAAATAGAAATTATCGGCCAAGTCAATGTTGTCGCCCCATAAATGTTCTGCAATTGATTCACGGGTAAGCAGCCGGTTTTTATTTGAAATAAAAAACAGGAGCAGTTCAAATTCTTTTTTCGTAAGTTCTAGATTTTTGTCCCTTACTTTTACAGTTCCCTGATCGGGGAACATTTCTATTTCCTGAAAAATAACCGAAGTGGCACCATCAAATTTCCGGCGACGCAGAACAGCTTTCACGCGGGCATTCAGTTCCGAAAGATGAAAGGGTTTGGTAATATAATCGTCCGCGCCCAGATCGAGACCAGTCAGTTTGTCGTCGAGTGAATTACGGGCCGAAATGATGATAATCCCGGTATCGGTAGTATGCCGTTTCAGGTGTTCAATCAGCTTCAAACCACTGCCTCCGGGAAGTGTTATATCGATCAATGCCACATCGTAATGATAAACAGCCAGTTTCTGATCAGCATCGTTAAAGTTTGAAGCAGTTTCGCAAACGTAACGTTCCTTTTCAAGAAAGTCTTTTATCCCAATAAGCAGATCAGGCTCATCTTCAATTATAAGAATTTTCATGCAGCACAAGTTACCCAGACTTTTTAAAGAGATTTTAAAGCTGGGAAAATAAATGAATGATCTTGTGAACTGTTAGATTAAAGTCCCATAGATTGGTTTTCAATATTATACAGAAGGAAATCGAAGTTTGCAACATTCAGTTAACGGCCACAACAACAAAACCACCGCTGTATTTGCAACGGTGGTTTTTGCTTTTCGGTACAGCTTCAAATTACCGGATTATATCAGGATCTGCCTTGCAAAATGAACGCAGTTGGTGACCTCCTTCACCGCATCCGACCATGGCTTTACATCATATTCAAGCTCGATGTCGCAGTAGATGGGCCACTTTTCCTTCTGGATCAGAAGCAGCGTTTCTTCCAGCGGCATTTGTCCCTGTCCCCAGACCTGGTTGGTGTTAGGCGGATCGGCTTCCGGACCGGTCTTATCTTTAATATGCATGCTGAAGATGTGGTCATGGTATTTATTCAGGATCTCCTTGGGATGGATCCCGGTTGATCCAAAGAAATGACCGGAATCAAAATTAAACATGACAGCCGGTGAGACTTTCATAAATGGATCATAGCTGAAACCCTCAATGTCTGCAAATTGCATATGTTGATGGAATACCGCATACATGTCGTGTTTTTCTGCAAACGGGGCCAGTTTATTTACAGATTCCTCACTGAGCTCTTCACTTACCCCCCTTGCACCCATTGCTTTTGCCACCTTGAATGCATAATCGATCTCTTCATCTGACCAGCGCGCAGGAGAAAATTTAACGATATGTGCCCTGATACCGGCATCGTCAAGCAACTTCCTGGCTGCAGCCACTTTGTTCATATCAATATTCAAACGGAATGCCACGACATCTTTATTGTATTGATCTATCTGAGCCTGTTGCTCGGGTGTGAGCTGCGGACGTCTTATACGGGGGGGCGGTGCAGGAGCTTCGCCTGGTTGTGCCGGTGCAGGCGGTGCCGGCGGCGGCATACTCTTGAATATGGCCATCATCGGATTTTCGGGGGCACCCAGGAATGTTTCCAGATCTCCGCTCATCAATTCTATTGAACTGATGTTGCATTCCTGGCAGTACTTCACGATGTTCTCCAGTCCACCCGGCATGGAACGCCAGCTGTAGGTTATCGCACCAATATTAACGCCTCCAAAATTTGAATTTACCTTCTTGTTTTGCTGCACGGGACTGCTACCCAGGGCAATCCCTGTAGGGACCATGGATACTGCTGCCAGTGCAGCGGAATTTGTAAGGAACCTTCTTCTCGAAAGACCGTTCGATTTGTTATTGTCCATAATAGTTGGTTTTATGTGAAACGTTTCAGAAATATCAGTCGTGATTCGAATCTAACCTGAAATATAAAAATAATCTGGTTAACCTGTATATTTTACCTGACAACGATCCTGGTTTCTGCGGAGACAGGCTCGCCCTGATCATCCAGTCCGCGGAAAAGAACCACATATTCACCCGGATAGTCAGGAGCAGTGAAGGAGACCGGTGTGGGATTGCCCTGTTCGACCCGCAGTTCAGGAATCCATAACAGTGTGTTCCTGGTATCGGGCATCTGATCATTTTTCGAAACTGTTTCACTCCTTTCCCCAGAATGGGGACAGAAGGCGGTAAAGTCAATGAAGAAAGCGTTATCAGGAAGGTCTATACCGGCCATGTCTTTTTCAATGGTCCGGATATTTACGATGCCTCCGTACCTCATATCACCCTTTAAATAAATGTCATTGACAACATCTATTTTGCTGATCCTGTCTGTGGGGACCGAGAAAAACTCCTTCATGTTGAAAAAAGGGACCTGGTCAATCATGATCAGCGGATCAAACATGGAAAGAATAGGATTCTCGCTGGTAATAGAAAGAAAAGCTCTTTTCTTACGGATTACAGGAGAGACATCCGGCACCAGGTTGATTAATACCTCCTCAAGTGTGGGTAGCAGGACGAAATCATCCATGTTCAGCGAAAATGTCGGTAATCCATAGAATGGTACCTGGTCGACTGGTATCCCGGCTTCCTGTAAGGAATCAATATTCCCATAGATTCTGGCAAGCTGCAGCTTCCGGGCCATGGTAGTGACCAGTTGCTTTTCTGTCTGGGAAAGTCTGAACGGTTCTGCAGGTAAATACACTTCCCTTTGATCAAAATCCTGGTCAATCCTTACAATCAGTGAAGTGTCTCCGGGGTTTTCAGGCTGTACGAGAAGTTCCACCTTTCCTTCCCGGTTAGGCAGGGTCACCGAGAATTTTCCATATGCATCGGACCGGGTCACAAAATAAGCCGATTGATCACCCATCATGGTAAAATGGATCCTCACATCCTTTACAGGCTGTTCTTCCAGATCAGGATTTAAAACAGTCCCGGAGAGTGTGGCGCCAAATCGATCAGGCAAAAACTGTAACCCGAAATCGTCCGATCCCTCAGTCCGGGAAGCTGCCAGCTGGATTTGTCCTTTGGGTTTAAATTCTGCAGGTACCACGGTAAGGCATCCTTCTGCTTTCCCGGGACCATCCATCCCGGAAAAAATCAGGTTCAGAAATACCGAATCTTCGCTCATATATACAGCGGACGGTTCAGAAAACTTCAAAACGTGCTCCCGAACGGATCGGGTAACGAGGTGATCCGCTCCGTTGCCCGGTTGAACACCCATGGACAGTTCTGGCCTGTATGGATTGATGACCCTCAGCGGTATATAACAGTAAGCCTCCGGATCCCGGTTTCGCATCCATCGGGTATAACATTTAAGAAAATAGTTACCCGTTAAGATATCGGGTGGAATGGCGATCTCACCGGTGGAAACCTGATCATGAATCCAAAATTTGCCCTGTGCCTCAGATTTTCCGGAGGCAGAGAGCAATTCCACATAAAACACATTACTCCATTTCTCCCGGGCGGACAATCCTGTACAGCGAACACTGGCTCTGAATCTGATAACTTCGCCGGTAATATAGAGAGAACGGTCCGTAAAGGCATCCACATGTTCCCGGATCAAGGCAGCCTGTCCGGAAACTCCCGAATCAAAGGGAGAAGTCTGACCATTCAGATCTCTGCCTGAAGTGGCCAGCATCAGAAGGATGATACCTGCTCGTCCTATGGTTCCCGATACTACCATGACTCCCAGTTTACAGGCCTGATGGTGTCCCCGCCCTGCAGCAGGCAATTAAAGCACTCGGGAAGCGCCGTCCAGGAGGGTTTAAAAGGGCCTTCCGAATAGATGTATATGGGGTAATCTATATGCGGCCACTGATAGATAACGTAGAGTGGTTGGTAGACACAGGATTTATGGGGGATCTCGAATTCAAAATAGTTGTTATTCTGAACAAAGATTTGTTGCTCCTTCACCTGGGCAGCGTGAAAAAACCCCAGCACAACCTCCTCCGGATCATTCACATTGTATATGTTACCCTGAACGGTTGCGGGTTGTGTACCATACAGTCCACCCGATTCAACAGCCTGTTCATTCATACGATTGAAGTAATCATAGGCCATTCTTGAAAGAGACTGCTGTTTTACCAGCAGCCTGTAGGTCACTCTGAGCCGGTCCGTTTCATTGGACACGAAATTCAGGGACACTCTTCTTAATTCATTGGATGCCAGGTTCCGTGTTGTTGCAATATAGAACTGATCCAAAGTATAGTTTTTCCAGCATTTGAATAGGACATTGCTCCGGAAATCTTCCACACGCCTGTCAGCATGCATAATTTTATTTCCAATCAGGGCGGCCCAGTATTCCCAAGTCTCATCCACCTGCCATAAAATATTCCGGGAATCGCTTGCATTCCCAGACATATCCAGGTAAAACTGGACACCCGGCAGGTTTTTTTCAGGGTCAGAAGTTTCTCTCTCAGTAACCTCATAATAGACCCTGTCTATTTCCGGGCATGGAAAAATGGTATCATACGATGAGCGATACTCTTTCATATCCGGGGCCAACACATAAAGGCTGACCGCATCTCCAACTTTCAGGTAAGAGTCGGGAATATCGGCAGAATAGACACCCTCTCCCTCATCCGTATAAAATATCATGTTTCCATCCTGGTCTGTCACAGTGACCACACAAAACTCCACAGGTTGGAAAACGGGGTCTTTGTATGAAGATGACCTGGATACTGAAATGGTATGCCGGCCCGGCTGATCACTGATCATCCCGCTAATAACCATCACCTCCTGTGTCTCCTCCAGAACCGGTTCATAAGGCTCAACACATGAGTTGCATATGAAGCCTAAGAGCAACAGGATATGCATTCTACTCACTGGCATAATTTCCAAGTTTAACATTCCATGATATAGTATAGATAGGTTGGGCAAAAATTGAAAGCTTGTACCCTCTAACAAATCCGTTTACATTTTTAAAATAGACAGAATAGGCATTTTTCCTTCCGGTAAGATTATAGACGCTCAACATCCAGAAGCTATGGAACATCTTTCTCTTTCTGAGATTCCCTTCAATATTCATGGAGACATCCCACCGGAAATAGTCAGGTATCCGATACCTGTTCCGGTCCGAATAATGAAGATATGGAATCCCGTATTCATAATATATGGCCACAGGGTAGGTAATCGGACGGCCGGTCATATAGACCAGGTTGGTGGAGAGGCTTACTTTCCTGCCCCTTTTGTAATTGGCTACCAGGTTAAAACTATGCGGCCGGTCATAATTGGAAGGATAGGGTGCACCATTGTTGATCTGTTCCCCCGTGATGGGATCATCCACCTGGATAAAAGAACGTGAATAAGTGTACGACATCCAGCCATTTACAGAACCTGAATTCTTTCGTATCATGGTCTCAACACCATAAGCTTTCTGTTCACCCTGAAGGGTTTCGCTCTCCACATAAGGGTTTTCGAAGAAGCTGGCCCCGTCCCGGTACTCAACAATATGATGTCCCCATTTGCGATAGAGTTCCACAGATGTACTCAGTCCATTTCCGGGCAGATCCTGGTAATATCCTACCGACAGCTGGTCCAGATACTGAGGAGTGATATGGTAGTCACTTAGTTTCCACTGATCAGTGGGTGCCAGGGCTATCGTATTGGAAAGCATAAACAGGTACTGGTAACCACGGTTAAATGAGAATTTGACTGAATTATTGTTCCCCAGCAGGTACCGAAGATTGAATCGGGGTTCAATGCCGTAGTATGTCCTGACGATCTCTCCCCGTCCGAATGAAAGTGTATCTGTAATATTCTCCTCCATCAGGGGCATACCGGGAGTGTAGTTCCGGACCCGGGAGGGTCCAAGAGACATATAAAGACTCATTCTCAGACCTCCGTATAGTGTCAGCCTGTCCGTCAGTTTAATCTCATCACCAGCATAGAGCGCTGTTTCCACACCATGTTCCATTCCCAGGTCCACTGGCTTCCTTATGGAACTACTGCCATAAGGTTCTATAAGGCCCCTGTTTAATTTGTAATAGATCGAACTGGCACCAAAAGTCACCTGATGTTGTCCCAAAGACAACCATTTAAAATCAGTTTTCAGTTCATAGTGCTCTACCTGGTAGGAATGTTTGTAACCGGCCGATGAAATCTCTATATCAGTGGTACTAAAGTGGTAACGACTGAATATAAGAGCAATATCGCCTGTAATCTGATGATTGAACCGATGGTTCAGATCAATGGATGCCCCGGAATTGCCATAAGCATATTTATTGGTCTCACCCAGCCTGAACCTGTCCCCGCTCTGGTAAGCAAATGCCCTGATCATGCTCTTTTCTCCAACTTTCTGAGTGAAAGCACCACTGATATCTTCGAAACCGGCTTTACTGTTCCTCAGCTGGGGATCCTCCATCAGTCTCAGCAACCAGTCCGAATAGGTGGATCTGGCACTTAATATAAAAGAACTCCTGTCCTTTTTAATTGGGCCTTCGATTGCTGCATATGCTGAGACCGAACTGATACCACCCCGTGCGGCGAATTTTTTCATATTTCCCTGACGGGTGCGGATATCGAAGAAAGAGGCCAGCCTGCCCCCGAAGGAGGCCGGCATATTGCTCCTATAAAGTGTAAAGTCTGCAACTATTTCCGGACTGAAGGAGGTAAAGAATCCAAATAGATGAGAACTGTTATATACAGGAACTTTATTGATCAGGATCATATTCTGATCAACACTGCTTCCACGAACATTGAACCCTGAGGCCCCCTCCCCGACACTCTGGACACCGGGCAGCATCTTCACCACATTAATGATGTCCCTTTCACCCATCACCAGGGGGACCTCTTTTAAAATACTATAGTTAAGC
>Ga0210099_1000548_pt1 | contig 11975 bp, 6 predicted proteins | sample Joice_ThreeSqA_D_4_FD_184872 | JGI IMG/M metagenome (GOLD analysis project Ga0210099, IMG submission 184872) | Wetland microbial communities from San Francisco Bay, California, USA, that impact long-term carbon sequestration - Joice_ThreeSqA_D2... | ecosystem: Environmental > Aquatic > Marine >...
GATATCCGTTACTCCCGTAGGCATCATAGCCTTGACCGCCAAACAGCCAGTATCGGCTATTAATGCTGTCGTACCATGAGACCGCAACATCGCGCGAGCCCGGAACAAACGAGTTGGAATTACCCGTGGTACCGTATTCACCGTTTTGGTCCCTGAGTTTGCTTCCGCTCATCCAAGACCATTGATTAGTGGCAATATTATATTTCCACAAATCGTTAAGATCGCCAAAGTTTCCGGCAGAGTCATATCCGAGCCCGCCGAACAACCAGAAATTGCCGCTGTTGTCCTTCCAGAATACTGCGAATCGTCGTGACCCAGGGACATAGTTAGAACTCATGGTGCCAGGAGTTCCATAATTACCAGATTGATCGATTAAATTTGAACCACTCATCCAAGTCCATTGATTAGTCGCGATATTGAATTTCCATAAATCATTAAAATCGCCCGGCCCAACCGTATCTACCCTGAATCCGCCAAACAGCCAGAGATTACCATTGCCGTCTTCCCAGAAAGCTTCTCCTGAACGCGCCCCGGGGATATTGGCAGGTTCAGGTGTAGCACTTCCACCCTTCGTGCCGTATATGCCAACCTGATTTACAGTATTGTCACCGCTTACCCATGTCCATTGCTTGCTTGTAGTGTCGAATTTCCACAAGTCGTTAAGATAGCCAAAAGTTGCTGAACCATACCCCGCTCCACCAAACAACCATAAAGCACCTGAAGCACTCCAATGTGCAACACCCCAGCGTCCCCCGGGGATATTGGCAGGTTCAGGTGTAACGTTTCCGCCTTTTGTTCCGTAAGTTCCAACCTGATTTACTGTATTGGCGCCACTCACCCAAGTCCATTGTTTGTTTGTAGTGTCGAATTTCCATAGGTCATTCGCATAAGCAGTACTTCCCCCAGCATTTGTACGCACATAGCCACCGAATAACCAGAGATTATTGGTACTGTCTGTCCAAGATGCTGAGTATTGGCGTGAGCCCGGACCTGAGGCATTGACCGGGTTGCTAGTGCCCACGGTTGAAGGGAAGTTACTCAGCTGATTCGGTGTAGCATCGCCATTCATCCAAGCCCATTTGCTTCCATCAAATTTCCACAAGTCATTGAAATCAGTATAGCCCGTTTCACCACCACCACCGAACAGCCAGAGATTTCCAAGATTGTCGCTCCAAGAAATGGCTCCTTCGAGTGCCTTCGGGAAATTTGGTGGATCAGTAATTGTGACTGGATTTGTTGTGAACTTGACACCGTAGCTTCCAGGCTGCCCAAACGAATCACTGCCTCCGATCCATGTCCAGTCGACTAAATTCGTTGCTGATGTACTATCGCTGCTAGAGGTGCTGCTGCCTCCCCCGCCACATGCTGACAGCAGCAGGAGCAGGGCCAACGTGAATGGCTTGGCATATGTTGATGTGTTCATGACGATCTCCTTATACAACTCGGATGTCCTTTCGATTCGAATACCAGTTTGCTGGAGTTATGAGAATGATCCATATCCGTTAACGAAAATCCCAGCGGTAGCCCAAGTAAAAATAATTGCGTCGTGTCGTGTCATCGGCATTCATGCTCGTGGTTCGATAGCGCTCGATCCCGCCTTCTGCCGTAAAATTCCAAGAATCGTTCATGCGGTAATTCACGGTCAGACTTGGCCTGATCTGGGTTTGATGCGTGTCGAATGTGGAATTCTGGTTGTAGAGAAACAATGACAAATCCAGACGCCAACGTGACTTAATCGTTTGCACCTGGGTGAATATCAACGACTGCCCTGTGGATGTGGGGGTTTTCAACAAGACAAGATTCGCGATGCCCACGTCATTGTCAAAGATCAAGTTGTTGCCGATCACCTGTCCGGACAGCGCATATTGGTTGCCGCTACCGGGGAAACCCGGCTGCATGTCTGAAGTAATCGTTGAATAATATGCGCCTGTACCTCCGGTATTGCTGATACGGAAATCCCCCACCAGCCTGAGATTGGAATTAACCGGGTGAGACACACCGGCCGTGGCATTATTGCTGATCATGCCTAGCGCTACGGCATTATCCCGGAGAGTTTGCAATGTTATCGAACCGCTACTAAGCAGATTGTCGACCGACAGGGTAGTCTGCCCCTGCAGATTCAGTGCCAACGGGGGTGACCGGCGGTGGTCCAGCGTCATGTAATAGTTATCCCCGGATACTCCTGTCCAGTTTCCCTGAAATGTCGCGAGATTTACATTCTTGTATAAGGTATCGTATTCCAGCTGCATCAAGTAATTGCGCTGGGGTACAAAAAAATGCGATTCCAACCCGAGAACGTTTCGATCCATGACCGAACCCATCTTCTGCATCAACAAATATGCACTACCACTCCATTCATCCGGCAGTCGGGTCAGATCGACACTCAAACTGGTGAAAACTTTTTTGTCACCCGGGTTACCGCCTATGTAGTATTCAACCGGGAATCCGGCCGCTGCATTGATGCGCCAAGTTTCATTAAGGTTATACCCGCCGACGACACCATCGAAACGACCGGGCGTTCCGCCCCACGTTCCGGATTGCCGTCCCAGACGGAACATAAATTTACGGTTTCTCGCCATTTGCTCGACATATGCCAAAGTCCAGCGATATTCTTCTGGCTGGCCGGGCAGGAAATTAATCTTGCTGAATTCGCGCATCACTACGCGCGTATCGATATTTTCGGTACGTTTCCATGCGGCCATGTCAAAAGAATTGAGCAACAGATTTTGATCGGTACTATCAATAGTGCTGACTACCGGTGGATTGATTCCATCCGTAGCAAAGGTATCAATATGTATATTGCCCCTGTAGTAAGTCTGAGAGATCCCCCCGGTCAATCTTAAAGGCTCATCTGACGGTAGCTGCGAAATTGCGTTGGGAGCTTCACTTGCTTTTCGGGCCGCGTCAGTTTTTGGCAACTTAGCCAGGAGTTCCTTGACCTGGTTGGCGTCTTCGGCCTTGGGATACAGTTTCAGGTATAACTCATATTCCGCGCCTGCCTTTACAAATTCGCCATTCTTCTCACGAGCCTCCCCCATTAATTTCTGCGCAGGCTGTGAAAGTTGGTTGGGAGGCAAATTAAGCAGCATATTGAGCAATTCAATCGACCTGTCGATCTGGTTGCTTTGTACAGCATCGCTTGCTGCTTTAAACAGCTTCTGTGCTTCAAGTTCCACTTCTTGCGGGGTCATGATTCTTTGTGCAGCCGACCCTGCTGCTGCGGAAGACGATTCACCGCCAACTGAAGGAGTGATAAGCGGTGCTGTGGCGATCGCCGCAGCTGCCAATGGGATGGCGGGTTTGGCCGGTTCCCTGGCTTTCTGCATGGGCTTGAGAGAAGGAGTAAATACACTGATGCTTCGCCCGTCATGCCCAGCACTGACGCGATATTTCACGACCTTGCCAAAGCTCAGCGTGAGTGAAGTATCCAGTTCGGGATATGTAACGGTAAACGGAGGCACGATATCCGATGGGGGGGATTTTTGCTTGTCCCATTTCAATCGCGGATCTTTGGGATCGATATTCTGAAGTGTCACGTAGATTCGAATATCGCCATTTTTGAGTATTTGCTGACGAACATAGCGAATCTTCGTGATGAAATGCAACTGTATCTCCGCCTCATCACCCGCTTGATCGACTTCTATCTGATCGATGACTTGTGCATAGGCTTGGGGCAACGAGATAGCTAATAACGAGATGATCAATCCGAGTCCGGTCGCAGAACGCGCCTTATTCAGCATTGCTGTAAATATACTGGTGATCGTGAATTTCAATTCCATAGTCAGCAAATCAATCAAATTATTAGTTTTTTAAATCTTCAGGGTGAATATTCGTTACTGCATTTAACCCGGGCACTGCACCAACCGCAGGCAGAAAAAACGGTGCAATCTTCCCGTACCGGGTTGATGACTGCACCGCCATAACTCTTGGTTCATTTACTCAACAACTCACACGATTAAGCAAAAAGTTACTGGTTCCACTTCACTTGATTTCGCAGCCAAACAAATCAGAGCAGCGCACTTTCGTCTACCTATAACTGAAAGTGGCAATTACCAGCTTTGATAGGCTGTTCCCTCTTTACCCAACGGTTTGTGACATCCGGAGCTTGAGCAGTCTCTGCTCACAGAAGCGCCATTGTGGGATTTCCGTTGCATGTTACCCAGGTAGTTAGTTCCTGACAGATGGCACCCTACGCAAGAACCTGAACCCATACCCTGACTACCATTGTGCATGGCGGTTGATGAGACACCCAGCGTAAAGGCCGATGTACTCTTGTGGCAGAATTCGCATTGCATGGTTGCGCCACCCAGTAACTTCGTCGCGTAAGGGATGTGGTTGCTGGGTTCATACATAGGCGGGCCTATATATGGCTTGGGAGAGCCAACCTTGCCATGGCATTCGACGCAATTGTCTGCGATACCCGTATGCTTCATTGCGGTGCCCGAAAAAGTGTTGAAATTGCTGATCGAATGACAGGTTTCACATGCTGCGCCATTGGTCACCCTGTTTGTTGGCACGTGATTGGACGGCTTTTTCATCGGTGTCACACCCTGAAATGCTGTTCCGGAGTGACAGCTTGCACAACCGCTGACGATACCGGTGTGTTTCATTGTAGTACCGGCAAACGAGGTAAACACACTGATCGAATGGCAGGTCTCGCAGGGCATGCTGGTCGGTACATGCTGAGGGCTGGTCCCTTTGGTAACAGGTTTCATCCCAACAGCAAAGGTCTGGCCATTATGGCAGGACGCGCAACCGCTCACGATGCCTGTATGGCTCATCTTCGTCAAAGATATGCTGTATCCGGCCGAGTGGCAGAGTGTGCAAGGCTGCGATGTGGGCAGATGATTAGCCGGCATCGCCCCACCTGTCGCACCCGCGAACGACGTAAAATTGGTTGTCGAGTGGCAACTCGAGCAATCCAGCGAGGTCGCGACATGGGTGGGGAAATTCGCCTTGCTGACCGGCTTCATTCCCACGGCAAAGGTCTGTCCGTTGTGGCACTGCATGCAGTTGGTCACAATACCCACATGATTCATCACACCCGAGCCGGACCCAAAACCTGCACTGTGGCAAGTTAGGCAGGTTTGAGTCGTCGGTAAATGACCCGCGGGAATAACAGTGGGGCTAGCACCTGTGAAAGTAATTGTCGAGGTATGGCATTTGTAGCAATCATCCGACGTAGCTATATGGGATGGATAGCTGGTCTTGTTTACCGGCGTGACTGACACCGCGCCCGCAACCGTAAATGTCTGGCCATTGTGGCAGGATATACAGCCGGTCACGATTCCGACATGGTTCATTCCAGACATACCCGACAAGAATCCAGAATTCGGCCCGTAGCCGGAAAGGTGGCAAATCGAACAGGGCTGAGTCGTTGGTACATGGCCTGCCGGCAAAACACCGCCCGATGCCCCCTTGAAGGTCGATGTAGAAGTGTGACAACTCGAACAGTCCTGGCTGGTCGCCATGTGCGATGAAAAACTCGACTTTGTCACCAAATTGGATACACCGGCAAAGGTCAGCCCGTCGTTATGGCAGCTTGAACAACCACTGACGATGCCGGTGTGCTTCATTGTCAGCTTGGCATCACCTGCGAATCCGCCAATGTTCGTACTGGCAGGCGAGTGACAAGTTTCGCAGGGCATGCTGGTTGGTATATGAGCCGGTGAAGTTGTGGGTTTAGATCGCGGAGAAACCGGACCAACCGGAAAACTCTGGCCGCCGTGACAGTTGGAACAACCCGTAACGATGCCGGTATGGCTCATTACACCCGAATTCGGTCCAAATCCGGCCGCATGGCAAGTCGAGCATGGTTGAGTGGAAGGAATATGTCCTGCCGGAGGCAAAGTCAGGTTAGCCACCAGGAAAGTCGATGTAGATGTATGGCACGTCTCACACGGTGAGTTTGTAACCACATGCCCTGACACACTCTGTTTTGACCTTGGCGTTACTCCCATCCAGGCTGAACCGTTGTGGCAACTTGCACAATTGCCGGCAATCCCGATGTGATTCATTCTTCCGGGAAGAAAAGATGCGCCGACATGACAAGCCGAGCAAGGCTGGGTTGTAGGAATATGCGGAGGATTCCCGGTTGGCAATGGAATATTCGCGCTCGCTTTTATCGCCACAAAACTGATCGTGACATGGCAGTTAGAACACTCGGCATTCGTAGGCATATGATTATTCTGTTTGCCCTTTGCTTTTTTTCCATCGTGGCAGGTTGAGCATGAACCGTCCGCCAGGCCGATGTGGCTGAAGAAAGCCGGGGTCCATTGCAACGTTCTGTGGCAGTTATCACACTGAACATTGGTATTCAAATGCGTTACAGGTTTTGTCGAGGCTCCCATGGGATTGCCTATCATGTGGCAGGTGGCGCAATCTCGCGGGGTTCCTTTCAATACATTGTTGATATGGCAGGTGGCACAGCGCACCGAGGTATGCGCACCCGTGAGTTTGAAACCGGTTTTTATGTGATCGAAATTCGTTATTTCGAGTACCTGGGTAGCGGCAGGCGGTGGTTTTGCAGTGGTTGCAGCAACGGCAAAATTTGCGGCCGTAATCAGCAACAAAGCCAATATCAAACTGATCCGACCCGATAGAATTGAGAAGCAGAATAATTTATTCGCTTTGATATTATTATTTTTGTGAATCATTTTTTGCTCCTAAGCTCCTGAATTAAAGACTGACCGTATTAATTTTCGGACGATGTGTTCGCCCACAACACAGACTGTCCGCATTTTTCAGTCCAGATTTAGACTGAGAATGCCTTCCAAAAATTAGCTAATAATTAGTGAATGTGAAGAGCGGGGCAAAAATACAAGAAGTCTGCTCGCCAAACGGACTCTGCATGAACGAAAGGTCGATTAAGCTGACAAACGGAGGGATATATCAGTTACTCAGCGGGCCTTGGGTAATGAATTTACCAACAGGGTTTTCCAGTCCTTGGTGACATGGCAACGTTCGCATCGCTGTCCAAAATCACCATGATGCACATCTTCATCATAATGACAGCCGACACAAGTATGTTCAACGACTACCTTGTCATCCATCGTTTTTTTATGGCAGCCATAGCAATTGGGCTTCTTGTGTCCGCCATCAAGCTTGAATTTGGTGCGCCTGTCGTGATCGAAGTCCCATGCCTTCCATGAACGTGCGTTGTGGCAAGTCTCGCATTTCTTGCCCAGCCTCAGCTTATGCGTTTTATCGTCATCCTTCTTGTGACACGAGTAGCAATCGAGCGGCGTGTCCTTGTACAGCTGGGTCTCGTGACACTTCTTGCAGTCTACGGTCTGATGCAAACCCAGCAACGGGAATCGTGATCGCGCATGATCGAAGGTTTCTTTCTTCCAGTCCCGTTCTGTATGGCAGGATTCGCATTTCTTGCCCAACTTGAGCTTGTGCGTTTTATCGTCATCCTTTTTATGACACGAGTAGCAATCCATAGCCAGTTTTTGGCCGTACAGCTTGCCTGTATGGCATGAGACACACTTGACTTCCCTGTGCTTGAATTTCAACGGGTACTTGGTGTCCTTGTCGTGATCGAAATTGATCGTCTTCCAATCCGTTTCCTTGTGGCAGGTTTCGCACTTCGGCCCGAAATTCCCTTTATGCTTGTCATCCTTCTTGTGGCATGAATTGCAATCGGTAGGTGTTTTGCTGCCTTTCTTGTACAGCGGCTCCTTGTGGCAGGACATGCATTTCACTGTTTTATGCTTGCCCAATAACTTGTATTCGGTTTCCCGGTCGTGGTCGAACGTGATCGTTTTCCAACTGCGGTCCACATGACAAGTCTCGCATTTCTTGCCATATTGCCCTTTATGCTTGTCGTCTTTCTTGTGGCATGACAAACATTCCGTGGACTCGCCTTTATAGGTTGCCGGGCCTTTGGCGTGGCATTTATTGCATTTCACATCGACATGCTTGCCGGTCAGCGCGAACTTGGTCTTGCTGTGGTCGAACTTGGCTTCTTTCCAATTGTTTTCTGTATGGCAGTTTGTGCATTCCTTGCCCAGACTGCCCTTGTGCTTGTCATCCTTTTGGTGACAGTCATTGCATACTGAAGGCGCTTCGCTATATTTTTTCTCAGGCTTGTGGCAATCCTTGCACTTTACTTTGTCCTGCTTTTGATGGGCGCCCTTCAAGGGATAGTCGGTTTTGTCATGATCGAACTTGTTGATATCCAGCAACACAATTTTTGCATTGCGCCCCTTGTGATCGGTATGGCACTCTTTGCAATCTTTTTCAGTATCAATCCTGCCGTGGAAACCTTTTTTGTTCAGGACATCGGCCTTCACTTCCTTGTGGCAATCTTTGCAAAGCTGGTTTTGTGCATCCTTGTTGAACTTGACATGACACTCCTCGCACTTTGCTTCAAGTTTGGCATGCCCTTTGATAACCTGCCCCGGCATCAGCAAAGATTCCCCTGCGCCCCAGGCCAAACTGGCGCAAGACAAAATCAGGGAGAGAAAAACCAGGCGTATCAACATCAGGGAATCTTCAATACATGTTTACTGCGATGACGTGGACAATACCGCTGATACCCAGCAGCCATACAAAAGGTGTATGCAGGATATGCCACAAACGAAACAACCGCTCATATGCCAAAAATTGAGCCGCACGTTGCACAGTAGCCAGATATCTTTTTACATACATCATGGCGTCTTTCACATGTTGATGGGTTATATGTTTGTCCCAACCCTCAGCTTTGGCCAGTTGGTTTACCGCGATCTTCAAATCATGGTGACTTTTTCTCGTCAGCCTGTACCGGCGCCAGTCGAAAGTCACGAAACGCCAGACACGGGTGGCAATACCAAGATCATGTTCAAAAGCCAGTTCACGAAACTTCTTGAGTTTTTCGTCAACGCCGGTAGCGGCTATCACGACCGCGCTCACTCTGTCCGAATTCCTTTGGCTCACATCCACTGCCTTCTGCAAATCATCCAAAGTCATCTTACGGCCATACAGCCCCTCGTGAATCCGCTTATAGATGAAGCGCCCCACTATGCCGCTCAAAGCAACCAGCAACATCGAATACAGTGCGACGCCGGCGTTCAATGACTTTACATGAAAAGTCGAATGGAACAAGACCAGCGTCGGTCCTCCGATCCCGAATACCATGTGTAACATGAACCAGTAGCGCAATGGCCCCAGGTTCCGCGCCCAACCAACATGCTTGCGTATCGGATAAAGCAGCATCAGCAGCATCATTACACCACCGACATAGCCAAAGTAATAGCCTATTCCCTCCCCAGGTTCAATTAACTTACCCTGAGAAACAGGCCACGAAGCCAATACCAGAACGATAAAGGCAAACCAAATTACTTTGGGTCCCACACCGACGCGTTTAATCCCGGCAGCTTGATCGCTGGCACGGGAACCGCCGAATGCCGCAACTTCCACCGGATGATTTTCAATGCGACGCTCAGCTGCACCTGAAGCACGTCGCTCACCGGCATGATGGGTCGTTCCAGCAGGATGTTTTATTTCAGGAATATTAGACGACATATTTACACTACCATTACTGCAAACCTAAGCGATCGATGCAACAATGATATCATGCAGATGTAGTAGCAACTAATGCAAGGCTTGACGCATTTCGCAACTTTTTCCTAATGTTTGATGTCTTATACGGGTCTTGTGTGGACATCATAAGTTATTACAAAAATATACTTTATCTACCAGAAACTGCGTTTTCTTCCGAGAAAAGTCCAAAGTAATATTTAGCATATTTCCCTAATTTCTTTTATTGAATTCTTACTCATATGAGCGACGATGTAATCATTTACCTGCTGTACGTGATGCCTTTGGTAATCGTGATGTTCTTCTACCTGCGACGACATCACCTCCGGCAAAAGGCTCACAAGGAAACCTTGCGTGAAAATATCGCTTCAGGTTTGACCGAACCCGCAACCCTTCACCCCGTGATCGACCCCAACGTGTGCATGGGTTCAAGCGGATGCGCAAAAGCCTGCCCCGAACACGCAATCGGTATCATCCATGGCAAGGGCGTACTGATCAGCCCCGCGGTTTGTATCGGCCACGGCGCTTGCGCATTTTCCTGTCCGGTCGGAGCGATCAAGCTGGTTTTTGGCACTGAAAAGCGCGGCGTCGACATCCCTTTGCTCGCGCCCAACTTCGAATCCAATGTTCCCGGTATCTTCATCGCCGGTGAACTAGGCGGCATGGGCCTGATCAGAAAGGCCGTCGAACAGGGAAGGCAGGCACTGGATTCCGTCAAGAAGCGTGGCAAGTCGAAAGGACAGCTCGATGTGGTCATCATCGGAGCAGGGCCCGCCGGAATTTCTGCCACTCTGGCAGCAAAGCATCACGGCCTGCGCAGTGTAACGCTTGAACAGGAGGACACCTTCGGTGGCACCACACTACATTACCCGCGGGGCAAAGTTGTCATGACAGCGCCGATGGATCTGCCGCTTGTCGGCAAGGTAAACATAAAAGAAACCACCAAAGAGCAGTTGATGAAGCTCTGGGAGAACGTTGTCGCCAAGGCGGGAATCAAGATCAATTTCAGCGAGCGAATGGAAAAAGTGGAGCGTCTGGGCGATGAATTCAATGTCACCACCAATCGAGCCGCCTATAAAACCCGCAATGTGCTGCTTTGCATAGGCCGCCGCGGCACACCGCGTAAACTGGGTGTTCCCGGCGAGAAGCTGGAAAAAGTTGTATATCGCCTGTTGGATCCGGAGCAATATCGCGGAAAACATGTGCTGGTGGTCGGCGGTGGAGATGCGGCGCTGGAAGCGGCTGTATCAATTGCCCATGAACCGGGCACCAAGGTCACGCTCAGTTATCGAAGCAACGCGTTCAGCCGCGTGAAACCGAAGAATCGCACTCAAGCCGAAGAAGCGAGTAAATCAGGGCGCCTTTCAATTTTGCTGGAATCCAATGTCAAGGAGATCAAACCATCCTCGGTTGTTCTGGATCAGCAGAAGAAATTAATCGAGTTACCCAATCATGCAGTCATAGTTTGCGCCGGGGGAATATTGCCGACTCCGTTCCTCAAGGAAATCGGTATCATGGTCGAAACCCACCACGGAACCTGACAATTACTCCCGAATTCCGGTCAGCACACGCAGTCTACGTGATACACGCGCTCACCATTTTCCTTGTCTGACACCAGGCCGTGTATGTCAGTCTCGAAGCCGGGGAACCTCTTGTTGAAGTCACGCGCGAACTTGAGGTAATCGACGATCGTCTTGTTGAAGCGTTCGCCGGGAATCAGCAGCGGTATGCCCGGAGGGTAAGGAGTCAACAATACCGCCGTAATGCGTCCTTCAAGCTGGTCGATTTCAACACGCTCAATCTCGTCATGTGCCATTCTGGCGAACGCATCGGAAGGCTTCATTGCAGGCTGCATATCCGACAGGTACATCTCTGTGGTCATCTTGGCGACATTGTTAGACTTGTAGGCATCGTGGATCTGCTGACAAAGATCATGCAGGCCGACGCGCTCATATTTCGGGTACTTGACGGCAAACTCGGGCAGTATTCGCCACATCGGCTGGTTCTTGTCGTAATCGTCCTTGAATTGCTGCAACGCGGTGAGCAGGGTATTCCAGCGGCCTTTCGTGATACCGATCGTGAACATGATGAAAAACGAATAGAGGCCGCACTTCTCGACGATGACGCCATGTTCCGCGAGATATTTGGTCACCATCGAGGCGGGAATTCCGGTCTCGTCAAAATTGCCGTTGAGGTTCAAGCCCGGCGTGATGATGGTGGCCTTGATCGGATCGAGCATGTTGAAACCGGCGGCAAGCTTGCCGAAGCCGTGCCATTTGTCGCCGACCTTAAGCATCCAGTCTTCACGCGAACCGATGCCTTCGTCCGCGATCTTTTCCGGGCCCCACACCTTGAACCACCAGTCCTGTCCGAACTCCTCGTCCACTTTGCGCATCGCGCGGCGGAAATCCATCGCCTCGGCGATGCTCTCTTCGACCAGCGCGGTGCCGCCC
>Ga0210099_1000550_pt1 | contig 11967 bp, 13 predicted proteins | sample Joice_ThreeSqA_D_4_FD_184872 | JGI IMG/M metagenome (GOLD analysis project Ga0210099, IMG submission 184872) | Wetland microbial communities from San Francisco Bay, California, USA, that impact long-term carbon sequestration - Joice_ThreeSqA_D2... | ecosystem: Environmental > Aquatic > Marine >...
CCACAAGACGCTGCGCGGTCCTCGCGGGGGCGTCATACTTGCCAAAGCAGAATTCGAGAAAGTGTTGAACTCGACGATCTTCCCCGGCATTCAAGGCGGACCGCTGATGCATGTGATCGCCGCCAAGGCGGTGGCGTTCAAGGAGGCGGCCAGCAAGGAATTCAAGGCATATCAGATACAGGTGGTGGACAATGCCCGCGTGATGGCCAAGGTGTTGCAGGGGCGCGGACTGCGCATCGTGTCCGGGCGCACCGACAGCCATGTGTTCCTGGTTGACCTGCAGGCCAAGCATATCACCGGCAAGGATGCCGAGGCCGCTTTGGGCCGTGCGCACATCACGGTAAACAAGAACGCAATTCCCAACGATCCGCAAAAACCGTTCGTTACCAGCGGAATCCGTATCGGCAGCCCGGCGATGACGACCCGCGGCTTCAAGGAGTTGGAGGCGGAAAAGCTTGCGCATCTGATCGCGGACGTACTGGATGCGCCTGGCGATGAAGCGGTGATTGCGCGTGTGAGTGGCGAAGTGAAGAAATTGACGACGCAGTTTCCGGTCTACGAAAAATAACCATCAGCAGTTATCGACAGGTAATTATGAAATGTCCGTTCTGCAAAGGTGACATCACCCAGGTCGTGGACACCCGCGAAAGCGATGAGGGTGACCATGTCCGCCGCCGCCGCCGCTGCCTGTCGTGCGACAAACGTTTCACCACATACGAGATCGTGGAGCTGCGCATGCCGCAGGTGGTCAAGCAGAACGGCATGCGCAGCGAATTCGATGAAGGCAAGCTGCGTACCAGCTTTAACCGTGCCCTGCACAAACGTCCTGTGCCTACCGAGCTGGTGGATGAAGCGATAGATCAGGTCATTCAGAGGATCTTTTCGTTGGGAGAACGCGAAATAGGTTCGCGGCAGATCGGCGAAATGGTGATGAAGGAGTTGCTGAAACTGGACAAGGTGGCATATATCCGCTTTGCATCGGTATACAAGAGTTTCCAGGATGTGGATGATTTCACCGAAGCAGTAGAAGCGGTGAGCAAGTCGCCGGCGCGCCGCACCAGGCGGAAAACTTAGCCATGTTCACTGCCGCGGATAATCAGTGGATGGCGCAGGCTCTGCGACTGGCCGAGCAGGGTTTGTACAGCACCAGCCCGAATCCGCGCGTCGGTTGCGTGCTGGTCGCAGATGGGAAGGTCGTCGGCAGCGGTTGGCACCGGCGTGCCGGGGAGGCGCATGCCGAGGTGCATGCCTTGCAACAGGCGGGGGAAGCCGCACGCGGCGCGGCAGCTTTTGTGACGCTTGAGCCATGCAGCCATCACGGCCGCACGCCGCCCTGTACCGATGCGCTGATTTCAGCCGGCGTCGGGCGGGTCGTGGTTGCGGTGGAGGACCCGAATCCGCAGGTGGCGGGATCGGGAATCGATAAATTGCGTTCGGCCGGTATCAGCGTTGAGGCCGGTTTGATGGAAGACGCGGCGCGTGAATTGAATATCGGGTTTTTCTCGCGCATGACCCGCGGTATGCCCTGGGTGCGCAGCAAAATAGGCATGAGCCTGGACGGCCGCACCGCGCTGGCCAACGGAGAAAGTAAATGGATCACCGGGGAGGCGGCCAGAAGGGATGTGCAGCACTGGCGTGCGCGATCCTGTGCGGTGCTGACCGGTATCGATACGGTATTGGCGGATGATGCCCGTTTGAATGTCCGGGAATTCAAGGAGGATGTTCGACAGCCATTGCGGGTGGTGCTGGACAGCAAACTGGGCATTCCTTTGGATTCACGAATCCTGCAAATCGCTGAGAACGGCAACGTGTTGATCTATACGGCGACGGACGACAGTAATAAACACAGGGCGCTGGAAAAAACCGGCGCAGCGGTTTGTGTAATGTCCAACGGCAGCGGCCAGGTGGAATTGCCCGCAATGATCCGGGATCTGGCGCAACGCGGCTGCAACGAGGTGCTGGTCGAGGCGGGCAGCACCTTGAACGGTGCGTTGTTGCGCGCCGGTCTGACTGACGAGCTGCTGCTGTATATCGCTCCGCAATTGCTGGGGGATGTGGCGCGCGGCATGGCGAAACTTGGGGAGATGGACAGACTTGATCAGCGCGTAACACTGAAATGGCGGGATATGCGCCGGGTCGGGGAAGATATGCGCATCATGGCGAAGGTGGAGAATGTTTAGCGGGATCATTGCCGATGTAGGAAGGATAACACAAGCGGACAACCGCGATGGCGGACTGCGGCTGATGATATCCACCGGAGATTTGGATCTGGGGGATGTGCAGATCGGCGACAGCATCGCGGTGAACGGGATATGCCTGACAGCGATCGCACGCACTTCTGACAGTTTCACGGTCGATGTGTCCCGTGAAACACTGCAATGTACTGTCGGGCTGGATGTGCCGAACGAGATGGTCAATCTGGAAAAAGCCTTGCGCCTGGCTGACAGGCTGGGCGGACATCTGGTCAGCGGCCATGTTGACGGCGTGGGCGAAACCGTGGCTTTCACCGATCTGGGCGAGAGCTGGAAGCTGGTGGTGCGGGCGCCGCACGAATTGGCAAAGTACATCGCACAAAAAGGATCGATCACGATCAATGGCGTCAGCCTGACCGTAAATCAAGTTAACGGAGACGAGTTCAGCGTCAATCTGATCCCGCACACGCTGATGCAGACCAACCTGAAAAATTTACGCGCAAGCCACCGCCTCAATCTCGAAGTGGATCTGATCGCGCGCTATGTGGAACGAATGATGCAGAAGGAAGTGTCATGACTGGAATATCGCCGGTACAGGAAATCATCGCCGAGATACGCGCCGGAAATATGGTTGTGCTGGTCGACGAGGAAGAACGCGAGAACGAAGGCGACCTGGTGTTCGCCGCAGAATTCGTCACGCCGGAAAAAATCAATTTCATGGCCAAGCATGGACGCGGATTGATCTGTCTGACGCTGACCGAAGCGCATTGCAGGCAGATCAAACTCCCGCTCATGGTGCGCGAAAACGGCTTGCCGCTGGCGACCAATTTCACGCTGTCAATCGAAGCGGCGAGCGGAGTCACCACCGGCATCTCTGCCGCGGATCGCGCACGCACTGTGCAGGCAGCCGCGGCCAGGGATGCCGAACCGGGCGATATCGTCCAGCCCGGCCATATTTTCCCGTTGCGCGCACAGAACGGCGGCGTGCTGGTTCGTGCGGGCCATACCGAAGCGGGTTGCGACCTGGCTGAATTGGCCGGACTTACCCCTGCCTCGGTGATCTGCGAGATCCTCAAGGAAGATGGCGAGATGGCGCGTCTGCCGGATCTGATGGAGTTTGCAATGCTGCACCACCTCAAGATCGGAACGATCGCCGATCTGATCGAATATCGCTGCCATCATGAGAAGCTGGTCGAGCGCGTGGCCCGGCGCAAGGTGCAGACCGCTTACGGCGAGTTCGATCTGGCGACCTATGTTGACAAGACGACCCAGCGCACCCACCTTGCTTTGGTGAAAGGCAGGATCAGCACCGATGCGGAGACGCTGGTGCGGGTGCATGAGCCGCTTTCGGTGATGGATTTTCTGGAGCAAACGGATCATGCGCATTCGATCAGCGTCAATCAGGCTTTGCAGAAGATCGGTCAGTCATCGGCCGGTGTGCTGGTGTTGCTGCATCGCGGAGAGACTCCGCAGGACCTGCGCGCAAGGGCCACGCTGGACGCCGGAAGCCAGCGAACCGCGCAATGGGATCCGCGCAGCTATGGCATCGGTGCGCAGATCCTGCGCGATCTGGAAGTAGGCAAGATGCGTTTGCTGGCCACGCCTCACAAGATGCCGAGCATGGCCGGCTTCGGCCTGGAGGTGGTGGGCTATGCCAGCCACGAATAGAGGGTTATATCGATGAAAGAACTGGAACAAAATCTGAATGGCAGCGGCATGCGCATCGGTATCGTGCAGAGCCGTTTCAATACCGAAGTATGTGAAGGGCTGTTGGGCGCGTGCCGGGAACGTTTGGTGCAGCATGGGGTTGCCGAGAGCGATATCACGCTGGCTACCGTGCCGGGTGCATTGGAGATTCCGCTGACATTGCTGCACATGGCGGAGAGTGAAAGGTTTGACGCGCTGATCGCGCTCGGTGCGGTGATACGCGGTGATACCTATCATTTTGAAATCGTCGCCAACGAATCTGCACGTTGTGTGAACGAGGTGCAACTGGCTTGCGGTGTGCCGATCGCCAACGGAATCCTTACCACCGATAACGATGAGCAGGCTATCGAACGCATGCTGGTCAAAGGCGGCGAGGCAGCACTGGCTGCCATCGAGATGGCCAATCTGTTGCGGGATTTGCAGTGAGCGCTGAAACCGCCGTGTCTGCGACCGGCAAGGCCCCGCAGAGGAGTCCCCGCCATCGTGCCCGCGAACTCGCTTTGCAGGGCATCTATCAATGGCGCGTCACGGGCGGAGATATGGAGCAGATCGAAAAACAGATCCATGCGGAGAAGAATATCGGCCGCTACGACAAGAAGTTGTTCTCCAGATTGTTGATCGGTGCATTGGGCAATCATGCAGACATCGAGACCCTGATCGCACCTCACCTTGATCGTCCCCTGAGCGATTTGAGTCCGGTGGAATTCGCAGTGCTGTTGCTGGGGACTTTCGAGCTGGCACAAAATCCGGAAGTGCCGTACAGGGTCGTCATCAACGAAGCCGTTGAACTGGCCAAGACATTCGGCGGAACCGACGGGTACAAGTATGTCAACGGCGTACTCGACAAGCTCGCTGAGCAACTGCGCGAGCCCGAGTTTTCCGGGCACAGGAAATCGTGATCGGGATCATTCCGCGTGACTGAATTTGAACTGATCCGCCGCTACTTTACCCGAGCTTCACCCGGTGCGCTGCTGGGAGTCGGGGATGATGCCGCGCTGCTGCAAGTGAAAGCGGACAGCGTGCTTGCGGTATCGACGGACATGCTGGTGAGCGGCACACATTTTCTTCCGGACACCGACCCTTGCTTGCTCGGACACAAATCACTCGCAGTGAACCTGTCCGATATGGCTGCTATGGGTGCTACGCCGCGCTGGGCCATGCTTGCGATCTCGTTGCCGGATGCGGATGAGTCCTGGCTGGAAAGATTCAGTAAAGGTTTCTTTTCACTGGCGTGGCAGCATGGGGTGGAACTCGTGGGCGGTGATACCACGCGCGGTCCGCTCAATCTGTGTGTGACGATATTAGGCGAGGTTCAGGAAAAGCAGGCTTTGCGGCGCGGCGGCGCGCGGATAGGTGACGAGGTCTGGGTTTCCGGGCATCTGGGCGACGCCGCTTTGGCGCTGGCACATCTGAACAAGCATATCGTATTGACAGCGGACGAGTTCGCAAGCTGCGTGCCTTCCTTGCATCAGCCACAGCCGCGCGTTGCGTTGGGTTTGGCTCTCCGCGGAATTGCAAATAGTGCGATCGATGTTTCCGACGGACTGGTCGGCGATCTGGGGCATATACTCGAAGCTTCGCAGCTTGCTGCGGAGATCGACTTGGCGTTGTTGCCGGTTTCCGTTGTCATGCGTGGACATATGCAGAGTCAGCTGGGTAGACAATGTGCCTTGTCCGGCGGCGACGATTATGAGTTGTGCTTCACGGCTCCTGTGATACACCATGAGGAAATATTGCAGATTGGTACAAAATTGTCATTACCTCTGACCCGTATCGGAAAGATCGTTGCGGGATCCGGATGTGTCGTGCACGATGCAAAAGGTAACATTCTCGATGGGGAGGGCGGCGGTTATGACCACTTCCGGTGAACTGGTGGTGAAGCCCGGCTGGCGTTTTCTGTTCAGCCACCCCGCGCATCTGTTGGCTTTCGGTTTCGGCAGCGGTCTTGCGGTCAAAGCCCCGGGTACCTTCGGCACCCTGGTGGCTTTCCCGATGTATTGGTTTCTCTCGGCTCGCTTGACTGATTCCGTATTCCTGCTGGTGTTGATCTGGGTATTTGCGATCGGCGTGTGGGTCTGCGACATCACCGGCAAGGCATTGGGCGTGGCGGATCATGGCGGCATCGTATGGGACGAGATCGTCGCTTTCGTGCTGGTGCTGTTCTTCACGCCGGCCGGCTGGGAATGGTCATTGCTTGCCTTCGCTCTGTTCCGCTTCTTCGACATTGCCAAACCCCCGCCTATACATTATTTTGACAGTAATTGGCACGGGGGGCTCGGTGTGATGTTCGACGATCTGCTCGCAGCCGGCTATGCGCTGATGTGCCTTGCACTGATCAAAAGCATGCTGATCTAACAACCAATTCCATTTCATCGGTGACACGGTGTTGGCTTCCTCACTCACTCCTAGCCGTACTAAAATGTACTGTCTTTGTCATTCGCTCGTCGCCGCCTTGTTTCACTTTCGAAATGGAATTGGAATATCGATGCGTACCTGGCTGCTCCTGTTGTTATGCGGTACCGTTGCTACGGCACATGCCGGACAGTTCACCGGGAAGGTCGTTGCCGTACTCGACGGTGACACTGTGATGGTGGTACGCAACAGCGGTACTCCGGTCAAAGTCCGGCTGGCAGGTATCGATGCGCCCGAGAAAGCACAACCGTTCGGCATGGCCTCAAAAACTTCGCTATCCGAACTGGTGTTCCACAAACAGGTGATCGTGAACTCGCTGGCAGTAGACATCTACGGCAGGCTTGTGGCGCTACTCGAGGTGGATGGCAACAATATCAACGAAGAACAGGTGCGGCGAGGAATGGCGTGGGCTGCGGAAGGGTGGCGGCATAGCCGCCGGGCACCCACCGGCGTCCCCATTGCGGGGGCGTATTCCAACTACCACAGCAATAAAATCTACATTGAGTTGCAAAGCGATGCTCAGCATGCCCGGCGCGGCTTGTGGGCAGGGCAGGAGATCATGGAGCCCGCACAATGGCGCAAGCTGCATCCGTCTGTCGCAACATCGCCGCGTCATTAGACTTCCGGTAAGGACAATGGCAGGATTAGTTTTCGGCACGTACCGTTGCTCGCAGATGTGTTCGCGCGACGAGACTTTTTATAACCTCGTTTACATCAAGGTGAGATCATTGGGCTTGAACCGCAATTGAGTGCCGTGCAAATGATTTGCAGCGTGAAGTGCAATGATCATCAATATGGCAGTCGCAGGCTGAAATATCACCTTCGAATGGCCAGAGCCATTCCGCATCAGTCCGGAATGGTTTCCCATCTAATGCCGCTGCTGTCGCAGCGCAATGCATTGGCCTTGGTATCCCAGTCGCCAAGTACCCAGCGTTCGCATTTGTGACCGTCAAGATGATGCAGGTGCCTTGCCGGTCGATGAGTGTGGCCGTGGATCAGGCGTGGATAACCGTGTTCGCGAAGCAGGGCGGACACCGTATCGGTGTTGACATCCATGATGGACATCAGTTTGTGCTGCTTCTGCTGTTCACTAAGTTGCCGCATTTGCTCGATCTGAGTCTTGCGTTGCGATAGTGGCTGGGCAAGGAACTGTTGCTGCCAGCCGGCGCTACGAACCTGTCGACGGAAGGCCTGATAGTCTTCGTCATCAGTGCAAAGCGTGTCGCCGTGACTGATCAGCGTGGGCGTGCCATAAAGGTCGAGCATCGTGGGATCGTCCAGTAATTTTGAATTACAGGTGCGGGCCAGTTTTTCCGCCATCAGGAAATCACGGTTGCCATGCATCAGGTAGATCCTGATGCCCTGCTCGCCCAATTTGCCCAGAATGCTGGTGATGGTGCGGTGGAATGGATCGTCCAGATCGTCATCGCCGGCCCAGTATTCGAACAGGTCACCCAAAATATACAGTGACTCCGTTTGGGGGTCGATATGCTCTGCGAAACGCACAAACCGTTCGCTGCTGCGCGGATGTGCTGCACTCAGGTGCAGGTCGGAGATGAACAGTGTGTGTGACATGGCAGCAATCCTGTCCTACTTCCATTAGTCTGCGGAAAGCGGGAAGGGCAATGACTAATCCACCACTTCCGCCTTGGTGATGATGACATCCTGCAGCGGAACATCCTGGAAACCCGCGCGGTTGCCAGTCTTGACCTTGCGTATCGCATCCACAACGTCCATGCCGTCCACCACCTTGCCAAACACACAATAGCCATAGCCTTGGGGGTTGGGTGCGCTGTAATTCAGGAAGCCGTTGTTCTTTACATTGATGAAGAATTGCGCTGTGGCTGAATGCGGGTCATTGGTGCGCGCCATCGAAACGGTGTATACATCGTTTTTCAAGCCGTTAGCGGCTTCATTCTTGATCGGTGCGTTGACCGGCTTTTGTTTCATGCCGGGCTCGAAGCCGCCGCCCTGGATCATGAATCCGTCGATCACGCGATGAAAGACAGTGTTTGTGTAGAAGCCGCTGTTTACATATTCCAGAAAGTTCTTCACCGTGTTGGGCGCCTTTTCAGGATCCAGTTCCAAAGTGATGGTGCCGTGATTGGTGTGGAGTTTGACCATGAGTTTTGATCCTTTATCGAGTGAATAGGAAAGTGGAGAGAGGCAACAAAGCAACAATGCCAGAAATGCACTGAACAGGTGTTTCATTTTCATGCGGCACCTTCGTAGATGATCTGCCAGTGATCGTTGTTCTTGATCCAGTATTGGCGTTTCTTCATGCGATTGGATAAATTGCTGCTGTTGTAGTCCTGATCGAAGTCGACCACGACCATATCCGGCTGATCCGGATAGGTGAGCATGCTGAGACTGGAGATATCGATTTTGATCCACGACTTGGTGCTGTTCACCTGTTGCTTTTTCGTCGCCCATGACTGGTAATCCATTCCATCGCTGGAGAAATCCCGTGCGTAATGTCCGAGATAAGCGTTGGTATCAAGGCTGGCCCAATCTTTGCGCCATTCTTCGATTTCATGCAGCAGTGTATCGCGGTCGTGCTCGTCCTGTTCGTTGTTCCACTCCATACTGCTGGTTATGATGACCGGTGTGACGCCAACTTGCAGGTAGGTTGCCAGCTTGTCCAGGTCTTCATTGGTCAGCACCACGCAACCGTTGCTGGCGCGAGGCGGGCGGCTGTAGGTTGCGCTGGGCGTGCCATGCAGCCAAATACCGCTGCCAGTACGGTTGTTCATTCTATCCCATTCGTTAGGGTAGCTGAGCGGATAGGCACCGTTGCCATACAGATCTGCCAGACTGCTTTTGGGCAATTCGGCTTTGACGAAATACACACCCAAGGGAGTGCGCTGGTCTCCCTCGGAGATTTTGTCCGTGCCAAGCTTGCCGATTGTGACGTAGAAATCCGTGACATAGCGTGGTTCACCATTCACATTCTGATAGACAAAAAGTGTTGCGCGACTGGTGTCGACTACCAGCGCATATTGTTGCCCGGGATCGAGTTTCCACAAATAACGCGGAATGAGGCTTGTGTCTGATCTGGATAGAACCCGTTGCAAGCGTTTTCTTGCTTCGTCACGCAAGTCATCAATCTGATCATGCGGTGCATTTGCAATGTTGCCGAAATTGTCGATCGCGCCTGCGCGAGCCATCAACAGGTCGCCCTTGATCAGTTGCGCCAGTTTGAAATTCGGATTGACGCTCAACAAGATGTCGACTTCGTCGAGCGCGACGTCGAGCTGATTGTTGTTGATGGCTTGAAGACTTTTGACTAATTGTTCTTCGCTGCCACGCCCTTCAGATCCAGACATTTCAGGCGCGCCATAAGAAAAATTTGCAAGCAAGCTGAAAGTCAAGCTGAAAATGAGTTTACGGAAGTTCATGGCTTACCTTGCACGTTCTTCCTGTATCAGCCACTTGCCGTCAGATTTCACCATAACCAATATCTTGTTGCCTGAAGCTTTGAAATGGGGGGCACGGTAGGATTGACGAAAACTTACTGTAGCATGAGCGTTGTCGCTGAACTTGATTTTCGTATTGCTGATGTCGACCTGGATGGATTTTGGCCTTGTGATACGCTCTCGACGTGTTGCTTCCCAGGCTGCACGGCTTTGATTGTTCGGCGTGTTGAAATCGCTCGCATAGTGAGACAGATAATTTTCCACATCCCGGGATGACCATGCCGCAGCCCAGGCGTCGACGGTTTCCAGTACTTCTTTGTTTTGGTCTGGCAGCGCGAGAGGGGGAGCGACCTGTGCAGGTTCGATGGTAATCATTGCTGCCTGCATTGATGGTGCCGGATCGGGTCTGTTTTCCTGCTTTGCGATGGGTTCTGACGTTTGGTTATTTTCGAGTTCCGGGTTGCCCTGCTCTGCAACAGGAGACACTTCGTCGCGGGAGCCATCCCTGTACAGATTATTGATCATGGCCAGCTTTGTTTGCGTGGAGCCGTTGCTGTGATCCAATTGCAGGGCTCGGTCATATGCCTGGCTGGCCATCTTGGCGTAGATATCGCCAAGATTCTCGTAGGCAATGGCATAACTGGGGTGGGTACGCATCGCCATTTCCAGTGCCAGCTTGGCTTTGTCATATTGCCCCTGGCTGGCATAGATCACGGCCAAGTTGTTATAAGGCTCCGGGAGTTCAGGATAATCTTCGGTCAAAGCAGAGTAGATCTTGATGGCGTCAGAGGTCCTGCCTTGTTCGGTGAAGATCAGACCCTTCAGAAAACGTGCCTCGGCGTCCTTGGGGTTGTTGGCAAGGAAGCCATTCACTTTGTCCAGAGCCTGCTGGTTGTGCTTGCCATCCTTGAACAACCTGTTTGCATCATCGATCTCGCCGGCAAATGAGAGCTGGCCGGCACATAACGTCATCCAGCATGCGAGTAGTGTGGCAAGTTGATAAAGACGGCCAATTATATTCATGGAGCCCCGGTTTCAGAACGGCGCGCCTGAGGCGCCCAGATTCACTTGAACAGCGGCCGATTCTACCAAATAACCCGAGCATTTTCATCGTTTATCTCCGCCCGAGTCGTATCGCGTTTTCGAGTAGAATCCCTACCGTTCAAAATTCTGAAGAGCCTATCAATCCATCAAGCAATGAGTAGCGCATCCCAACCCGTCGTTTCCAATTTTATCCGCAGCATCATCGATGCCGATCTCGCGAGCGGCAAGCACAGCAGGATCATTACGCGTTTCCCGCCCGAACCGAACGGCTACCTGCATATCGGCCATGCAAAATCGATTTGCCTGAACTTCGGACTGGCACAGGATTACAGGGGAAAGTGCAATCTGCGGTTTGACGATACCAACCCGGAAAGAGAAAGCGAGGAATACGCACAATCCATACAGGACGATGTGCGCTGGCTGGGATTTCAATGGAATGGCGATGTGCGATGGGCGTCGGATTATTTCGATCAGTTGTATCGGTTCGCTGTCGAGCTGATACGAAAGGGATTGGCTTATGTCGATGATTTGACACCGGACCAGATGCGCGAGTATCGCGGTACATTGACCCGTGCCGGCATCAACAGTCCTTATCGCGAACGCTCAGTGACGGAAAATCTTGACCTGTTCGAGCGGATGCGCGCTGGTGAATTCGCTGACGGATCACGGGTGTTGCGTGCCAGGATAGACATGTCTTCTCCCAATATCAACCTGCGCGACCCGGCGATTTATCGGATCCGCCGTGCGCATCACATTCGCACCGGCGATGAATGGTGCATCTACCCGATGTATGACTACACCCATTGCATTTCGGATGCGCTGGAAGGGATCACGCATTCGCTTTGCACACTGGAATTCGAAGACCACCGTCCGCTCTACGATTGGGTGTTGGACAATATCACCATCCCTTGCCATCCTCAGCAGATCGAGTTTTCCAGGCTGGAATTGCATTTCACCATCACCAGCAAACGCAAGCTGTTGCAACTTGTAAACGAGAAACGCGTGAACGGCTGGGACGACCCCCGCATGCCCACTATCAGCGGCATGCGCAGGCGCGGTTACACACCGGAGGGCATCCGTGAATTTGCCAGGCGCATCGGCGTGTCCAAGAGCGAGAACATCGTCGATATGGCAGTACTGGAATCCGCTATCCGCGACGACCTGGAGGACAAGGTAACGCGCGTAATGGCGGTAAT
>Ga0210099_1000553_pt1 | contig 11946 bp, 2 predicted proteins | sample Joice_ThreeSqA_D_4_FD_184872 | JGI IMG/M metagenome (GOLD analysis project Ga0210099, IMG submission 184872) | Wetland microbial communities from San Francisco Bay, California, USA, that impact long-term carbon sequestration - Joice_ThreeSqA_D2... | ecosystem: Environmental > Aquatic > Marine >...
GTCACGGGCGTGGCCGGCGCCACCGCCACTTCTACCGCGACATCGAAAGCCACGGCGATCGATGCTGGTTATGGACAGGATGTCGACACGGTAACCAACAAGGGAATACTGACGGCGACGGCGAATGCGCTGGCCGCAGCAGCCAGCGTCAGCGTTACCAATACCGGTGTGGCTCTCTCCGCCGACTCCGTGTGGGACGGCGGCACAAAATCTGAAGCCACGGCCAAGGGTATCGATACCGGCAATGGCGCGGATACAGTTGATAACGAAGGCGAGATCGCAGCGATATCGGATGCAAAAACCGGTTCGGCCGCCGTCAGCGTGGTCGTCACCGGCGTGGCCGGTGCCAGTGCGACTTCGACCAGCAAGTCATATGCCACGGCCATCGATACGGGTAACGGCTATGACGTTGACACAGTCACGAACAAAGGAAAACTGACGGCGAAATCGGATTCGCTCGCGGTGTCGGCCAGCGTCAGCGTTACGAATGCAGGCCTCGCTATTGCCGCCGACTCCGTGTGGGACGGCGGAACCACCGCCGAAGCCACCGCCAAAGGTATCGATGTCGGCAACGGCGCCGATACCGTCACCAACGAAGGCGAGATCGACGCGACATCGAATGCCGATGCCGGTTCCGCCGCGGTCAGCGTGGCCATGACCGGCGTGGCCGGCGCGAGCGCGACCTCAACGGCAAAATCCTGGGCCACGGCGATCGACACCGGTGACGGGAACGATGCCGACAAGGTATTCAATTACAACAACACGGCCATGGCCGGCGGCACCGGCAAGCTCACGGCGCATGCCGATGCTCTGGCCGCCTCGGCCAGCGTCAGCGTAACCAATGCCGGTGTGGCCGTTGCCGCCGACGCTGTCTGGGACGGTGGCACCAAGGCCGAAGCCACGGCCCAGGGAATTCATACCGGTGATGGAGTCGATACGATCTATAACGAAGGCGAGATCGAAGCGGTATCGGATGCCAAAACCGGCTCGGCCGCCGTCAGCGTGGCCGTCACCGGCGTGGCCGGTGCCAGTGCGACCTCGACCAGCAAGTCGTACGCCACGGCGATCGACACCGGTGCAGGAAATGACATCGATGATGTCACCAACAAGGGCAAGCTGACGGCGCAGGCTGATGCCTTGGCCGTCTCAACATCGATCTCTGTCACGACAGCAGGCGTCGCGGTTTCCGCGGATGCTGTCTGGGATGGCGGAACGACCGCCGAGGCCACGGCCAAGGGCATCGATACCGGTGCCGGCGCTGATACCGTGACCAACGAAGGTGAGATTGATGCGATCTCGGATGCCAAGACGGGATCTGCCGCCGTGAGCGTGGCTGTCACCGGTGTGGCGGGTGCCATTGCCACGGCGACCGGCAAGTCCTTTGCTACGGCGATCGACACCGGCAATGATGCCGACACGGTTGTAAATTCCGGCAAGCTGACGGCGACATCGGATGCCCTGGCGGGCACGGTCACCGTGGGTGTGACCACGGCGGGCGTGTCCGTGGCAGGCGATGCCGCGTGGAATGGCGGTACACACGGCGAGGCCACGGCCAAGGGCATCGATACCGGTGCGGGCGCCGATACCGTGACCAACGATGGCGAAATTTCAGCAACCTCAGATGCGAAAACGGCTTCGCTCGCGGTCAGTGTGGCCGTTACCGGCGTGGCCGGCGCGGTCGCCACCTCGACATCGACTTCCAAGGCTACTGCTATCGATACTGGAGACGGTGTCGATCATGTTTTCAATCTCAACAACAATACGGATAACCCGGGACACACGGGAAAGTTGACAGCGCAGGCTGATGCGTTGGCGGCCGCGGCCTCCGTCACCGTGACGACAGCAGGTGTGGCGGTTTCCGCCGATGCCGTTTGGGACGGTGGAACGAAATCCACTGCCACGGCCAAGGGCGTCGATACCGGTTTGGGTGCGGACGTCGTCGTGAACGAAAGTGATATCGATTCCAAGGCGAATGCCGAAACCGACTCGGCCGCAGTGGGTGTCGCCATCACCGGTGTGGCCGGCGCCACTGCCAATGCCACCGGCAATTCTTTTGCGACGGCTATCGACACGGGTTTGGGAGATGATGCGGATACGGTTACCAATAGTGGCAAGCTGACGGTGACGTCCGGTACCACTGCTCGTTCTGCTGCGATCGGTTTTACCACGGCAGGTGTGTCCGTGGCCGGCAACGCCGTTTGGGACGGGGGCACCACCGCGAACGCCACCGCCAAGGGTATTGATACCGGCGGCGGCGTGGACACAATCGATAACAAAGGCGAGATCGAAACCACGGCCAACGCAAATGCAGTTTCAGTGGCGGGAAGTGTCGCGGTCGCCGGTGTCGCCGGCGCCGTGTCGACGGCCACGGCCGATGCAAAATCTTCGGCCATCGATGGCGGTGACGGTAACGACATTATTGACAACCAAAGCACCGGCAAGCTGACCGCGAAAGCGGACGCAACTGGTGTGGCCGTTAACGTGGCGTTCACCGCCGCCGGGGTGTCGGCAGCAGCCGATGCGGTCTGGGACGGTGGCACTAAAGCCACGTCAACCGCCAAGGGCATTGACGGCGGAAATGGCCTGGATACCGTCACCAATGCCGCCATCATTGATGCCGAGGCCAATTCAACCACGGTCTCGAACAGTGTTTCCATCACAGGCATCGGTGTGGCCGGTGCGATCTCGACATCGACATCGACCGCCAACGCCACGGGCATAGACGGCGGTAATCATGCCGACGTGCTGACCAACAGCGGTGCGGTGACGGCCAAGTCGAATGCGTCGGCAACCGGTGTCAGCGTTTCGATAGTCGGTGCCGGTGTGGCGCTGGCATCGGATGCATTCTGGGACGGTGGCACCAAGGCGAATGCCAATGCTACCGGCATCGCCGGCGGCGCGGGCAATGACACGATTGCCAATACAGCGAACCTCATCACGGCCGACGCTACTTCCGATACCCATTCCGTGGCGGTCTCGGTGACCGGCATTGGCTTGGCCGGTGCGGCGGCGGCGTCAACCTCAACGGCCAACGCCATCGCCATCGACGGCGGCACGGGAAACGACACCATTACTAATGATCACGCGCTGGTGTCGAATGCGACCTCGACGGCGAATGGCGTGAGCGTATCGGTTGCTTTGGTGGGTGCGGCGTTGTCCGGTTCAGCAATCGATAACGTCACCAAGGCCGAAGCGATTTCCACCGGCATTGCCGGTGGCGATGACAACGACACGATTACCAATGGCGAGTCTGCCTCAATTACTTTGACTCCTCATGCTACGGCCAAGGATACCGCCACGGCGGTGAGTCTGGAGGGAATCGCTGCAGCCGATTCGCAGGCACTCGCCATCGCGCGTGGCACCGGTATCGACGGGGGCACGGGAATTGACACGATCGACAATGACGGGACGATTACCGGCACGTTAACCGCGAATTCAGAAGCACGCTCGATTTCCGTCGGGCTGATTGGCGTATCCAGTGCAACCACCTCGGCCACGGCTCAGATATTCGCAAACGGAATCCAGGGCGGTGACGGAGCGGATACCCTGACGAACCGTGGTGACATCACGTTAAACGCCAATGCCAGGGCCGAAGGTCAGAGCATCGGCATTACCGAAGCCGGCGCCTCGATCAATGAGGCCAAGGGCATCGGTAGCGCCAACACGGTAGGTCTGGCGGGAGGCGCCGGTGACGACGTGATCACCAACAACGGCACGATCACGCTGTTGCCCACGACGAATACCTTCGGTGTAACCGTGGGCGTTAGCGCCCTGGGTGCTTCGATCAATGATGCCAGCGCCGTTTCTGACGCCTCCGCCACCGGCATGGACGGTGGTCAAGGCAAAGATACGCTTACGAATAACAAGACCATTAACGCTACCGTGTCATCGACGGCGACCCCTAAAACCATCGGCGTGGTCGTGGGTGGAGCCGCGGTGAACAAGTCCAGTTCTACGGCCACGGCCGAGGTTACCGGAATGGACGGCGGTGACGTAAACGATACCGTTATCAATAGCAGTACTGGAACCATTGATGTCGCGGCCACGGCCAATGCCGTAGCCAAATCCGTCACGGTGGCGGTATTTGGCGCGGCCAACGGCGAAGCCCAGACGACTCCTACGGCCACGGCCATGGGACTGGCGGGAGGCGCTGGAGATGATGATGTTATTAACGATGGCAGCATCAATGTGACGGCGGCATCGACAAGCACTTCGACCAGCTCTTCCACCAGTGTCATCGGATCCACGAGCAGCAAGGGCGGCACCGTCATGGATGCCACGGCCACCGGCATCAGCGGTGGTGACGGCAAGGACCTGCTGCTAAATCGTGGGTCGCTGACAACCTTGGCGACGACACAAGGTACAGTCGACGGTTCTTCATGGTCGTTGGCCGGCACAGCGGCGGATGAGTCTGCACTGAAAGCCAGCGCACACGGGAGCGGCATGGCCGGGGGCGAGGACGCCGATCGGATCCGTAACGAAGGCGACGTGTTGGTGAACCTCAGCTCGACGCTGAAGGCCACCGGAGGCTCCAAGGCGATCTTCGGTAAAGCCGCTTCAAAGACCCAGATCACCGCCGAAACAGATGCCATCGGTATCAGCGGCGACGCGGGTGCTGACATCATCGAGAATGCCAAGAATGTTGATGTCAGTTCCACCGCGAGTCTGACCTCGAACAAGGTCACAGTCAGCTTCGCCGGCACTCCTTCTACCAACAGCGTGGTCGTCGCGAACTCGCGCTCGACCGGTATTGACGGCGGCAGCGAAGCCGATCGCATTCGCAACGACGGGACGATCACTGTGTCGGTTTCGTCTAATTCCAGCGCCACGGGCGGGGCCCGCACAACCTTTGGTGGCACCGATACCGACGGCTTGGCGACCGCGGATGCAACCGCCCTGGGAATCGAAGGGGGCGCGGGATCCGACGTCATCGCAAACAGCCGGCTGATCGAGGTCACGGCGACAACGGATGCTACCACCACCAACAGTTCCGATTCGGGCTGGTTGACGGGCGATGGTGACACACGCTCGCAAGCTGCGACCACCGTCGGCGCGGTTGGTGTGTCGGGCGGTGTGGGTGACAACGCCATCGTGAACGATGATGAGATCAAGGTCAGTGCCACGGGCACGGGCTATACTTTCTCTTATGCCAGCGGTGCCCACCTCTCGTTTGACGGTGACGGGACATCGGTGGCGGACAGTCGCGCCACGGCCATGGCTACCGGTATTTCCGCCGGAGACGGCAATAACGTGATCGTCAACAACAAGACGATCACTGTCTCATCGGTGGCGACGACGGTGAAGACCCTCACGACCACGACCAATGCCTGCTCACAGGATATCGTGACAAGACAGGAATGTCACGACGAGCCAGATCCAGACAATCCGGACAGCACAATCCAGGTCTGCGTCGATGTCAAGGAAACGGTCACTACCTGCCAGGATGAGACGGTCGTACTGGCAGCCAATCCGACCTATGCCGGTGCCAACGGCAATGGACTCGCGGGTGATGGCAGAGCCACCGCGAAGGGAATGGTCGATGCCGAAGCATACGGTATTCGGGTTGGCGACGGTAACAACCTGATCGAGAACAACGGCGAGATGTCGGTGACTGCCAGCCCGGAAGGCAAAGCTACGGTATTCGCAGATGGTGACGCCTTTGGCGATGCCATTGGAACCGCCACGGCCACAGCGGAGGCGAAGGCCTTCGGGATTTGGGCAGGTGATGGAAATAATGAAATCACCAACAACGGAACGTTAACGGTCACGGCCGCGCCACGGGCGCAGGCGCGCACCGAGGTGACCGGCGGGGATATCTGTATCTGGTATTTGTTCGGAACCTGGTGCGGCGGGGGTGGCTCCGGAATCGGAAGTTCCACGACCACTTTTGATGCGCAGGCCTACGGCATACGGGTCGGGGCTGGCGAGAATTTAATAGTCAACAACGGTGACCTGAACGTCACGGCAGCGCCGACGGCCTCGGGTTTCACCGCCGGGGTATTTTCTGCTGACAGCGCCTCGCGCAAAACCAATGTCACTTCAATGGCGGTGGGTATTCTGACCGGAGATAATAACAATGCGGTCTACAACGCCAAGGATGCCGTCATCGATGTCGAAGCACATGATGTCGAAGATGCTGGTGCGCCAATTTCCTACGGCTGCACCGGCGGAGGCTGCACGCACTTGATCAGCGCCGTCGGTATTCAGACCGGTGGCGGCAACGATCTGATCGTCAACGACGGCGTGATCAAAACCACAATACCTTCCGGTGCCGGCATCGGTATTCAATCTGGCGCTGGCGAAGACACTGTCGAGCTTGGAGATGGTTCTTCCGTGATCGGCAGCATCGATCTCGGCCCCGGCAACGACAGCCTGAAATTTATCGGCAGCGCCAAGGTTGCTGGGCTAAACAGTGGATCGGGAAGTCTGAACGGTGGCGCGGATACCGACTCGCTGATTTTCGAAGGCACGGGAAACTTTACCGGGAGCATCCAGAATTTCGAGATCGCTACCAAGCAAGAGAACGGAATCTTTACGCTTAACAATTTGCCGACAATGCAGCAGCTCAAGATAAGCCAGGGCACGCTACAAACGAACTCCTCTTATGATTTTGCATCTGACGGCAACTATGAGGTTTGGATTTACGGTAGGAACGATTCTGGCAAGATGTTGGTGAACGGAGGATCTGCTTCGCTCGCTGGCGACCTGTCGGTAATCAAGGGTCACGGGGCATTTATTAATGGCACAAAATATAATGTAGTGGAGGGCGATATCGTCGATGGAAACTTTAATAATGTGACATTGCCAGACCCCAGCCCGCTGCTGAATTTCAGTTATATACAGGTACCGGGCGCAGCCCAAGTCGAGGCTAATGTCGCGAGCTTTACCACGATGGCGACCAACCAAGTGGGGATGGTCGTGGCGAGTTATCTAGATACCATTCTGCCGTCGGCAACCGGCGATCTGTCTGACGTCATCGGATTGATCCAGTCCTTGTCTGCGCAGGAACTGCCGGTCGCTTACGCGAGCCTGAGCCCGGACACATACAGCAGTTTTACACAAAGCGCCGCGCTCGAGATCTCCGCAAGTAATGGCAACTTGCAACAACGCATGCATGCAATTCGTCTTGGCGCTGCCTCAAAGGATACGGGTTTCGCGCATCTCTCCGGCGGTAAGCCGGTGAAGCTTGCCTCCAATGGCTCATTGGATCACTTGTTCGATGCCAACTATGATAATCTTAGTGAGTATGGGCTGTGGTTGAATGGCTTTGGCCAGAAGGGAAAGCAGAACTCCGATGATACGAACGCCGGATACAATTACAATTTGTCGGGGTTTACGTTCGGCTTCGATCATCAATTTACGGACCACTCACTCGCTGGCGTCAGTCTGGGGTATGCAAGCAACAATCTGAATTTGGAACAAAATCTCGGTAAAGGTAACGCCGAAGCCGAAACGCTCTCGGGTTATGCCAGCTATTTCACCGAAAAAGGATATTTAGAAGGCTCGATTTCATACGGCGACAACAAATACTGGAACACGCGCAATATACTGATCTCCGGTATCAACAGAGTTGCGAGCAGCTCTCACGATGGCAAACTGCTCTCCGCAATGTTGGCGGGTGGATATTATTTCAAAGTAAGCGACTGGACTTGGGAATCCTTTGCTTCATTACAGCACATCAATCTGGACGAGGATAGCTTCGACGAGACTGGGGCCGGTTCTGTTAGTCTGCATGTGGATGGTCGCAGTACCAATAGCATGTTTTCTGATATCGGCTTGCGGTTCCGGAAAGTCCAGGAACGAAGCAACGGCTACTTGATACCGGAATTAATTATCGCCTGGAATCATAATTACAATCTTGACGACCATATTGTGTCGGCTTCGTTTGTGGGATCACCTAATGCCGCTTTCTCGGTGCAAGGCCAAGACATTGCACTCAATGGTCTGAGGCTCGGAAGCGGCGTGTCTTATGTCCAGAATAATGGCCTGACCAGTTCGTTTTTCTTTGCGGGGGAGTTGCGTAGCGGTTACACCGCAGTCGGGTTGTTAGGCCAAATTCGATATGATTATTAAAATTTCGATTGCACTGGAATCAGAAAAGCAAGATCAAGAATGGCCTGTCTGAACTGCGGCGCCTACTATATCTGGCGGCGATGGCAGCTTGGTAGACAGAAACATGTAAGCCAGTGTTCGAGCATTACAGTGTAAACGGACTATCCGGCATTGAATCTGTCGTCATCCTGACTCGGCGCATTGCTCGTACTGCTGGTCATTGCACACATTCAAAACAGAATTCGATCCTATACGACCTACAAAATGCTTGAACTGAACCATAGAATCTCTTAGGAAGATGCGGAAGATTACTTAGTTTCCGCAAAGCGGACAAAGGAAGATTCCCAGTTAATATTTTGACCGGCAGCTTTTTGATGCGGAGCGGAAGTTAGCGGTACTGTAGGTTACATTCGCTATCCCGCGGAAAACAGACTTACCAAACATCAGCTGCTAAGTTCTGCAATGGCCGAAAAATGGCTGGCTTATTTCTAGAGTCATTTGCGCATGATCCAGCAATTGCTGGTTAGATGGATTGTCGGGATTTCGTCGTATCGACTTGGGGACGCCAATGTGAATTTCTGATTTTGAATTTACTATCCCACATCTAAAAGTGAATTGTGCGTGAAATTAACTTCAAACCTTGGTTAGTGATCCTTGCGGTAAATTGATTCCACCAGTTTGAACGTTCGCACCACTCTAAAATATGCTGTTCTAATTGAAAACCTCATCGAATGATGAAGTTCATCCAGCCGTTCGGCTTTTTGCATTGTTTTAGTGCACGCTTGTTTATTGTGCACCCAAGTAGATCAACTCTTGCGTTGACTTGGCCTAAGCCTCTGATTCGGTTAGGGGTGAAAGCTGCTTTCCATGAGGCACATTAATTGCTGCTATATACATAGCACCTATTTATACCAGGTGCTTTGATGATGTCTTGAACCCTCGGAAACAAGCGGTGGAGCCGAGACTGCATATTTCTGGCCGGAGTAATTGTATTGACGCGTTTTGGAAAGGACCAAATTTTTGTGTGTAGCCAGTATATTTCTGCGGAATACCTAAACAATATTGAAGATGATCGAACCGGCTTGAGCAAGGAGGCACTGAAGCGAGCCTTTCTCGACAATCTCTACTACATACAGGGAAAATTTCCGGCGCTTGCAACCAAGCACGATTACTACATGGCACTCGCCCATACCGTGCGCGACCGTCTGCTACAGCGGTGGATCAGCACCGCTTGCACTTATACAATCGAAGGTTCGCGTACAGTAGCCTATTTCTCGGCTGAATTCCTGCTCGGGCCGCATCTCTTGAATAACCTGATCAATCTTGGCATCGAAAAACAGGTGCGAGAGGCTATCAGTGATTTGGGCATCAGCTTTGAAGAACTGGTTGGCCAGGAGGTGGAGCCCGGGCTTGGCAATGGCGGATTGGGTCGACTTGCTGCCTGCTACCTCGATTCCATGGCGGCCTTGGAAATTCCTTCGCTTGGATACGGCATTCGTTATGAATTTGGAATCTTTACCCAGATTCTGGTCGATGGTTGGCAGTCAGAACAAACTGACAAATGGTTGAGAAAAGGTAATCCATGGGAGATTGCCCGACCAGAATGGGCCGTCGAGGTAAAGCTCGGAGGAAGAACAGAGCGTTTTACCGATACTCAGGGCCGGACTCACGTGCGATGGGTGCCGGACTGGACAGTGATAGGCATTCCATATGACACGCCAATACTGGGCTATCGGAATAACACGGCAAACACATTGCGACTATGGAGTGCGGAAGCGCCGGAGTCATTCGATATCGACGTGTTCAACCGTGGCGATTACTATGGTGCAGTGCAGAAAAAAGTCGTATCAGAGAACATCAGCAAGGTTCTTTACCCGAATGATGAGCAGATCCAGGGAAAGGAACTGCGTCTTGAACAGCAGTACTTCTTTGTCTCATGCTCTCTTCAGGACATGCTGCGAATAATGCAAGGGCAGAACATTCCCCCGGAAAGATTTCACGAAAAATTCGCGGTACAGCTGAACGATACCCACCCGTCAATAGCCATTGCAGAGCTGATGCGGCTGCTGGTGGATGAACATAACATGGAATGGGATCTTGCCTGGTCGGTTACGACCAAATGCTTCGGCTACACCAATCACACACTGCTCCCCGAGGCATTGGAGCATTGGCCGCTCGCTCTGTTCTCGCGCCTTTTGCCCCGTCATATGGAGATTATCAACGAGATCAACGCAAGTTTTCTGGAGGAAGTCCGTGAGCGTTTCGGCAGCGAGCATGCATTCCTTTCACGCATGTCGATTATCGATGAATATGGGGAACGCTACGTTCGCATGGCCAACCTGGCAAGCGTTGGCAGTCATGCCATCAACGGTGTTGCCGAACTTCACAGTGATCTGTTGAAGGAAGATGTACTGAAGGATTTCCATGCTTTATGGCCGGAAAAATTTCACAACATTACCAATGGAGTCACCCCAAGGCGCTGGATCGCCCTGAGCAATCCGCGCCTTACGCGGTTGCTTTGCGGTGTCATCGGCGACGGCTGGATCCGGGATCTTGGCCAGTTGAGACAAATCGAACCTTACAGCGAAGACTCGAGTTTTCGGCGCGAATGGAGATTTATCAAGCGTTCCGTCAAGGAAAATCTGGCTTACTATGTTCGCCGTACCACTGGCATCATGATCGATCCGGAATCTTTGTTCGATGTACAGGTCAAGAGAATCCATGAATACAAGCGGCAACATCTCAATATATTGCACGTCGTAGCGCTTTATCACCGCATCAAATCCGGTTCTGCCGCCAACATGCAACCGCGCACTTTCATCTTCGGTGGCAAGGCAGCACCCGGTTATCGCTTTGCCAAGCTGATGATCAAGCTGATCAATGCAGTGGGTGAAGTCATCAACAACGATCCAATGGCCAGAGATTTACTGAAGGTTGTCTTTTTGCCCAATTACAACGTAACCAATGGACAGCGTGTTTATCCTGCCGCGGATCTTTCAGAGCAAATCTCCACGGCCGGCAAGGAAGCATCCGGCACCGGCAACATGAAGTTTTCAATGAATGGAGCACTCACGATAGGCACGCTTGACGGCGCCAATGTCGAGATTCGCGAACAGGTGGGCTCGGAAAATTTCTTCCTGTTCGGCCTGACAGCGGAAGAAGTGAAGGCCAGTTGGATGAACGGCTATGATCCCGGGGCGATCTACCGAAGCAATGACGAGTTGAGAGCAGTAATTGATCTGATTCGAAACGGGCACTTTTCCCCCGGTGATCGTTACCTGTTTCAACCCATAGTGGACTCACTGCTGTATGGCGATCATTACCGCCTGCTGGCGGACTTTCAGTCCTATGTCGATTGCCAGTCCCTGGTGAACGATGCCTATAGCAATCCCGAGAAGTGGAGCCGCATGTCTATATTGAATGTTGCGCGCACGGGGAAATTCTCTTCCGACAGGAGCATAGAGGAATATGCCGATACAATCTGGCGGGTTAAGCCGGTGAAAATTTCTATCTTGACCAAGGAACAGATCAATGCGGCAATCTTGCAATAGCATTCAAAATCGATGGAACGAAACCCGGCGGCAGAACAATGTTCGCAATTACGGCCCGCGCTTGCGGTAGCAGGTGGCGGGGTCGACGGCCAGACCAGTATCGATTTAGTAGTGGAAGAGATCAAATCGAAGGCATGGATATTCTGCTGGACATGATAGACTCTGACGAAGAAGGTCTGTAGCAAAATTTCTCCAGCGCTTCGAAGCACTCCTCTTTGATAATCGAATATGTACGGCGATTTGGAGATTTTGACGATTTCTTTGCCAGGTAAAAAGCAGCAGATTTGACCCATGCTGACCGGGTCGAAGTAACCTGAAACTATTGCAGGCTGAAAGCACTTCC
>Ga0210099_1000554_pt1 | contig 11925 bp, 9 predicted proteins | sample Joice_ThreeSqA_D_4_FD_184872 | JGI IMG/M metagenome (GOLD analysis project Ga0210099, IMG submission 184872) | Wetland microbial communities from San Francisco Bay, California, USA, that impact long-term carbon sequestration - Joice_ThreeSqA_D2... | ecosystem: Environmental > Aquatic > Marine >...
TGCCCGATGCCCATGTCGAAGCGCCAACCGGAGGTTCGGTGATACTAGCTGCGATCATGTTGAAGGTGGGAGCATACGGATTTATCCGCTTTTCGATGCCCATCGTTCCCGATGCCAGCCATAAATTGGCCGGCGTGATGATCGCGCTGTCTCTGATCGCAGTGGTATATATCGGGCTGGTGGCATTGACCCAGACAGACATGAAGAAACTTGTCGCTTATTCTTCGATTTCACACATGGGATTTGTCACGCTCGGCCTGTTCATATTCAACGCTTACGGAATCGAAGGCGGACTATTGCAGATGATCTCGCACGGCTTCGTTTCCGGGGCGCTGTTCCTGTGCATTGGCGTGATGTACGATCGTATGCACTCCCGAAACATCGCTGATTACGGCGGTGTGGTCAACAGTATGCCGGTATTTGCCGCTTTCTTCATGCTTTTCGCGATGGCAAACAGCGGCCTTCCAGGCACCAGCGGATTCGTCGGAGAGTTCATGGTGATCCTTGGCGCAGTAAAGGCGAATTTCTGGTACGCCTTCGCCGCGGCTTCCACGCTGATCTTTGGCGCGGCCTACACACTTTGGATGTACAAGCGGGTGATCTTCGGCGCAGTGGCAAACGCGCATGTTGCCAAACTCACCGACCTGACCATGCGCGAAAAAGTTATCTTCACGATCCTGGCGTTCACTGTGCTGGGCATGGGGTTGTATCCGCTGCCGTTCGGCGAAATCATGCATGTGTCGGTAAATGACCTGCTGGTGCATGTGGCCCGATCCAAACTACCGTGATCAGGGGACTGAATACAGAGGTTAGAGGAATTGTGCGGTTACGATGCGCTTATTTGAAAATGGCGGAGTGCAGCGGCGGAAATGTTTCTATCTATTCTATGTCTTCTAATGTGACTAACGACTGAACTTGAGATGAATATGGATCTGATGACTAATTTAATGCCGGCTGGTGCAGAGATATTTCTGCTGGTCATGGCGTGTGTGATTCTGATCGCCGATCTGCTGATCAGGCAACAAGCCAGGATGGTCACCTTCTTGCTGATGCAGCTCACATTGCTTGGTTGTGCCCTCATCACAGTGGGCACGCATGAACAAGGCGTGACCTACGCATTCGGGCACATGTTCGTGGATGATCTGATGTCGGATGTCCTGAAGCTGCTCACCTATCTGGCCGTAGCGATGATGCTGGTGTATTCGCGCCAGTACCTGACCGTGCGCGGCTTGTTCAGTGGTGAATTCATGGTACTGGCGCTGTTTGCCATGCTTGGTATGATGGTGATGATCTCGGCCAATCATTTTTTGACCTTGTATCTGGGTCTTGAGTTGCTCTCGCTGAGCCTATATGCGATGGTCGCACTGCAACGCGACTCGGCCATTGCAACCGAGGCGGCAATGAAATACTTCATTCTTGGTGCACTGGCTTCCGGTTTGCTCTTGTATGGCATGTCCATGCTGTATGGTGCGACCGGTTCTTTGGAACTGGGCGCAATATCAAGTGCGATATTAGCCGGCGAGGCCAAGCAGACATTATTGGTGTTCGGCCTGGCTTTCGTGGTTTCCGGGCTTGCATTCAAGCTCGGCGTCGTGCCTTTTCACATGTGGGTGCCGGACGTATATCACGGCGCCCCCACTGCAATGACCATGCTGATAGGTTCCGCGCCAAAACTGGCAGCATTCGCTTTTGCATCGCGAATTTTGGTGGAGGGCTTGCAACCTCTGGTGCAACATTGGTCGGGGATGCTGGCCATACTTGCGATCGCTTCGATGGCCATCGGCAATATCACCGCGATCGCTCAAACCAACATCAAACGCATGCTCGCCTACTCTACCATCGCACACATGGGTTTCATGCTTCTAGGTCTGTTGAGCGGCGGTATAGAAGGATACGGGTCAGCCATGTTTTATGCGGTCATCTACGTACTCATGTCATTGGGCGCATTCGGAATGATCATGCTGTTGTCGCGCGAGGGTTTTGAAGCCGATACCCTTAACGATTTCAAGGGACTCAACCAGCGTAGCCCGTGGCTGGCTTTTTTGATGTTGCTGTTGATGTTCTCCATGGCCGGTGTGCCGCCGACCGTTGGTTTTTACGCCAAGTTTTCCGTTTTGAATGCCGTAGTGCAAGCGGGGCAAATCTGGCTGGCCGTTGCAGCGGTACTGTTCTCCTTGATCGGGGCGTTCTATTATTTGCGCATCATCAAGCTGATGTATTTCGATACGCCGGAAAGTCACACAGCGATTGTATTCAGACAGGATACCGTTCTGTTGATCAGTGTGAACGGTTTGGGCGTGCTGTTGCTCGGTTTGTTGCCCGGTTCGCTAATGTCGGTATGCGCGGTATCTATCCAGCAATCTCTCCTGCTGCATTGATTATCCCTGTTACACCGCCATAACTTCTCCGGATAGCGGGAGTTTTTATCCCGGTGTATCATCCAGTTACGTAAAACTGTTTCGCCTCGATATGGGAATTTGGCGGTGTTATCGCCGTGCAAAGTACGGGACTGCAATATATGGGAATTCGAACAAGGACACATCATGGTTAGGAAGTCTGGTGGAGTTCTGTTGGCTTTGTCCGGACTGGCGCTGGTGACCTACTATTTCTGGCATTCTCTTCCCGACCAAAGTGGGCTTAAAGACAGTTCGAATCAGAGAGAGCAATACTTTGACTTTCAGGAACCGATCACCCCGATACCCATCGATACGAAATTTGATGCGCGCAAAGTTGCGCTGGGCAGACGCCTGTTCCATGACCCGCAACTTTCCAGCAACGATTCCATTTCCTGCGCCTATTGCCACAACCTCGCCAAGGGCGGGATGGACGGTTTGCCTCGTCCGATCGGCATTAACGGGAAAGAAGGGAAGATCAATACGCTGACGATATTCAACAGCGGGTTCAATTTCAGAATGTTCTGGGATGGGCGCGTCGCTACGCTGGAAGATCAGATCAACTTCCCTATGAGCAGTCCCTGTGAAATGGATTCGAGCTGGGACGATGTGATCGCCAAGCTGAACAAAGATACTGATTATCGCCGCGACTTCGCGGCCATCTATCCGGGAGGGGTCGGAATTGGGTCGATCAAGGATGCGATCGCAACTTTTGAGCGTTCACTGGTCACTCCCAATGGAAAATTCGACCGTTATCTGCGCGGTGAAAAGAGAGCGCTCGACAGTGAAGAGCTGGCCGGTTACGAATTATTCAAAAGTCTCGGCTGCATCAGTTGCCACCAGGGCATGAATGTGGGCGGTAACATGTATGAGAAGCTCGGAATTGTTGACGATTATTTTGCGCATCGCGGTAACGTTCAGAAAGTCGATTATGGGCGCTATAACTTTACCGGGATAGAAGAAAATCGCTACGAATTTCGTGTACCGTCCTTGAGGAATGTGGCTTTGACCGCGCCTTATTTTCACGATGGCTCGGCCAAAACCCTGGAAAAGGCAGTGTCCATCATGGGCGAGTATCAGTTGGGTGTGAAATTGACTTCTGATGAGGTCGCAAAGATCGTCAAGTTCCTCAATTCTCTTACCGGCATATATCAAGGCGTTGAAGGCGAATGACCGGATCCGTTGATATACGGTTAATCAGCAAGTATCTCAGGCGGCTCGTCCTTCCCGGTGTGGCGGTAGCCTTTTTGCTGCTCCTGTTCATCAAGGCGCAACCCGTGGATCCGGATATACACAATTTACTGGCAGGAGATCTACGCGAGTTGCAATCGCGCGATATCGAAATGGGTGGGGCAGTATTGCAGCACCATTACCAGTTAATGCATAACTATGATGGCGTGGTCGCAATCATGCAGCGCATGATGGCACTCAGCGCGGAGTTGGAAAAACTTCACCAGGTTGGCTCATTGCCGGATACCCCGGAAGTCAGACGGGAATTGAGCTCGGTACAGAAAGAGATCGAGATGAAAGCTGAAGAGCTGGAGGAATTCAAATCCAGTAATGCTTTGATCAAGAATTCGCTGATATATCTGCCGCGCACTATCGATGATTTGCTGGCGCAGTTACCCCGAAAAAACCAGCAATTGGACGAGCAATTCGAATTGCTGCTTCGCTATGTATTGTTGACAGTGATCAACAAGGATGAACGAACGCTGGAAATCCTGAAGGATTTAATTGACAAGATCGACCGCAACATAACCGGCTTGTCAAACCCCCACAAGAAGCAGGTAATGCTTGCCCTGAAACATACCAATATCATCATCGAGAATGAACAGGGCATGAAGGAAATTCTCGGGGTACTCAGTTCACCCCAGAAAAACCGCGTCGGAAGCAGGTTGGAACAGATCTATCTGGATTATTATGACAAGCAGCAGCGCAGTGCCAGTCAGTACCGCACACTCCTGTTTCTGGCTGCGATGCTGATGCTTGGATATGGTGTTTATGCCTATTACCGAATCCGGGAGGAAGATCAACAACTACGTATCGCGGCCACGGCTTTTGAGACCCAGGAAGGCATCCTGATCACCGACCTGAACCATCGTATCATCCGCGTCAACAATGCCTTCACTCGCCTGACCGGCTACAGTGCCGAAGAGGCGATCGGCCTGACTCCCGAAATGCTCAAGTCCGGCCTGCATGATGAGGAATTCTACCCCAGCATGTGGGATGATATTGCCAAAAACAAATTCTGGCAGGGGGAGATCAGGAGTCGCCGCAAGAATGGCGAGATATATCTGGCATGGCTTACTACCACGGCAGTAGTTACTGACGATGAAAGCCGCGTGACCCATTATGTCTCGGTTTTTTCCGACATCACATTGCGCAGGCAAGCGGAAGAACAGATACACCAGCTTGCTTTCTATGACGCACTCACCAAGTTACCCAACCGGCGTCTGCTCGTTGATCGCTTGCGGCATGCCATGACTGCCGGTACCCGCAAGCTGGATCACGGCGCCATTCTTTTCATCGATCTGGATAACTTCAAGGTGCTCAATGACACCAGGGGTCACGATGTCGGCGACCTGCTGTTGATTGAAACTGCTCATCGTCTTCAGGAATGTGTGCGTGGTGCGGATAGCGTAGCCCGTTTGGGTGGAGATGAATTTATTGTCATGCTGGAAGGACTTGGTGCGGAACAGGATCAGGCGGCAAGCCAAGCCAGGACTGTGGGAGAAAAGATCCGCAGCTCTCTGAATCTTCCATACCGGCTAGGGGAATTCGAACACCACAGCTCCTGCAGTATCGGCATCAGTTTGTTTCGCGATCATGAGATCACCGTAGACGAACTGCTCAAACGCGCCGATACCGCGATGTATGATGCCAAAGCCTCCGGCCGGAATGCGCTGCGGTTTTTCGATCCATCGATGCAGGCCGAACTTGAACATCGCTCCATGCTTGAAGTTGATCTGCGCAACGCGCTCAATCAAAATCATTTCGCGTTGTTTTATCAGATACAGGTTAATTCTGACAACCAGCCGATAGGTGCCGAAGCGCTATTGCGCTGGATGCACCCCATGAGGGGGGTGGTCATGCCGGACAAATTCATTCCGCTTGCGGAAGAGACCGGACTGATCCTTCCGATCGGATTGTGGGTGCTGGAAACGGCTTGTCTCCAGCTCAAGGAATGGGAACGAAATCCGCTGGCAAGGGGACTTAATCTCGCTATCAACGTAAGCGGGCGCCAGTTCCACCAACCCGATTTCGTCGAACGGGTGCGCAATACGCTGATCGATACCGGGGCTGTACCGGACCGGCTCAAAATAGAACTTACCGAGAGTGTCGTACTGGACGACATCGATGATACGATAACCAAAATGCACGATCTGAAACAACTTGGCGTCAGGTTCTCGATGGACGATTTTGGCACAGGCTATTCATCGCTTTCATATCTGACACAACTGCCGCTGGACCAGTTGAAAATCGACCAGTCTTTCGTGCATAACATCGACTCAAAGCACACTGATGCGGTGATTGTGCAGACCATCATCGGGATGGGAAATATCCTGGGTCTCGAAGTGATCGCAGAAGGCGTGGAAACGGAAATACAACGTGAATTCCTGAGTAAGGCAGGATGTTCCCGATATCAGGGATATTTGTTCAGCGAACCGGTAACGGTCCAGGAATTCGAGAATGTCCTGCTAGGCCCGAGTTTTCCCAGATAACAACCCTTTAGCATGTTATACCTTGCCGTTATGATTTTGAAGGCAGGTTGATTTGCGGTATCATCGCGCCCCATGACCAAGTACATTTTCATTACCGGCGGCGTTGTATCTTCTCTAGGGAAGGGCATCGCCGCCGCTTCGCTTGCAGCCATCCTGGAATCACGCAGTCTCAAGGTCACGATGCTCAAGCTCGATCCCTATATCAACGTCGATCCCGGCACCATGAGTCCGTTCCAGCATGGCGAGGTGTTCGTCACCGAAGATGGCGCAGAAACCGATCTGGACCTTGGGCACTACGAACGGTTCATTTCCGCCAGGATGCGCAAGGCCAACAATTTCACTACCGGACAAATATATGACAGCGTAATCCGCAAGGAACGCCGTGGCGAGTATCTGGGCAAGACAGTGCAGGTGATTCCGCATATCACCAACGAGATCCAGACCTTCATCGAGCGCGGTGCCGCCGCTTCCCATGACGGCAAGGCTGATGTTGCGATCGTGGAGATCGGCGGTACGGTTGGTGATATCGAGTCACTGCCTTTCCTCGAGGCCGCACGCCAGATGGGCCTGCGCATGGGTCGCCACCAGATAGCTTATATTCATCTTACGCTGGTACCTTATATTGCCACTGCAGGAGAATTGAAGACCAAACCGACCCAGCACAGCGTCCAGAAACTGCGCGAGATCGGCATATTTCCCACCGCCTTGCTATGCCGTGCCGACAGGCGTATACCCGACGACGAGCGTGCAAAGATATCCCTGTTTGCCAATGTGCGTGAAGAGGCGGTGATCTCGATGTGGGACGTGGATACGATCTACAAGATCCCGCAAATGCTCCATCAGCAAGGGTTGGATCGTATCGTCTGCGAAGATCTGGCCCTGGATCTGCCGCCCGCCGATCTGTCGGTGTGGGCGAAGCTGGTTGACGCTTTGCAGGAACCCCAGCACAAGATCACCATAGGCATGGTCGGCAAGTATGTCGACCTGACCGAATCCTACAAGTCGCTGATCGAGGCGTTGCGCCATGCAGGCATACATACTTCGACCAAGGTGAACATCGAATACCTCGACTCTGAAACGCTGGAAACCGCCGGCACTCAAGGTCTGGCTCATTTTGACGCGGTTCTTGTTCCGGGTGGATTCGGTAAGCGCGGAACCGAAGGCAAGATCGCAGCGATCCGTTATGCGCGCGAAAACAAAGTTCCTTATCTGGGTATCTGCCTGGGTATGCAACTGGCCGTGATCGAATATGCCCGAAACGTTGCCGGCATGAGTGACGCGAATAGCACGGAATTTGATCCGGAAACAGAACATCCGGTGGTAGCGCTGATCACAGAATGGCTCGATCGCGATGGCAGGGTGGAAACGCGCAACAACAACTCGGACATGGGCGGCACGATGCGTCTGGGCTCTCAGCGCTGCCCGGTAAAATCCGGCACGCTGGCACAGCGCATTTACGGAGACGATGTCAACGAACGTCATCGCCATCGTTATGAAGTCAACAACCATTACGTGCCTGCGTTGGAAAAAACCGGGTTGATCATTTCCGCTCGTACGCCTTCCGAGAGTTTGCCAGAGATAATGGAGTTGCCGCAGTCCATGCATCCATGGTTTGTCGGAGTACAGTTCCATCCAGAGTTCACCTCGACGCCGCGCACCGGACATCCGCTGTTCAAATCCTACGTTAATGCCGCTTTGCAACGCCAAGCCCTGTTGAAAAAGGATAGGGTGGCGGCATGAATGGCCAGATGACAGAAGTCGGAAGACAGATGACTGCGTGGGTAGGGTATATAAGACTTCATCTTGAAGGTTGCGAAACATGAAACTGTGTGGATTTGATGTCGGCCTTGGTTACCCGATTTTCCTGATTGCCGGCCCGTGCGTGATCGAATCGCAGCAAATGGCCATGGATACTGCTGGCAAATTGAAAGATATCTGTAGCGAATTGAAGATAAATTTCATCTACAAGTCATCTTATGACAAGGCCAACCGCAGTTCAGGTAAATCGTTCCGCGGTTTCGGACTGGATAAGGGATTGCAGATTCTTTCCGAAGTGAAAGCGCAACTCGGCGTGCCAGTGTTGACAGATGTGCACAACATAGAGGATATCTCACCGGTTGCCGCGGTAGTCGATGTGCTTCAGACACCGGCTTTTCTGTGCCGGCAGACCGATTTCATTCATGCCGTCGCTCGAAGCGGCCGGCCGGTAAATATCAAAAAGGGACAATTCCTTTCGCCTTGGGACATGAAGAACGTTGTTGACAAGGCGCGCGAGGCCGGCGGGGAAGACAACATCATGGTATGCGAGCGTGGCGCATCATTTGGTTATAACAACCTGGTATCGGATATGCGCTCTCTTGCGGTGATGCGCAATACAGGTTGTCCGGTAGTGTTCGATGCGACACATTCGGTACAATTGCCGGGCGGGCAGGGCACGGTGAGCGGCGGGCAACGCGAGTTCGTTCCTGTGTTGGCACGTGCGGCTGTAGCGGCAGGAATTTCCGGACTGTTCATGGAAACCCATCCCGATCCGTCCAGGGCTTTGTCCGATGGGCCGAATGCCTTCCCGCTTGCGCATCTCAAAGCGTTGCTTAATACGCTGTTGGAGTTGGATAAAACTGTCAAGCAACGAGGTCTGATCGAAGAGTATGTTGATCTGAAGAATATTTAAGAAAGAGAAAAAGGGAAAATATAATGAGTGCAATTGTTGATGTCATCGCCCGTGAAATACTTGATTCGCGCGGCAACCCTACCGTTGAGGCGGACGTTTTGCTGGAGTCAGGCGTGATGGGACGTGCAGCAGTACCTTCCGGAGCATCCACCGGGGAGAAGGAGGCAATCGAGTTGCGCGATGGAGACAAGCAGCGCTATCAGGGAAAAGGTGTGTTGAAAGCTGTGGAATATATTAATACCGAGATCGCAGAAGCCATCATCGGCCTGGATGCGGTCGAACAAGCGTTCATCGACCAGACCATGATCGAACTCGACGGCACCGAAAATAAATCCCGGCTCGGTGCAAATGCGGTACTTGCGGTATCGATGGCGGTGGCTCGCGCCGCTGCTGAAGAAAGCGGATTGCCGCTTTACCGTTACCTTGGCGGATCAGCCAAGATGGAAATGCCGGTGCCGATGATGAACGTCATCAATGGCGGAGCGCACGCGAACAATAACATCGACATGCAGGAGTTCATGATCATTCCTGTTGGTGCACCGAGCTTCCGCGAAGCCTTGCGCTATGGTGCAGAAGTATTTCATGCACTGAAGAAATTGATCGACAAGAAAGGCATGCCGACCACGGTGGGTGACGAAGGCGGCTTTGCTCCAAACCTGCCGAACAACGAAGCTGCCTTGCAGTTGATCGTGCAAGCCATCGAGGCGGCCGGATATGTTCCCGGAACCGATGTGGCGATTGGTGTGGATTGCGCCAGCTCCGAGTTCTTCAAGGAAGGCTTTTACCATCTGGACTCGGAAAAACTCAAACTGACTTCGGCGCAGTTTGTCGATTATCTGGCCAGTTGGTCTGACAAATATCCGCTGATCAGCATCGAAGATGGAATGAGCGAGAATGACTGGAATGGCTGGAAATTGCTGACTAATCGACTTGGCAAAACCATACAGATTGTCGGTGATGACGTGTTTGTCACCAACACCAAGATATTCCGTGAAGGTATCCGCCAGGGTTTGGCGAATTCCATCCTTATCAAGATCAATCAGATTGGTACACTGACGGAGACTTTTGCAGCAATCGAGATGGCTAAACGAGCCGGTTATACCGCAGTAATTTCGCATAGATCCGGCGAAACTGAAGACAGCACCATTGCCGATATCGCTGTTGCTACCAATGTGCTGCAAATCAAGACTGGTTCGATGTCGCGTTCAGACCGCATGGCTAAATATAACCAGCTGTTGCGTATCGAAGAGGACCTGGGAGACTCGGCTTCCTATCCCGGGCGCGACGCATATTACCAATTAGGGTAATGCGTTCTGTTACACTGATACTGGTTGCCCTGCTATTGCTGTTGCAATACCCGTTGTGGGTCGGGAAGGGCAGTTGGTTGAAGGTATGGGAATTGAACAGGCAGCTTGAAACACAACAACATGTCAACCGTCAGTCCCAGGAACGCAATGCTTTGCTGGATGCCGAGGTTCGCGACCTCAAGCAAGGTACGGAAGCCATTGAAGAACGTGCCCGCAATGAGTTGGGAATGATCAAACGCGATGAAGTGTTTTACCAGATAGTCGAAAATACGTTGGAAACACCGCCAGACAAGCGGGCAGCATCCCTGCCACCATCGGTTGTTCACTAATAAATTGATCTGACGCTAGATTTTACTGGATGATGTTATTACTGAAAGAAACCGTGTTCAGTGTATAAAGTATTTCCCTGAACTTTCAATAGCAGCTTTGTGCGGCGGTTTCAAACGGACGACATTGCGGTCATTTACTTGATTCCAATTGACGGCAATCAATCAGCCAATTAATACACAAGAAAATCGATATTTAACGATCCTGGAGATGTGATACACGCTATTTGCTGAAACCGGATAACTGCTCCGCCGCCCGGACAGTGTTCGCCACCAGCATCGTGATGGTCATCGGGCCAACGCCGCCGGGCACCGGGGTAATCCAGCCGGCGACATCCTTCGCAGAATTGAAATCCACGTCACCGCACAGTTTGCCTTCCGGCGTGCGGTTCATACCGACATCGATTACGGCCGCGCCCGGCTTTATCATGTCGCCGGTGATCATCTTTGCCCGGCCGATCGCGACGACTAGGATGTCGGCATCGTGGGTATACTTGGCGAGGTTGACAGTCTTAGATGTGCAGATCGTGACGGTGGCATTAGCTTGTAATAGCATTAGTGCCATCGGTTTTCCGACGATGTTGCTGCGCCCCACCACAACGGCGTGCTTTCCCTCGATGCTTACACCGCTTTTTTCCAGCAGCTTCATCGCCCCATAAGGCGTGCAGGGTGCAAAGCGCATATTGCCGGTGACCAGTGCACCGACGTTCTCTGGGTGGAAACCATCCACATCCTTGGCCGGGCTGATAGCGTTCAATACCTTGCTGCTGTCAATTTGTTTCGGAACCGGCAGTTGCACAAGGATACCATGTATCTTGGTGTCTGCATTCAGTGCGGTTATCCTTGCTAGCAGCGCAGCCTCGCTGGTGTCCGCGGGTAGTACGATATGTTCTGAATGCAGACCCAGCTCGGCACAGGCTTTTACCTTGTTGGCGACATACACCTTGGATGCAGGGTCTTCGCCGACGATGATGACAGCCAAACCTGGAGTAGTACCACGAGCCTTAAGCGTATCTGCACGCATCTTCCATTCGGCACGCACTTCCTGTGCGATGACTTTGCCGTCTATGATCTTTGCCGTCATTGCCGTTCCTTGTGGTGTTAACAGAACTGGGGTTTATCCGGGGCGTTCTGGTAGTTTTCGACACCGGACATGATTTCTTTTCGCACAGCCTCGTTCTTTTCCCAGCAGCCGATTTTCATCCATATGTTGGGTTCAAAGTCTTTATAGTGTGTGAACAAATGGGAAATTTGCTTGTGGGTGATCTTCAGCAGCTCGCCGAATCTCTTTAAACCACGATACAGTGTAGAGAACTTGGCCACCTGCACCGCCAACATATTGGCATCAAAACCGGATTCGTCTTCCATCTTCAGAACCTAGAGCGTGTGGCAGCGCACTACCATGCCGGTGTTAAGCGGAACTGGCGTGGTCACCAGCACTTCCACAGAATCGAAGACATCAAAGATTGTGTGGGGGACGTAGCCATAGTTGCAGGGATAGTGCAT
>Ga0210099_1000558_pt1 | contig 11897 bp, 12 predicted proteins | sample Joice_ThreeSqA_D_4_FD_184872 | JGI IMG/M metagenome (GOLD analysis project Ga0210099, IMG submission 184872) | Wetland microbial communities from San Francisco Bay, California, USA, that impact long-term carbon sequestration - Joice_ThreeSqA_D2... | ecosystem: Environmental > Aquatic > Marine >...
CTGCTGCCACACCGCTAGCAGCTGGCGTTGCCGGGCTGCTTCTGTCTGCCCATCCCTATTTAACTAATGTTCAGGTTAGGGATATTTTAATAAAAACTGCGGACAATTATTCGACCCCAAATAATGATAGAGGATATGGATTAGTTTCAGCCGCAAAGGCAATTGATTATCCAAATGTACAGTCTGATAATTCCGGCAATATAATTCATAAAATTTTCATAAATGATTTTGCTATTGATCCTTCAACTGTAAAAATTAATTATTCTGTCAGTGGTTCGGATTTTACAGAGGCAAGTATGAGCTACGACGATACAATCAGGTATAGTTTTGTTTTGCCGTCATCAGGTAATGATCAGTATGTAGAATTTTATTTTACTTATAATGATAGTTCCGGCACAAGTTACAGAGAGCCTTCAAGTGAAAATTATTTGTTGACTTACGGAGCATCTGTTGTTTCACTTAGCCCTGAAATAAATAATGTCCCAACAGGTTATCAATTAAGTCAAAACTATCCAAATCCTTTCAACGGTCAGACTAGAATAAATTTTATTGCTTCTAAACAAAAACAAGCAGAATTAATTGTATACAATATTCTTGGTCAAAAGGTAAAAACACTTTTTAACGATTTAGCAAAAATTGGCTTAAATACAGCAAACTGGAATGGCAAAAATGAAAATGGAACTGATGTTTCGAGTGGAGTTTATTATTACGTTCTTAAAATAGGGGAAGAAAATTTATCCAGGAAAATGATATTGCTCAAATAGGTATATAGCTTTTCTTCAGAAAAATTTACCTTCATAATTATTCTTTCCTGAAATATTCTTAAATTTTTATTTGTAATTCAAGAAAGGTTAATCATGGCTGGTATTCTTTTTCCCGCACAAAATAAATATCTCAATCAATTTAAAAGAGAAAGTGATCCTTTAATTTCTGAAATGGAAGAATATGCTAAGGAACATAATGTTCCAATTCTTTCACGGCAATCAGCCGATTTTCTTGAACAGGTTGTAATGCTGTTAAATCCTAAAAGAGTTCTTGAGATCGGGACAGCTATTGCTTATTCGACTATAAGAATTGCAAGAATACTTAAGAAGAAGTCTGTAATTCATACGATAGAAAAAAGCGAAGACAATGCAATACTTGCAAAAGAAAATATAGAGAAAGCCGGGCTTGAAGATAAAATTGATCTGAAAATCGGTAATGCCCTTACAATAATGCCGCAGCTTCAAAAAAAGTACGATTTAATTTTCTTAGATGCGGATAAGGAAGACTATAAAAGATTATTTGATTATTCCATGATACTGTTAAAAAGTAAGGGAGTAATTTTCATTGATAATCTTTTATGGCACGGTTTTGCTGCTGCTCAGAAAGTGCCGAAAGAAAACAGGATATCTACAAAACATATAAGAGATTTTAATAAAGTCTTTATGAACATGCCTAATCTTACCTCGACAATTCTTCCTATCGGTGATGGAATAGGGCTTGGAATTAAGAAATAATTATGAATGCAGAAAATTATACTGAAGAGATTAATGATTTTTCGGAACAGAAACTAAAAAGAAGAGATGATCTAAAAACACTAATTGAAATTTGTTTCACGAATGAAAAACCTGTTCTCCTGGAAAATCTTTCTTTCACGGCAAAATACATCCGGGGTTTGGAGAGAGTGCTTAAGAAAGGAAGTATGAATTTAGAGATCAGAAATCTTGAACAAATAAAACAGGATTATCTTAGTAACATTAATAAATCTGTTGAACAGCTTAAAGAAATAATAAGCTTGGCAAATACAAATGAGAAAAATTATTTTGAAGAAACGTATTTAAAACTAACCCAGGAAGGATTCAAAAACTTAAACGAATTGCTCGAAGACCTGGAGTGGACTAAAATGTATTTTAATAATCAGAAAAGACAAAGTAATAATTACAGAAAATTCTAAAAGAAACTTTTAAACTTCACCGAAATAAAAATAAACCCCTGTGCTAACGACTAATGACTTGGATCCTTTGCAATCCACTTTTCAAGAGCAGAAAGAAGATGAGTCATAGCTGTAATTAAGGGCTTATGCTGTACGTTGTCAATATCAGTCAGAATTTCTTTATGAATATTGATGTATGCATTATTTAGTTGTTGAACAATCAAAATGCCTTGCCTTGACAAAGTAACTTTCATATTCCTGCGGTCATTCGGATCTATTTCTCTTATCAAATAATCTTTTCTTACTAATCCGTCAATAATTCTTGTTAATCTGCTAGGACTTAAGTTCATCCTTTTAGCGATTTGTTTGTTGTTGGAGCTTTCTTCAGTTCCGAAGAGCCTCAGACATCTGAACTCAGCTTGGGTAAGTCCTTGTTGTTCTGCAAGTCTTGCTTCCTTTTCCTGGCAATTTGCTAATAATTTAAAAGTTAAATCAGCAAGTTGAACGGCCTCTACCGGGGGATTTGTTACTTCGGTCATGTTTCTTCCCTGTTAATTGTTTGCTACAAGCAAAAATCGCTAATATTTATATTTAAGTCAAGAAACGACTCATTTTTAAGCTAAAAATAAATCATTTCTTGCAAGTTTATGTTAATACTTCCGTTTGTAGCATCTTTCAGTTGGGAAGTAATTTTTTGTGTGTTATCAGATATTATCAAGCATTCAAATTCAACTTTTTCAGAATAGTTGGTTTTTAAGATTTTATTTTCCGAATCATTAAAAACCTGATAAATTTTGTTTGAATTTTCAAAATCAACTTTTATAAGTATTTTTTGATAAAGCCTTTTGTTTATTTTTTCAGCTTTTTCAAGAACTTTAAATGCAGTTTCATAATATGCTTTCCCCAGCCCGCCGATACCGAGCTTTGTTCCTCCAAAATAACGGACAACAACAACCAACGTATTTGTTAAATTGAAATGTTCGATTGCATTAAAAATTCTTATTCCGGCTGTTCCGGAAGGTTCACCGGCATCGGAGTATTTTTCCAACGTTAAAGTTTTATATGCATAACAATTATGTGTTGCATCATAATACTTTTTCTTTAAATCTTTTAGGTAAGATTGAATACCTTCTTCATTTTCGATTGGAAAAGCAAAACCGATAAAACGTGAGTTTTTCTCTTTCAGTTCTGCTTCGCATTTTTTCTCAATAACTCTTATTTCTTCCGGTTTATTCATAGAAAAGTAACATGATGCAGTGATTATTTATTTGCTTATCATAGCCTCTATGACTAAAATACAATTTTAAATTTAACCCATTTAGTGATTTGGAAAAAGAAACGATAATAATAAAAGGCGCTCGGGAACATAATCTTAAGAATATCGATGTTGAAATTCCAAGAGAATCTTTAACTGTAATTACCGGTTTATCCGGTTCGGGAAAGTCCTCTCTCGCTTTTGATACAATTTATGCAGAAGGTCAAAGGAGATATATAGAATCTCTTTCTGCTTATGCGCGGCAATTTCTCGATATGCTTGAAAAACCCGACGTTGATCTAATTGAAGGTTTAAGTCCCGCAATTTCTATTGAACAGAAATCTACTTCAGGAAATCCGCGTTCGACAGTTGGTACGGTAACTGAGATTTATGATTATCTCCGCCTTCTTTATGCAAGACTGGGAATTCCTCATTGCTACAATTGCGCGAGACCTGTTACTAAACAATCTGCCAACCAGATAATTGATTCAATTCTTAAAGCTTTAAAAGGTGAGAAAGTAACAATTCTCGCACCGGTTATCAGGGGGAGAAAAGGACATTACAGGGAATTATTTGAAGAAATTGCTGCAGATGGTTTTCTCAAAGTAAGAGTCGATAATGAAGACCACGAAATTGTAAAAGGATTCAGTGTCGACAGATATAAAATCCACAACATAGAAATTCAGATAGACAAACTAACGATAAATGAAAAATCTAGGAACAGGCTGACCGAATCCATAGAAGTAGCATTGAATTATGGAGACGGTATTGTTACTGTAAACAATGGCAAAAAAGATTTCCTTTACAGCAGACATATTGCCTGTCTTCATTGTGGAATTAGTTACAGAGAATTAGCCCCCAACTCTTTCTCGTTCAATTCTCCCTACGGTTCCTGCCCAGATTGTGATGGATTAGGTGAGAAAAAAGAATTGGATATTAATTTAATGATTCCCGATTGGGACAAATCAATAAATGAAGAAGGACTATCGCCGGTTGGTAAGCCAAGGCAAATTTGGTTTTTTAACCAGTTAAAGGTTGTCGCAGATAAATATAATTTTGATTTCGACACTCCATTAAAAGATATCAGTAAAGAAGCAAAAGATGTTATTCTGAATGGAACAAAAGAGAAAATCTCGTTTAGTTATACTTACGGAAATACTAAGCCTGTTACTTACATGCACAAATTTTCAGGCTTAATCAGTTACTTGAAAAATTATTACGAAAGTACTACTTCCAATAATATTCGGGAATGGGTTGAATCATATATGAATACGATTACCTGTTCGACCTGTAACGGAGGCAGGTTAAAGAGGGAATCACTTTCAGTTAAGTTTCGGGGAAAAAACATATCTGAGGTGACTGGACTTTCAATCGTCAAAGCCAGAGATTTTTTTGAAAAAGTAAAACTTCCGGGCAGAGAAGGAATAATTGCAAAGCCTATCATTAAAGAGATTTCAACAAGGTTGCAATTTCTTCTCGATGTTGGATTAGATTATTTGACACTAAACCGTTCTGCAAGAACTTTGTCTGGTGGAGAATCACAAAGAATAAGACTCGCTACTCAAATCGGTTCGCAGCTTGCAGGAGTTTTGTATGTACTTGATGAACCAAGCATCGGTCTTCATCAGAGTGATAATATTAAGCTTATTAATTCTCTTAAAAATCTACGAGATTTGGGAAATACAGTTATTGTTGTTGAACACGACCGCGAAACGATAGAAAGTTCCGACTTTATGATTGATCTTGGTCCGGCAGCTGGAGAACATGGCGGTAAAGTTTGTATAGCCGGTTTAACAAAAGATCTTATTGATTCAAAAAATGGTTTCGATTCAATAACGCTTTCTTATTTGAAGAACAGAAAAGAGATTAAAATTCCTGAGCAGAGAAGAAAAGGAAACGGGAAACATATAATACTCAAAGGTGCTTCAGGTTTTAACCTTAAAAATGTCGATCTTAAAATTCCTCTCGGTACCTTGACTCTGATTACGGGAGTCAGCGGTTCCGGCAAATCAACATTGATGAATGAAACTCTTGTTAAAATTTTAATGAGAGAGATATATAAATCTAAGATGGTTCCGCTCCCGTATAAATCTATAGAAGGTTTGAAGAATGTTGATAAAGTAATTGAGATCGATCAAACACCAATTGGAAGAACACCGAGATCAAATCCAGCTACTTATACCGGTTTGTTTACTTTCATTCGCGATCTTTATTCGCAACTCCCTGAATCGAAGATACGTGGTTACAGCACAGGAAGGTTTAGCTTTAATGTTCATGGGGGAAGATGTGAAGAGTGCGGAGGAGATGGACTTAAGAAAATAGAAATGAATTTCTTACCCGATGTTTATGTTCAGTGCGATGTTTGCCGCGGTAAAAGATATAATAGGGAGACATTAGAAGTTCTATATAAAACAAAATCAATTTCCGATGTTCTCGATATGACGATTGAAGAAGCTCTTGAATTTTTTAATGAACTACCTAGAATTAAAAGAAAATTAAAAGCTATAAATGATGTTGGGCTTGGTTACATTAAACTTGGACAGCAGGCAACGACATTATCCGGCGGTGAAGCACAAAGAGTGAAGCTTGCAACTGAGTTGAGTAAAGTAAGCACGGGCAAAACTCTTTATATTTTAGATGAACCAACTACCGGACTTCATTTTGAAGATGTAAATATTCTTCTCAAAGTTCTCAATAAGCTCGTGGATAAAGGAAACACTGTCGTAGTTGTAGAACACAATCTCGATGTAATAAAAACTGCAGACTGGATAATCGATCTCGGTCCCGAAGGGGGCGAAAGGGGAGGTAAAATAATTGCTGAGGGTACCCCTGAAGAAATTGTTAAGAATAAGAAAAGTGTAACTGGGAAGTTTTTGAAGAAAGAAATAATGACAAAGTAAGCGCCGTAATCTAATCATAACTATATGGATTGGGCGAATATCTAAGACTTTCATCCATTGAGTTCAAAACTCCCATATCTTCATCACTTATGTTAAAATCAAAAATATCTGCATTCTCTTTTATTCTCTCATGGTTGGCAGATTTTGGAATTACAATTGCATTATGCTGAAGTTCCCATCTTAACATTAACTGAGCTTCTGTTTTTCCATATTTCTCTGATAATTCTTTAATTGTAGTGTCCTTAGATTTCTTTCCTCTCGCTATTGGAGTGTAAGCTTCAATGGCAATCCCAAGATTTTGGCAATACTCTATGACTTCTTTTTCATAAACAAACGGATTGAATTCTATTTGGTTAACGGCAGGTAAAACAGAAGAATTTTTCTGCAAATCTTCTAAATGTTTTATCATAAAATTGCTGACACCGATTGCTTTGCATTTTCCTTGCTTTAATAATTCCTCTATTGCTTTCCAGGATTCATTTCTTCCTTTTACAGGCCAATGAATTAAGTAAAGATCGACATACTCCATATCTAAATTTTTGAGGCTTATCTCAAAAGCTTTCAAAGTCTGCTTATAACCGTGATCTGAATTATCAAGCTTAGTAGTAACAAAAATCTCTTCGCGAGTAACTGGGCTGCTTTTAATTGCTTCACCGATTTCCTTTTCATTATAATAGCCGGCAGCAGTATCGATGAGCCTGTATCCGGTTTCAAGTGCAGAATGTATTGCTCTATCTACATCTTTCCTCCCTCTTGTCTCCCAGGTTCCCAAACCAAGGTAAGGTATCTCAACACCGTTGTTGAGTTTCATTCGCTTTTTAATATTTGATATCATAAAATTTTTCGTTTTTTTTAAAAAATGTTCAGAAGTTTTAGCGCCATTATCAAAACCGCAACAATAAGAAATGCTTTTATAAAAGATTCTCCTTTTCTTATGGATAATTTTGCTGCCCACCACGCACCGAAAGCATTTCCTGCTCCAAGAGTAATTCCTAACTGCCAGTTTATGTTTCCAGTAAAAATAAAAACAAAAAGAGCCGGTATTGTTAAGATTAAAACTATAAAAACCTTATGCATATTTACAATTATAAGATTCAGATTCATCAGATAAAGAAGAACAGCCATTAACATAAATCCCATTCCCACTTGTATAAAGCCGCCGTAAAAACCGATTCCAAACATTGATAAGTGTACTGTCCACGGAATTTTGCCCGGAGTTTCTTTTGCTCTTGTCTTTGGATTTGGAATTAACATGGATATAATAACTCCAATCATAATTATTCCAAGTATTTTCTGAAATAGAGCATCGCCGATACTTAAAGAAAAAATGGCTCCGGCTATAGCGCCGGGCAGAGTCATTACCGAAAGTTTTAAGCTAATACCGAATTGATGATGGTTTTCGCTTTTAAATGCATAAATAGCAGAAATGCTTTGTACAATAACAGCAATACGGTTAGTACCGTTAGCCATTGTAGAATCAAGTCCTAAGAAAATTAATGCAGGAAGTGTAAGTGAAGAGCCGCCGCCGCCAATCACATTCATAAACCCGCTGATTGTACCCACGCTGAAGAGTATTAATACAGAAGTTATATCAAACAATATTATAACCGTAAATTTTTATGGCATAATTTAGCAAATTATTTAGAGATGCTTCTTTGCTGTTTCTTTGACACAAATTACTAAATCAGTTATTTTGATGAAAGAATAGATCATAGATATGCCAGATTTTTTGAAATCTTGCATATCTAAAAGAGAATTTCATTTTGAGAGCTGGAGATGTTTAAATTTATTTCAATATTTATAGCCTTTTTCATCTGTACATCTTTTTCTTTTGCCCAGGTTAACACAGAAAAATTCAGAAAAGAAAATGGGGCAAAAGGATTTTCCGGAAAGGTTTCTTTAGCAGCGGGATTTGCTTCAGGCAACTCGGAGTTTGTTAATGTTAAAAGTGGAGCAAGAATAGATTACAGTGTTAAAAACTTCGATTTTTTCATTGTCGGAAATTATGAATTCCAGCAAGCAAAAGAAGAAAAAATTGTTAATAAAGCGTTCGCTCATCTCAGAAGCATTATAACGCTAACTCCGGCTCTTTTACTTGAATTTTTTCTTCAGAAAGAATTTAATCAATTCATTTTACTCGAAGATAGAAATCTTGCCGGTTCGGGACTAAGATTGGATGTCATAAGATTATTTTCTGGCACCGAGGATTCACTTGTGGAAATCTATTGGGGCTCAGGACTAATGTTTGAAAATGAGCGTTATAATATTTCCGTTTCTCCCAAAACAAATCTTTTCAGATCGACAAACTATCTTACAATTAATTGGCAAATAACCAATAACTTTTCATTCACAACAATTAATTATTTTCAATTTGATACAAAAAGATTACACGATTACAGGATCCTTTCAGATGCGGGATTTAACTTTTCAATTACGGAAGATCTTGCATTTAATTCTTCACTCTCCTGGCGTTACGATAATGAGCCGGTTGAAGGTGTTAAGAAATATGATGTTGAAGTTACTAATGGAATAACGTTTAGTTTTTGAAAGCTGCCCTGATTTTTCTTTAAGGATTTTTATTTTAAATTGAATTTTGAAAAGTCAATCTAAATTTTGAGCTTAACTTAAAATTGCTGCAGGAAATTCCAAATAATCAGGATAAAGGATTAAGCAAGTTTGCAAAAAGCTTGGCGATTCCATTTGCTTTTGTACTGTTTTTGTGGGCAATTTATTTTTCTCAGGGAACATTCAATTTACCTTATGTTCAATATGGAATTTTGCCGAGAAAAATATCAGGCTTGGTAGGAATCCTATCTGCTCCTCTTATTCATGCAAATATTTCTCACCTTTTTTCAAATACGCCGACATTATTGATTTTGAGTATTGCTATAATGTATTTTTATCCATCGTCATCTTTAAAAGTTTTTGGAGCAATTTATCTTTTAACAGGGATATTCGTCTGGCTTTTTGCACGCGAAGCTTATCATATCGGTGCAAGCGGCATAATTTATGGCTTACTCGGCTTTCTCTTTTTTAGCGGAGTTTTTAGAAGAGACAACAGATCGATTGCGCTCGCTTTGCTTGTAACATTTATATATGGCGGCTTGGTGTGGGGAATTCTTCCGGGAGTTAAAGGAATTTCCTGGGAGTCGCATTTGTTCGGTGGAATTTCAGGAATAATAGTTTCCTTTATTTACAGGAAGGAAGATCCATATATAAAATATGATTGGGAAAGGGAAGAAGATATTGAAACTGACGAAGAAGAATTTCATTAAATTGTTAAACTTATGAATAAAATAATTTTTGCAACAAAGAACAGGGGGAAAGTTAAAGAAGTTGTTCATATTTTTTCAGATACTAATTTCGAGATAATATCTTTGGCAGATCTTGACAATAATATGGAGATTGAAGAAAGTGCCGATACTTTTGAAGGAAATGCAAAAATTAAAGCAGATGCAGTGTTTGAAAAATTCAAGATGCCTGTAATAGCCGATGATTCCGGTATATCCCTGGAACAATTAGAAGGAAGGCCGGGAGTTCATTCAGCAAGATATGCAGGGGAAAATGCAACTGACGAAGATAACAACAATAAACTAATCAATGAGCTTGAAGGCTGTCCCCGGCCACATCCGGCAAAGTATGTTTGTGCATCTGTTTTTTTTGATGGAATCAATTTTATTACCGGTTACGGGGAAATAAAAGGAGAGATAATAAACACACCAAGAGGGACTAACGGTTTTGGCTATGATCCGTATTTTGTCGCCGACGGGTACACGAATACCATGGCTGAACTTCTCCCTGAAGAAAAAAACTCAATCAGCCACAGGGCTAAAGCGTTCAATCAACTAAAAGAGAATATTAAAAAGTTAAAGGTAAATACATGAAAAAGAACCTGATCTTATTCGTTTTATTAATAGGGGCAGTTTGTTTTACAAATTCCTGTAAAAAAGAAAGTAGTACACAAAGCCCGACTGAGGGAACAGAGGTTGCCGATGCAAGTTACTATCCGACAGGTGAGGGGACATCGTACAAATATAAAGTAGATAGAACTGATTCAAGTGGAACTCAAAGTAATGGAGAAAGAACCACGCGGTATGAAGGTACACAAATAATCGCAAATACAACTTACCAGCTTCAGACAGATTCAATAAATATTTCAGGATTCACCACAGCGAGCCTGTCTTATTTTAGAAAAAGCGACACTGGTATTTTTTTCCTTCTGGATACAACCGGACTTGCAGCTTCTACACCCGAATTAATTCCTTACCTGCAATATCTTACTATTGACAGTGAAATGAGATTACTTCTTGTTCCTATTGAAGATAACAGTAGCTGGTCAGTATTTAAAATGAATATTAATGCAACAGGATATTCTTTCAGTCCCGTTGAAGTTACAACAGCTTACGACGGAAAGGAAACATTAACACTCAATTTAAACTCAGGCAATGTTGATGTTGAAACAGTGAGGCTCAAGTATAACTTAAAAGTTCAAACAGACCCACTGAAATCTGCGAGTAATTTTGTGGCGTATTGCTGGATTGCTCAAAATATTGGAATTGTAAAATGGGAGGGCAACGGAGCTATAATCGGAGCTTTTACCGGGAATGGAATTGATTTTGCTGATACAAGCAGCACTGTTATAATGAATGTGACCGATTATAATTTATAATATTTTGAAAATGCTTACTTTGTTGCTATTACAACCTGTGTAATGCCAAACGTTAAATTGTGTACTTCAATTTTTTCAAAGCCCGAATTGTTAAGCAGTTCGGGCAATTTTATTTTTTCATCGAACTCTTCGACTGAAGCAGGAAGATATTTGTAAGCTTCTTTATCTCCCGATATTAATCCTCCCACAAAAGGAAGAATTCTTTTGAAGTAAAATTTATAAGCAAACTTAAATATTTTATTCTTTGGCATAGCAAATTCAATAATTGTAGCTTTACCTCCTTGATTCAGAATTTGATAAAATGAATCGAAAGCTTTTTGAATATCATAAAAGTTCCTTACACCGAAAGCGACAGTAATATTTGTTATACTTTTATCTTTTATGGGAACATGTTCAGCAACCATCTGGATATTTTTTCCTTTTATCCATTCGCTTTTTTTATTAAAAAGAGTAAGCATATTGTGAGAATAATCGGCACCGAAAATATTTTTTACGCCTGTCTTCCTTGCAGTAATTGCAACGTCCCCGGTTCCGCATGCTACATCAAGAAGAATTGATTCGGAATTTAATTTTGTAAGGCTTAAAGCTTTTCTTCTCCAGTAATTATCGATTCCAAAACTTAAAAGATGATTAAGAAGATCATATCTTAACGCAATCGAATCGAATATTCTTTTAACTTTATTCTTCTTTTCTTCCATACAACAAAATGACTATTGAATGACTAATAATGACCAATGACTGTTGACTAATGACAATTGACCATTATACCTTATCGTACTCGAACTCTTCCTTTCCAGTTTTTCTTCTCCACCAATTAAAAATAATTTTACCGGACCAGAGCGAAAAAGCCATAAATACAAAACCGGCTATAAGATCGATAACATAATGATACCAGAGATAAACTGTAGCAAAAATCAGGAGTGAACCAACGGGCACAAAGAAGTACCGTGACCTGCTTTTTAATTTTACGGAAAGATACATTACAATTAATGTTATCATCGTGTGTCCGCTTGGAAACACATCGCGTTGAACTACACTTGCAGAGTTTAATGTTCCTGCAGGAATTGATTCACCTATGTTAACAATTTCTCTAAGAGTGTTTGTAAAAAATAATCCGGGTAAAGTTTGGTTTATTGTATTATAGTCGTGAAGTGTAAA
>Ga0210099_1000563_pt1 | contig 11819 bp, 19 predicted proteins | sample Joice_ThreeSqA_D_4_FD_184872 | JGI IMG/M metagenome (GOLD analysis project Ga0210099, IMG submission 184872) | Wetland microbial communities from San Francisco Bay, California, USA, that impact long-term carbon sequestration - Joice_ThreeSqA_D2... | ecosystem: Environmental > Aquatic > Marine >...
AAACTACCGCAATACGAGCATCCAACGGGGCATACGAAACTACCGCAATACGAGCATCCAACGGGGCATACGAAACTACCGCAATACGAGCATCCAACGAATAAGAGCAAGCGCAAGAGCAAGCTCCCAACGGACAAGGAAAGGCAGACGGACAAGGATGTCCCCCAGCACACAATCAACCATCAAGACGAGGATCCGCTACCATGATTAACCTGTCCGACAAAGGAGACTACTGGATACATCCCAATACGTTTGCCCTAGCCTCTGAAAATATCCGAGCTGCTACCTCAGCTCAACTTATTCTGTGGCTCATAAACCTAAACCGTGTCCAAGTACCCCTAGAATTCCGTCAACTCGTAGCCGAGGAGTTGGATCGTCGCCGTGAAGCAGGCGATATAGGAATACTCTCGCAATGAATGCTTGGACCTTCCTCACAACACTCAATACAGTCTGTCATTTCACCTCGCGAGAGCGCACTCCCCAACAAGCGACCAACAGCGAGCTAAAAAGGTGGTGCCAAAACAAAGCAGTAGAAATAGACGGGAGGAGAGTTGGGTGGGACGAAGAGATTCTCTTTCCTATCTCCCGCGTAGTCCTATTTCCCAAATCAAAAACCAAAGTAACGCTATGGTGACTCACCCAACGGGGACGAGCAAGCTCCCAATGGAAGAAGATCAGTGCATACAATGCGCGAGGCTGCTCAAACATTTCTTCCCACATACCTCAGAGGAGGTACTCAACAAATGGACTACACTTCCCACAAACAGCGCCGAGGCTAGCAATGCCTTCGAAGAAATCTATATCTCAATCCGACGCAGCAGGCACCCATACAATGAAATATGAACTAATCCGGAATGATAACTCCAGTTTGTACCAAATCAAAGCCCTAAAAGACTTTGGCGAGATAACCGCTGGAACCATGGGTGGCTGGGTCAGCTCCCACGAAAACCTCTCTCACGAAGGAGACTGCTGGATACATCCCAATGCGTTTGCCTTGGGCAATTCTCGAATCAGAGACAACGCCCAACTATACGATAGAACAATAGCGTCCAACAACGCCATCGTTGGTGGAAATGCCCGCCTTCATGGGTATAGTGAGGTTAAGCAGGATGCCTCAGTGATTGGGCAAGCCCAATTATATAATACAGCCTCAGTTCAAGGCTCTGCACTCCTTTGTGGCACTGCCGAGATGCACGGCAATTCTGTTGCTGAGGGGGAAGCACTATTACTTTCTGGAGCGGTGTTAACCGACAATCAACACGTGGGAGGCTCCAATATCGTAGACCACCGCCTCAAACATATGAAGGAGCGGACAGCATAACAAGAGGAGCAGACGGCGGCGCGGAGATAGCAGAGGGCCCTCAAACGGCATAACAAGAGGGTCCTTTGACGACATAACAAGAGGACCCTCGGACGGCATAAGAGGGTCCTCTGACGGCATAACGTCGCAAATAAGCTGCAAGTGAAACGAGTCCAACTTAATTTGCATTGTTATACGTAAGGTAATCATGAGCAAAGAACGTGAATATGGATGGAGATTTTACTCGGCTGATTTTTCGATGCAGGCATCTGGAGGAACAGCAACAGGCGGAGAATAAAAATGCTTAGATATTTGATGAAACATACGTTTAGAGATAAATACAATGGCTGTGGGAGATAGGCCGCGCGTGGTACGTCAGAGGTACCCGCATGACAATTCCTGAAAAAACCATGATGCTTCCCACGCGACACACTCATAACAAGAGGACCCTCGAATGCCCTTAACCTGTCACTATGATTGGGACCCTGAATCAGGAGATATTTGCTGGGACACTCCCGGAGAGTATGAACTGCTTTCAACCTCTCGCCGCCAAAGGTGTTGCAGTTGCAACACCTTAATAGCTCTCGAAACTATCGTATGCTCTGTGGAACGATGGAAAATCCCTGAATACGAAGTGGAGGTTGCCATCTACGGAGAAGACGGCCTTGTTCCGCGATCAAACAAATTTCTATGCGAAGAGTGTGCTGATCTTTACTTTTCCCTCTCAGAGCTAGGCTTTTGTGTGATGCCATATGAAAACCAGAAAGAGCTGGTAAAGGAGTATGCTGAGGGGACCTCCCGAAACAAGACGGCTACCTAAGCTAAAATCACAATGGAAAAAACACTCCCCTTCCAAACCTAGATCGAAAACCCCTGACGACTTTGAATTAGCTCGTATGATAATGTCCTATCATCCAACCCCAACTTGGTATAGCCAATTTGGGTGGTCTGAGGACCCAGGCACACTTCCATACATTTGGACCCTCCCAGGCACACTTCCATGATTAATCTAACAACACACAAAATCCACCTTGTAGAAACCCGAGACAAGTACTACCTTTTTAAACCAAAATGGTGTGATAAATCCAAATCCTATTGCTGGGCGCAACATAAAAACCCCAACATTCCCTATGCAAGTACCGCACTTTGCAAGTACTCCCTGGCAGACGAACAAGGGCCATTATTCTGTACTAACCCAGAATATGCCAATAGGGCTTTACCCAAGGAAAGACCAAATTCCTTTTATCAACCTATCTCAGATCAGCTCAACTTGGACATCGCCAAGGATCTGTACGTACCATGAAAGAAACACCCTACTCGTGAAAGAAACACACTACTCGTGAAAGAAACACCCTACTCGTGAAAGAAACACCCTACTCGTGAAAGAAACACCATCATTCAAAACTCGAATCCACAACATTCCTTGTGGAGTAGTCATAGATCACTTCTACTTAGGTGATTCCTATCCCTACGCCGGTGCTGTTCCATTCGAGTCCACCGAAATAAGCTTCCACATAATAGACCGGAAAGGTTACCGCGCCGAGTGGCTAGAAGCATTTCTAACCCCTGAGGAGGAGGATCGAATACAGTTTGAGGCTATAACTAACTACACGCGGCAGGCGTTAGACGACCACCACACAAGTTAAAGAGGCTTATAATGAACATCTCTGATTTCGGAATGGGTATCGTTCCCATTGCTCCCCACAAAAACGTTTTAAACTTCCACATACCCTCTAACCCACTAGACGAACGTCTTATTACGTACCACCTAGTACAGGCTGCAGAACTGTTGTGGCCCCTGCACGATGCAGGTGCCTTGAAGAGTGGAGAGTACAGCAAGGAGATAATCTCTATTACAAATAAACTCCATATAAATCTATGTCGATCATTCTTCCCAGACCATAAGGCGTATGCCGTGACTAGAAAATGGCTGGAGAATGACCCCAGAACGACAACAGATGCCTATGCAATGGAATTGCGACACTCAATAGACAAAGAATACGTGCAATACAATTTAAAAATATGGATATCTCTGACTGAAGACGATAAGCAAGCCCTAAGAGACGCAGGTTTATTAAAACCAGACTACATAACCTACTCAACTGAAACCCTTTCCTGCAATACTTAACTATGCCTACACCTACTCTACAACAACTTGCCTGCTATGAGTTTGTGAAAACTCCAAAGACCGGCTCACTAGCCATCGATGCCAAAGCAGGAGCAGGCAAGACTTTCACCCTTCGAGAGATAGCTAAACTTCTCCCTGGAAGTGGGTTAGCCACCTCTTTCTCCAAGTCAACCGTATCTGATTTATCAGCAGCAATGCCGTCCAATTGGGACTGCATCGGAATGCACGCGCTCGGACTAAGAGGAATCCGCCAACGATTACCAAATCTAAAAGTAGATTCTACCAACTTCGTTTTAAACGAATACATCAAAGAGGCCCTCACTGCTGAGGACGAAGATTGGAGACAGATATCTGACATTCGTAACCTTGTAGAACTAGCTTCTCTTTCTGGAATCGTCCCTAATCATAACCAATATGTGTTAGAGGACACTCCAGAATCATGGGAGCAAGTAGCTGACTTGTACGATCTAGACATATCCCCCCTCGGATTTCAAATAGCTCATTCTGCCCTAATCAAATCAAACTCTCTTGCCCTAAAAGGCAATATAACCTTCACCCACATGCTAACCCTACCAGTTTTCTGGGGGTTTCCAGTAAAACAATACCCTAAAATCATAGTAGACGAGGCCCAGGATCTAAATGTACTACAGCACCTCCTAGTAGCTAAAGCTCTTCGGCCAGGAGGACGAATCGTCATAGCAGGCGACCCTAACCAAGCGATATTTGCCTTTGCTGGAGCAATGAGCGACTCTTTCTCTCACCTAACCAACCGCTTTAAGGCACATATCCATCCCCTAACAGTCTCTTGGAGGTGTGCTAAAGCCATAATCGGAGAAGCACAGCAATATGTCCCATCTATTGAGCACGCTCCTACCGCCCCGGAAGGCGAAGTTATACCAGTCTCGTCAACAGATATCGAAAATATTCCCAAAACCATAATCTGCCGCAACAATGCGCCGCTCCTATCCTTGGCAATACGGCTATTCCTCAACGGATTTTCCTGTGAGGTAGCCGGAAAAGACATAGGGGCAGGACTAAAATCAACAATCAACCGACTAGCATCCGGGAAAAACTCTGACTCTATGTCGTCAGAAAAACTCGTAGAGCGCCTACAAAAATGGGCAGACCGCGAAATCTCTCGACGCCCAGCCAAACGTCACAATATAGAAGACAAAGTCTCGACGATAGTAGCTTTAGCAGAACACTTACCGACGGTGAAAAAAATCCGTGACCACATAGATAGCCTATATGTAGACCCTACCGCCCGAGAGCGTAAACCTGCAGAATATCACCTAACAACTATCCACAAAGCTAAGGGTAGGGAATGGGATGCCATAGGTCTACTGGATCCCCACCTCCTACCAGCTAAGTGGGCCAAGCAGTCATGGGAACTGCAACAGGAAAACAATCTCACCTATGTTGCGCTTACTAGAGCAAGAATCTCCCTAACTTATTTAGACTCCAAAAAAATCACATGAAAACGGAATCCGACTCGCTAACCGAACTGATGATTGATCAGTTGGAGCACTCCGACTCTCCGGTAGCAACGCTAGAAATTCTCAAAACAAAAGCACAAGTCAAATATATGTGTAATAAATTCGAAGGGATGCGAAGAGATTCTGCACTCGAATCACTCCTATACGATCACGCAGATGATATAACATACGGATGGGGGTCACTGGCGTGGCTTGCCCCGGAGATGAACCAGCGGCCGGGCGGTCACGTATTCTCAATCCGTCGGCACGAAAACCCACAACCCACTCCAAACTTGCTCATTTGTAAGGCCGTAGTGTCTACGACACCAGTTCCGTATACAAATGCTGACGGAATCCCTTATAACCCCGCATACTTTGGCGTCATAAAACAACGCCTCCTCAAAAAAGTGAGCATTCGCCCAAACTCGGAGGAGACATTGAAAGCATTTATCCGTAGTATCAGCCTGACCATGAATGGAGCGCTTCCAGTCTTAATCAATAACCATCTCAAAGTAATTAGCGATAAGGCTTGACGGAAGGGTGAAAATCAGAGAGAATATCTACATAGCGAGAACGGAAACCCGGCATCGCTTCCAAACCCGCCGTCCAGGCGACAACCGATAAGGGGGCTCGAAGCCTCCTTATCTTTCCTCCCCCCTCAAAGATAGATCAAAAAAGTTTATGAAACTCGAAGCCTTCCCAAATACGCCCCGTGAGGCAACTCTTGTTCGTCAGGAAAAAGAATATGTAGCAGCAGGATTACCTGCTGAGGTTACTATCCACCTTCCATTTAGCACCAATGTCAAGGAGCTCTTTAATGTAGAGCTACTGGAAGCAGTAGGCATTAGTCCCATCGGCTTGGCTCGCCAATTGGATAATACCCTCAAGACCAACCTTGGCAATTTATGGAATGCCAAAGTCACCAAGGCACTTGAGAAGGGAAAGGACCTGCCCACTCCTGACCAATTTCTTTCCCTAGAGGCTGCTTACTCTTTTCTCGGTGTTCGGGCACCCTCTGCTGAAGATACTATGTCCGAAGAAGAACGAGTTATCCGAGCTGAACTTCGGAAGATCTTCCGATCCTATGTTTATGGCGGAGCATTCGAAAATATTGGTTATACCAGTATTCAAACCAAGCCAGAAGCAGAGAAGGAAGTCCTACCAGAAGGTAAGTTACCCTTGGAAGCCTTCGAAGATATTATCAGTGCAGCTTATGAAGGCGAGGATGTAAGTCTCTTAGAGACTGACGAAGGAGAAGCAGTGTTGGCTTTTAGTGAGAAGCCAAAGTGGGCTAAGGAAAAGGATGAGGCAGGGAATAGGATTCCAGAGAACTTTTCAGCCGTGGCAGTTCTTGCCAAGGATATTGCTAAGGCTGAGCTCGCAAAGGCTAAAGGTGTAGTAGCTGGACCAAGAGTGGTATTAAAGTAATAAAGCAGCGCTTAGACGAGTACAGTCTAACCAAATCTAAAAAGTAGCAAGCGAGCAAGCAAAATTTAAGTTTTGGCTGTCCCGGTGCAGGCAATCACCGGCTTCATCATGCAAACCCCTTTCCTAATACAAAAGATTTTCACATCTCACTCTGGACTTCCCCTATCCTGGAAAATCGATTGTGATGCACTTTCTCAAGAAGATTTGGAAACCTTAGCACTACTAGTTGCAACCAAAATCAAATTCAGCAGGGTAATCGGAATTCCTACAGGCGGGCTTAGATTTGCTGAAGCTTTAGAAAAATACGTAGTACCATCATATCCGACTCTAATAGTTGATGATGTATTAACTACTGGTGCGAGCATGGAGCTTGCTCGTAAAGATGCTCCAAATTCAAAAGGAATAGTTATATTCTCCAGGGGACCCACTCCGAAGTGGATACAGTCTATATTTAAATACACTCTATAATATTTCTAACTACTTCTCATGCCTCGTAAAACTCCTGGTTACCATGACATCCATGTCCTTCTTGAAGAAGACCTATGGCCCAAGTTCCAATACTGGGCCGAGTCAGGGATAGTAAAGATAACAGCCAAGGAAGTCATATCAACACTTCTTCACCAATTCATCAAAACCCACATAGACCGCAACCTTCCACCAGAACAAATTGAAGAGTCAATAATCACTACAGTGGCCCAGTCAATTCAGATTATACAACGTGAGCGGCAGGGCATGACACGACATGGCTGATTTTACAAACCTCCTTAACCACTCCCCCCTAGACCATTCAGACCGCCCTCAAACTCTTGAAGAAACCTGCCGCCGCTCGGCAAAAGATCTCACTGACACAGATCTCCTAATCCTAGTAAAAGGGTTTAGGGAACAACGAGAGCGTTGGAACCAAGAACAGATCGCAAATACCCATAAAAGAGTATCCTCCAAAAAAGTACAAGTATCTGCCAAAATTCCTCCTGGCCTAAAACTCCGAATCAAAAAGCCCATCATCTAGTGCAACCTTCCAAATCCGATGCCGAAGTGGCCCTAACATTTTGGCTCAAACAACTGGCTTCTCAGAACAAACTCCCCCCAGCAGTATTACTAGCATTCAAACAATGGCAACAATTTTGTACGCCCCTAAACAGCGATGAGTTACTATCTCCCCCTAGCCGATACGATAGAGGAAACTCCACTAGATCAATGGAGCATCAACCTCGATGAGCAACCGCTCTATCGTCCCAACAATTCCTTCATCGGAACCACCCAACACATCTGGGATTCAGTCTCAATCAACCTCTTAAAAGAGTGCCCACGTAAATACTATTTCAAGATGATTGAGGGTTGGGATTGGCAAGTAAAACCAGCTACCCTCCAATTCGGAATATACTTTCATACCTGCATGGAAACATGGCATAGGCTTATAGCCTACGGTATTGATAAAGAAACAAGCCTCCTCCGAGTCCTGCGTTTGGCTGCATTGCTTGGGGAACGGCTTATCTCCAACCGCACCGAACGCACTAAAGAAACTCTGATGCGGTCTGTTGTTTGGTACTTGGATCAATTCACGGACGATCAAGCTAAAACAATGATAATGCCAGATGGCTCTCCGGCGGTAGAGCTCAGCTTTATGCTACCGATTTTTCATATCAAACTAACTCCAACAAATGATTTGCCTCCCCTAAGTTTGGCGGATGTAGTAGAAAATCTTCCAGAGCTTAACGATCTTCCCAACACAATCAGTGGCGGAAGAAAAATATTCGGAGAATTAATTTGTGACTGTGACCTGCCGTCCCATATTAGTTTTGAAGAGTTGAAGGAATCGTTCTACACAATCCCCGTTTACCTTGCAGGCCACATAGACCGCGTTGTTGAATTCATGGGAGAGTCCTACATCGCCGACTACAAAACAGCGAAGCGCCAGCTAGATACTCAATTTCCCAACAATTTCAAACCCTCTACGCAATTTAGTGTGTATTTGTCAGCAGCGCATATTCTTTCTTCCCAACCTAATTCAGTATTCTTTCAGCCTCCATCAGGAGTGATGATTGATGGCATCCAACTGGGGGTGAACTTTAACCGATACCAAAGGTTCTTTTATCGTTCGACCCAGAGCGAACTTAACCAATTCTTAGAGGACCTAGAGACCACAATAAAAATAAAAGCAGTAGGGTATGCTAATGTAGGCCGTTGGCCTGCAGAAGAAACCTCTTGCCACAACTATGGCGGGTGCGAATTCTTACCCGTATGCACTAGACCACCAGCTGAATGGGCAAGATTACTCAAAGCCAACTTTGTAAAAAACACATGGGACCCGAGCAAAGCACGATGACCAAACTATCTGACGAACCAGAAAACAAATCCGCTATCAAACTTATTCTAATGGGCGCTTCAGGAACAGGTAAATCTTCTCTTATAATCCCACTAGCAATTCCCGACCTTATTCCCGGCTGGCCCGGTAAAAAGCTCTTCGTTCGCAACTACGATGGCCGCGACAAGTTCAAAGAAATTGCCCTCGAACAACTTAAAGCTCGCCTTACAGGAAAGAAACTTACCAAAATTACCCAACAGCAGTATGATGTGGCCAAAGAGAACATCGAATTTGTAGATTGCATCGATCCGCGCTCGACAGTAAGTGTTGCTGGTAAGAGCAAAGTAGGAATTGTTTCGGCTGACGCGTGGATGACTGCCCGTAAAGCCTTTACCGAATGGGAGAAGCACCTCAAACCTGGCACAATCCTAATCGACGATTCTTTCACCCACATGGCAAATGCTATTGCAGCCTACACTATGGCCGCATCATCTCGACTTAACTTCTCAATGGAAGGCTATAAAGACTACGCCCCTGCCCAAATGGAGGTATCTAATAGTCTTAGTCTTCTTAGCTACCTTCGGTGCGATGTAATCCTAACCGCTCACCAAGACTCTTATGATGTAAAGAAAACATCAGAGACTGCTGAGAGAGACTCCCAAACCGGTATGATGGTCTTTAAAGAAGAAATCGTAGATAGCCTCATGCTTCCATCATCTATCGGACAAAAAGGACGTACTGCTATTCCGTCTGGATTCAATCACATGCTCTATACCACTTTATCCAGACATGATATTAGGGAGCTTCGCACCACTCCAGGCAAAGGCATCGCTCCTAAAACACCATTTTTTGGGAGGGCCAAAAACACATACGACATCGATACTGGCTTAGTAGAATACTTTATGTTGGGCGAACAGGCGTAACAAGTGAGAATCACAGTCGAAGACGAGATCGTGCTCCAAATCCTAACCAAACAAAGGAGGCCCTAGAACTAAGATTATTAGATCCCTACCTCAGATACCAAGACTCTTTCCGACAGCTACTACATGTAACAAATCACAGGTAATTATATGTCTATCACTTCACTCCTTAATAAGACCAAGCAAGAAGATTTCGTAAAAAAGCTTCTTCCCGAGGCGGCATTCCTTGCTCGCATTGTAGAAGCCAACACCCTGCCGAGATACTGGGGACCGAAAGAGGGTAAGCGTACAGAACCAGCATATGCAATCTGCTACGCGCCCACATTCGAGATAATGGCCTATCTCCCGACCGGCGATGATGAGCTTGATGCTCAGAACAACGCTATCCTAGAAAACTATGGAGACTGGAAGGGTCTAAAACTCCATAACAATTACCGCGGCACAGTTCCAACAATGGGAGATCAAAAGCTGCTGTTATCAGGTGTTGGCCCTGGCAACTATGAGCTAGGGTCTTGTGATCCTTATTTTGGAACACAGGAAGGAGAAGAATATTTCAGTGTCTCATCTAGACTATCGGCTTTTATGGAAGCAAAGCCAGATGGTTCTATTGGGGGATTTGTAGCGCTGCTTTCAGCAGACCCCACTACTCAGGAGTCTATCAAGCTCCCATCCAAGCCCTTCTCCAACCTTCCAAAAGTAATTGCCGCCACCGAAGGGGCATACCTCATTCTAGACATGGGGATCGAAAGTGATCCTCAATATGGAGAGAGGAATATAATTAGGAATGTTAGCTCAGTAGGCTAACCTAACTCAGGCCAAGGATGGCCTTTCTTCAGAGAATGGCATGCACCACATTATCTTCCTTAACGGCCCACCTGGCAGTGGCAAAGATACTATTGCCAATATACTAGCATCCAACATTGCGCTTGTAAAAGAGTTTAAGTTTGCTGATATTCTATACCAAATGGCTTCTGCCATAATCGTTGGAAACAACCGAGAAAGGTTTAAAGCCGCAACACTATCCAACGGTAAAACTGGTAGAGATTTTCTCATATCTCTTTCTGAAGACCTAATAAAACCCTATTTTGGAAGAGATTTCTTTGGGGCAGCAACAGCTGGGGATATATTAATCCTTGCTGAGTATATGCACCCAGATCCAATAATAGCAGTCGTTAGTGACGCAGGATTCCAATATGAGGTAGATGCTTGCCTTAACCGTCTCCAACAGCATGGAGAATGGAAATCAATAATCCTTCAAGTCAACCGCCCAGGACACTCATTCAAAGGAGACTCACGAGAATATATAGGACCACCTACGTACTTTATTACCAACGACTCTACCATCGATGATCTAACCAAAAGAGTGCTAAAGATTATTAGCAAAGAGCTTTCAAATGTCCAACCTCTACACCATATTTGATACAGAAACAACTGGCCTAGTAAATTCTAAACTAGACTTAGCCCACCCATCTCAACCGCATCTAGTCGCCCTATCAGCTCTCCAGGTAGACATGGGTATTAACCATATCCAACAGTCTACCTCAAAAGTAGTAACCCCCTATGGTTGGGAATGGGATGATACTAACGAAGCCTTCAAAGTTCATGGCCTAACTGCTGAATACTGTGCCCTAAATGGCCGCGATGAAAAGCATGTCCTTGACGAAATCCTGCATCTATGGAATAATAGTTCCTCCCTTGTTGCTCATAATCTCCAATTTGACAAAAACATAATAAGTATTGCTATCGCTCGCTATTATCCAAAGGAAGTAGCTCTCTTATCTGCCTGGCGAGAAGCACCTGGAGTCTGCACAATGAAGGAGAATAAGGAGAGAGTCAACGCTCAAACCAAACCAAACATCAAGACAGGCAAGACTCGCCTAAAATTCCCCAACTTAAAGGAAACTTATAACTACTTCTTCGATTGTGATTTCGACAATTCGCACTCAGCCAACGCTGACGCGGTAGCTGTGTATCAAATCTTTTGTGCTATGCCGGATGACTAAGCTGATCTAGGTTTTCTCGGAACAACGCTACTAAGCAGGTCAACCCACAAATTTGGCCGCTGAGGTACCTTCACCAAAATAGACAAGTCATTCTAACCCAACAAAACACGTAAGAAAATCACACGTAAGGAAATCACATGAAAATCAAAGACCTTCCGAACTGCCCTCAGTGGCTAGCCAACGCCAGCACAAGACATGAAGATGTGGAGATGCTAGGTGACACCGTGGTCTGGAAGAGGGGAATTTGGAACAACGGCACC
>Ga0210099_1000565_pt1 | contig 11751 bp, 13 predicted proteins | sample Joice_ThreeSqA_D_4_FD_184872 | JGI IMG/M metagenome (GOLD analysis project Ga0210099, IMG submission 184872) | Wetland microbial communities from San Francisco Bay, California, USA, that impact long-term carbon sequestration - Joice_ThreeSqA_D2... | ecosystem: Environmental > Aquatic > Marine >...
TAGATTGTGGCTTCCGTCTACACCAATTGAATCCCTGACTATGGGACCATTTGTAAAATAAGAATTGGTATAGTCATTATGCAATTCTATATAATCCCATCTATCGCCAATATTATGGGGAAAAAAACTCTCAGCGTCTTGTGCTTTTATAAAGACAGAAAAAAGAATTAATAATGATATTGTTAAAATATTTGTTTTTAAAATTTGTGCTTTCAAAGAATACCCTTTCCTTGAAATTTCTAAAGAGCCCCAGCGGTTTCTCCCCCGTTGGTTTAATATTAGCTCCCAATTTATTTCATAGAGATTTTAATCTCATTAGTAACGTAAAGGAAAAAGAAATAATTGTCAAATTAAAATTTTGTTAACTTTAATTTCATTCCCATTCATCACAAATCTTATTATAAGAAGATAATTTTCATTAAATTTACGATATGATTATTTATGTATAATGTATGAATATTATCGAAACTAAGGGGTTGACGAAAGTTTATTCCTCATCTTTCAAAAAGAATAAAGTTCAGGCTCTCGTTGATTTCAATTTAAATGTTGAAAAAGGCGTGATATTTGGATTGCTCGGTCCGAATGGTGCGGGGAAAACTACTCTTGTTAAACTTCTTCTTGGTATTACTTTCCCCACAGCAGGCAGCGCTTCAATGATTGAAAGAGATATTTATGATTATAAAACCAAGAAGGAGATCGGCTATCTTCCGGAAAATCATAAGTATCCTTCATATCTAAAAGGCGGAGAAGTTCTCAAATATTTCGGCAGGCTGAGTGGAATGAACGGAGCAAGTCTTGATAAAAGAATAGATGAGCTTCTCGAGCTTGTTAAGCTTTCACAATGGAAAAAAACAAAAGTTAAAGCATATTCAAAAGGAATGATGCAGAGGCTCGGACTTGCACAAGCTTTAATAAATGATCCCGAATTAATTTTTCTCGATGAACCAACTGATGGTGTCGATCCAATCGGAAGAAAAGAAATACGGGATATCTTGAGTGAACTTAAGAGCAGGCAGAAAACAATTTTCCTGAATAGTCATCTTCTCTCCGAAGTAGAGCTTATAACGGACAGAGTTGGAATCTTAAATAAAGGAAGATTACTTCGTGAGGGAACTGTTAAAGAATTGACTGAGAAAAAAGAAGAATATAAATTAGTTCTGGATGGTGAAAATACAGCACTTGACAATTCTGGTTTTACTAAACAATCAGACGGCAGTTTCTTAGTTAAAGTTTCTGACATTAACGAACTAAACAAAATTATAGATAATATCCGCAGAAAAGGAATTCTGCTTAAAGAAGTAGTCCCACTTAAAAGTACTCTTGAAGAAATGTTTATCTCATTGATAAATGAGTCGGAGAAAGCTGTAAATGAATAACATCTGGATAACGACATGGTACACTGTTAGAGAAGCATTTGCGAGAAAAGTTTTTCTTTTCTTTATCGGGCTTTCAACACTTGCAATAATTATTTCTGCAATAGTTGTTAGTGTATTGAGCGATGCAGCTCTTCAAAGCAGTATTACAGTTCACAATCAAAATCTTATGTTTGATCAAATTGTTACTTCTATAGAATTGATGATTATAACTCCTCTTATAAGTCTTGGTATTCTCCTGGCAATCTTTTCGAGCGCAAGCTTTGTTCCGCATATGCTTGAAAAGGGAAACATTGACCTTCATTTATCAAAACCTATTTCCCGTTCGCAGTTACTTCTCGGTAAATATTTTGGTGGACTTTTAGTTGTTTTTATTAACATAGCATTCCTGGTAATTGGAATCTGGCTTGTTATATCGACAAGGTTTTGGATATTTAACTTTGCTTTTCTCTACGTAATTCTTTCAGTTACTTTTACATTTGCTGTTCTTTATGCGCTCATAGTATTGTTTGGTGTTGTTACACAGAGTTCAGTTCTGGGGATGATGTCCGCATATTTTATATTCCTTATTCTAAGTCCGTTGCTTTATGCTGGAAGAACTAAATTCGGTGCTATTATTACAAGCGATTTTCTTAAATCAGTAATTGATTTTTTCTATTACCTAATCCCCAAAACATCCGAACTAATTGGTGAACTAACGGTTAATCTTGCTGTTGGCCAGGGAATAGTTGACTGGCAGCCAATTCTTACTTCATTAGCTTTTATGCTTGTTGCACTGGGATACAGTATTTACTTGTTTAATAAAAAAGATTTTTAAAGGGATTTGGCAAAGTAGTTGATATTATTAAGGAAAAATGATAAATAAAAGAAATTCTTAGGAAGATAAAATGACAAACGAAAATCTGAAACTTGAAGACTTACTTGAAAAAAGAAAACAGTATGATGAAGATACAATAAATACGATTGCAATTATTGGTGCCGGATTGATGGGACAGGGAATTGCCCAGACGATTGCGGCATCGGGACTCGATGTAGTCTTAATCGAGAAAGATTCTCTTCACATTGATAAAGCAAAAATTTCTTTGTCAACCCTAATGGACAGGGAAATAAGAAGATGGTCGGTAACCCAATCTGAAAAGAAAGCTATTCTCAGCAGGATACAATGGCAGATTACATTCGAAAAAATTTCACAGTGCGATTTAGTAATAGAAGCTGTTGATGAAGATTTCGAATTAAAGAAAGCTATCTTTCAAAGAGTTGATGCAATTGCCGATAAGGATACTATATTTATTTCAAATACATCAACGTTGAGCCTGACTAAAATTGCTGAATGCACAACCCGGCCTGAAAAGGTTATCGGGATGCATTTCCTGAACCCTGTTCCTAAAATACCTTTAGTGGAACTTATAAAATGTCTGCATACTTCCAATGAAACTGTGGAAAAAATTAAAAAGTTTGCGGCACGTATTGGTAAAACATCAGTTGAAGTTTACGAGTATCCGGGTTTTGTGACAACGAGAGCGATCGTTCCTCTTCTTAATGAGGCAATGTATATTCTTCTTGAAGGTGTGGCAACTGCTAAAGATATAGATACCGCTATGCGGCTCGGTTACAATTTCCAAATGGGTCCTCTCGAACTTGCAGACAGCATGGGTCTCGATGAAGTGCTTGCCTGGATGGAGACTCTCTGGAAAACTCTTGGGGAACCGAGATATAGAGCGTGCCCTATTCTCAGGAAACTTGTACGTGAAAGAAAGCTCGGTAAAAAAACGGGCGAAGGCTTTTATAAATATGATGAGAATGGTAATATTATAAATGGTGAATTAGTATAATTAAGTAGTTTAAGGAAAGAATGAGAGTACTTGTTTTAAATTCCGGAAGTTCATCTATTAAATATCAGTTTTTTGATACAACTGAGAGAACTGCACTTGCAAAAGGTGTAGTTGAAAGAATCGGTATGAGCAGCGCTGTCCTTTCACATAAAAGGTTTGACGGCGATGAAATAAAAGTTGTTGGTGAAATACTCGATCATAACATTGCAATAGAATATGTAATGGGTGTAATGTTGAGTAAAAACCATGGGGTTATTTCCGATAAAAAAGATATTGAAGCAGTCGGGCATAGGGTTGTTCACGGTGGTGAAACATTTTCAGAATCAGTATTGATAAATGATAATGTAATTAAAGTATTACAGGATAATATCGAACTAGCGCCTCTTCATAATCCTCCTAATATCAAAGGTATAACCGCAGTGGGAAGGACACTTCCCGGTACTCCGCAATGTGCAGTTTTCGATACCGCTTTCCATAGCGCAATGCCCCCCAAAGCATTTCTTTATGGAATACCTTATGAGCTTTATAAAAAACATAAAATAAGAAGATATGGATTTCACGGTACTTCACATTTTTATGTAGCAAACCGTGCTGCTGAAATTATTGGAAAAGATATCAAAAAATTAAAAATTATAACTGCACACCTTGGCAACGGCTGCAGCATGGCTGCTGTTAAAAATGGTGTTTCGGTAGATACAACAATGGGATTTACTCCCCTCGAAGGATTGTTAATGGGAACAAGAAGCGGGGATCTGGATCCTTCACTAATTCTTTATATTATGGGGAAAGAGGGTTTGTCACTTCACGAAGCTAATACACTTCTTAACAAACATAGCGGGCTTATTGGAATAAGTGGCGAAAGCAGTGATATGCGAGAAATTTTGAAGGCAATGAAAGAAGGTAATAAAAGAGCCGGTTATGCCTTCGACCTTTTCTGTTACAGGATAAAAAAATATTTGGGTTCTTATGCATCTGCAATGGGTGGTCTCGATGCGTTTGTTTTTACTGGAGGCATTGGAGAGAATTCAGATGATGTAAGAAAAGCAGTCTGTGAAGATCTTGAATTCCTTGGGATTGAACTGGACGAAGCTAAAAATAAAGCCCACGATAACACAATTTCTTCGGATAATTCCAGGGTTAAAGTTTTACGGATACCCACCAATGAAGAACTTGTCATAGCTCTCGATACTGAAAAAATTGTAGAAAATTCAATGGTTAAAGCTTGACAAATTTATTATTTTTGTTCAGCTAATCGTTAATTCGTTTTAATAAAATAATTTTTTCGGTATGTCAAAAATCCATCCTACTGCAATTGTAAGCCCGGAAGCAAAAATTTCTTCGGATGTGGAGATAGGTCCCTTTGCAATTATTGAAAACGATGTGGAGATCGGAGAAGGAACTATCGTTCATAATAATGTAAACATTAAAGCCGGTGCAAGAATTGGAAAGAACAATATTATTTATCCTTATTCAGTGCTCGCAGCAATTCCGCAGGATTTAAAATTCAAAGGGCAATATTCTCAGTTAGTTATTGGTGATAACAACTCAATTAGAGAATTTGTAACGATCAGCCGGAGCACAATTGAAGGAAATAAAACCATTATTGGAAATAATTGTCTCTTTATGGCTAACTCTCATACGGGGCATGATTGTGTTATAGGAGATAACTGCATTGTTGTTAACAGCGTCGCTTTAGCCGGGCACGTAGTATTGGAGGACAATGTTGTTCTTGGAGGTTTGGTCGGTGTTCATCAGTTTTGTAAGATAGGGAAAAATACAATGGTTGGCGCTCATTCTATGGTTGTTAAAGATGTTCCTCCGTATGCTTTATTCTCAGGTAATCCTCTTCATTATGAAGGTTTAAATATGGTAGGCTTGAGAAGAAAAAATTTCAAACTGGAAACTATTGAAGAAATTAAAAAGGCCTATAAGATAATTTATAATTCCGGTTTAAATGTTTCGCAGGCCATAGAAAAAATAAAGTTAGATATTCAGCAAACAGAAGAAATAAAACACTTAGTCACCTTCATCGAAAATGCAGGTAGAGGGATCTCAAAATAAATTTTTAATATGTTGGAAACTTTTTTACTATCATTTATTCCCTTATTTGTAGCGATAGATATCATAGGGACGGTCCCGATCTTTATTGGTTATACACACGAAATTTCCAATGCACAAAGAAGAAAATTAATACTTGAAGCTTTGCTCGCTGCATTTGTTGTTGCAAATATATTTCTTGTAGGAGGTAAAGCAGTCTTAAACTTCCTTGGTATTACTATAGACGACTTTAGAATTGCGGGTGGTATCATACTTTTAATTCTTGCCATAACTGATATTATTGGTTCTTCAGAAAAAAGGAGAGACCCGGGGACAGATATAGGTGTTGTTCCTCTTGGAATTCCCCTGATAATGGGTCCTGCGGCGCTTACTACAATATTAATTCTCATTGATAGTTTTGGCTATCTTGCTACAATAATATCTATAGTTCTAAATTTTTTGATAGTCGGGTTAGTCCTATTTAATGCAAGGTGGCTTATAAAAGCAATTGGTCATGGTGGTTCACGGGCATTTGCAAAAATCGCTTCTCTTCTTCTGGCGTCAATTGCAGTAATGATGATTCGGGTAGGACTGATTAATATTTATTCATCGTTAAAATAACTTCTTAATAAATCCATGTGATATTATGGACTTAGGATTAAAAGGAAAAACCGTTCTCGTAACTGCATCAAGTAAAGGAATTGCCAAAACTGTTGCCGACATGTTTTTATCTGAAGGATGCAATGTAGCAATATGTTCCAGAAATAGAGATGATTTAGTTAAAACTGCTGAAGAAATGAAGAGTAAATATAAATCGGAACCATTCTGGAGTGTATGTGATCTTAATAAAGCATCAGATATAGAAGCTACAGTGACATCGGTTAAAAAAGAGTTTGGAACTATCGATATTCTTGTGAATAACTGCGGCGGCCCTGTTCCCGGCTATTTCAGGGAATTAACTGAACCAAATTGGCAGGCGGCTTTTGAGCAAGTATTATTAAGTGTTGTAAGATTTTGTAATCTGGTTGTTCCCGATATGATAATCAATGAGTGGGGAAGAATAATCAACATAACTTCTATTACAGTTAAGCAGCCGATTGGCAATCTTGTTTTATCTAATTCCTTAAGAACTGGAATAGTTGGTTTTTCTAAATCATTAAGTAATGAAATTGCAAAGTACAATATTACAGTAAACTGTGTTGCTCCCGGTTTTACTTTAACTAACAGGCTTTATGAACTTGCAGTTGAAAGAGCAAAGAGAGAAGAAAAATCTCATGAAGAAGTGCTCGCAGATATGGCGAAGGAAGTTCCTATGGGACGGCTTGCACTACCAAGTGAAATTGCTTCTGTAATAGTTTTTCTTGCTTCAACAAAAGCGAGTTATTTGACCGGCGACACTATTCAAATTGACGGCGGCTGGATAAAAGGACTATAGATTTTGATTTCTGATTTGGGATTTACGATTTTTCAATTCTCGTAAATCAAGATTCATAATTCCATTTCCCTCATAAACAGAGGGCAGAAAAAAATGATAAAACAAACCGAACTCGTTATTCGTCCACAGAATCTTAATGATAAAGATTTTCTTTATAAATCTGCTTCAGAAAAGTTAAAATTTAATCCTTCCGAAATATCTGCAGTTGTTCCAGTAAAAAGGTCTATTGATGCACGAAGTAAAAACCCGGTGTTCAGAATTTTATGTGACATTTTTATAAATGAAAATCCTGCTGCGGAAGATTTTAATATTGATTACAAACATGTTAAGGGTAATAAAAAAGTAATTATTGTTGGCTGTGGTCCGGCAGGAATATTTGCTGCATTGAGATTAATTGAGTCAGGCATTAAACCTGTAATAATTGAACGGGGAAAAGATGTACAAACAAGAAGAAAAGATTTAAGAGAAATACAACAATTCCACAGAGTAAACCCTGATTCAAATTATTGCTTTGGTGAAGGTGGAGCGGGAACTTACAGCGACGGCAAACTTTATACACGCTCAACAAAAAGAGGTGATGTAAAAAAGATTTTGAATATTCTCGTTCAGCATGGAGCTGCACAAGATATTTTAATAGACGCACATCCTCATATTGGCTCTAACAAACTTCCCGATGTTGTTAAAACAATCAGAGAAACTATAATTAATTCTGGTGGAGAAATCCATTTCAACTCCAGGGTTACTGATTTTATTCTTAAAGAGAAAAAGATTTGCGGAGTAATAATAAATGATGAAAAAGAATTTCTCGGAGACTCCGTAATTCTTGCAACCGGACATTCAGCAAGAGATATATTTTATCTTTTGCATAAAAAAAATATTAAAATTGAGCCGAAGCCTTTTGCACTTGGAGTAAGAATTGAACATCCTCAATCACTTATAAATGAAATTCAATATCATACAAAAGAAAAACATGAAAACCTGCCTGCTGCGAGTTATAATTTAACATGTGAAATAAATGGCCGGGGAATTTATTCATTTTGTATGTGTCCCGGTGGAATTATTGTTCCCACTGCAACTTCTCCCGGCGAAATTGTTGTGAATGGAATGTCACTTTCACGAAGAGATTCTCAATATGCCAACTCAGGTTTTGTTGTTTCTGTTAATGAAAAAGACTGGCAAAAATATGAGGGGAACTATCCTTTTTCAGCTTTAAAATTACAACAGGAAATTGAAACTCTCTCTTTTGAACTGGCAAATAAAACTCAAAGTGCACCGGCACAACGAGTTACAGATTTTGTTCAAGGAATTCAATCTTCAACTTTGCCGGGAACATCTTATATACCGGGTTTGACTTCAGCTCCGCTTCATGATCTTTTACCTTCTTTCATCACAAAAAATCTTAAAGAAGCATTATTAATCTTTAATAAAAAGATGAAAGGATATTACACTGAAGAAGCACAAATCGTTTCGCCGGAAAGCAGGACAAGCTCTCCGATAAAAATTCCAAGAGATAAAGAAACATTAATGCACATAGAAATAGAAAGATTATTTCCTTGTGGTGAAGGTGCCGGTTATGCCGGTGGAATTATATCTGCTGCTATAGATGGGGAGAATTGTGCAAACTCAATTGTAAAACTTAAAAATAGTTATTGATATTATTCTTATGTTAATTAATTACTAAGGTATAAATAAGGAATTCTAATTTTGGATAGAGAGCAGGCGGTTTCTGATGACAAATTAATGTTAGTTGCGTTAGGTATATGCGTATATATTATTGCAGACGTAATTCATGAGGTAATTGGACATGCCGGAACCTGCATTTTAACCGGAGGTTCTACTACCTTTTTAAGCTCGGTATATTTTTATTCAAATAATAGTAATATCTTAGTTGATATAGGTGGTCCAATCGCAAATATTCTTGCAGGAATTTTGTTTTGGTTGTTGCTTAAATTTTATAAAGACCCTTCTAACCGAACGAGATATTTTTTCATTCTCCTAATGGCATTCAATCTTTTTTGGGGGACGGGAGGATTAATTTATTCAGGCTTAACAAACAAGGACGACTGGTCCTTTCTCATCGCAGCTTTAGAACCGATCTGGTTTTGGAGAATTCTTCTTGTAGTAGTTGGTGTAATTCTTTATTACACTACAATTAGAATTGTATTTGTAAAGATATTACAAATAACAGGTGATGATTCCGAACGGAGAAAACAATTAATATTTGTTCCATATCTTGCTGCAGGGATTTCTTCATGTTTTGCTGCATCATTCGATCTTCTTGGATCATTGGCGGCGATTAAAGAAGGCGCACTTGAAACTTTTGCAGGCTCTATTGGACTGTTACTTATTCTAAGATTAAATAATAAATCTACTTAAATTCTGATTCTGGAAGTTCTCCTATTACCAGGAATATGAAGTGGATTATTTCTATTACTGTACTTTATACAATATTTGTTATAGTAATGGGAATTGGAATAAAATTTTACTTCATGTCATTCTGAGTGCCTGCCCGCCGGCAAGCCAGGAAGCGAAGAGTCTATTTCTAAAAATCTTCTTGAATTAAATAAAAATATTGATAAATTATAGCCAGAAACCCAAGAAGGTTTGTCTTCATGAAAATCCGGTTCTCAGAAGCAATTATTTTGATGCAAATCATTTTCTCTATTGTCTAATTTAACCTGGCAATTTATAGGAGAATCTATGTCAAATAATTATTTAGAAAGTATAAAAAAGTTATTTGAATTCTATAAAATGCTTGGCGAAAAAACATTTGCACAACTCGAAGCAAAAGAATTATTCTGGCAATATAATGAAGAAAGTAACAGTATTGGCACCATTGTAAAGCATCTTTGGGGTAATATGCTTTCACGTTGGACTGACTTTTTAACAACGGACGGTGAAAAAGAATGGAGGGAAAGGGATGCAGAATTTGATAATGATATAAAAGATAAAGAAGAACTCTTTTCAAAATGGAATGAAGGCTGGGATTGTCTGTACAAAGGTATTAATAATTTAACAGAATCTGATCTTACAAAAGTTATTTACATTCGTAACCAGGGCCACACGGTTGTTGAAGCAATTAGCAGGCAGCTTGGTCATTGTGCATATCATGTTGGGCAAATTGTTTACATCGGTAAAATGATCCGGGACAACGAATGGACTTCTCTTTCGATACCAAAAGGAAAATCAAAAGAAGCAAATGCCGAGAAATTCTCTATATCTAAACAGAAGCAGCATTTCACTGATGAATCTTTAAAACATTAAAATAATTTTTTTGGAATTATAATGGAAGAGAGATTTAAATATATGTTCGACAGGTCGACGGGGATTTTATATAAATATTACTATGGTTCTATAATTTTTGATGATATTTTTTCTTCCTGGGATTTTGCTATAGAAAATAAAGTTATCCCGAAAGAGACAAAAGGATTTATCCTGGATTATCGTGATGCAACTCTTGGAAACTTACTAAAGGAGTATTGGAGAATTTCTGATTATTATAAAAAAAATCTTGATATTTTTGGAAATAAGAAAATTGCTATTATTACTCAAAGACCAAAAGATTCGGTTGTCCCGGCATTGGTTGAAACAAAAGATGAAGGTTATTCGTCCAGGCCGTTCTTTTCAACGGAAGCTGCTGTAGAATGGATTTTGGAAGAATCTTAAATAGTGTTTGGGAAAACTAATCTAATATTATTTCAGGAACCAAAGTGAATAGTAAAGTTGCTGCAATTTTGTTTGTCGTTGTTTGTGTTGTACTTGCTGCACTTTTACTTAAGCAGATAATTAGTTCTTTAGTGGGTGGAATTATTTTTGCGATTGCATTAATATTATTTGGAATTTTATCAAAAGATAAAAAATAGAATTTTCTATTCTTAGGGATTCATAATTTAACCATTCGTGAATTTAAAGAGAAAATTAAATGATAAATAAAGAAGAAAAAGCAAATCAAGAAAATTATAGTGCGAAGATGTCCTTTTTCTTACATCAGGACAATTTATTCTGGAGTCGATTGCAAACATTAGGTATAATACAGATTTCCGTTTTAGGTTCTTCATTTGGTCTAAAGTCATGTAAAATTATTTCATTATTAATCTTAATATTGGGGATTATATTATCGCTACTTTTATTTTTCTTATTAAAACGGGATGAATTAATTAAAGATGAGTTATCAAATGAACTGAACCTTGATTATGGAGTAAACCGTAGGTGGTATGCACCATTAAAAGGTAGAGAAATCACTTGGTTCCTGATTACAATTTTATTAGCTGCCGATTTTGCTTTTGGTTTTTATATTATTTGAAACTGAAAATAAAAATTTTCCTTCACTGAATTATCTCACTTTAAATAAAGTATCTTAATTGTTTTTCTGTAAACTTTATCAGATACTACAGAAACTGCAACCATCCTTAAATAATAAACTCCCGAAGCAAACTTAGAAGCATCAATTACATTTTTATAAATACCAGATGATTTTGTTTCATTAGATAGCTGTTCTACAGTTTTTCCAATCGAATTCATCAATTCTATTTTTACACTACTTTCTTCGGGAATACTGTATGTAATTGTTGTAGTTGGATTAAAAGGATTTGGATAATTCTGTTCAAGGTAATAGTCTCCCGGGAGAAAGTTAACATCATCTGCTGCGGTTCCGGAGACTGGCGTAAATTTATAAATTCTTCCCCCCGCTGTGCATAAATAAAGCTCACCAACTTCGTCTACGCCAAAGGAATATGGAGATGAAGGTGCAGTAAGAAGAAACTCGTTTGTTGCCGGGTTTGCACCATCATAGTTAAGCGCCCATATTTTGTTTGAACAATAATCTCCATAAATATATTTCCCGTCCAAACTCGGCTGGTTATTTCCGTGGTAAACATAGCCGCCGGTTATTGAACATTCCGAACCGTGTCCATATTCCCGGATAGGGAAGGTGTATTCGGAGATATCTCCGCATCCATTTGTGTTATAGTTATGATTCCCTTCATAACAGCGCCAGCCATAATTCTTTCCGTTCTCAACTATATCAATTTCCTCGTAAGCATTTTGTCCGACATCGGCACACCAAAGCCATCCG